>Ga0335081_10021962_pt1 | contig 10325 bp, 8 predicted proteins | sample Lox_Sample_35_FD_206713 | JGI IMG/M metagenome (GOLD analysis project Ga0335081, IMG submission 206713) | Soil microbial communities from Loxahatchee National Wildlife Refuge, Florida, United States - Lox_Sample_3.5 | ecosystem: Environmental > Terrestrial > Soil > Wetlands | place: USA: Florida...
GCCGCCGGCCTCTCGCGATTTCTACAGTCTCACCCGCGCTGATCTCACCGCGCTGATCGCCTCGTGGAATTTCAGCCCGGTGCACGCGGCCCGGCTCTGGAGCTACGTCTTCCATCAGGGGGTGGAGCGGCCGGCCGACATGACGGATGTGCCGGCGCGGCTGCGCGCCCGGCTGGAGGCGGAGGTTTCGCTGGCGCCGCCGACCGTCGTGCGCGAGACGCCGAGCGCGGATGGCTTCACCCGAAAATTTCTGCTCGCCCTCGGCGACGGCGGCCGCATCGAAACCGTGCTGATGCGTTTCACCAAGCGCGTCACCGCCTGCATCAGCAGCCAGGCCGGCTGCGCGATGGGCTGCGTCTTTTGCGCCACAGGCCGGATGGGCTTCGCCCGCCACCTCACGCCGGGCGAGATCGTCTCCCAGGTGATGCTGATTGACCGGCGGCTTCGCGCCGGCGCCCGGAACGCGCCGCTGGCGGTCGCCCACAGTGCTTCGCCCCATGCACGCCACGAGCGGCTGCGCAACGTGGTCCTCATGGGCATGGGCGAGCCGCTCCATAATTACGATGCGGTGATGCGGGCCGTGGACATTCTGCGCGACCAGAACGGCCCGGCCATCGGAGCCAGGCGCATCACGCTGAGCACGGTCGGTGTGATTCCGGGAATTGTGCGCCTGGCCGACGAAGCGCGCCCGATCCAGCTTGCCGTCAGCCTCCATGCCGCCACGCAGGCCGGGCGCGTCGCGTTGGTGCCAATCGCCCGGCGCTGGCCGCTCGACGCGCTCATGGACGCCTGTCGCTATTACGTGCAAAAGCTGCAGCGGCGGATCTTCTTCGAGTGGACGCTCATCGCCGGCCGCAACGACACACCGGAACAGGCGCATGCCGTCGGCTGCCTCCTGCATGGCCTGCCGGCGCACGTGAATCTCATCCCGCTCAATCCCATCAGCGAATTCGCGGGTGAACCATCTGCCCGGGCGGCCGCCCGTCAGTTTCAGGAAATCCTCGCCGCCCACGGCCTGCCGAGCACCGTGCGCCAGCGCCGGGGTCTGGATATCGCCGCGGGCTGCGGCCAGCTGGCGACCCCCGCACTCCTGCCGTCACAGGACACTCCGGGCGCAGGAAAAGCTACGGTCTAGCTCCGCACTCTTGGCTGCCTTTTGCGGTTGATCTTTTCCCATTCGCGCAACGCGTCGGCTGCAATCCAACGGGCTGAACTGACCTCCGATCGCCGGATTTTACGCGCGGTCGCGATGGCCGCCCGCCGCAGTCGCGGATTGCGTTTGCCAATCTGCCGCAGCGCCCAGTTCACCGCCTTTTTGACGAAATTCCTGCCGTCCCCCGCCTCGCGCCGGATGTCGGGCAGAAAGGCAAGCAAGACCCCGTCCGGCAGCTCCCTGCGGTGCACCGCCAATCCAGCCATGAGCACAAAACCGCCCCGCTTCACAAACTCCGCCCGCCGCCGCGACCAGACGTGCGCCTTGGTGATCGCAAACGGCGTGCGGTCAAAGAGCATGCTGCAGCAGGCGTCGGTGACCGCCCAATTGTCGCAGCCGCGGATCCATCGTTCCATCTGCGCGCAGGTGACTTGGCGGGGATCATCAACCAGGGTGGCGATGATGCGTGCCTCGTGCACCGCGGTCTCCCACAACGCCAGTGCCAGCATGTGGTCCCGCCGGTGCCGGCGGGCCATGTCGCGCAGCACCGGCGCGCGAATGCCGAGTTGTTCTCCTCGTGCGATGATTCCGTAGCGCCGCTGCGCGGCGACGTCCGGCGGACTCCGCAGGGTCCGCAGGTGGGCAACGATCTCCCCCGCGGTGCTCATCGCACCAGCCGGCGGGCTTGGACGGCCTTGGCCAGCGTCATCAGCACGGGAACGGTCTGCTCGAAGGAAAGGCAGGCGTCGGTGATGCTCTGACCGAAGACGAGCGGCCGGAGGCGGTAGTCCTGCGCTCCGCCGACCAGGTTGCTTTCCAGCATGACCCCGCAAATGGCGCGCTCGCCCGCCGCAATCTGCGCCGCGACCGCGGCGGCGACCGCCGGCTGCCGTTCGGCATCCTTGCCGCTGTTGGCATGGCTGCAATCAATCACCAAGAATGGAGGCAGGCCCGCCTCGCGCAGCAGCGCCGCGGTGACCCGCACTTGGTCCGCGGTGTAGTTGGGCCCGCGCGTTCCGCCGCGCAGGACGAGATGGCCGCGCTCGTTACCGGACGTGCCCAGTACCGCGGCCGCGCCGTCCCTGGTGAGTGAGGGAAACCAGTGCGGATGCCGCGCCGAGCGGATGGCATCGACCGCTACCTGCACGTCGCCGTCGGTCCGATTCTTGAACCCAACCGGCATGGAAAGGCCCGACGCCAGTTCGCGGTGCACCTGGCTTTCGACCGTGCGCGCCCCGATGCCGCCCCATGCGACCAGTTCCGCGTAATACTGTCCGAGCGTCGTGTCCAGAAACTCCGTGGCGACCGGCAGCCGCAGCGCCGCGAGGTCGACCATGAGCTTCCGCGCCAGGCGCAGCCCCTTGTTGATTTGGAAGCTGCCATCGAGATCCGGATCATTGATAAGGCCCTTCCAGCCAATCACCGTCCGCGGCTTCTCAAAATAAACCCGCATGACAATAAACAAGTCCGGGGCGAGGCGGGCCGCCTGTCCCCGCAGGCGTTCCGCGTAGTCGCGGGCTGCCGCCGGATCATGGATCGAGCACGGCCCGACCACAGTCAGCAAACGGTCGTCACGGCCGAGAATAATCTCCTCCACGGCCTCCCGGCTCCGGGCGACGAAAGCCGCCCCCGCGTCATCTAGCGGTATTTCCCCGGCCAATTCTGCCGGCGCAAGCAAGGGCCGAACGGCGCATATCCGGAGATCGGCGGTGGCGGGGCGGACCATGGGATCGGTGATGAAGCCGCGCCTTACGGCTCCAGGATTTTACCCGCTTGCTCCACCGCGGCGGTGGCCGCCACCGCTGGCGCCGGCGCGGGAAGCGCCAGACCGAGGCGGCGGGCGCGGGCGCGAATTCCCAGCGCCAACAGCGAGGCGAATTCCGATTGCGCCGCCATTGCCTCGAGGTGGGCCACCACCTCGGCAGGCGGGGCGAGTTGCGCCATTGGCAGAACCTGTTTCTCACCCAAGAAGAGCGAGAGTCCCACGCCGAGCGCCTCCACATAATCATGCAGTCGGACCGGTGGTGCGTAGCCGAGGCCCTGGCCGGCTGGGTAGGGGGTGAACTCCATGAACGCGCTCAGTTGCGTGCGGAATTGACCGAGGGCTTGGTCGACCGTCGCCGGCGTCCAGCGCGCCGTGAATGCCTTGCGCTCCCGGAATTTCTTCACCTCCCACAGGCGCAGCACGAGTTCGTAGTCGGCGTGCTTCTGCAGCAGCGCCCCGGTGAAGACGTAGTCAAGCCCCCCCGCCACCGTCTCGACTAACTGCCGCATGTGCTCCGGCGCCCATTCCGCGTTGATCACTGCGTAGTGCTCACGGCCCCGCAGTGGAATCGCCGCAATGGCCGTGCAGTTGGCGCTGAAGAACAGCATCTCCGAGAGCCATAACGGGATGCCCCGGGAAAGGCGGCCAAGCTCGTCCTCCGGCTGCTTCATGACCTCGTCGATATCTTTCAATCCGAGCACCGCCAACTGGCCAAAGGCGACACGTCGCAACTTGCCTTCCTTCGGCGGCAGGAGCCCGCTGATCCCTTCGAGCCCATAATACCAGAGCGGTTTGCTGATGCTGACGAGTTCGAGCTTAACTCCTATGCTGTCGCCGGGCGCGTCGGAAGGCGGCGTGGGCGCAATCGCGTCCTGCGCCTCGAGCAGCAGCATGTCAGAGATGACATTCGAAAAGCCCAGGAGGCGCTCCTGAAGCTCGGGCCGCTGCAGGGCAAACAACAGATCGAGTACGTGCTGCGCCGCCTCCGGGTCGCGCAGCGCCAGGTAGGCTTGCAGCAGGTTGATGCCCGCGGCGGGGCCGTGGCGTTGCGCGTCATAGCGCGGCCCGATCAGTTCGATGATCTCGCGCGTGTGGCCTGTCACCCCAAGGTCACCCGAAATCGTCAGGAGGATGTCCGCGCGCTCTCCGGCCGTGGCGATCACCTCCTCGTAGATGGCCATGGCGGCGCCCCGGTCCTTGCGCTCGAGCGCCCCCCGCGCCTGCTTAAGGAGGCCGAGAACGCTGGTGCCCGCCGCCGGCTCCGCCGGGGTGGCGGGAGGCGCCAGGGCGGCCGATGATCCGATTGCGGGCGTGGACGCCGCGCTCGCCGGCCGGGGTTCATCCGCGGTGGGCGCGGGGGCGGATTTCTTGGAGAGAAACCGGTCGAGTAATCCCATACCACAGGGAGGAAACGCAGCGGGCGCGCACACGCGAAACAAAATTCACCAGCCTCCCGGGTGGCCGCTCTTTACCGTTTGACCCCCAAGGGGCAACGACTACTTAGCTCCGTTCCCTGACGTTGAACCGCGTCTATATCAAAACCTACGGTTGCCAGATGAACGCGCGCGACAGCGAAGCCGTTGCGGCCATGCTGCGCGCCCGCGGCTACCGCCTTGTTCACCGCGAAGACGACTGCGACATCATGCTGCTCAACACGTGCAGCATCCGCGATCTCGCCGAGCAGAAGGCCATCGGCAAGGCGGGTTACCTGGCGGCGCGAAAGAAACGCCAGCCGCAGTTCATCCTCGGCGTCATCGGATGCATGGCCCAAAATCGCGGCGCGGCGCTGCTCGACCAACTGCCCGACCTCGACCTCATCGTCGGCACCCAGAAGTTTCATCAGGTGCCCGGTTATCTCGACAATCTCCGCGCCGCCCGGGAGGCGGGCGCCCCATTGGGCGCGACGATCGTCGACGTCGCGGAAGAGGCGGACTCGCAAAACACCATTCGGGACCATCTGGTGGAGGAGAAACCGGTCACCGCCTTTGTCTCCATCCAGCAGGGCTGCAACATGCATTGTTCTTTCTGCATCGTGCCCAAGACGCGCGGCGACGAGCGCTCCCGCCCGATGGACGATATCGTCGCCGAGTGCCGGGCGCTAGCGGAACGCGGCGTGCGCGAGATCACCCTCCTCGGCCAGATTGTCACCAGTTACGGCCGGCGGGACTACGCGCCGGCCGCCGGCATGACGCCGTTCGTGCAACTCCTCGGCCGTATTCACGAGATCGACGGTCTCGCCCGCCTCCGATTTACGTCGCCGCACCCGCGCGGCTTCACACCCGACCTCGTCGCCGCCTATGGCCGGCTGCCGAAGCTCTGCGAGTATGTGCATCTGCCGCTCCAATCCGGCAGCGACCGCATCCTGCGCGCGATGAACCGGCCCTACACGCGCAAGCGCTACCTCGAGATCGTCGCTGCCCTGCGCCGCGTGCGGCCGGAGATGTATTTCTCGACCGACCTCATTGTGGGTTTTCCCGGGGAAACCGCGGAAGATTTCGAACAGACGCGCGAGTTGTTCGACGCCGTGAATTACGACATGGCCTACATCTTCAAGTACTCGATCCGCAGCGGAACGCCCGCGGCGGTCATGCCCGGCCAAATCGCCGAGGAAGTCAAAGAGCAGCGCAATCAGATGCTGCTGCGCCTGCTCGAAAACAACTCCCGCCGCCGCAATCAATCGCTGGTCGGCACGGTGCAGGAGGTGCTGGTGGAGGGTCCCGACCGAAAGAGTCTGCGCCTGGCGGGCCGGACGCGCGGCAACCGCACCGTCCACTTTGCCGGCCGCGCAAACCTCGTGGGCCAGCTCGTGCCCATGCACATCGTGCGGGCCACCACCAGCACGCTCTATGGAGAGCCGGCGCCGCCGGGGCTTGAACCCTGACCCCGGGCCCGCCGCTGAAATGTTGTTCCCTTTCATCCGCTCCCTGTGTTGCGTGGGGTGACGCCAACCACCCGATGTCTCTTTTCCTCGCCACGCTTCTTCCCGGACTCTTCCTCGCGGTGCTGGGCACCGTGCTCCTCCTGAATAGCCCCTGGGTGATCTCGGCGCTCAGGGCCCTGCCGCGTTCCCCCGTGGGCTCGCTGGTATTGTTCGGCGGCGGCACGCTGTGGTTTCTCGTCTGGGTGGCCAACATGGGCGCCGCCGACCGCATTTTCGGCAGCTCCAATGCGCCTTGGGTGATCGCTTTTGCGGCGCTGGGCGTGTTGTCCTTCAAGTATGTGCCTGATTTTCTGGCGGTGCGCGGGCTCAGCATCCTCATCCTGCTCGCAGCCACACCTCTGCTCGGTGCCGCCTTCATGGAATACAGCCATCCGCAGCGGCTGTTCATGGTGACCTTGGTCTTTGCCGCCATCGGGGTCGCTCTCTACCTCGCCGCCGTGCCCTACCGGTTGCGCGATTTCTTCGAGTGGCTGTTCACGACCCCGGCGCGCGCCCGGGCCCTCGGCGCAGGATTGCTCGCCTACGGGCTTTTGCTCAGCGTCGTGGCGTTCACCTACTGAACCCGCCCCATGAACACTCCGCCCCAGGACATCCACGGCCTGCTCCTGTTGATCGCTGGGCCCACGGGCACCGGTAAAACCACCCTGTGCCGCCGCCTGGTGGCCGTGCATTCCGAAGTCGAACGAATCGTGACGTGCACGACGCGGGCGCCGCGCGAGGACGAGCGTGGAGGCGTTGATTACTTCTTCCTCAGTGACGCCGAGTTTGACGAGGCCCTGACTAACGACGAATTCCTCGAATGGGCGCAGGTGCACGCCTTCCGCTACGGCACCAAGAAGAGTGCGGTGTTCAACAAGCTGTCCCGCAACGTCGATCTTATCGTCAACGTCGATGTCCAAGGCGCGCGCGCGTACCGCGAGGCCTTCGAGAACCTTTCCAACATCCGCGGACGCTTGGTGACGATCTTCATCATGCCGCCGGACATGGAGACCATCTATGACCGCCTGCTGACGCGCGGTCAGGACACGAAAGAGCAGATCGAACGGCGGATGAAAACCGCCGTATATGAAGTCGAGCAGTGGATCCAGCAGGATTATTGCATCGTCACCGGCTCGAAAGAAGAAGACTACGCCCGGCTCGAGAGCATCTGGCGCGCGGAAAAATGCCGCGTCTCCCGGCTGCGGCAGGCCCTGGCTGCGGGCGATTCCCGCGTGCCCTTCAATGGATGACGCGCGGGGGCCGACCCGCTGCCGGCGGGTCCCGGTTGCTCAGCGCAAAGCAGTCGGCAATTCGTCGGCTTCGCCGGCTTCTTTCCGCTGGCGGCGGTGTTTCGCCTCGGCGCGAAGTCTCTGGGTCAGATCACCAGGCGCGCAAAAAACGTAAACGCGTCCTTCCCTGCCAACGGTCAGCAACTCGCGTTGCGCCAGGTCGAACAGGTCATCGCGCGCCGTTTGATGGGTGACGCCGTGGCTGTGCTGGTGGTTGGCAATGCGATAACGTGTCTCCGGCTTGCGGAGGGCATGTGCTATCAGGACTTGTTGGCGTGGGTTGAGTTCCGCAAAGCCGCGAAGTCTCTGCTCCGCCTCCGCCACCTCCTGCGTGCTGCGCCGGACGTCTCGGCGCAGGTCCGCTTCCGCCGTGCGCAGCACCTCGGCCTGGTGGAGGAGAAAATAGGTGAGATCGTTTTCGTCGGTCTCCACCAGCAGAAAAGCCCGCGCATAGCGCGCCGGGGCTCGGCGTAGGACCGATGAAATCGAGACGAATTCGGCCAGGCGGTAACCCTGCCTTAGCATCGCCCAGAGAAAAAGCACGCGGGCAGCCCGTCCATTGCCACCGAGAAACGGCCGATCATGGGCCAGCCAAAAATGCAGAATCATGGCCCGAATCGCGGGATGAATAAAATACGCCGGCGTTTGGCCGTTCGCGAACGCGCACATCGCCTCCATGCGTTCCGGCAGCTCCCGCGCCGGCGGCGGCTCGGGCCGAATCATGCCGTCTTCCTCAAGGACCGGCGCACCTTCCCCCTGGCTTCGAAACCGCCCCACGGCACCCGCATCGTCCAACGCGCCCTCCGTCAGGCATTGATGGAGCCCCAGCAGTATTTCAGAACTCAGTGCGCGGTCCCGGAATTCCGCCGCCCTCTGCAGCGCTCGATCATGATTGGCGACCATCCGTTCACTGCGGCCACGCGGAGCACGGCCCGTGCGCAGCATCTCTTTCGCCACATCATAACCGGTGTCGGCGCCGGCCAATTGCGCCGAGCTGATCGCTTCCTCAAGCCGCGCGCTCGCGGCAAGCCGCTCCACGCCCCGCGGACCCACCGGCGCACTTCCGCCCTGCCGATCGAGCTCATGCAAGGTCGCCAGCACTTCGTGCGGCATATTGAATTTGAACGGATTGCCTCGTCTATCGTGGAGCGGCACGGCCTGAAGCCGCGAGGCACGTGCCATTTTCAGGGCGCTCCACCAGGCCTCATGGCTGATTCCTGCCGGCTGTGGCTGTCTCCTTATCTCTTCCCAAGGCAAGTACGGATCGGATGGAGCGAGCCTTTCCATTGCCTCGACAATCGCAGCCCATTGTTGAGGAATAACATCAACAATATTCGGCGAGCCAATTGGGCCATTCATGCTATATCCTAATCAAACCAATAATAGTATGTTGCTGTTATCCCGTTATGCTAATTCTGTCAATATTTTGATAACTGTCGATTATGAATCACCGCGCAATCGCCGCCGTGCGGGGCCTTGCTTCCTCCCGTTCCGGTCCTTAATCAGCTCTCGACTTGCGGCCGTGCGGGCTCCGGCCAATCCAGGTGAAAGAATTTTCCCCGGGGCTGGTCCACTCGCTCGTAGGTGTGGGCGCCGAAGTAATCGCGCTGGGCTTGAAGCAGGTTGGCCGGAAGCCGCGCGGCGCGATAACCATCATAATAGGCGAGCGCGGAGGCAAAGGTCGGCGCCGGGATCCCATATTGCGCGGCCAGCGCCACAACTCTCCGCCAGTTGGGCTGGGCTTCTCTGACGGTCTTCTTGAAATACGGATCGAGCAGTAGATTGGCCAACTGGGGATTCCGGCCGTAGGCCTCGGTGATCTTCTGTAGAAAGACCGCGCGGATGATGCAGCCGCCGCGCCAGATCTGGGCGATCGAGCCGAAGTTCAGCGTCCAGTGGTATTCCTTCTGCGCTTCGCGCATGAGCTGAAAACCCTGTGCGTAGGAACAGATCTTTGCGCAGTAAAGCGCGTCATGGATCGCCCGAATCAGGGCTTTGTGGGGGCCATGATAGTGTTTCTTGCCTGGACCCTTCAAGATCCTGGCTGCCGCCACGCGTTCCTCTTTGCCCGCGGAGAGGCAACGGGCAAAGACCGCCTCGGCTACCGTGGGCGCGGGCACCCCCATGTCGAGCGCGTTGACGCTCGTCCACTTGCCGGTGCCCTTCTGTCCAGCCGCGTCAAGAACCACATCCACGAGAGCCTTCTTCGTGACTGGATCCTTCTGCCGCAGAATGTCGGCGGTGATCTCGATGAGATACGAATCAAGGATACCATGATTCCATTCGCTGAAGGCGGCACTGATCTCCTCCGCCTTCATGGCGAGCAGGCCGCGCATAAGGTCGTAGGCCTCGCAGATCATCTGCATATCCCCATATTCGATGCCATTGTGCACCATCTTCACGTAATGGCCGGCGCCATCAGGGCCGATGTACGTGGCGCAGGGCACCCCACCGATGACCGGTTTGCCGGGTCGGGCCCCGGGCAGCGGACGCCCCGTCTCATGATCAACCTTGGCCGCGATGGCGTTCCAAATCGGCTCCAGCTCCCGATAAGCCGCGGGATCCCCGCCAGGCATGAGCGAGGGACCAAATCTCGCGCCCGTCTCCCCACCAGAAACACCAGAGCCGATGAAACGAATTCCCTTTGCTTGGAGCTGCTTCTCCCGGCGGATGGTGTCGACCCATTTGGCGTTGCCTCCGTCGATGATAATGTCGCCGGATTGGAGCAGCGGCACGAGGCCTTCGATGACGGCATCCGTGGCGCCGCCCGCCTGTACGAGGATGACGATCTTGCGCGGCAGGCCCAGGGATTGAACCAACTCTTCGAGTGTCCGCGCGGCGATGAGCCCGCCGGGCGTGCTGGGATTGTCCGCCACGAACTTCGTCATTCGCTCCGTGGTGCGATTATAGACCGAGATCTGAAAGCCGTGGTCGGCAATATTCAGCGCGAGGTTCTGGCCCATCACCGCCAGACCGATTAGTCCGATATCCGATTGAGATTTTGCCATACGCAGACAGGCATTTGGCCAAATTGCCTGCGAAAACCAACCCTATTTCCTGCGCGCGCCACCGGGTGTGCGCGCTTCTTTCCCCCGCACACCCCGGCGCTTGCCGGCGACTATTTGTGCGGCAAAAATGGGGCAATCCCGTCGATCAACGGCGTCAGAAACCGCGGTTCACTCCGTTGATAAACCCACG
>Ga0335081_10021965_pt1 | contig 10325 bp, 8 predicted proteins | sample Lox_Sample_35_FD_206713 | JGI IMG/M metagenome (GOLD analysis project Ga0335081, IMG submission 206713) | Soil microbial communities from Loxahatchee National Wildlife Refuge, Florida, United States - Lox_Sample_3.5 | ecosystem: Environmental > Terrestrial > Soil > Wetlands | place: USA: Florida...
GGAGCATTCCAAAAACCGGCCAGAATATTAAAGGCCCCTCGGGCACTTTCTGGTTCCGTGACCTTCTCGAGCTCAACAGCCATGGCACGGGAAAGTTCTTCACCGGTTGGGACCGGATCTTTATTCGTCAGCCCCTCCGTCGCCTTGCTGCGTTGGGAGGCATCAAACGGGGCCGTAAAGTTATACTGTTTGAAATAGAGGCCTGTTGCGAAGAGGACCGCAAGCAACCCAAACGTCGGGATCAGAATAAGCCGTCGTCTCCGAGTGTAAGACGCCGTATTCCTTTTCATGTCTCTTATCCCTGTCGCAGCAATGCGGGAGTCTATCCTTGCCGTGTCCCTTGCGTAGCCTGCCAGGAGCGCCCTGTCGCAGGCCGCATTGACCAGTCTCGGAAGCCCCCCTGAATACCTGTATATTCGCCTGAGCGCCCTCCCGGAGAAGAGAACCCCACCCTTTCCCCCTGCCACGTCGAGCCGATGGTTGATGTATTGGACAGTGTCCTGGAAATCCATGGCCTGCAGATGGTATCGCACATTAATCCGCTGGCTCAGTTGCCTCATCTCGTTCCTCTTTAGAATCTGAACGAACTCAGGCTGTCCCGACAGGATAATCTGTATCAGCTTTTCCCTGTCTGTCTCCAGGTTCGAGATCAGCCGGATCTGTTCGAGCACCGGCGCTTCCAAATCTTGTGCCTCGTCGATGACCAGGACGACCGTGCGTCCCTCGGCGTTCTGCTGGAGAAGAAACACATTGAGGGAATCCAGGAAGCTTGTGTGATTGGGGGTGTTTGCCGAGATACCGAATTCGCGGTTGATATTCTGAAGAAGCGCCTCCGGTGAAACGCAGGGATTGAAGATCAAGGCTGTACGGTGATGATTCGCGTCCAGCTGGCTGAGGAGTGCACGTAAGACTGTTGTTTTCCCGGTTCCCACCTCTCCTGTCAGGGCAATGAATCCCACGCGATGGTTGATGCCGTACAGAAGGTGGGCAAACGCCTCTTTATGCGTTTTACTCAGAAAGACAAAACGGGGGTCAGGAGTCAGACTGAAAGGCTTTTCCCGGAAGCCATAAAAGTTGAGATACATCAAAGGGAACTCCTTAGTACTTCCACATCGTTGGCCAGTCATTCTGCCCTGTGAACGCCTGCATCTGTAGAATAGCAGATTCCATGAGGAATGTAAAATACTCCTCGCTCATCTGAAGAGGCCATTCATAATTTTTCCTCTTTATCGTGTCAACGGAAACCTTCCTTTTTCAATCCCCCGATTCTGTTTTTATCGATTGTTTGAAGGCGATGGATGTGCTAAATTGGAATTCGATGAAAAAGATCTTTCCCATTCATGGAATTTTTGGAATCATTCTTCTTCTTCTCTCCGAAATCTTCCTCTTCGAAAAAGTCGATCCGTTCTACAGCTGGTTTTTTTCCTTTGCCTGGTGGTCTTATATCCTCACCGTTGACGCGGTCATCTACCGATTAAAAGGGAACTCCCTCATCCTCAGTCGTACGAAAGAATTCTTCGTGATGATCCCCTGGTCGATCTTCATCTGGTTGATCTTTGAAGCGGCCAACCTCTCATTAAAGAATTGGTATTATATCAACCTTCCCCACTTCGTGGTGGAGAGATGGTGTGGTTATGCCATTGCCTATGGGACAGTTCTTCCTGGGTTGTTCGAGACGACGGAATTGTTGGAATCTCTAGGTTTGTTTAAAAAATCTATAACCAAAAAGACGGAGATCTCCGGCGGAGGCCACTCTGTTCTCGTTCTCCTGGGAGCCCTTTGCCTTCTGTCTTCTCTGCTCGTCCCTGAATACTTCTTTCCCCTCATCTGGCTGGGATTCATCTTTCTCTTGGAACCTTTGAATTACCGGTTTGGCGGGAAATCTCTCCTACGGGATCTCAAAGAAGGAAGTCCACGAAAAATCTACCTCCTGCTCATCGCTGGGTTGATCTGCGGCTTTCTCTGGGAGTTCTGGAATTTCTGGGCCCTCTCAAAATGGGTTTACACCATTCCATTTTTTTGGAAAGACAAAGGGTTCGAAATGCCATTCCTTGGTTTCCTGGGATTTCCTCCGTTTGCCGTCCAAGCTTATGTGATGTATAACTTCGTCTCTCTGTTTCGATCCGGAAGGGGATGGGAAGAATCTACTTGTCGCCTGAATATAGAGAAAAAGACACGACCGTTGACGACGATCCTGTCAGCCATGCTGATCGCAAGTTTTTCTGTCCTTATCTTCAGGGCCATTGATTCCTACACCGTTGACTCTTATTATCCCACGCTTGAGGATGCTTACTGGATTGAACCTCAATATCGCAGCGAACTCCCGAAAGTCGGAATCAGCAGCCTCGACGATCTCATCTCAAAAACCAGAGGGAAAGACGAGAGGGATGAGCTGGCACTCCGTCTTCTCATTCCGAAGGAAGTACTCGTCCAATGGGTCGAAGAAGCCCGGTTGGTTCAGTTAAAGGGGCTGGGGGTTGAAAACCTTCGGTTATTGGAAAGAGTGGGCATTGAATCGACCTTCGCTCTTGCAAGGGAAGATCCAGGAAGTCTTTATCAAAAGCTTGAGCAGGTCGCCCAGGAAAAGGGACCTCCTCGAAAGGCAATGATAAGAATTTGGGTGAGAGAAGCAAGGGAAGAAATTAAAAAGTCAGAGTGATGAGTTAAGAGTTACCAGTTACCAGTAATAAGTTAGGAACAATCCGAAATCCGCACTCCGCAGTCCGAAATCGGAAAGGGTTTATTCTGACAGCTTGATAAGGACGCCAGTCCTTCTTGCGCGGTGAAGCACGGCTTTGAAAAGAATCGCTTCTACGACAACGTAAAGGCCCGCTAAGCCAAATCCCCACGCTAACACGTTCTTAAACCCTTCGTTGAATCCATAAAAGGAACGAAAGTATGCCAAGAAGTACGTCAGCGGAATGGCTTGGGCTATCTGCGGAAAGGGAAAGGGGAGGATGAAGACGGGATAATATATCCCGCAGATCAACGAAATCAAACCGCTGAAGGACCAGGCCGCCACATCCGCCATATAACCAAAAAGGAGAACGAGGATGCAGACGCTCATGCCTACGGAGGCAGCAGTAAGGAACAGGCCTAAGAGAAAAAGGATAAGAGGGCCGATGCCCGGCCGCAAAAGATCAAAGCCAAAGGCAAGGCTGCTGAAAATCGAAAGCAATAAAAAGACGAAGAAGGATCGAATCACGCCGATTAGCCAGGAACCCAATATGAGCTGAAAGGATTGCACAGGGGCGATGAAGGTATGTTTGAGCGACTTCGACCAGAGATCGTACAGAAGGACATAGGCCACATCAATTTGACACACCTGAATCACACTCATGGAGATGATGCCGACCAGAATGAACCCCGTTTTGTTAGGATTCAGCTCCAGAAAGCTTGTCAAAAGCCCCACGGAAAAGAAGCCGACAACGGGCCAGAAAAGGATCTCGAAGATCGTAAAGACATTCCGCTTCGCGATGATCCAATTCTTAAACACAAAGGCCCATATCTGAATCAATCTCCGCTGTAACGTTAATGAAGACATGTTCTAAAGTCCAGCCGACCGTATTTGAAATTCTTATCGTTCTATGGTCGCGCGCTCCGTCTTTCCAGCCAATCGCGCACCGCATGACCGGTTCCAAACGGCCACGGCTTTAGTTTATCAATTGGGATCGATTTGACTTCCGCCAATTCATCTCCCAATTTTATCTCCCCGGCTGCAGAGAGGTGATAGGCGATGATCAATTGGTTCCTTTCAAAAAAAGAATAAAGGCCTACAAATTCTACGATCTCGCCATCGAGCCCTAATTCTTCTTTCACTTCCCTCTTAACCGCCGTCTCCGGCGTTTCCCCTTTCTCAAGAAATCCTGTGATGAGTCCGAAAACCTTTCCAGGCCATTCCTTATTCCGCGCGAGAACAACTCGACCGTCCATTTCGACGATGGCCGCGACGACTGGTATGGGATTATCCCAGAACACGTAACCGCAGTTATTCGACGCGCAGCAAAGGACCTCTTTCCCGTCCATAGTGCTCTTCGTCAGACTTTTTCCACACAACGGACAATACTTAAATTCATTCATAACATCTCCATTCCCCCCTTTCTCGCCTCTCTTACCTTGAGGTTAACTTCCCTCTCCTCAGCGAAAGGGTGGGTAAGGATATCGAGAAAGTTTTACAGCGGCACCTCTTCACATTGACTACTCACAATGAAAAACTTAGCAGCTATTGACGACTTACAGCGTTTGTTAGCCTTACCTTCTCAAGAAACCGCGTTTGTAAAACTTTAGAGATATTCTTGCCCGCCCTCCTCCCGAATTTTTTCACAACTTCAGGGGGATGAAGGGGGTTAAGAGATAGGTCGCCACGCGATACCTACGGCAATAACATCTCAATGAGATGAGGCCCCGGCTCGGTAAAGGCATTGCTCAGTTCCTGGGCGAGGTCTTCTGCAGTGCTCACAGCGACCCCCGGAACTCCAAACCCTTGAGCAATTCTTGCCCAGTTGATCGGAGGCCTCGTCAGCTCTGTCAGGGCTTGAGCATTCGGGCCAGGAGACGTGTTGCCCGCATGGACCAATTCCACCTGAAGGATACGGTAGCTCCGGTTGGAGCAGATCAAGGTGGTCACGTTTAATCCTTCACGGGCCTGCGTCCACAGGGCCTGCACTGTGTACATCGCACTTCCATCCGCCTCCAGGTTGATCACCGGTCGATCGGGACAGGCTATGGCAGCACCCGTCGCACAGGGAATGCCCTGCCCGAGCGCCCCGCCCGTTAGGGTCATAAGGCTGTAGGCCGGTAGCCACGGAGGCGGAGCAAAATAGAGATACCCCGATGTGGCGGATTCATCGATAATGACCGCGTTTTCCGGCTGCATTGCCGCCAAAGTGAGACAGGCCTTTTCGGCCGTAAGCTTACCATCTGGTATTGTCTGCCGCTCTTGTCCCGAAAGGAAAGTGCCGCCAATGGTGACATGCGAAGGTGCGCCTAACGCGTCGGCAAGGTTTTCAAGCACCCCCACAACATTCTGCCGATCCGTACAGAGTGTCATCCTCTCTTGCCCGTCAGTCAAAATTCGACTCCCGAACCCGGGATAACCAAAGAAGGCAACCGGTTCAGGAGCCCCGGCGAATAGTACTACCCCGTATTGCGAAATCACTCTGGTCGCCTGCCCTGGAAAGTATGGAAGCCGCTCCACGATGGGCAGCCCCGCGCCACGCTCCATGTACCCGGGAAACGTTTGAGTAAGGAGATCGCATCCTATCGCCTTCTGAATACGGGCCGCTGCATCCAGACCAGGCCTTCGCAGCGCCCTCCCCCCGAGCATAAGCGCTACCTTACGAGAGGTGCGTACCCGCGAAGCAACTGCTTTAATGGCATCGGGGTCAGGAGAATCAAAGGGGTCACCAGGTGTCTTCACCTTAGAGGAGCCACATTCGGCCAGTTGATAGTCGTGAGGCACGATCAGAGTTGCCACTTGACCCAGCCGGGTGGCCGTAATCGCCTCCAAGGCATCCACCCCAATGTCGAGAGCAGATTTGCTGGTCCGCCACCATCCTGAGACCGTCCTGGCAAGGCTCTCAATATCCATGGCGAGTGGCGGGTCCGCATCCCGGTGCCACGTGGCATGCTCGCCGACCACGGTCAGCACCGGCGATTTGGCACGCCGTGCGTTATGCAGGTTCGATATGCCATTGGCAAGACCAGGTCCCAGATGGAGCAGCACCATTGCCGGTTTATCCAGCATCCGCCCATAACCGTCCGCAGCGCCGGTACAGACGCCCTCGAAGAGCCCCAGGAAAGCCTTGATGCCCGACGTTTTGTCGAGCGATGTAACAATCGGCAATTCAGTCGTTCCGGGATTTGCAAAGCAAACCTCCACACCCGCCTCGATCGCAGTCTTTACAAGAAGCTCAGCACCGTTCATAATTTTCTCCTCCCCCTCACCCTTCCCCTCTCCCCACTGGGGAGAGGGAGGCGGTGAGGGGAAATCATCGCCTATCGAGATCAGGATTTTCTTCACCCTTTGCAAACTCAATGAAGACATCCTCCAAATTGGTTTGCCCTAAGGTGACCTTCTTGATCTCGACACCGCCCTGAGAAAGCAAGGCAATCAGGTTTCCCAATCTTCTCTCGCCATCATCTACCACAATCTCACAAAGGGAATTGGAAATCGTAAAATTAATCACGCCGTCAGCACGGAGTAATTCGTCTTCTTGAATCCTTCCCCTAAATTCGACCTTCAACCGGTCGCCGATCCGAACCATTCGTTTTAAGGCTTCCGCAGTTCCAGTAGTAACGATCCTCCCCTCTTTCAAGAAGGCGATGCGACCGCAGAGATTTTCTGCCTCCTTCATGTTATGAGTGGTGAGAAGGATGGTTATCCCCTTTTGCCTATGAATTGAGAGAATCTCTTCCCGAATTCGTATGGAGACATCGGGATCGAGACCTACCGTGGGTTCATCCAGGAAGAGAACTTCCGGATCGTTAATAAGGGATTTCGCAAGGGAGAGTCGCTGTTTCATCCCGGTGGACAGCTCGTCAAAAGGGATATTTTGGTATTCCCTCAGGTTGAAAAGATTGATCAAAGTGTCAACCTTTGTCTCACGCTCTCTCCCAGTGAGGCCATAGAGCATACCGTAGTAGTGAAGGTTTTCCTTTACGGTCAGGCTCCAGAGGAAATTGGCATTTCCGCTTACTACGTTCACCCTCTTCCTGATTTCATGCTCATCGTGGAGTCCATCCATACCAAGGATTTGAACCTTGCCGCGGTCAGGAAGGAGTAAAGTGCAGAGAATCGACAATAGAGTGGTCTTCCCCGCACCATTGGGGCCCAAGATGCCAAAGATCTCCCTTTCCTCGATCCGAAGGTCGACCCCTTTCAGGGCCTCCTTCTCTCGCTTCTTCCACCAGCCTGATCGGAAGGTCTTGAATATTCCCTCTGCTTCGATTGCGTAGGCCATTAGCGCCATCCGTATACGATTGTGTCTCAGGTTTTCCGGATTAAGCGTCCGAGAGTGGAGAGTAGAAAGTGGCAAATCTACTTTCCACCTTCTACCTTCCACGTTCGAATTATCAACCCTCGAATCCTCGAACCCTCTAACTCAAAAAGTATATTATGGATTTAGTGATTTGCCAAGGGGTTTTCAAATGCGGTTTTAATAAAATTGAAGACGCCTGAAAGGGAATAAGCACAGGGTGGCTAAAACAATTTCTTTTTCTTTGAAGCTTTCCGAATAGCCGTGATGATCAATTCTTTCAAGAATGACTTTCAGTATTAGTCATTCCTCATTCTGGCATCGTCCATAGAAACAAGCCGGTCGTCTCATCAAAATCCCTCTGTAACACCGGCCCATCAAAGACTTCCAGCATGAACTCACATGCAAAAACTACTGTTCCCGACGCGAGATGCCCCCCATACGCATTTCCTTTCTTGTCCGCCAGTGTGATGTGTGCATGGACAAAGGGACTGCCATCCTTGAGTGAGACATTGCTCACGAGCTTGGTGATTTCAAGCGGCTGATCAATCACAAAGAATTGATACTCATGCGTTTCCTGATTGTAGAACGCAAGACGAGCCCTCTGAACTGCACCCAGCGCCTCGAAACGCGCAAGCTGAATATTTTCCCTTTGGCAAATATCAGTCATTTCTTCAAGCAAGTCCCCCCCATGACTTAATTTTCCAATGAATACTTCCCGCGGTTTAACCTTTTTCATAATTGCCATATCTGCCCTCGTTCTGTATTCTATGTGGTCTTTCAATCATTCATCTGATATTCACTGTTAAGAAGAAATACATATTTCTCCCAGACACGACTGACCTGCTCATCATCCCCCACGGTCCTGATCAGCATTATCTCCCGGCAAAAGTCCCTTTGATCTGCTTTGGTCGTATTCATCCCGTAGATCTGCAGGGCAAATGAGGCGAAGTCCCTGACCATGAAATCGAATATCTGGTTGAGGATATCCTTATCCAGATTTTCAATGCCGGATTGTTCAAGAATCAATTGTCCATAGACCACGATGGAGAACATCTCACCAAGAGGTAATGAGAAGGAGGAATCCATATCCTGCTTCTGATCCGGATAAGCCCTTGTCAGTAACTCCTTGAAGAGCCCGATCTGCCTGATGAAGACAGCCACATTCGGCAGATCTTCATAGGAATCGAAGGTGGATTGATAGTCGTGAAACCGGACATTACCCAGGCCTTTGGCCGGTCCCTGGTTGAACAGGAACAAATCGTCTCTGGTCGAAAAGTCGGGTTGCACCGGAGGATAATCAATTGGATTGAAAAAATAATTCTTCATGAACTTGCGGATAAGCTGAATGTTGACGTGCACAGTGCCTTCAAGCTTGGACGGACCTCGAATTTCGCTGACGCCCGTGGAGAAGTAGGTGTCCTTCTCAAAACCCTTGGCGGCAATGACATCCCATAGCAGATTGATAACCTCCTCGGCTTGAAGGGTAACCTTCATCTTACTCGTGGGATTGTAAAGGAGATAACGCCGGTCCTTTTCACCTGCATTTTGGAAATAATCGGTGGCGCGGCGCTGGTAGAGCTTCATCCCTACCAGGCGTAGCCAGGCGTCCATAAAATTTTTTCTCACATGAGGCATATCGGTAACGCGACGGCCATAGAGGATACGGTTGGAGGCATGCGTGATGGCCTCGTAAAAACAATGTTCAGCCACCCCGATGGAAGCCGGGCCGATATTGAATTTCCCGATATTGACCGTATTCAGGGCGGCATCCCAAGCCTCCGAACCCCGAGAAAGGAGGTCTTCTTCCCTGATGGGGTAATCATGGAGGGCGAAGTTGGACACATACTGCTGATGGGAAATGACGTTCTGTTTTAGCTCATAGGCCTTATGACGGTAATTGGTGACGAAAAAGGCATAGTCCTCTGTGCCGTCTTTTATTTTGCCCATGGTCGAAACCATCTCGGCCTCGTTCCCGTTTCCGATATAGTATTTCTCCCCATTGGCAACCCAAGTGCCGTCTCCTTTTGGTGTGAGTGTCGTATCCGTATTGTAGATGTCGGCGCCGTGTTCTCGTTCGGAGAGGCCGAAAGCAAAGATCGCCCCTTCCCTGAGAAGCTTGGCCGCTTTCTGCTTGGCCTTCTCGTTCTTACTCATCCAGATGGGTCCCAAGCCGAGGATGGTCACCTGGAAGCAATACCAGTAGCCCAGGCCATAAAAGGCCAGGAGTTCGCTGTAGGCATTGTTGCGGGCCGTATCCCAACGGCAATCCGAATCACCGCCACCATAGGCCTTGGGTGTAAGCAACTTGGAAAAGATTCGTTCTTTTTTGATAAAATCGACAAACTCCTTGTACCAAACCTTTTTATGGAAATCCTCAAGGAGCTGGGCCTTCCCCATGGTTTCGAAGAACTCGATTGTCTTGGTCATAATGCTTCGCGATTTTTCATCGACTACGAAGCCTGTGAATTTTTTAGGTTGAAGCAGGAAGTTCATTTTCTCGTCCTTTCCTGATCCATTGGTCATTTTCTAAAGTTAAGGCAATTAATGGTCCAGAGAAAACACCTGGCAGGGTCTGGTCTCAACTTTTGACAAAGTTCTGTTGATGGTTGAGATCTGACCCTCTTCATTCTTTCGGAGCGGAAAGAAACCGGCGCTCCCCCTCAGAAACGATATCGTCGAGCTCACCGAGCTGGCGCCGCACGAGGTCAATGGCTGGAGTACTTCGCCACTCGGTCTCGGAAAAGTAAATGGCGTCACGCGTTACACCAGAGGACTGAGGCGGCTGCAACCGAGCCCTAGCCTTCAACTCAGTCTGCCTTTGACGATCCGAATGGAGTCTATTTCGTAACGGATAAATTGCATCTTTGAATAAGATCCGTGGAGATCTTCTGTACCACGGGGCTCCCCGAATAACCTTGACTGTAGCGGAACCCGATAAGTGAATAGATGCAGTCATCGTCATCTCAAGAACCCGGTGGGTCGGGACTGGGCCTTCTTTAAGAACGTAGTTCCGTTGCTCAAGCAGGAACCGGGCAAGCTGACTGTCTGCGAGGGGCTTCTGTTGGCTCGCATACCAGTCGTTGAAGTCCGGCCGATCGGAGAATTCCTTCTGAAGATGGAAGGTAACGCTTCGGGCAAAAACAATCGATGCCTCGAGATAGTTACACAAAGCATCCCGTTGATTCGGCGTGGCCTCTTCGGCTCGATCAAGGAAGAAGCGCGCCTTAGCGAGTGTCAATCTGGCTACCGATTGCATGGGACGCACCCGATTCAATGCTGCCTAACGTGCTGCTAACCGACGCGCGCGTCGTCTGTGCGCGATCCGGTGCAGCGACTGGTTATCCG
>Ga0335081_10021967_pt1 | contig 10324 bp, 12 predicted proteins | sample Lox_Sample_35_FD_206713 | JGI IMG/M metagenome (GOLD analysis project Ga0335081, IMG submission 206713) | Soil microbial communities from Loxahatchee National Wildlife Refuge, Florida, United States - Lox_Sample_3.5 | ecosystem: Environmental > Terrestrial > Soil > Wetlands | place: USA...
CTCGCTCTGGGCTTGGGCGAGCTGGTTGCGAGCCGTCGTGAGAGCCTGCTGCAACGTCTCATATTGCTGAACCAGTTGAGTGATCGAAGCCACATCGATCACGGCAAACTGCGCGTAGGCGGGATGGGGGACGCCGAACGCCGTGAGTGCGAGAAGAGGCAGGCCCCGGAGGATCTTGGAAAGGGACAACATCGCAAATCTCCTTTGACTCTTGGGAGCGCGGTTCAAGCCGCGCGTAAGCTCTGATAGAAATGAGGCAGCCAGGCTTCGGGCTGTGCGCCGAAGCGGGCAATGAGCTGATGCACGAGCTCGACCGCCGTTCGCCTTCCAGAGATCACGGCGAGCTCGGCATCGAAACCCTTGAGATCGAGCTCGCAAACGAGGCTCTGATGCCCCTGTTTGATGAGAAAGCGGCGCGAGCCCGGCTCGAGCTCCTCCTTGACCAACCGGAACTCCCGCTCGGTGAGCGCAAATCCGGTGATGAGATCGTCCGCGTTCGCATCCGCATTGGGGAAGAAGACCTTGGTGGGGGTCTGCTCGATCAAGGTGCGGCTGATGGGGCTTGCGAGCACATCACTCGCGCTCTGGGTGGCGAGCGCCATCACCCCATTCAACTTTCGCCACGTCTTCGGTCCATCCTTCGCAAAGCTCTCAAAGGCGGGATCCGCGAGGAGTCTCCAGAACTCATCCATCCAGCACACCAGCCGCCGGCCATCGAGGAGCTCTCGCACCAGGTGAAAGAGATAAAGCGTGACGGGCGTGCGCGTCAGGTTGTGATCGAGAAAGTCCGTCACATCGAACCCGACCAGCGCGTTACCCCCGAGCCAGGGGACGACCACGTCCTCTGCGTTATCGAACACCCAGGCATAGTCGCCCCCTGTCGCCTCGCACCAGGGCGAGAGCCGCGCGTAGAGGCCCTCCGTATCGGTCGCATCGAGGAACTCGATCAGGCGGGAGAGCCGCCGAGCCGGAAGATCGAGCGCGAGTGTCCCGCGCAGCGCCGAATCGAGATCCGCCTGCTGCCCGGTGGTGAGGCTGCCGCCGCTCGCCGGGCGTGCGAGGACACGGAGCCATGCCTTCAGGAACTCGACATGGAGCGCGGTCGGCGGGAGTTTGAGCGGATTAAAGCCGGTTGGCTCCCCGTTCTTTAGCGCGCAATAGGAGCCCCCCAATGCCCGCACCAGGATTTCAAGTCCCTGGTCCTTATCGAAAATGACCTGCGTCGCCTCGGCGCGGGCAAGCTGCGCGATGAGAAAGCCGATCAAGACGGTCTTGCCTGAACCGGTGGGTCCGCAGATGAGCGTGTGCCCGGTGTCTTTACGCGAACCGCCCTCGGGATCCGTGGGGTCTGAGGCGTGGAGTGAGAAGTGAAACGGCGACCGGGCGCTCGTCACGAGGACCGTGAGCGCCTCGCCCCAGTGGTTACCCCTTGCGCGCCCTACGGGGTAGTTATGGAACGGCACCATGGCGGAGAAATTCCGGGAAGTGATCGGCGCCTTTCTCGGACGCATCGGAAAATTCCCGGGGAGCTGCGCCCAGAAGGCAGCCTCCAGCGCCAGATCCTCTCGCGCCACCGTCATCCCGGTGTCGGCAAGAACTGCTCGTGCGAGCGCCACGTGATCATTGAGCGCCTTCGAGTGCGCCCCCGGCGCATCGAGTGCACCCGAGGTCGGGCGGTTTTTTTGCCCGGCGGCTTCTCCCCCCGGATCGTCCGCTAAGACCTGGAGCGATAAGTGATGATCGCCCATGACGAACTCGTTGCTGGTCAAGCTATCGAGCGCCTCTCTCAGCTCCGCGGCCTGCGAAAGCGCGTAATCGCCCGCGTTCAGCATCCGATTGAACTGCCGCTGCAGCAGCGCCTGGCCGGAGCCTTTGGTGAGGAACGCAAAGGACTGGGTCAGGACGAAAGGAAAGGGAGCCGAGAGGAGCGCATCGAACATTCCAACGGTGCTTGGGGTCGGGTATTCCTTGACACCTAAGATCGCGCCGAGTCGAGTGCTGGACGGAAGTCGGTATTCCAGCGTCTCCGTCCCAAAGGACACCCGGGATGTTGCGAGCACCTCATGGATCGGCGCGCGAGGAAGCGGCATTGGGCGCCACTCGCCATTCACCAGGAGTCCGAGGAAGCTGAGGAGCGAGGAGTAGGCGCGCCCGTCCTCGACGTAGACACCAAGAATCTCGGGCTCGTACCGCTTGAGCGAAGCGCGCACGGTCTCTTTCAGCTTCTCGCACGCATCGAGCGCGTCGGCGAGCTCGAACGGCTCTGCTTGTCGCCGGGTGTGTTTGAGCAGCTGCGAGGCAAGCCCCGTCGCAAGGCCGGCTGTCGGGCGGTAGACGGTGCTTAAGTAGAGCTCATTCACCATGAGCGTCTGCCCGGCAAGCCGCGAGCGGTACTTCGCATCGAGCGCGGTAGAGAACTCCGTGCCGCCCTTCGGGAGCGCCGTCGCGTCGCGCCGGCGGATCACGTGCGTCCAAAGCGCGAGCTGGGGAGAGGCGCAGTTGCGCCAGAACACGTTGAGCCGCTCGTGGCAGGCATTGAGCTCCTCATCATCCGCGCATTCGAAGCTCGCACCGGTCAGGCGGAAGGTCTGGACGTAGTCCCCGGCGTGAGTCTTGATGACGTGGGGGGCCACGTGCGCGCCGAGACCGATCCGCATGCTCGCCATGAGCTCGCGCCGAAGCCGTCCGGCCGCTGCGTTCATGGCTGCCGCACCCTGATCGCGCCCACGCGGGGGACGGGTGCGGTCCGGCGCTGCCCGCCCACGTTCGGCAAGTCGAGGGGGAGCGGTGAGTAGCTGCTCGACTTCCATAGCCGCGCGTTCGCGAGCAGCGCCGGGATGCGGGTGCGCCCCGCCAGGAGCGCGAGATCAAAGAAGCGCGCATCGCGCGCGCACAAGAGCATCGAGAGTCCGTGAATCGGGGCCGCGAGGAGGAGCGTCAGGAGGTTCTTGCTGAGGAGAAAGATCTCCATTGTGAGAACGCCGTTCGCGAGCAGAGCGGAGCAAGTGACCCCCCAGCGCATCGGCGGGCGCGTCGCCCCGACAAACAGCGGATCCACCGTGAGCCCAGGATTCCTTCCACCCTCAGGATTCCTTCCACCCATCGCTCTACACTCCGAACATCCCACGGACCCAGGTGACGATCTGCGGAGCGCCAAAGGCGATGGCGATCCCCAAAATCGCGGCGATGCACCACCCCCACGAAATTCGGTTTGCCATCGCCATGGCCCCGAGCACCATGACGAGAATGATGGCGACGGGGGTGAGCCAGGCGAGGATGTTGGTCTGAAGCGAAGTGGCTCCGGTCATGAACGGAGACGCTTGCGCAAGCGCGAGCGCCGGACAGAGCGTCGGTGCAGCCGCGAGCACTGCGCGGCGCAGCTGAGACCTTGAATCGCGTTTCATGGGCTCTTCCCTTCCGAGGTGTGGGCGGACCTTTGTGGAGCGTTATGCCACCACGAAAGGCACCGGCATCGAAGGGTCTAATAGCCGTGAAACGCGGGCGTTACTTCAGGTTCTCGCGCGCCTAATTGCCGTGAAACACCCCCGGAACTCCCTACTGCACGGACGACGGAGAGTGGAGCCGCCAGGGAGGCAGGACCGCCAAAGCCTTTCATCGGACTTGGAATTCTCGAGCTCGCCGGTCCCCCGGCGATTTCAACTCAGCCGAACGATTTTTCGCGCACACGAGCGGCGAGCTTACGACTATGCTCCGAGGCACTTGAGTTAACGACCGGGAAGGCCGATGAGCGTTGCAGAGACCGGCGCAACGCCGCCTCGCGCTTTGATGGGGCGAGCGGTATGGACGGCGTTACACGCATTGTGGCGGCTCGTGAGCTTTCCGCTGCTCACGCTCCTCATCATCCTCGAGCCCGTGGTGCGCTTTCTCCTCTCGGGCCTGGCGCTCCTCCTGGCGCTCAGTGCGGTCTTCTGGAAGTTAGCCGCTCCTCCGCCGCTTCACGCGCCGTTCCTTGCGCTCCTTGCGGCCGCGATCGGTTGTGTTGCGTTGCTGACTCTCTACCAGTGGCTCCTTCGCTTGCTCTCGGTTTGAGTCATGCGTGGGGCCATCCGAGAAGAGCTCCAGCTGCTCGGACTCGACCGGCTTTTCGGCGTGGCTGTGGACGGAATCCTCCAATGCCCCGGCTTCGCGGCCTGCCGTCCTCCTAGTCTCGCGCTGACAGTCTTCGCACACGCAGCGATCTAGGCCCAGCCGATCGACCACCATCAGTGCACTGCAACTCGCGCAGCGCTCGAGACCCCACTCCGCTCCCTCCGCGAGGCTCACCATCAGGAGACCCAACTCCTCGAGCGAGAGTCGCGCATGCGGGATCAGGCGCCGAAAGAGTTCGTGCGCGGAGCACAGCCTCTCGCCGCGCTCAACACTCGGGAGCGTGCTCGAAGCGTTGGCGAGCGGGTCTTTGGGGATGACCTTAAGGTGCCGGCACAACCCGGCGAGGGCCGCCGCCTCGCTTCTCAAGCTGGGAGAGGTCAATACTCCGGAAAGCTTCGTCGGCGAGGGTCCGTGGCGAGTCGGCCCCCTGTCATGCACTTCTCGTCGGTGAATGCGGGAGAGACTCTGCACGCGATCATCCGAAAGACGCGTCCACAAGCACACGGTGTGCGGGCGCGCCTGGTGCCCGAGCATGCGTCGAGCCAACGCGAAGGCACGCAGTTCACCGCTATAGTGTTTGTTCGAGAGGCGCATCTGAGATTTCCATGCAGAAGAGTCGGCCGGCTCACCTCAGGGACTCTTCCTTCGGTGCCGGCGAGGCTTTGCCCGCCGCTGGGGCACGGAGGGCTCGAACTCGGAGAGAAAGACTCCGAGCTGCAGGCCCACCGTGGGCTCACCTCTCTTCCGTCGACGCTCCTTCTCATGCATCTCGGCATCAATCCGAAAAACAATCGCGTCAAAGGCCTCCCGCAGCCGTTGGTCAAATTGCGCACGCTCCCTCACGGGGAAGCGGTTGTTGAGGGCTACTCGCTCGTACCACCTGGACGTGGTGTGCTCGGGCTGGCTGTTATGCTCCATTGTTCTCAAGATAGCGGCCACGCGCTCCACGACCCGCGAGTGATAGGTGCCGGTTTGGGAGGCAAAGAGGACGCGTCGACGGGGGACGTAGCGCGATCCTTGGCGCCGCAACACCCCGGGGCGCAGGAGGTGCGAGAGCACCTCCTCGACGTCAAAGCTCGCATCCCACTGAAGGGCGAGCGCCTCGAGCGAGCGCTCGCCTCGCAGCGGCAGCGGCCGGGGTCTACCGCGCGCATCGGTATACGCAGGTTCCGAGAACCACAACGTGAGCACATGCCCCGCCGCATTCAAGGTCGAGACGGGCTTCGGTGGCGGTGGTGCCCACGACGCCGCCACCTCCCGGCAGTTTTTCTCGACTTCCCTGGCAATCTCGCGAGGGTCGCTGCCACTCGCGGCGAGCATCCGGACCACGCTCCCGAGGACCTCTCTCGAGCTCGCATCGAGCGTCGAACTACGCTCAAGTGCTCCCGAAGGCGCTGCCGTCGGCGAATCGGAGGCCGCCATCAGCGCCCTCCCCGCATTCGCAGCGCCCGGCCGGGCACGTTCGCGGAGGGGCTCCGAGGGGCGCCACGCGTCGGGCTCTGGTACACGAAGACCGCGACAGTCACGCGCGAGCGAGGACCGCTCGTGCCGCTCTCTTCCAAATCGCGAAGCTCCGCGTCAGTCGGTACGAGGAACTGCATCGCACGCTCCTCGAGTCGACGATGAAACGCCGGGAGCATCGCTTGCGGAATGCTGGGGTTGGTCGCGGAGCGCTCGAAGAGCGGCGTACGCCCCTGGCCCGAGAGATTGTGCTGCACCGTATGCATCATCCACGAGAGCGCATCCAGGCAATACGCCTCGGCGTTGCGGTCGGTGTAGGCGATGAACTCCGCGGTCGGCACGTAGAGCCCCTTACGACGGCGCACGCCCTTGGCACGCATCAGGGACGCTGCAACCGCGGCGGCGTCGCGCCCCGGCAGCACCCGCTCGATCAGCGTCGCGAGGGAGGGACCCACTCCATGCAAGGGGAGCGGTTTCGGTCGACCCTGTGCATCGGTGTAGCTCGCGTCATGACGCCAATGGGTGATGATGTGACGAAGATCGGCAAAATAGTCGAGGCGTCTCGGGTCCCAAGGCTCCCGCGGCTCCTTGAGATTCTGGCAGATCACATCGAACTCCCGCTTCAGCGTCTTCGGGGAATGACCGCACTCGACCAGGATCTGCCCCACCTGCGTGAGACAACGACGTACATAGCGCACGCCGCCGGCCTCTGCGCTCGGCCGCGGGGACGGATTGCGCCGCGCGCTCATAGATCGATAGACCTGACTCGCAAAACGGCCGGCGGTCGATCAGGGTGATCTCGCAGCTTCATCACGCCGTACGGCTTGTTGCGCGCCATAGCTCTACGCCGTCCTAACGCTTCAACGCTACGCCGTTCGATGGGTGAGTCCGACGCCCGAGCCGCGCGCCGCGCGAGGTGAGGCCCGGCGACGGTTCCTCTACTCCTTCGGGGGAAGCGCCTTCCTCGGCCGGGAGGGATTCAAAGACGTAGAGCGCGATCCCGAGCGAGGGCGCATCGAGGTCCCCGCCCTCCGCTGTCAGCGTGTACCGCGGCCAGTGAAGCATGTTGTCGGCCGAACGCGCGAAGCCATCGGCCTGTTCCTTCAGATCGCGCAGCAGAATGGGCAGGTATTCGGGGTTGACTCGAGCATTCAGAGCGCGATAGACGAAGCGGGCACCCGACGGGTGTTCGAGGTTGTGAAGGAGCGTGGCGCAGTGTTCGGCGAGCTGCTCACCGAAGGCGAGGACGCCCTGCGGGCTCCAGCGCACGGTAGCGTAGCTGCGGCTCAAGGCCTTGAGCCGTCCATCGGGCAGTCGCCGAATGGCCTTCACCCACAAGAGTTCCTCCAGCATCGTCGCGACGCGCCAGCGCTCACCGCTATAGCGCTCCACGAGAGCCGCGAAGGAGCGCTTGGCCCCCCGAAGGGGAAGCGGTGCGGGCTCGCCCAGGCGATCCTGGAAGTCCGGATCATTCCACCAGCCCGAGAGGACACGGTCGGCGCGCTGCGCGCGGTCGCGCTCATGACCCACGGGCTCCACGCTCTCTGAGGCCAGGATGTTCGCCACTTCTCGGCGCGGGAGTCCCGTCACGACCGAAATGCGTGAGGCATTCGGACGTCGCAGGTCCCGACCGGAAGCGCGGGCCTCATCCCGCGCGGCGCGTACGTAAGCGAGCTTGACGAGCGGCAGCAGATCGCCCACCCCGATGCCCGCCTTCATCAGCCACCTGACGAGTGGATCCAGGAGCCGCAGAACCGCCGCGCGAACGGCAGATTTCAGAGACTCGCTCATTTCTTACCTCTTGAAGCGCGCGAGCTGCCGGGCGACTGAAGGTCACCGGAGTTGCGCACTCCAGTACATCATGTCAATATCGTACATGCTAGGTGCGTAATTGTACATAGCACTCCAGGAGCGGTGGTGAAACCCCGCACGCGCAAGCGCGGGAAGTGAGGACCCGTGCACCCTCGCGAAGATCACTCCACCCCTCGCCCCCGAGCACAGAAGAGGCCCATCGAGCCTCCGCCAGGCGCGAGCCTTAAGCGCTCAGCCACCGCACCGCATCGGGCCGATCCGGCCCTCCCCCTCTCCACCGAGGATCCGCTCAAGGACCTCCACGCCGTCAATGAGCGCCTCATCGAACTCCTCATACAAGCTGCGCGGAGCGGGGAGCCTCCGGCCCTTGCGCTCGTGGCGCACTTGCGCGGCAAGTTGCGCGAGATGTCGCCCGAGGGTCGCTCGCGCGCCGCACGCCGGCCCTTTTGTCTCGCGAACATGGACTTTGAGATGGAACGCGAGTGGGATCGCGGGCTCGCCCGGCGCAATGGCTCGGATTCCTCGTGGAGCGCGCGCGGCCTCTTTCCGCGTGGACCCGCCCTTCAGCTTGCGCGCTCGACCCTCACGCTCGCCTGGTACAGTGCGCGCGCCGATGGTGCCACCGCGGCTCTGACCTTTGGCATGCACCCGCGGGTCGCCCAGCAGATTGCCTCGCTCACCCTCACCGAGATCGAGGGGCTCGCGGAGCGACACTTTCGCCGCGCGCGACCTCGGTGGGAGGACCGCTACGGCCTCTGGCGGCAAATACTTCAAACAGCGGACTGCGAGGACCTTCGCCGAGCGAGAGAGGTCGACTTTCGGGGGCTAAAGCTGATGGGCGCAGCGCTGATGTCGGCCGACGACCCCTAACTTGAGTCACCTAACGAATTAAGCGTGTCGTGCCGCAGCGGCACGTTGGCGAAACGACTCACAGTTCAACCAGCCGGCGGCCCCTGTTTGGCTGCCCTTGCGCGAGTAAGGCGTGTGTCGGTGAGCCACCGCGAGCAACGCGCCCCGACATGAAGTTTGCCCCCCGTTTCACCCCCTTACTCCGAGTGACTTTCCACGCTCATTGCATCATCGTGGATTCGCGGTGAGAACTGGCCGAAAGGCTGGGACCCCTTACCCGTCACGAGCAACCTCCATGACACGACGAGAACCCGATTCCGATCCTCGATTCCTCTCCCTCCCGCAGCTGCGTTTTGAAGTCGCCGAGGCGGCGCGGATCCTTAAAATGAGCCGCGCTCAGATCTATAACCGCATCCAGGAAGGTTTGCTGCGACCACAGAAGGACGGCGCCCGAACCTACATTACCCAGGTGGAGCTCGAGCGATACGTCGAGTCCTGCAATCTGCCACCGACCGAGGGTCCGCGTGCGCGAGCGACGAGCATAGGGCGCCCTCCTGTAAACGGTAGGAGCCGCGGGACCTCCCATCTGTGACGCGGCGGCTTCTCGACCTCAAAGCGCGTCCGATTCTCGACCTCCGAAGTTTCGCGCGGCACGGACCGGGACGACGCGACCGTCTCCACTCGGCGGACGTCGAGCTCATTGCCCGCACGGTGCATCGGGTCCCCGAAGTCATGGTGAAGGTGTTGACCCGTGGTTCGACGAGTCTCGGGGGCGTCGCTCGACATCTCGATTACTTGAGTCGCAAGGGCGAGCTCGACATCGAGACCGACGACGGTCAGCGCCTGAGCGGCAAAGGCATCGGCAAGGAGCTGCTCGCGGACTGGGACTTAAGCCTCGATGAGGCGCGCCCGACTGCAGACTTAGGTCCCAGGCCGCGGCGAACGCCGCCGAAGCTCGTTCACAAGCTCCTCTTCTCCATGCCGGCCGGAACTCCGCCCGATAAGGTCCTCGCAGCGGTCAAGCACTTTGCCCGCGAGCAGTTCGCGCTCAAGCACCGCTACGCCATGGTGCTCCACACCGATGAGCCTCACCCGCACGTGCACGTAGTCGTGAAGGCGATGGGCGAGGATGGCCGGCGGCTCAACATCCGCAAGGCCACGCTTCGGGAATGGCGGCAGGAATTTGCCCGGCACCTGCGTGAGCAGGGGGTACCCGCCAACGCCACTGAGCGCGCCGTACGGGGTGAGAACCGACCCCAGAAAACCGACGGCATCTTCCGTGCGGCGCGTCGTGGAGTCTCTACGCACTGGCGGCAACGTGCCGAGCTCGTTGCGCGCGAGCTCGGCAACGGCGGACTCACGGTCGAGCCGGGCGCGGCTTCTCTCCTTGAGACACGGCGGGAGGTGCTGCGCGGCTGGCGTGAAGTGGCGGATCAACTTGTGATCGAAGGGAAAGCGGATCTTGCCCTAGCCGTGCGCAGGTTTCTGGCGCAGATGCCCCCACCGCTCTCGGAGAAGGAGTGGCTGGCCAGGCAGCTTCGCGCGCAACGCCGCGCACGCGAGGAACGAGAGCGCACGCGCTGAAGTCGTGCCACCATCGGGCGACGGCCGTCAGGAGCTGCCCTTCATCGTCCGGGGTCTTTCGTCGTAGCAGTCGATCAGAATATGCAAGAGGCGGTTGGCCCGGACGCCCTGCGAAAGATCGACGCCGCCGTAGATGCGATGTTCAGGAAATTTCCGCGGTGAGCGGCGTATGTTCATTGCAGACGGCTCGGCCGCGGCCACGCTGAACACAAGTTCAGCGCGCCCGTTGGGCGCAGTCGGAGCTGGCTGGCGCGTTGCATCTCGCTCCAGGGAGCCCAGCCGCCCGGAGAACAAAGCCATTCCGCTTGGCGGACCGTCAATCGTGCTCGTTTAGCTCGCAGTCATCGCTTCCCGTGGAACCGTGGAACCCTGCGGCCGATTGCGTGCGTCGACCAGCACGATGACAGGGCGCCAGCTCCGTAACTCCTCTGCCGTCAAGGCTGCGTAGGCTGCAACGATCAGCAGGTCCCCCACCATGGCCTTGCGCGCCGCCGCCCCGTTCAGCGAG
>Ga0335081_10021968_pt1 | contig 10324 bp, 8 predicted proteins | sample Lox_Sample_35_FD_206713 | JGI IMG/M metagenome (GOLD analysis project Ga0335081, IMG submission 206713) | Soil microbial communities from Loxahatchee National Wildlife Refuge, Florida, United States - Lox_Sample_3.5 | ecosystem: Environmental > Terrestrial > Soil > Wetlands | place: USA: Florida...
TTTCACCGTCTACATCGCGCCTTGGAAGGCGGAAAACGCCGGCGACATCTATCATCCCGGTTTTGACTACACCCGCTTCCAGGTGTCGTACTGGCAGAAGTTCGAGCGCGCCTTGCGGTTCGCTCGGGACCGCGATATGACCGTGTCGCTGGTTCTCGACATGAACGACGGCCGGGTGCATCCCGCCGCCGGCAGCGAAGACGAACACCGCTTCATTCACTACGCGGTGGACCGTTTCGGAGCCTTTTCCAACATCACCTGGGACCTGGGTGACGACCTCGAGCGCTTCCGCAGCGACGAGTGGACGCACGAGACGGGAACCCTGATCAAAGAGTGGGACCCGTATCGCCATCTGGCCACCAGCCACCCCGTGGACAACATTCACCAGGACCGCACGTCGGACTGGTTTGATTTCACCTCGTTTCAAGAGTGGTCACGCAGCCAGCACGCTTTCATGCTGGAGGAGCGCCGGAAGCAGCAGCAGACCGGGCGCATTATTCCGCAAACCAACGAGGAATATGGCTACGAGGATCATTACCCGCTTTGGGCGCACGGCCTCGGCTCCGAGTCGGCCGACACGCTTCGTCGGACGGCGTGGGACATCGTCATGGCAGGCGGGTACCAGACCGCCGGGGAAAGCGCGCGCCGGGGGACGAACATCTGGCCCGATACCGGCGGCGGCTGGATGAACGGTCGCGGCGACGACACGATGACCATGCCCGTGGGCTACGGGCACATGGTGGATTTCTTCACCGGCTTTGAGTGGTGGAAGACGGAGCCGCACGATGAATTGGTGGACCGCGGCAACTACTGCCTTGCCCAGCCGGGGAAGATCTACGCCGTCTACTTACCGGGCGCCGGCAAAGTGACGGTGAAGCTCGAGCCAGGCCAATACGCGGCAAACTGGTTCGGGGCTCTTACGGGCGAGAAGATCGCGCTGCCGGACGTCGAAGGTCCGCTGTGGACCTCACCCGAAGCACCGGACCGCAACGACTGGGCGCTGCTGCTCTTGCGACGATAGCTGTCGAAAAAGTGGCGGCCTATCGTTTATCCGGCAACGGGAATCACACCCGAGGATTCCGGTGAAACTCAAGAGCATACTTTCTCGTAGTCCTTAATAGGGAAGGAAGGGAGGGCGAAATGTACTGCGGGAAGTGTGGCACACCAACTCAATTGGGGCAGAGCTTCTGCAATGTGTGTGGCGAGCCGCTCGGCGCAGCACCGGCGTATCGCGTGGAAACCCGCCTGGAACGTCACGTGAAAGTACTCGGTATCCTATGGCTGGCGCTCTCGGCACTCCGGCTGATTCCGGGACTCGCGATCCTGTTTTTCGGCCCTTATGCCATGCGGTTCGTTCCTTTTGACTTTCGGGGGTTCGTCGCGCCGCTCGCGGCAATCATCGGCGTATTGCTGACCGCGAGCGCGGCCGCCGGGGTTGCGGCCGGATGGGGGTTGCTCGACCGTCGCCCGTGGGCACGTGTCCTGGCGATTGTAATGGGCATCATCTCCCTGATCCATGTGCCTTTCGGCACGGCACTGGGAATCTACACGCTGTGGGTTCTGCTGCCCGGCGACTCCGAGCGGGAGTATCAGCGGCTGTCGCGGGCGGCGTAAGAGGGCGTGAGAGAATTAAACGCAGAGGCGCGGGGTACAGAGACTCCTATTGACGCTGCCTGTTCCCCGATTTTCCGCTTTTTCTCAGCACCTCTGCACGTCTGCGTTGGAGCGTCCTCCGCAATTGCTTCCCGCCTTCTGAGCCTTTCTGAAGCGCCCACCGGCAAGGGCGGGCCCGATGGCAAGTGGGGCTCTAAAACTGGTCTTGACGAATCTCCCCCCTCGCGATATGTTGACCGGCTCGGAGTCTACCCAAGCACATCTGCTTCGGTTTATCCCATGCAGAAGACACTTTTATTTGACGAATCTTCCCCCTCGCGATATGTTGACAAGCCTGGAGTCCATCCCAGGCACATCTGCTTCGGTTTATCCCATGCAGAAAAGACTCTTATGGAGGTTCCATGAACGCCAAGACCGTACTTGAATTCGCCGCCAACAACAACGTCAAGATGGTGGACATTCGGTTTACCGATCTGCCGGGGTTGTGGCATCACGTGTCCTATCCCATTCACGAGCTCGACGAAGGGTCGTTCGAAGACGGTTTCGGAATGGATGGTTCCAGCATCCGCGGCTGGGCTGCGATTCACGAGAGCGATATGCTGCTGGTGCCCGATCCCTCGTGGTACATGATCGACCCGTTCCTTGACACACCCACGCTGGTGATGATCGGCGACATCATCGATCCGGTGACCAAGCAGCACTACCTGAAAGACCCGCGCGATGTCGCAAAGAAGGCGGAGAACTACCTCGCCTATACCGGAATCGCGGACACCGCCTATTTTGGGGCGGAGGCAGAGTTCTTTGTTTTTGACAACGTCCGCTTCGACCAAGCGCAGCAGCACGGCTATTACTTCATCGACGCCGAGGAAGGGCGCTGGAACTCGGGGCGCAAGGAGGATAACCTCGGCTACCGCCCCCGCTACAAGGAAGGCTACTTCCCGGTACCCCCCACCGATCACTATCAGGACTTGCGCAGCGAGATGGTGCTGAAGATGGAGCAGGTGGGCCTGGATATCGAGTGCCACCACCACGAAGTGGCCACCGGCGGCCAATGCGAAATCGACCAGCGCTTCCGGTCGCTGGTAAAGTCCGCCGACGGCATGATGCTTTACAAATACGTCATCCGCAACACCGCCTATCAATACGGCAAGACGGTGACGTTCATGCCTAAGCCCATATACCAGGACAACGGTTCGGGGATGCACACGCACCAGAGCTTGTGGAAGGAAGGAAAGCCGCTCTTCGCCGGTGACCAGTATGCCGGGTTGAGCCAGATGGCTCTCTGGTACATCGGCGGGCTGCTGAAACACGCTCCCGCGCTGGCGGCCTTGATCGCGCCCACCACCAATTCCTACAAGCGGCTGGTGCCGGGCTTCGAAGCGCCCGTCAATCTCGCGTATTCGAGGCGGAACCGCAGCGCGGCGGTCCGCATCCCCATGTACTCGGCTAGCCCCAAGGCCAAGCGCCTGGAGTTCCGCCCGCCCGACCCGTCGTGCAATCCTTACCTCGCCTTTGCCGCCATGATGATGGCCGGACTGGACGGTGTGGAAGGGAAGTTCGATCCGGGCGAGCCGCTCGACAAGGATATCTACGACCTCGGCCCCGAGGAGATGAAGGCTGTGCCCTCAATGCCTGGGTCACTGGAGGAGTCCTTGCGTGCCCTCGAAAAGGACCACGACTTCCTGACCAAGGGAGACGTGTTCAGTGAGGAGTTGATCGAAACCTGGATCGACTACAAGATGAAGAATGAGGTCCAGGCGGTCAACACTCGACCCCATCCGTACGAGTTCGCGCTGTATTACGACATTTAAGAGCAAGTGGCGTGCCTCCAGGTAGTTGAGGGCACGCCACAATAATTTGGCATACTTTTGGCATACTCGGCATTTTTCGCTCCGCCTGGCTGGTATTAGGCCCTGAACGGAGTGAAGCCGAGATGGAATGCCAAATAACCGACACCGGGGCTGGATTCATTCCGGCCCCGATTTCCTTTTCCGCCAGGACCGTCACGGTCTTGGTCCGTCACAGCGCAAATTGCAAGGACAAAGACCGGGGCGGGAATTGGCGAAAGTGCCGATGTCCGAAGGCTCTTCTGGTTTATGAGGGCGAAGGCACCGGCAAGAATCGGCGCGTCAGCGCCAAAACCCGCTGCTGGGAACAGGCAGAAAAACGGGCGCAAGAAATCCGGGACTCCTGGGACCCGGAAAAAGTTGAACTCAAGCGCCTGCGGGCAGAGAAAGAACGGCACCAGGTCCGGCTGGAGGACGCCGTCGCTCTGTTCATCGCTGACCAGATAACCCGTCTGGGAGACAATGGCACCGTTCGGAATTCTCGCTCGCTGCTCGGTTACATCAATCCCGAGACGAAAACGGTAACCAGAGCCGGCCGTCTGTTCGAGTGGGTTGAGAAGCACAACTCTGACAAACCTGCCGACCAGCGCATCACCTACCTTGCTGACATCAGCCCTGAACACGTGACCGAGTGGCGGGCGTCGTGGAGCTTTGGCTCCGATACCACCAGCGCCCAAAGATGGACGAGGGTGAAGGAGTTTTTCAATTTTTGTGAACGCCAGGGTTGGATTTCGGACAGTCCCGCCCGAAAACTCAAGAACATCTCTGTAGCGAAGGGGAACCGTACTACGATATTCACCGAGGAACAGTGCCGTGGAATCTTAAATGCCATTTCGCTTTACGACCCGGAGAACGTTCCCGAGGTCACCCGCCAGGCGTGGCAGGAGCGATTGACCGTATTCACCGAACTGCTCCGATGGTCGGGCATGGCTCCTGTCGATGCTGTCCTCTACCGTCCCAGCCTTGTGGACGCGGAAGGTGTCCTCACCTACCGAAGGAAGAAGACCGGAGAACTCGCAATTGTGCCCCTGCCAGACCACGTCCGCACATTGCTGCGCGACGTACCCTTGGAGCGGGACAGCATTGGCCCGGAGATGCCCTTCCGGTCGAAAACCTCCGACCTATTCAGCGATACGCGTAAATGGGAGCACCGCTACGACACACTGTTCAGGCTGGCGGGGATCACGGAGGTCAAGACAGACCACCGAATCCGCAAGCCGCACCCGTACATGTTCAGGGACACCTTTGCCGTCTGGTACTTGACCCACGGCGCCAAACTCCGCACGGTATCCCGGATGCTAGGTCACTCTAACACGGAAACAACCGAAAAAGCGTACCTGCCGTGGGTGCGAGAGGTGCAACAACACCACATTGACGACGCAAGAAAAGCCCAGCAGGCAATTGCTTAGCTTATGAACAATATAAGGAACAATGTCGTGGACACTGGTGAAAGGAAGTCAGAACTGCGGCGCTCTACCGAGGGCTCCGCAGTTTTTCGTGAACCCGCAAGACCGTGCTCTCCGGGATGCGAAGGCTGATGTAGCCCCGTTTGAAACGTTTTTCTCCAACCCCAATTTTGAGAACGCTTGGGTCATCCCGGAAAAGTCTGCGGATGGTGTCCTCGGAAAGACCCCACAACGCCGCAACTTCACCTGTGAAATGTTTTTCGAGTGCTGCCATGTTTGTCCTCCCACTGGCTAATACCGAAATCTTTTAGGAGGGAAAGTGATGGGGACAGACCTCACAAGAGGGGAGCAGGCCCGGATGAATTTGCACCGGCCATTCATCGCCGTTGCCGAGCGCACGGCGGCCCCTCAACACCGTGCCTCTCCCGAGGCAGGTTCCGCCAATTACGTTGATACTGAACTTTTGCAAATCCGTTCCGAGCGGTCGTTGCGATTCCAAATCGCGTCGACGCGAAAATCAGCATCTCGGTGCCAACCGAAATCCCAAAAACATGAAGAGAGTCGGCCCGTCTTCAGAGTGGCCGCCACCTCCCCCAGGGACTGCGGGTCCCGTGATCGATCACCGAATGGCGCGCCAGCATTGGCTCCATGTGACCAAACACTCGTCTCCGCCGGAGATTTCAGATTTGAAGGTTTTGACTGGTCCTGCGTGCCGATCAGGCGAGTTTGAGGAAATTCTCGGCGGGTCCGCCAAGGCGCACACTCCACCGATTACTAAGTACTCGCCTCGCGACGAACTGAGGAGAGAAACCCCTCGAAGTTCTGACCTTCTTTTCGGGCTTGCGACGCGATCAATGCAGTCGCTTGGCGGGAAAAGCTGCGAACGCCCGGTAATTGTGATTGGGGAAGTAGGTCCAAAATGGCAGATCACGAGACAAGCCAGAGGCAGCCGCAGTCGGCAGCGATCAGGGTCAAGTCGGCATTCCCCACCGAGGGCGCTCCGAGCGGCGGTATGAAGGGTTGAATATGGCCCCTCCTGGTTCGACAGCCTGCACCTACTAATCGCTTATCTTACGTTATCCGATCCCAACCTGCGCTCGCGCTTGGTCTGTAAGGGGGCAGCCAGCGTACCTGCTACGTACCTCTGAGTGGGTTTTCGTGGCTTTTGGCGATTTCTGGGCTCATGTGGAATCAGCAAGTTGCGTCTAGATTACGTACTATCAGCCAGCACTCCGAATGTATACTACATGTGAGTGTACTCCGAATCCCAGCAAGCCATCGAGCCGCTAAGTCCAAGAAAAAACAGTGCGATGATGTGCTGGGTTTGGAGACGCGATTAGACCGTCATTCTTGTCGTGTACCTCTGGCGTCCCCCTTAGTCTTTTGCCTGAGTTTCGAGACTTGATGATAGTCCTGGCGAAGTTCGGTCCCAGCCGCACGCCTCGTTTAGAATGAGCGGCCATTGCGCTCGTGGGAACCGCGTGAGCGCGTGACACTTTTAATGCCAACGCGCCCACGTGATCCGAACCATTTGATTGGGTAGGCTCTTTTGAGGAAGGCTCAGGCAGCAACGGACGGTTCCCAAGCCCGCCTGACATCTGCTTCCAGCAACTCCTGTCTCTCCTTGACCCAGGGCGCGTAGTGCCTCTCAGTAACCTGGATGCCGCTGTGACCGAGCAACACCGAGACACGGTCCATCGGCACGCCCGCCTTGAGCAGTTCGACGGCGAACGTGTCCCGGAACTGGTGCGCGTGGCCGTCCGGGATTCCGGCCTCGCGGAAGACGCCTTTCAGAATGCTTTCCCATTGGCGGATGATGCTTTCCGCCTTCGGACCGCCGGTCCAAAAGAAATACCGTTCGCTGAGCTTCGGCATGACAGCGAGCGCGTCCACGACCCACGGCGGCAGCAAGACGTGAACGGGCGTCCCGGCCTTGGAGGTGTACAGGAACAGCTTGTCGCCGGTTATTCGTCCACGCTCCAGCGTCGTGGCGTCGCCAATGCGCAGGCCGCTATAGCGGAGCAACAGAATCAGGGCGCGGATGAGGCGGGCATCACGGTAAAGTCCCCCGCCGCCGTTTCCGTACCTCTCACTGGCAGCCAGGATGTCCGCCATCTGCTGCGGCGTAAAGGGCATCGTGGGCGGCCGGCGGTCCTTCGGCTTCTTGATCTTCCGGGCAGGATTCTTGTCGATCCACTCGGAGTCGAGCGCAAAGTTGAAGAACGCCTTGAGGAATCCGAGATCCCGGATCGGCCACCACGCCCTGAATTCGCGGAGCGTCGGCAGATCGAACTCCCGCATAAAACTCAGGCCCTTCGACTGTGCAAATTCCTGCATCTTGCGCGATAGCCGCTTGTACGCTCCAAGCGAACCCTGGCGCACCCCTCGCGCCACAGCGTCGGCTAGGCAATCCTTAAACGCCCCGGCAATGGTCATGGGCTCCGATTGGACGACTCGCTTGTCTTGTGACTCCCACTCGCGGATGATACCTTGCGCCCTCTCCCAATCACGTGTTTTAACGCTCTCGCGGATCTCTTCACCGCCCAAGATACCGTCCACCCAGATCGGGCACTGGCAACGGCGGTACTGCCTTCCTTCTGACCGATGGGCACACTTCTTGACATGCCTCCGATAAGCTGTCAACATTTTCTCCTCTTCTTTCTCTGTATCGAGGCTTGACAGGAATGGCCGGATCTGCGTGAATAGAATTGGCCATTCCCGTACACTCGCACAGTGTCAAATGGTCAGGGGCCGCTCGCTGGGCTAACAGACGAGCGGTCCCGATTGTCAGTAATTGCCAGAGGAGCCGTCCTCCAGCCCTAGTTTCGCTCAGGCGTTTGCCCTCAGGCTGTTTTCTTTAGCCCGTTATGGAACCCTGCCAGCAGCTTCTTGCCGGAGTCCCAGGTTCGCCTGATGGCTATTTCGATCAACTCCAGCCTTGCCGGAGTCCAGGGCGCTAAGTGCCTCTCCGTCGTGTGGACGCTGCTGTGGCCGAGCAGCAGCGAGACGTAGTACGAAGGCGCTCCCGCCTCGAAGAGTTCCACTGCGAACGTTTCCCGGAAGCGGTGCGCGCGGCCGTCGGGGATTCCGGCCTCACGGAACACGCCTTTCAGAGTGCGGCTCCAGGCACGCATCGCAGCCTCCGGCCTCGAACCGTCCGACCAGAAGACGTACTTTTCGCTGACGTTCGGCACGTCGGCGAGTGCCGCCAGGACGAACGGCGGTAGCGGAACGTAGACCGGTGTCCCGGTCTTGGCTATGCGCAGCAGAAGCTTGTCACCTTCGATTCGGCTGCGCTCCAGGGCCACCGCCTCGTGGAGCCGCAGTCCGGTATAGCGAAGCACGAGGACGAAGGCGCGGATGCGGCGGATTCTCTCATCAGCGCTGTACTTTCCGTCTCGGCATTTCGCCCCGTTCTTCTCACAGGCGGCCAGAATCTCAGCCATCTCCTCCGGGGTGAAAGGCATAACTGGACGATGCGCGACCTTCGGCGTTCGAAAGTACCTCACGGGGTTCGCGGTTATCCAGTTACTCTTGTGCGCGAAGTTGAAGAAAGCGCGGAGGCGCTTAAGCCTCTTGAGCGCCGACATGTTGTGATCCGTCCAAGGTGCTAGAAACTGGCGGAGGATCGGCGGATCGAGTTCGTTGAGGAATCGCGACCCTTTGGCTTCCGCGAACCCTTGCAGTTGTCGAAACAGTAGGCGGTACCCGTAGATGCTGGGCTGGCGCAGGAGTCGCGCCTCAGCATCGCGCAGGAATTGCTCGCAGGCCTCGGCGATGGTAACGGGCTTGGCTTCCCACCTGTGCTCCCCCTCGGCCTCCCACTCCCGGATGATTCGTTGCGCCGTCCCCCAATCGCGAGTGTCGAGAGTTTTGCGTATTTCTTGCTGGCCTATAAATCCGTTTATCCAGATCGGGCAGCGGCAGTGCTGGTATTCCCTTCCTTCCGAACAGTGGGCACACAACTTCGTGTGCCTGCGGTATATCGCGAGCATGACTCTTCTCCTTTCTTTTATTCTTTGTGTCGGGGGCTCTAAGAATGGGCGAGTCTGGTCGTAGCCATTCTGCGCCTCCCTCACGATTGTTGAAATGCGCACCTACGCTCGCGTGCGGCTTACGGTCAAGCACGGGTTGCAGAGTCGGCGGTGGACGCGCTCCGCTACCGATTGGGGAATCCTCAGCGTCCTGTAACGCCTCTTGCCCCTTGGCGGAGTACCCCCTATGACCATGACGCCGGGCTCCCGCTCGAACAGCTTCCTGACCACCTGCTTGCTGATGCTCCATAATTCGGCGACTTCGGCCACGGCATAGTGCCGCTCCTCGTAGCAGGCCGGGGCCACGGTACTGGCCCGGTTGCTGCTGGTTGACGTTGCAAATCCCCCTGCCAGGGGTTTGCGGCTCGCGTTGTTTTCCGAGTCTTCTTGGGTCATAGTCTTCCTCCACCCGAACTATACCTAGGCGGAGTGACCGTGCCTCGGTGATTCTCACGGAAGACGGATATTTCCGCGCAAAGCTGAGAAGAGGAGGAAAGAGAAAATGAACCGAGTGGCCGCAGGGTTTTTCCGAAAAACAACGGAAAAACGTCACCTCCGGCAGAAGAGCCACGTTCAACGGAATTGTCTGATTACGCACGACTTTTAGTGCTTCCATGTGTAACGCTCCAGAATTCATCGGGCCTGCCTTGTCAGGGCAGTATTTCGCCCCCCAGGCCTGAAATCTCGACTTGCTGGTCAACCCCTCTCACGAGGTCCTTTTTCCTAGGTGTTGGGGCCGCAAGCGGCCACCGGGGTGCCTTCCTTCGCGGACTGCTCTTCCTCCAGCGCCCTGGCAATCTCCTTCCACGATTGCACCGGCTTGGGAATCTCTGGGAGTCCCTTCTGCTTGAGTTTCCAGTTTTTCTTGCTCCATGCCCTGCGCAACTTGTCGGCCCTCTTGGCCAGGCTGCCCTTCAGGGTGGTCCCGCCGGCTTCGGGTGGCTCTGGTTGAGACGGTGAGCCTTGCCCATCGCGAAAGCTCACTCCGCCTGGCTTCCGTTGGGGGAGTGATTCTTCATGGTCATCCGTGCCTTTGGGTCCCTCGGCGTCGGGCTTGCTGTGTGAACGTGAACTTCCGTCCGTGTTCACGTTCACATCGGCGGGCATCATATCACCCTCCTCAGGCCGTGAACCTGAACCTTCCCCGGCGCTTAGGTTCGCTTTGTCGTTCGCCGCCTCGGGCGCGCCCGCGATGCCGTGTTTTTCTGTCTCCTTGTGTTCGGCGAGCCTTTCCGGCTCAACCCTCTGCTCGTTCAGGTAGTCGGCCAGGCACTTCACCTGAACGCTCAAGATCCTGATGATCTCGTCGGCCCGCTGGTGGGTCAGCCCGCATTCGGTCACCAGGGCCTTCTGAAAGGCGGAGTCGGCACGCTGCATCCGGAGTCGGTTCTTCTCTCCTGGGTCCCCCGCCTGACGGTCCTGG
>Ga0335081_10021969_pt1 | contig 10324 bp, 8 predicted proteins | sample Lox_Sample_35_FD_206713 | JGI IMG/M metagenome (GOLD analysis project Ga0335081, IMG submission 206713) | Soil microbial communities from Loxahatchee National Wildlife Refuge, Florida, United States - Lox_Sample_3.5 | ecosystem: Environmental > Terrestrial > Soil > Wetlands | place: USA: Florida...
ATCGGCGCTATACGACCGCAGGGAACCGAGAGTCCGCTCCGGGGTTGGACAACACGCGACACTTCAGCCGCTATAGCCTAGGAGACGCCGAGGGCGGTACCGAGGTTTACAGCCAGCCGGAGATCAGCCCGTATTCGGCCCGCAGCGCGCCGATCAGCGGCTTTGGGGTTCGCTGGGCCTAGTGTCCGTTTTCGTCGGCCCGCGACCGTGCTCCTGCTGTGCCGGGGCGGCTCAAGCTGCCATCACGCGCGGGCCGTGGCATGCGCCGGGTACCGAGCCGCTGACCTGCCCGCCGCAGTGGTTCTGACACACCGCAGGCGGTGTATCCGCTACGATTGTGCACCTTGGTACTGGCGATGCAGGTGTCGTCACATCGAGTTGTCTTGGCGTTCTTTTGACCAGCGCAGGAGTAAGACGACCGCATGGCACAGGTGGCACCTCCGACGCCCCGGCCAGGGCACCACCAGCGACCGGGCCCTAGTGGCCACCGGTCACGGTCCCGCGCCGACCTGGTGACCAAGACAGCCCTCATCAGCGCCGTGCTTATCTGCGCGACCGCCCTCCTCGTGCCATGGCGGCTGCCGGCGGACAGCTCCGCCAAGCGGGCTGTCCCGGCTAAGACGCCGGCGCCGGCGCCGGCGCCGACGCCGGCCCGGGTCTACGCATTGCCGCCAGTCCTGGTAAAGCCCCCGGCCCTGGCGACGCTTCCGTTTCGGAAGACGAAACCGAGGCCGGCTCAGGGGCCGACGTTGCACACACAGGCCGGGCCGCCGGTGCCGGACGGCGTGTCCGGCGACTGGGCGCTCAAATTCGACGATGAGTTCAACGGCACCGGCCTGAACACGGCCGACTGGTCGACCGGCTGGTTCGGTTCGGGCATTACCGCTCCGGCCAACAGCTCGGAAGATAACTGCGACGATCCCGCCGAGGTCAGCGAGGGTGGCGGGGTCCTGAACCTGTCTCTTGTCCAGCAGAGCGAGAATTGCGGCGGACAAGAAGACTACGCCGCTGGCGTGGTCAGCACGATGAACACTTACAGCTTCACGTATGGTTTCATCGAGGCCCGGGTGTGGCTGCCCGGGGTATCGGGAAACCCGGGCGAGGTCGCCAACTGGCCTGGCGTGTGGACCGATGGCCAGAACTGGCCCCAAGACGGTGAAATCGACATCGTCGAGGGCCTCCACGGCCAGGCGTGTGCGCACTTCCATGGCCCGGACAATCCTGGGGGAATAGCCGCCGGCGACGGAAACGGCTGCGCCGGCGGGAATTATACGAACGGCTGGCATACTTTTGCCGCCGACTGGGAGCCTGGGAGCATCACCTATTACTACGACGGCACCGATATCGGCAGCCTGACCTCCGGGATTACTTCCGCTCCGCAGTTCATTGTCCTTGACAATGCGGCCGGGGGTGACCTGAGTACGCCCGCCACGATGATGATCGATTACGTGCGGGTCTGGCAGCATCCGTAGCCTTTGGCCCGGCGGTTCAGGTGCCGTGCCGGACTCTTCGTGAAGTGTGCAATTCTGTCACATCTTGATCTAACTCAGACGATGTTCTCCATTGCCATGCGTAGTTAGAATGAGCTGAGGCTCGATCGGAAGGACCACAGACGTGGCAGGCGGCTGCGCCGATGGTAGCGATGACAACGGCGCCAGCCAGCGGTTGTGCATGTGCGGCCACCCGCAGAAAGCGCACGTCCACTACCGGCGGGGGACCGAATGCGCGCTGTGTGACTGTCCACATTGGTCCGGTCACGGTACGCTAATCCAGCTTCTTCTGCTACGACCCTCCGGGCGCTATCGTGCCTGGCGGGCTAAGACCAGGACCGAACGGTAACCTCGCGTACACCCTGACGGCTTCCTAGCCGCCCGTACCTACGCCCATGAGGATGGAAAGACCAGCGGGGGCGGGAGGTGTCACCGTGAGCGTGGGGGTCGGGGATGTCGTGGTGGGCGTGGGGGTCGGGGACGTCGTGGTGGGCGTGGGGGTCGGGGACGTCGTGGTGGGCGTGGGGGTCGGGGACGTCGTGGTGGGCGTGGGGGTCGGGGTCTTGCTCGGCGTGGGAGTCGGTTTCTTGCTCGGCGCCTTGCTGGTGGGAGCCTTGGTGGCCGGGGCCGACGTCGCCGGCGGCAAGATCGCGACTGATGCCGGGGCGGACGAGGAATGTGCACGCGAGGAAGAAGCCGGCGGAATTATCCTGACCGCCCTCGCTGAGCTGCGGGACCCCGTCGGTACAGGCGTACCGCTGACGGACCGCTGCCCGCTATGGGAGGTGTAATTGACCAGGAACGCCCCGCCGCCGAGCAACGCGACGACCGCGGCGGCCGCGGCGGCCGTCAGCGCATAGCGGGCGGGCCAGCGCGGGGTTTGTGGTCTTGTCGCCTGCACCGGGAAGCCGATGCTGGTGAGCGGCTCGGCGCGGCGCGCGATCCGTTGCCGGCGATCTTCCGCGTCTGGTGAGTCATCCGTCACCATGCCGATGACCCGCTCCCGCAGCCGGTCCGGAGGCACGGCCGCAGGCAGTAGTGCGAGCATCATCGCGGGGCGGACCTCGCGGTGCCTGCTCTTGCCGCACACCGAGCAGCGCCGGATGTGGCTTGCGAGCCGCTTGCGCAACGCAGGGGTGAGCCTGCCGTCCCAGCCGTCCAGCAGGCCGGCCGCACCCGGGCACCGGCCCCGGGCCGGCCACGCGGCCAGCAGCATGGCAAGCAATTTCGTGAACCGGGAGCCGGCCCGTGTCGCCAGAGCCTGTGCCTGGTTGCGCGGTACGCCCAGAACATCTGCGAGGTCAGCGCCGTTGAGCCGGTAACGCAGGTTCAGCTCGATGAGCTCGCGCTCGGCTGGCTCCAGGCCGGTGAGCGCGGCGCGGACGAGATACTGGAGCTCCGCATCGCCGACATCGGCGTCGCGCCCGTAGCCGGTCATCGTGCCGGTGTCAGCGGGCGGAGCCGACAGCGCACCGGCCTGCGGGCGGCTGTCGCACTCGTGCCGGGCCATGGCGAACACCCACGCTCCCAGGCGGTCGGGATTCCGCAGGCACGGGATCTTGGTCCAGGCGATGACGAAGGTGTCGTGTACGGCATCGGCGGCGTCGGCGGGGTGGATGAGGAGGGAATGACAGTAGCCGTAAAGGCTCGCACCGTACCGGTCGTACGCCGCGGCCAGGCCAGCCACGTCGCCCCTGGCGATCGAGGCCGCGATGTCACCATCGGCGACGGTCAGATAGGCCGGCCTCATAGTGGCTCTGTCGTCACGACTGGGCAGATGGCACGCTCCTCCGTTCGCGTTTCCCGCTCGTGATTCTCTGACGCCTAGGTTCGGCCGACGGTTTACACGCTTATCTGCTCGCCGGGCCCGTCCCCGCGAGCACGCCAGGCACAGCGGTCACGAAGACAGCAAGCCATGGTGCGAGATGCTCAAGCACGGTGAGTGGACCAGGAACGTCCGTTGCATCAAGATCGAGATCCAGGATCACTACGACGAGGCGGTGCCGCTGCTCGAGGCGCTGGGCTACCGCGCCCAGCTACAGCGGCTGAACTGGAGAGCCTTCGTCACCGGGATCAGGCCCTGGTTCCCGGCCGACCTGGCTGCGCCGACGGCCCCGGAGCCCGCGGCGATCATGGCTGCCGGGAAGCGCTAGGTGCCCGGCGGGCGACCCTACGATAGCAGAGCGCTCCGGCCACGACTCCCCGTGCCTCGGTGAGCGCTAGCCGCCTGCCGCGCGCTCGCATCTGGCCTGCCCGTGAGGCCTGTCGTGTCCGGCCGAGGATGACTCCTGCGTGACCCAGGCCACGGCCGAGGACAGAGACTCGCATCTGGCGTGTGATCAGCTGCTTGGCCAGGTAGGCGCCCAGGCCGTAGCCATAGGAGTAGATCTGCTCGCCTAGTGCGTCCACGTCCGAGCGATGCTGGTGCCAGACCAGGGATGATGGCAGGTAGCCGATCCGGCCGCCGGCCAGGATGACGCGAAGGAACATATCCAGGTCCTCGCCTCCCCGGCCAGGGCCCCCGGTACCCAGAATCGGGTCAAAGCCGCCGAGGTCGTTGACGGCGTTGCGGCGGATCGCGAAGTTGGCTCCTGTCCCGAAAACGCCGGCGCTGAAAGGGTAAAGCAGCGAAGGATGGCGATGTGTGAGGAGATCGTAGCGGCGAGGCTCGAAGGCCTCTCCCCAGGAGTAGCGTGAGTCGAAGTATCGCTCCGAGCCGGTGTCGAGCGAACTCGAGGCAACCAGGCCGGTCACGCACATCGCCTCCGGGTCCGCGGCGAACCCGGCGGCGATCGCCGCGGGCCAGCCGGGATCGACGCGTGTGTCATCGTCGGTGAAGCAGATCAGGTCGAATCCTGCTCGCGCCACACCGTGATTGCGGGCGCGGGACAGGCCAGGATCCGGCTCGCAGGTGTAACGTATCCGCGGGTCATCTTCTGCCAGGGCCGTTACGAGCTCACGAGTGCCGTCGGTAGTCGGCGCATTATCGACAACCAGGATCTCCAGTGGCTCATGGTTCACCTGCTGGATCGACCGCAGGGACTCGCGCAAGCCCTTCGTGCGGTCTCTGGTGCAGATGATGACCGTCACACCGGCGCCGCCAGAGGTGGCGAACTGGTGTGGGCAGGAGACCGCGGCCAGCCATCCGGCTGATTCCCGCGCATCCTGGGCCTCTTTATCAAGGTCTTCATGCCGCCGTATCCGCTCTGCCAGCGTTCGCTCAGCCAGGCTGGTGGCTCGCGCCGTCAGGGAGTCGGCCGGCGCCACCGGCAGCTGGACATATCCAATGGGTGCATGGTGCAGCCGGACCAGCACCCGGGCCATATCGTGCCGGTCGCCGGGCGGGCCGCTCACGTCGCGGACGGGTTCGGAATCATCCAGATCCAGCAGGCCGACCCAGATACTTGCACTTGCCTCTGTCATTACGCTCCCTGTCCCGCCGATGGCGACGGGACGCCGTCGGTTGTCGGAAACCCATGCGCGAGCTGTCCCACCCGGGCCAGGGCCCGAACCCGCCGCGCCCTGCTCCCGCCGCCCGGGCGCTGCCGGTTGCGGGACATCAGCCGGTAGCGAGGCACTGGACCCAGTGTGGCCTAAAGGGGTCAGCGATGAGCCGGCTTCACCGGAGAAGCCCAGCCTAGCCCAGAAGCAACGACCGGCACGGTCATCTCAGCTCCCGACGGCGAGATCGTGCGGGTGTCCGGGGCGGTGCATGACCTGAAGAGGCGCTGTCCTCACGTCATTCAGCCCCCCGCGACTTCTTCGGTACCGCCGGCACACCCGCGACAAGTGTGCGCGGCGGGACATCATCGATAACAACTGCGCCCGCGGCCACCACGGCACCGTCCCCGACTTTGACACCGCGAAGTATCACACAGTGCGCACCCAGCCAGACATCGTTGCCAATGTCGATCGGACCGGTTGCATGGCCCTGGCTCGCAATCGGCTGGGTTAGATCGGAGTAATCGTGATCGCCACTGTTGATAACCACATACGGTCCTATAAGAACGTCATCACCTATATGGATGTCCGTACGTGCCGTTATTATTGTACCACGATTCACGAATACTCGGTCGCCGAGGTCGATGCGCTCCGGGAATTCAAAGATGACACCTTGAGAAACCTCCAAGTCCGAACCGCACGAACGCAAACGGCACCGAAGGAATATCCTGCGGCTCCGGCGAACTAGCTGCCAGGAAGGAAAGGAGGCGAGCAGTTCCTGCACGGCATCTCCGCCGCCAAACGCGCAGATCGAGGACCGGGCCACCCTCGATACGGCCTCCGGCCAGTACCTCCGGCGCTTGCTCACCGTAGCCGAGCGGACCGTTGTCCCGGCGCCCCCGGGGGATACCGTCGCCGTCCGGCGGGCATCGCCATCCCCGCGCTCCGCGCGGGGACGCCGGCCGGGAGGGCTGGGCTGGTTGAGAGGGTCAGGCCCAACGGGGCCCGGCTGGCCTGGCTGCGGTACCCCGATCCTGTCGCGATCTTCCAGTCTCACACGTGCACGTTAGGAGGAGATCGTGACGGCTCCATGAAGACCGCGCCCCGCCGGTGCCGGCTCCGCATAGCCTGGCGGCCGATGAACGCATCGGGGACCGAGCGGCCGCTCGGCAGGTCAGGTGTCAGTGTGCCAGCGCTCGGAGTTGGTACCAACCGGTGGAATTGCGGCCCGCCGGACCAGGCCCGCCTTGGGGACACTTTGGCTGCGGCGCTTGACATGGGGACGGGCTTCTTCGACACGGCGGAGATCTACCACCACGGCCGATCGGAGATCGCCCTGGGCGAGGCGGCCAGGCAGGATGGACGGCCGGTCCTGCTGGCCAGCAAGTTCGCGCCGTTTCCGCCTCGAGTTACCGTTACGCAGTTCGCGTCGGCGCTTGACAAGACGCTGGAGCGACTCGGCCGCGATTCACTCGACCTCTACTACCTGCACTTCCCCTCCTCACTGCGCGGTGTTGGCGCCTGGATGAGGGCAATGGCCACCGCGGTCAGGGCAGGGAAGATCCGGGCCGTGGGGATCAGCAACTGTGACGCGGCGCAGATGCGGCAGGCGGCCGGCGTGCTGGCCCGGTACGGAATACCGCTCGCGGCCAACCAGGTTCACTACAGCCTGCTACACCGCAAGCCCGAGACCGACGGCGTCCTCGACGCCTGCCGCCGTATGGACGTCGCGCTCGTCGCATACCGTCCGATCGGCAGAGGTGCCATCGGGACTGGCTCGGGCCGGCCTGATCTTGCCGCGGTCATGCAGAAGGTAGCGGCGGTTCGGAGCGCAACCGCTGCCCAGGTGGCGCTCGCCTGGCTGCTGAAGCGAGACGATCACGTGATCCCGATCCCGGGAGCGACGAGGCCTGAACACGTCCGGGAGAATGCAGGCGCCCTCTCGCTGGAACTGAGCGATGAGGAGTTCGCTGTCATCGACCGGGCATCGGCGCCGACGCCGGCCAGGTAGCACCGACCGGACTCCGATCCTCCGCCGACTCCGCATGCCCCAGACCAGGAGAAACCTGTCCCAGCGAGCAGGAAGACCCCCCGGGATTGCGGGAACCCCACTGAGTTTCCGGAAGGCATGGGTGCATAGTCCATTTAAATGGTCGTTTTTGTTAAGAATTAAAGCCCAGGCCAGGCCCGGGCCGTCAAGGACGATGCCGGAACGCCACCCAGGCGGTAAGCTGTGGAAGCTCAACGGACTATTCAACTGAACTAAGGTCTGGAGTTCAGCGCATGGCCGCTGTCAATGCCGGTCGTCCACCTCTTGTCACTGTCGTGACGCCCGCCTACAACATCGCAAAATATATCGGCGAGACCATCGACTCGGTACTACGGCAAACATTTCGTGATTTTGAGTACCTCGTGGTAGACGACGGCTCCACCGACGACTCTGTCGACATAATTAAGGCGCATGTCCGCGATGACCCCAGGTTCCGCCTGATGCAGGGCGAGCATCGGGGTCTAAGCGCGGCGAGGAACGCGGGGATCCGGGAGGCGAAAGGGCAGTACATCGCGTTTGTCGATGGCGACGACCGGTGGCACCCTAAATTCCTGGAGCGGCAGCTCCAGCTGATTCAGTCGCTTCCGCCAGATGTCGGTGCCGTGTTCTGTCGTTCCCGGCTCGTGCTGGAGAACGGCACCCTGGTCTTCTTGCAATGGCAGCGCGCTGGCCGTTACGATTTCGATGATATGCTGGTTGCCAGCAATCCGGCTCGTAACGGAAGTTCGCTGCTGATCCGCAAATCCTGCTTCGCTGACGTTGGCGGCTTCAATGAGGAGCTGGACCATCTCGAGGACCTGGATATGTGGCTTCGTATCGCCGCGAGTTCGAAGACGCCTGTTTTCTGGGCGAGCAAGTACTTTCTGGTGGATATGCGGTTGCGCTCTGACTCGATGTCACGTGACCGCTCAGACGTTGCGACCGCCCAATACGACATGCTCGAAACGCAGACGGCCAAGCTCCGCCGGCTGCCTGCCGGGCTGGCTTACGTCCGTCCCGCCGTAGTTGCGTTCAAGTACGGCGGGAACGACGACCTGGCTGAGTACTGGGCCGGGCGGGCCAGAACGGTTGGCAGCGGCCAGCTGGCCCGGACCGTGCCAGGGATACGGCTGCTTTTCTGGGATACCCTTCCCCGGCCAGCCCGCCGTGCGGTCCGCTCGCTGCAGCACTCCGGCAGGGAACTGCTCAAGGACGTGAACCTCCGGCTGCGCGGCAGCCTGGGCTCGTGACGGATGGCACAGCACCGGCACACCCGCCGGCGGCCCGGGAACACCCGTCCCTAGGCCGCCGGATACGGACATACCGCAATACCGGCAGGCTTCGGATACGACCAGACGGGCCCGCGCCAAAGTCGCGGCGGCCACCTGCTGCCAGCTGCTAGGATCACTGACCTAGGCAGGCCCGTATGAGGGTAACTGTCCAACTCATTTAAGCCCAGGAGCATCAGCGCATGACCACTCTCGGTACGGCTGGTACACCTCTGGTCACCGTTGTGACACCCGCTTACAACGTCGCGAGATACGTCGGCGAAACCGTCGACTCAGTACTGCGGCAGACATTTCGTGATTTTGAGTATCTGGTAATCGATGACGGCTCTGTGGATGATTCGGTCGACATAATTAAGGCGCATGTCCGCGATGACCCCAGGTTCCGCCTGGTGCAGGGCGAGCATCGGGGTCTAAGCGCGGCGAGGAACGCGGGGATCCGGGAGGCGAAAGGGGAGTACATCGCGTTTGTCGATGGCGACGACCGGTGGCACCCTAAATTCCTGGAGCGGCAGCTCCAGCTGATTCAGTCGCTGCCGCCAGATGTCGGTGCCGTGTTCTGTCGTTCCCGGCTCATGCTGGAGAACGGCACCCTGGTCTTCTTGCAATGGCAGCGCGCTGGCCGTTACGACTTCGATGATTTCCTGGTGAACAGCAATCCGGCTCGCAACGGAAGTTCGCTGCTGATCCGTAAATCGTGCTTCACGGACGTTGGCGTCTTTGATGAGGATCTGCACTATATCGAGGACCTGGATATGTGGCTCCGTATCGCCTCGGGTTCGAAGACGCCTGTCCTTTGGGCGAGCAAGTACTTTCTGGTGGATATGCGGTTGCGTCCTGGTTCGGTAACACGCGACCGGTCTGGTCTCGAGTCAGCTCTTTCCAGCATGCTCGAATCGCAGACGGCCAAGCTTCGCCGGCTGCCTGCCGGACTGGCTTATGTCCGGCCCGCCCTGATTGCGTTCAAGTACGGCGAGAACGAAGAGCTGGCCAAGTACTGGGCCGGGCGGGCCAGGTCGGTCACCAGCAGCCAACTCGCCCGGACGGTCCCGGGCCTGCGGTTGCTTTTCTGGGATAGCCTTCCCCGGCCAGCCCGCAGTGCGGTCCGCTCGCTGCAGTACTCCGCCAGGGAACTGCTCAAGGACGTGAACCTCCGGCTTCGCGTTGGCCCAGGCTCATGACCTACCCGGCTACTTGGCCCCCGCGACCGGGATTGCCAGCATATCGTCGATCATCTGCCGCGGAACGGTGACGTCGTCGAACCACCGGCCACCGAAGGGACGGCGCACCGGAATGATCTGGTCGCTGGAATAGGCAAGGATCTTGCGGTTGTACAAACGAATTTCATCCCGGAGAACGGCTGGCAGCGTCCCGTCGAGCAGCAGAGCTTTCTCCATCTCGCCGAGCAGCTGCCGTGTCTCGTCGATGGTCCCGAGGATAGCCTTGCAGAACGCGGCGGGCAGCACCCCGTACTCGCCCTTGATCTCCACCAGGCGTGCGATCGCCTCGTACGACACGTCCTGCAGCTGGCGCCGGTCCAGCCACTGTGTCTCATAGTTCAGCCGCCGGTGCCACAAGGGCTCGACCATGGCCTGGCGGTGTTCTTCCAGCGTGCGGTGGAAGATGCGGTAGCCATGCCGCTCCGGTTCTTCGAAGAACCGGCATCCGGGGTCAAGGAACGGCACCATCGGGCAGATAAGCGGAAGCGCACTCCATCCTCCGAACTTGCGTATCAGCCGCTCGGAGTACGCGATGGTGTCCATAACCGACTGCCGGTCCTGATATGGCATGCCGATGAAGAACCAGACCATAATGCCCTTCACCCCGGCGTCCAGGGCGCGGGGAATCCATTCCTCCATCTGCTCCATGGTATACGTGCCGCGGCCCGCCGCCGCGCTTATCTTCGGGTCGTGCGACTCCGGTGAGAGCATGATATAGGCAGCGGTTGACTCACCCATCTTTTTAAGCGTATCGGGTGGTGTCAGGTTGAATTGCTCGAAAGAAACGCTGCTGTAGCCACACTCCTTCACGGCATCCAGATACCGGTGCATCCGCACCTTATTCTCCGAATAACATTG
>Ga0335081_10021970_pt1 | contig 10323 bp, 6 predicted proteins | sample Lox_Sample_35_FD_206713 | JGI IMG/M metagenome (GOLD analysis project Ga0335081, IMG submission 206713) | Soil microbial communities from Loxahatchee National Wildlife Refuge, Florida, United States - Lox_Sample_3.5 | ecosystem: Environmental > Terrestrial > Soil > Wetlands | place: USA: Florida...
CCGCAAGAAACTGGGGGTGCCGGCGTGGGGCCTCACATTCCCGCTCATCACCGACGCCGCCGGGCAGAAGTTTGGCAAGAGCACCGGGGGCGGCTCGGTCTGGCTCGATCCGACGAAGACCAGCCCTTACCGGTTCTACCAGTTCTTCGTCAACGCCGAGGACGGCAAGGTTGTCGAGTACCTGAAGAAGTTCACCCTGTTGCCCCACGAACAGATCGACGCGGTCGCCGCCGAGCATCTCCGGAACCCCGGCGCCCGCACGGCGCAAAAGGTGCTGGCCCGCGAAGTCACGACTCTCGTCCACGGCCAGGGTGCGTGCGACGACGCGATCCGGGCGAGCGAGATCATGTTCGGCGGCGCGCTCGACGGCCTCACCGCGGCGGTCTTTGCCGAAGCGGTTGGCGAACTGCCGACTCAGGATCTCGACAAAGTGAAGCTCGCGGGCGCGGGCGCGGCCCTGGCCGACCTGCTCGTCCAGGCCAAACTCTGCCCCTCCAAGGGCCAGGCCCGCAAGGATCTCGAAGGCGGCGGCATTTACCTGAACAACGTCCGCGTGACCGACCACACCCGGATGGTCACGACCGGCGATCTGCTGTTCGGCCGGTATCTGCTGCTGCGCAAGGGCAAAAAGACCTATTCCGTGCTGAACGTACCCGCCTGAAGGCGGCGGACGCCGCCGCGCCGCCCGCCGGCGCCCTGCGCAGGGCCCGAGATCCTCCACCCACCCGCTTCCCTTCCATTGAACACCGAGCCGCGAGGACCCACCCGCCCACCATCGCGTCGCCGCATCGGCGCGGAACTCTGCGCCGCCTCCTTCGTTGTCCTCTTTCAGGAGCTGACCCTGATCCGCTGGCTGCCGGGCCAGGTGCGCGTCCTCGCGTATTTTCCCAACCTGATTCTGCTGAGCGCGTTTCTCGGGCTCGGATTGGGTTGCCTGATTTCGCGGAGACGCCCGTTGCTCTGGCTGTGGCCGGCAAGCCTGCTGGTCGTGGCCGGCGCCAGCTGGGCCATGAGCCGGGTCGCCTTCACGCAGAATTCGCCGACCGAATATCTCTGGCTGCTCTATTTCGACCTCGGCGGCAGCGCGCCGGTGTTCGGGGATGTCCGCCTGCCCATCATCATCTGTTTTCTGCTCAGCGCCGGCAGCTTCCTTCCCCTCGGGCAGATTGTCGCTGTGCGCCTGCAGGCCTTCCGCGATCAGGGCCGGGCCTTGTGGGGTTACTCGTGCGACATCCTCGGTTCGCTCGCGGGGGTGATCGCCTTTGCCCTCGTTGGTTTCGCGAGCACCCGCCCGCCCCTTTGGTTCGCGGTGTTTCTGGTCGCGGGCGCGGTGTTTTTCGCCGCGCGCTGGCGCCGCCTCCTGGCCTACGCGGCAGCCGTGCTCGCGTTGCTGATCATCGTGCACCGGGCGGACCGCGCGGATGTGTACAGCCCCTATTATGGCATCAGCTCCCGGCACGTTTCCGGTCAGCGTTCGACCGCGATTCTGACCAACGGATCGCTCCACCAAATGGCCCTGCCCATGGCGCCGGACGCCACCGCGGAGCCGAATGCGCCGGCGAACGGCTACCATCTGCCTTATCGCCTCCTGGGCCGCCCGCCGGGGAAGGTTCTCGTGCTCGGGGCGGGCACCGGCAATGACGTGGCCGTCGCGCTCGGCGAGGGAGCGGAGCGCGTCGACGCCGTGGAGATTGATCCGGTGATTCTGGCCCTGGGCGACCGGCATCCCGACCGGCCTTACGCGTCGCCGCGCGTGCGGATCTTCAACACCGATGCACGCGCCTTCCTCAACGAAGTGACGGAGAAATATGATCTGATTGTCTTCGGCACCCTCGATTCCATGACGCGCCTCTCCGCGCTGTCCAACGTGCGGCTCGACAATTTCGTCTATACGCGGGAGTGCATCACGGCGGCCAAAGCGCACCTTTCGCCCCGGGGTGGGATCGTCATGTATTTTTCCGTGGGCACGAACTACATCAACCAGCGGCTCGTGGGCCTTCTGGCGGTTGTGTTTAACCTGCCGCCCTTCGTGGTGGCCCAGCACTACTATTTGTTCAATCGGATCTATGTCGACGGTCCTGCCTTCGACCATCTCAGCCCCGACCTGCGACGCAGCCTGACCCCGAGCACCATCCAGCTGGGTGGCAGCCGCGAACTCCCGACCGACGACTGGCCCTATCTCTACCTGCAACACCGCGGCATCAGCTCCTTCTATTTTGGCCTGATCGGCGCCTTTACGCTCATCACCATCGCGGCCATGGCGCTCGTGTCCCGCGAGATGCGCCGCAGCCTCCTGCGCGGGGCGATCGATGGTGAAATGTTCCTGTTTGGGCTCGCCTTTCTGCTGCTTGAAACGAAATCGGTTACCACGATGTCCCTGCTGTGGGGCGCGACGTGGCTGACCAGCGCGGTGGTGTTCGGGGCCATCCTCGCCATGGTGCTCGCGGCCACAGTGGTCACGCAATGGCGTCCGCTGCCGTGGGGGCTGTGCATGGGCGGGTTGATCGTTTCGCTCATCGCCGCCTACTTCGTGCCCGCGCACGCCCTGCTTCGGATGGACGAGTTTGTCCGGCTGCTGCTGTCGGTTGCGTTTGTCGGCACGCCGATCTTCTTTGCCGCCGCCTGTTTTGCGCTGCTGTTCCGCGATCGGCCGGAAGCCAACGCGGCGTTCGGCTGGAACCTGCTTGGCGCGGTGGCCGGCGGGCTGATCGAGTTCGCCTCGATGATCACCGGCATCAGGGCGCTCTACCTGCTCGTGTTGGCCGCCTACCTCGGCGTCGTCCTTCTCCGGTTTCGAGCCGGCCACAGGGTCGGGCGCACCGCGCCCGTCAGATCGGGGCCGCGCCCATCCCCGCCGACCGTGGTTCGCTAGAAGAAGATCGCCTCCCCCAGGGCGGCTTCCGTGGGCAGCAGACTGACGGCCATGGGCAGTGATTGCCGGCCGCCGTCCAGACTGCTCTCAAAATGCGAACAGCCGCGCGTGAAATCCGCGCGCCACAGGAAATCGCTCCGGTCGGTGTAGCCAAAGTGCAATTCCAGCGAGGCCGCCGCTCCTTCGGGCAGCAGCCGCACCGCGCCCGCCGGGCCGCCCGGGGCCGGCGCGCCGCACGCGGCGAGCCGGGTCCACGCCCAGTTCAGCAGCACGCGGGCCTCGGCGGCGTACTCGGCGCGGCTGGCGACCGTGACCTCCCGGAGGCCGTCAATGATCGCCGCGGGCGCATAGGCGCTGAGAAACTGGCCGATCGTCTGGCGCACCGGCAGCAGCCGCGCATAGGCCAGGTCGCGGAACCCGTCGGGCCGCGGCCACGGATAGTTCTGCGCCTCCGGCGTGGAGACCGCGGTATCGAGTACGAAACGGTCGGAATTGCGCAGGAGCCACGCGTAGGTCGCAATCTTGTGCACCTGGGACATGCGGTGGACCCAATAGTAAAGCGGCAGGTCGGCCTCGACGACGATCGACACCTGGTCTTCCAGGAATTCCCGCCGCTCCTGCGGATAGCTCAGCATCACCGCCTCGATGCAGCTCATCTCGTGGCGCGACTGGCCGATGAAGCACTCGCTGAAAATCTTGGCCCGCATCGCCAGGTCGGTGCCGCCTTCCGGGCGCGGGCAGAGCACGAGGATGCGCGCCGGGTACCGCTCGGTGAAGCGCAGCGCGGCGTTGAACTGCGCCAGGCCGTCATCGGGCCGAGTCGGCAGGCCGAAGTGGAGCACGAGGTTCATCTGCGATGCGCGGAATTCCCACGGCGGCCTGGCCCCATCCGCCGGGCCGCTTTCCCACAGCCGCGCCAGACTCCTCGAAATGCCGCCCACGGGCACCTCAATTCCAGGAAGAGAGTCGAAAACCGTAGACATGGTGCGAAGGATCAAGGGGCACTTATCCAGTGCCATGAACAGCGCGAGCTTGAAGCGGGTACCTCTTTTTCCTTCCTACTTGATCCTTGTCATTTGCGGAAGCACGGCCACGCCGCGCCTAGGGCTTGCGCCATTCGTGGCCGCGCGGCGCGACGAGCGCGTCGGCGCCCTTCGGGCCCCACGAACCGGCGGGATAACGCTCCAGACCCTCGCGTCCGTCCGCCTGCCACTGCTCAAGGACGGGTGTGACGAGCTTCCACGAGGTCTCCGTCTCGTCGCCCCGGATGAAAAGGGTGCCGTCGCCGATCATCGCGTCGAGCACCAGGCGTTCGTAGGCCTCGGGCGTGTTCGAGCCAAAGGTCGTGGCGTAGCGGAAGTGCATCTTCACCGGCTGAGTGCGGGTCTCCAGCCCGGGGATCTTGGCGTTGAGCAGCACCGTGCTGCCCTCGTCGGGCTGGATTTGAAACGCAAGCGTGTTGGCCGCGACATTGAACAGCTCATCCCCGGCGAAGAGCGTGCCCGGCGGACGCTTGAACTGGATGGCAATCTCCGTGACCCGGCGGGCCATGCGTTTGCCAGAGCGGAGATAGAACGGCACGCCCGCCCAGCGCCAGTTGTTGATGGCGAGGCGCAGCGCGGCGAAAGTCTCGGTGGCCGATTGGGGACGGATGCCCGGCTCCTCCAGGTAGCCCGGCACCGGCTCGCCGCCCGCGAGCCCGGCCTCGTACTGCGCGCGGGCGACATCACCCTGCGGCCCGGGTACGAGGGGCTGGATCGCCTGAAGCAGTTTCACCTTTTCGTCGCGGATGGCTTCCGGATCGAGCGACACCGGCGGTTCCATTGCGGTCAGCGCGAGCAATTGCATGGTGTGGTTCTGGATCATGTCGCGCAGGCAGCCGCTCTGCTCGTAGTAGCCGCCGCGCGTCCCCACGCCCCCATCCTCCGCCACGGTGATCTGGACGCACTCGATGAAATTGCGATTCCAGAGCGGTTCGAAGATCGCGTTGGCAAAGCGCTCGACGAGCAGGTCCTGCACCGTCTCCTTGCCGAGATAGTGATCGATGCGGAAGACCTGCGGTTCGTCAAAGACGCCCGCGATGACCCGGTTCAGCTCGCGCGCCGAGGGGAGATCGCGGCCAAAGGGTTTTTCGATCACGACCTTGGACTGGAGCGGCGTGCCGAAGTGGCGCCGGGCCAGGCCGGAGGTGCCGAGGTTTTCCAGGATTGGCCGGAAGACCGAGGGCGGCGTGGCGATGTAGAAGACGGCCTGCAGCTCGCGGGCGGCCAGGGCCTCGCGCTGGGCAAGCAGCGCCTGCAGCCGGTCGAAGGCGGCGCGTTCATCGTAGCCACCGCCCAGGTAGCTGGTGTTGCGGGCGATGCGGCTCCACACCTCGGCATCGGGCGGGCGGCGCGAGAATTCCCGCACCGCCGCCTCCGCATGCCCGCGGAATTGTTCGTCAGGCACCGGCTGGCGACCGAAGCCCACCAAATAAAAATCAGGCGGGAGCAGATTATCCTGGCCGAGGTTGTAGATGGCCGGGATAAGTTTGCGGGCCGTCAGATCGCCTGACGCGCCAAAAATGACGATGATGGTGGGCGCCGCGCCGCGGTGTTTGCTCAATCCCTGCAGAAAGGGATGACGGGAGGAAGCGATCATGGCGAGGGAGCGCAAGATGATCCGAGCTGCGCCAAAACACAAAACTCAAAACGCCGCGCCGCGGCGCCCCGGCCGCTACCGCAGCACCTGGTAGCCCTTGGGAAAGAGCCGCACGTTCTGAAAATGCAGCACTTGCGGCGGCGCTTGGGCGCTCGTGACGATTTCCGCCACGTCGAACCGGAACGTGCGCGGCGGACTGCGCAGGTGCGTGAGATAGGCGTGGATGGCCCGCCGCAGCACCTTCTTCTTGCGCCGGTTGACCGCGAAGAACCCCGGAACGAGCGCGGTGCCGGAGCGCGACTTGACCTCCACAAACACCAGCACCTCGCCGTCGCGGCAAACGAGGTCGATTTCCTCGCGCGGATCCCGCGGGTTGCGCCAGTTCCGGGCGACGATCGCGTAGCCCTCACGCCCCTGCAGGTATTCGGCCGCCCGCCGCTCGCCCTCGGATCCGGAGGCGCCGGCTGGCGCCAGCCGCGGGCCGTCCCCGCCAAAAATCTGTTTGAGCCAGGTCAACATGCAGATTCCCCGCCCGGCCCGCGGCCGGGCCGGTTCGGCGATAATTCTCATTGCGGGGCACTTGCAGCTGTGGCAATTCTAGAATCAGCCTGCCCGCGCAGCGGTTTCGACGCCCCCCATGCCCACCCCCAATTTGTTCGGTCAGCTCCGGCGCTCTCTCCTTCTCAAGATCCTTTCCAAGCCGGCGCCCAGTCGCGCGGATCTTGACTCGGTCATTGAGCTGACCGCCACCAAGGTCGTCGATCAACTGCAGTGCCAGTCGATGACTTTCTACCTGGTGGAGGGCGACCAGATCTCTTTCCGGCATGTCTACTATTCGCCCACCCTTTGGGGCAACGACAAGGCCAAGGAGAAGCAGTTCAGGCAATCCGCCGAGAAGCTGCTGCAGACGCGGCTGCCCAAGGGCACGGGTAACGTCGGGAAGGTGATCGAGACCGGCCAGCCGCTGTTCTTCAGCAGCAAGGGGCCCGAAGCCGCCTCGCTGAAGAAAATGAACACGGGCTTCGAGGTGCAATCGATGCTGACGGTGCCGCTGAAGACCAACATCGTCATCGGCGCCATCCAGGTCCTGAACAAGGAGATCGATGCCGGCACCGGCGGCCAGTTCGAGCAGAAGGACCTCCCCATCCTGCAGGAACTCGCCGAATACTCCGCGACGCTGATCCAGCGCATGCTGGATCCCAAATTCCAGCTCAGTGCGGAGGACACCGCGAAGTTCGTGGCCAAATTCTGCGATCTGCCCCTCGTCACCAAGCTGGAGGACGTCGACGTCGATCCGCCCGTCGTGGAGATCATCGGCGAAGCCACCATCCGGCGTGAAGGTGTCTTCCCGGTGCGAAAGACCGGGGCCAATTCGGTGTCGGTGCTCATGGCGAACCCGCTGGACTATGCCAAGCGCGAGGCCTTCCAGCAGGCCTGCGAAATGACGATCGACGAGGTGCGGGTCGCGCCCGCCACGCTCATTGAGCAGCTCATCAAGAAACATTTCCGGGAGCCGGCCAAGGGGGAGGCCGCGGCGAGCGAAGTCGACATCGCCGGAGTCGCCGAACTGATCGGCACCGCCTACTCGCCCACCGGCGGCGATGTCAAAGCCGAGGAACTGGAGGACGAGGACTCCGCCCCCATCATCCAGCTCGCCAACCGCATCATCGAGGATGCCTACATCACGGGAGCGTCGGATATCCACGTCGAACCGATGGAGAAGGAACTCCTCATCCGCTATCGCATCGACGGCCTCTGCCAGGAAAAGCTCCGCCTGCCGAGGCAAGTGACCAATGCGCTCGTCAGCCGCCTCAAGATCATGTGCAACCTTGACATCGCCGAACGCCGGCTGCCGCAGGACGGGCGCATCGTCTTCAAGAAATTCACGAAGAAGAACATCGACATCGACCTTCGCGTCGCCACCGGCGCGATGAACTTCGGCGAAAAAGTGGTCATGCGCATCCTGGACAAGCAGAAGACCACCCTGCCCCTCACCGCGCTCGGCTTCTCCGAGGAAAACCTCGCGAAATACCGCGAGTGCATTCGCCAGCCCTACGGCATGATCCTGCACTGCGGCCCCACGGGCTCCGGCAAATCGATGACGCTCTACTCCGCGCTGTCCGAAATCAACGCGCCCGACATCAATATCCAGACGGCCGAGGATCCGATCGAATACACGCTTGTCGGCATCAACCAGATGCAGATGAACCGCCAGATCGGCCTGACCTTCGCGCGCGCGCTGCGCTGCTACCTGCGCATGGACCCCGATGTCATCCTCGTCGGCGAAATCCGCGACAAGGAGACCGCGGAGATCGCGATCGAGGCCGCGCTCACTGGCCACCTGCTCGTCTCCACGCTCCACACCAACGACGCCCCCTCCACCATTGCGCGCTTCAGCGAGATGGGCGCCGAGTTGTTCAACATTTCCGCCTCCCTCGTCTGCGTTTGCGCCCAGCGACTGTTGCGGCGGGTGTGCAAGAGCTGCCGGCAGCCGTATGAGCCGAAGGGCCGGGAGAAGGAAATCATCGAAAAGGCCATCGGGTGGTCTGGCCAGATCTTCCGGATCAACCCCCATGGCTGCCATCTCTGCGGCGGCAGCGGCTACAAGGGCCGCGTCGGCATCCATGAGCTGATGGTCAACAGCGAGGAACTCACCGAGGCCATCAACCGGGAGGCCGAGACGGCCGAGATCAAGCGCATCGCCATGCGCACCGGCATGAAGACGCTGCACCAGGACTCGATGCTGAAAGTGAAGGACGGCACCACCTCCATGGAGGAGGCGCTGGCCAACGTGCCGCCCGATCTCATCGCCTAGACAGGCGCCGCGCCGACGACGGAGGATCACCTCATGCAAACACATTCGTTCCCGACCGCCTTCGCGCGCGCGCTGTCGGTCGGCGCCCTGTTGGTAGGTTTTCTGCCCGGCATCCGCGCCGAATCCGGCGTGGAGTTCAAAGTCACCGTGGGCGTCTTCAGCCGGGCGCCGGTCGTCGAGGCATACTATCGCTCCGCGGCGTGGAAGGCCAGGATGCAGGCCAAGATCCAGGAAGGGAACCAGGCGGCGGTGGCGGGCGACGGGACCAAGGCCGACCAGATCGACCGCGAAATCAACGCCATGCAGGCCCTCGCGCAGAAACAGCTCACGGGCGAGGCGCCCCTGAAAAACATCCTCGACCTGCTCAGCGCCGACTGGCCGGCCATCGCCAAGGAGGCGGGCGTGGACATGATCGTGGAGACGCCGCTTTACCAGGCAATGGGTGCGCGCGTCGTGGACGTCACCCCGGCCATCGTCAAGCGTTTGCAGGCGAAGCAGGCCCCGTAGATCCGTCGGCGTTCAGGTCCCGGTCGGCGCCGGTTCGGCCGCGACCGCCCCGGTCAGATTCACCGCTTCGGCCACCGTCGGGGGCACGACCTCCGCCTCGCCGCGCTCATGGTCGAATCGCATCGAGACGGTCTTCGACACGCCGCGCTCCTCCATCGTCACGCCATAGATGGCGTTGGCCGCCGCAATCGTGCGCTTGTTATGCGTGATGATCAGAAACTGCGAGTCCTTCGTGAAATGCCGCAGGAGCTTCGTGAAGCGGCCGATGTTCGACTCGTCGAGCGGCGCGTCGAGCTCGTCGAGCAGGCAGAAGGGCGAGGGCTTCACCATGTAGAGCGCGAACAGCAGCGCCACCGCGGTGAGCGTCTTCTGACCCCCGGACAACAGCGAAATGCTCTTCAACCGCGTGCCGGGCGGCTGGGCGATGATCTCGATGCCGCTCTCCAGGATGTCCTCCGTCTGGACGAGCTCGAGCCGCGCGTGCCCGCCGCCAAACAGCGTCTGGAAGGTGTACTCGAAGTTCTTCCGCACCTGCTCGAAGGTGACCTCGAATTGCTTCTGCGAGGTGCGGTTGATCTCGTCGATGGCCCTCAGCAGCTCGGCCTTCGCCGCGGTGAGGTCGTCGCTTTGCGCCTGCAGAAAATCGAATCGCTGGCGCAGCTCGGCGTATTCCTCGATGGCCACGAGATTGACCGCGCCCATGCTGTTGAGCCGCTGCCGCAGGGCCTCGCTGTCCGCTTTGATCTGCTCCCAGTTCGTCTGCTCGAGTGCGGCGAGATCCGCCGCCGTCGGCTCCCCCTTCGGCTTTCTGATCCGGCGTCGCGGCGTTGGTGCCCTCGGCTGGGCGTCGGAAGCACCCACGACCGCTCCGCCTTCCGGCCCGCCCGCCGAAGCCTGGGCGGTGGCGGGCCTCCGCTCGCCGGCTTCCCCCTCGGCTTCGTCGTCCAGATCGAGCGGTTTGAGATCCGGCGGATCGTCCCCCGCGTGCCAGAGCAAGAGCTTCCAGTTCGCGGTCGCAATGTCCGCCTGGAATTCATGCTGCACCTCCTCCGCCAGAAACTGGGCCCGCGAGCGGCTCTCCGCGAGTTTGACTTCCTCGCGGCCGAGAGCCTCCTGCGCGGCGTCGGTCTGGGCGCGCAGCCCCTGCTGCTCCTCCTCGATCCCCGTGATTTCCTGTTCCAAGCCGGCAAGTTCGGTGCGGATCTTCTCCACCGATTCCTGCGCAATTACGAGCGTGCGGCCCACCTCCCCGGCGCGCGCCACTTGGACGGCCGCCTCCTGTTCCAGGCCGGCCACCTGTTCGGCCCACGCCTCGACCTCCTGCTCGCGTTGCGCCAGCAATTCACTGATCTGCGCCCGACGCCGTTCCATTTCCCCCAGGCCGCGATCCAGCACCTCGACCTTCTGGCGGCGCTCGGCCAGCTCGAGGCGCGCCTGGGCCAGCGCCTCCTTCTTCTGGTCGCGGTCAGCGCGCAGGGCGGCAATCTGG
>Ga0335081_10021973_pt1 | contig 10323 bp, 9 predicted proteins | sample Lox_Sample_35_FD_206713 | JGI IMG/M metagenome (GOLD analysis project Ga0335081, IMG submission 206713) | Soil microbial communities from Loxahatchee National Wildlife Refuge, Florida, United States - Lox_Sample_3.5 | ecosystem: Environmental > Terrestrial > Soil > Wetlands | place: USA: Florida...
ACAATCTCGGATGCTCTTGGTCAGAAAACCTTTCATCCCTTCGGCGATTTCCTGTTGCACAACGTAGGAACCGGCGACGGCATCGTCATGGCCTGGGGAGAACACTACGGTCCGAGTATGTACAAGTACACCTGGAAGAATCTGTCGGAAGCCGAATTTCAGAAGACGCGGAACAAAGTTCGCACCGCGCCCTTGTGGGGCGTCCGACAACGCCCGCGGCTGCTGCACGACGGCGCTTCGCTGACGTTCCTTGATGCTATTTTGCGTCACCGCGGCGAGGCAAGCCAGGTCACGCAATCCTTTAGGAGTCTCTCTCCCAAGGATAAAGAGGCCCTCTTTGAATTCCTGAGATCCTTGTAAAACCGTGGCTCACCACTTAAACCGCATAACCGCTGCGGAAAGGTGGGCGACTCTCGGTCAGGCTCCTGCTTTTTCTTTAGGTCTTTGTGCAAATGTTACTTCTTAAAAGCGAGAATTCACAGACATTCCAAAAAGGCATAGATTTTTTTCCGAAACAAGGAAGGAGACACATTCCCCATGATTACCCTTACGATCACGGAAACGGATTATTTCCTGCCTGAAGACGGCAAAGTGGCAGAGCAGAAATTTCTCGAATTGCTCAAGAGCTTAAGTGAGGTTTGGATTTGCGCTTTTGGCTTCACCCTTCAGCCCATGTTCGATGAGCTAAAAAAGGCCGATGCAGCAGGATCCAAACTGCACATCTTGCTTGATCACAGCCAGTCCCTGGGAAAGGCTGAATTGCCCAGATTGAAAGATCTGGTTTCAAACATCAAAAACAGCGACGTGACCATCACAACGGCCGGAGTCAACAGCGATAAAAAGGATCAAATCTGGCATTGGAAGGGCATGGTGGTGAATCCTACTGATGGGAAAGAGTACAACTGTTGGGAGGGTAGCACTAACTTCTCTCAGAGTGCCTGGTTTCAAGGAAACTCAGCCCGGGTGTTTCGTTCGAACCTTTGGGCCCAGACCTTTATAAAGCAATTTGAGGCTCATCGCGCCTGGGCCCTGGCCAATGAGCCTCAATATCAGATAACCAAGACAAAAACGTAGCTTTACTCCATCCAGAGTGCGCCCTGGGGTGGCTTGTTTTGTGGGACAAGTAGGGTACAAAGTCCCCTGTTCGACCTTTAAAGAAAAAGGGAGGAAAAGATTATGCGATCAACCAAAAAAGGCATGCCGGTTCAGGGTAGCGAGCGCACTCCTCTCAAAGGAGCACGCAAGGTAGGTGCAGCCAATCCCAAGGAGCGTATATTGGTAACCGTTGTGGTTCGGCGCCGCCCATCCTTCAAAGGCCTCTCGTCCGCGGTCGAGGAGATTAGTGCCCTCCGGCCACAGGAGCGCAAGCATCTTACTCATGAAGAGTTTGCCACTACTCATGGTGCCGACCCCGCTGAATTGGAAAAGGTGGAGGTATTCGCCCATGACCATGGCCTCGATGTAGTGGAAGTCAGTCCCGGGCAGCGTCGCCTGGTGCTATCGGGGACAGTTGCTGCTTTTAGCAAGGCTTTTGGAGTTTCTCTGGCACGGTATAAGCATCCGAAGGGGACTTACCGTGGACGTACTGGGCCCGTGCGCGTGCCGAAAGATCTAGCGCCGATCATAGAAGGGGTCTTCGGTCTTGACAATCGGCCGCAAGCCCAGCCTCACATGCGCGTGTACGGTGGAAAGAAGGGAACAGTGCGACCTCGTACTGGGAGGATTTCCTACACACCCCCTCAAATAGAAGAACTCTATGACTTCCCCACAGGCATCGACGGAAAAGGTCAGTGTATTGCGATTATCGAGTTGGGTGGCGGTTACCGCAGCTCGGATCTCACGACCTACTTCCAAAACCTCGGAATTCCCTTGCCAGTGGTCACTGCCAGGTCAGTCGATGGGGGACACAACCAGCCGACGGGAGACCCCAATGGCCCAGACGGTGAAGTGATGCTCGACATTGAGGTAGCGGGCGCTGTAGCCCCTGGGGCAAAGATTGTTGTCTACTTCACTCCCAACACCGACGCTGGATTTCTGGATGCCATTAACACCGCTATCCACGATACCCTAAATAAACCATCTGCGGTCTCAATCAGCTGGGGCGCTTCGGAATCAGACTGGACAAATCAAGCCATGCAGGCGATGGATGAAGCCTTCCAGGATGCCGCAGCCCTCGGTGTGACAATCTGCTGCGCCTCCGGAGACAATGGCTCAACCGATGGGGTGAACGATGGTCTTCTTCATGTCGACTTTCCAGCTTCGAGTCCATACGCTCTTGCCTGCGGAGGGACCCGTTTGGAAGGATCCGGCAGTACGATTAGGAATGAGATTGTTTGGAACGAAGGGGTTAGTGGCGGTGCGACTGGAGGTGGAATCAGTGATGTCTTTGATCTGCCGAAGTGGCAAGCTAATGCCAATATCCCGCCATCGGCAAACCCGGGTGGGCGCATTGGACGGGGCGTGCCCGACGTAGCTGGTGATGCCGACCCGGTCACTGGCTACCAGGTCTTGGTCGATGGGAAGCAGTTGACGATCGGTGGAACGAGCGCGGTGGCCCCTCTCTGGGCTGGCATGATCGCCCTCGTCAACCAGAAACTGGGCCATTCCGTGGGTTATCTGAACGCTGGGATTTACGGCTTGCCCTCTTCTTCTGGTGCATTTCATGATATCAGCGTGGGTGATAATGACATCACGGGTAATAACGGCCCCTACCCAGCTCGTTCAGGCTGGGATGCCAGCACCGGATGGGGAAGCCCTGACGGGGTAAAGCTTCTGAATGCACTAAGTGGACCATAACAAATCTTTGGCATCAAATGCAGCTTTCTCCAAATGCTAACCCACTTCTTCTAGCTCTACTCTGAACAGTTCTCCCATTAAGTGTTTGGGTGAAAGGTAAAAACTCGGTATCGAAATAGACTATCAGCATCTAGAATCGTGTGAATCGCTATAAAGTAGTGAAACTTCCTCCGCTGAAAAATTCTTTGACATCAATCTCCTGCCCGTTATATATTACGCAGTGTCAATCAATGGGAAAGTTCAGCGAAGGCACTTTCACGTCGGCAATAGGGGTTCAAATCCCCTTGGGGACGCTAGTGAGAAAGGGGGGCTCCAGAAATCGTTGCCCCTTTTTTTCCAGACATGAACGCCAGGTAATCGATAAGATAACGTTTCGGTTCCTCTGATTTAAACCATGCTGTTGAATTTCGATGATTCCTCGGTTATTCTGTTGGTCGAGAAACAGGAGGAGGGGGGAATCCATTGGTAAAGGAGGTCGTTATGGTTAAGAAGCGTGCGGGCATTTTCATTCTGATGCTCTGTCTCGGGCTGATTTTGGCGGGATGTCCCAAGAAGCAGGTAGTCGTCAACAGAGAGCAGCCGTCCTTCCAGTCGGAAGAAGCGAAAAGACGCGAGGCTGAACGGGCCGAGAGGGAGGCAAGAGAAGCTAAAGAAAGAGAATTGGCAAGGATCAGGGAAGAGGAGGCCAAGCAACCCACAGGGGGCGATCTCGAAAAGAGCCTAATCGCCAAGAAAGAACGGGGAATCGAAGGGGAGGTTTTCGAAACGAAGATGCTCAAGGACATCCACTTCGATTTTGACAAATATGACATTCGTCGAGGGGATGAGGAAGTCTTAAGAGAGAATGCGGCTCTGTTAAAAAAATATCCGAGGATAAAAGTTCAGATCGAAGGTCATTGCGACGAGAGGGGAACGGTGGAATATAATATCGCCCTCGGGGAAAGAAGGGCGAACAATACCAAGAAATATCTCATCTCCCTTGGCATTGCTTCAAATCGCATCTCAACCATCAGCTATGGAAAGGAGAAGCCTTTGGACAGAGGCCACAATGAGGAGGCGTGGGCCGCTAACCGGAGGGCTCATACGGTTGTGTTGTCCAAGTAAATGAAGCCAGTCGATCCTCGGAGGCGTTGTTCTCCGTGAGGGCGGACATTTAAGGAGGGAAAGTTGAAAGAGTTATACAGGATTAAGACGTGGATCATTCTTCTCATAGGGATCCTTCTACTGGGATGCGCAAGCGTCAGGGACGTGAGAACCCTCGACCGGGAGATTGATAAAGTTTATTCGGAGCTCAATGCGGTTCGAAAAGAGAATAATGCTTTGAAGGAGAGGGTATCGACCCTGTCGGCGGAGAACCAGAAGCTCAAGACGGATCTTCTGATCCGGGTCGACAATCTTCAGTCTGAGGTCCGAACCCTTTCCACAGGTGTCGAGGAATACAAGGATTACCTCAAAAGGCCCTCGAAAGAGATTGGGCAAGTCAAGGCGGATATCGAAGCTCGATTAAAGGGTTTGGAAGAGGGCAGGAGAAACCTGGAGGAGAAGGATAAAGCCCAGGAAGAGAAGATGAGAGAAATAGAAGGCCGTCTGAAAGCCATGGACGAAAAGGTAAAAGAGACAGGGCCGGAAAGAGCTGAATCAACCAAAGAGGTTCCGCACAAGCCCAAAGGGAGCTCCGCAGGGGTGAAGAACCTGTACAAAGAAGCTTACGAGACCTACCAGAAGAAAGACCTCGACGGCGCCCGGAAGAAATTTGAGGTATTCCTAAAACAATACCCTAACACCGAGCTCTCCGGCAACGCCCAGTTTTGGATGGGAGAGATCTATTATCAGAAAAAAGATTTTGAGAAGGCTATCCTGGAATATGAGAAAACCATCACCAAATATCCGGAAACGGATAAAGTCCCGGCGGCCTTGTTCAAACAGGCATTGGCTTTCCAGGAGTTGGGGGATAAGAAGAACGCCAGAAGCCTTCTCAAGCGGGTCATCGAACGATTTCCCCGTTCAAAGCAAGCGGAAATGGCAAAGAAGAAACTGGAAACCATTAAGTAAAACTCGCCAGTCACACCGGGTGGAGCCTCCTGTAGCATTTTTGCAAACTTCTGGAAATTTCCGCGCATCTGCTCTACCGTTCACATCACAAAGGGATTCTTAACGGCCCTGAATGATCGGTAGCTCGACGAATGAGGCATGAGCCGTGTCCCGAAGCACGCGGATCTTCGGCGCCGGGTCGCGTGCGGGAGTGTCGAAGTTGTCGGCATCCGCGCAGGTGACGGTGATACGAATGCGATTGCCCGCACGGAAGAGGTATGAGGTGGGCAGAAGGTTAAAGATCAACTCCAGTGGTATCCCGGCCGTGATCGGCGTTAAGTCGCTCTGATAGTGGGAGTGGTAGGGTAGCCCGAGATTATTGTAAGGCGCGTTGCTTAGCTTCCGATGTGAAGACCGGAGATTTCCTTCGGTGACGTAGGTGGACTTACCGCCGCCGTCCACTTCTTCCAAATAGACGAATACATCCAGGTCTGAAGCATCTGCCGTCAACCAAAGATGTGCAATAGGATGTCCGGTGACTTCTACGGTCGATTCTAATGGCGGGGTAGTATAGGTCAAAGCTTTTTGGTCATTGGTCTTCATGTTGGGATAGTGACGGGGCCAGTTGACCGCATACCATCGTGAGTACTTGCCGCTGGTTGTTGAATAGTCCACCGTATAGGCATCGGCGACATCGTTGTGGGCCGTCGGTTCAGTCCTCAGGAAACCATCGTTGATTGAGAAGATGCTGCCGGTTTTTCCTCTGTCGAAGTAGAAGCGAGTCAGCTTCTGGCTTGGCAAAGGCCATTGATCGCTCGTCCGCCAGGCATTCTTCTTAGACGCGCCGATCACATAGTAGTAAATCGGCGATTCATTCATAATGCCATTGTCAATTCCCTTCAGCCAGTAGTCGAACCAGCGGTGGGCTTCAGCACCGTAATCCAGGTCGAACTGATTTTTCTCCACTTCGCTGTGATCCGTCGGACGGACGAGCAGACGCTTGGGCACCGTGAGGTTGACATACCAGAGAAACATTTCGCTCGCGCCCGAGAACAGGTCATACCATCCGTTCGTCATGTAGATCGGGATGCCCGATCGATTGATTCGATCCAGGAGAGGGTAGAGATTGGCAGCCCCCTCCCAGGGTTTCATTCCACCAGGAGTGAGACTGTCATGGAAGGGGAGTTTTCTGAACCAAACCTCCGACTGTTTTCCAAGCGTTGCCCCGCTGCGCTCCTTACGGGCCTGAGCGAGTAAGGATCCATCCTTGTCGCTATCCACTGGCGTCAGCACACCTGACTCCAGAAAGGATGTTGACCAGGAGAAAAAGGAAGCGAAGGTCTTGTTGAAGACCCCGCCTGGATAGCTGACAGAGCTGTAAAGGTCGAAACCGCTTGAAGTGGGAAAGAGCGCTTTCAAATGCGGATTGCGGGTCGTCGCAGCCGCAAATTGGATCATGGCCTGAAAGGAGTCGCCGTACATACCGATGTTGCCGTTACACCAATCTTGGGCCGCGATCCAGTCCAGGATTTCGTTGACCTCTTTAGCCCCTACCTCGAACGAGGCATTCAAAACCCCGAAGGAGGCCCCTGTCCCTGGTCTTTCGACCACGATAACGGCATAGCCATGTTTGAGCATGTTTCCGAGATACTTGGTCCTGAAGACAGCGTCCATGAGGTTTCCGCGCTTGCTGAACCAGTAGCGGAGCCGAAGAAAGGTTTTTTCTTTCCAGCCGAGGTGGAAAAGGTCGGAGATGATGTTTCTGCCATCTTTGTCAAAAATCGTGAAAGCGCGCGTATAAGGCGTGTACTTGAAGAGGACGGGCAACGGTTTATCGGCGGGAACTCCATTCTTCGTCGGCAGATAGAGATCATAGGCCAGCCGGGTTCCATTGGATAACGTCAGGTATTCGGAGCGGCGCCGGTTACCGTCGTAAGGCGCATCCGTGTAACCTTGATATTTGCCAAATCGTGATACCTTCTCACGCCCGGCTTGTTTTTTGGAAAGGAGAAAGACTGTGACTGCTATGGCCACCACGATAAACGCGACCACGACTTTACTCGTTGTGCTCTCCATACGGACCCCCGTCAAAAATAAGCGCATGGGCGAACTCCAGAAATTTTTCATTGCGGAGCAAGGTGGATATAAGTGCTGACGACGTTTGTTGCCTGAACCTTTTCGCCGCGAATATACAGAACATAGCCTTCCAAAAGGCGTGAGCCGGGATTCCTGGTGCGAATCTGCAATCGGATCGTTCCGGGTGACCCGTAGTCCACGTCCGTTACCTTGGAACAGTGCGGCCCATCCCCTGAGAGAGTGAAACAGGCTGCTCTGACCTCCGGCCTGCCCTCCGCCTCAAAAAGGATGTTCACCGTAAACGGTGCATTCAGCTTGATGTTCTCCTTTTCGGGGACGAGGAGGCTCAATAACCTTAGCTCGCCGGGAGCAAGGGGTTTATTCGGCACGGTGGCACAGGAGGAGATTGCCAACCATGTTACTCCCACGATCATAACGGCCGATAAGAAAGACTTCATCATAGTGGACCTACCTTAGAATCCTCTTTCTTTTATCCTCTTTTCTTTTTCCTTTTCTTTTTCATAGTCTCTTCTTTCCTCCCTAACCTTTCTGGAATTCATGGTAAGGGTCCCCTTATGGCGATCCTGGGAGTATGACAAAAAGATGTCTGTTTTTTCACCCCACCAAGCATAAAATGCTCCAGCATGCTCTGTCGGTAATGGTTCTCTCCGTGCTCCTTTACCCATCTTTTCCATACCTCCCCCGGCCTCACGGGCTTTTCCGAATCGCTCAAATAGCTCTTTCTTAAGAGTCTCGAAATTTTCGTCGCCTTTAAAGTCAATCCAAATACCCTCAAAGTTTCCCATCCAGAACGAATAGAATATGCTTTCAAGTTTTGCCTTTCCGATGGCTAAGACATCGTTCTTTCGTATATACCACGCCAAGTCGCTGTTTTCCGACTTGTCTTGTTCGGCTTTCTCCATGTCTCCTAACGCCGATATCTCGGTTCCCCACCGAATACCCCCGAAGCCGTCGGGATCCGAGCGGTGCTTGGCGTGCCGGGCGGGGCCGGCACAACCTATCAAGAGAATGGCGAGTGCAACGGCGAAAGCCTTAACCTTCTTCATTTCTCCCACCTTCGACCGGAACTGCCCCTCCCGCCCGCGAGCGTGCCGGGCGGGGAGACGCTCAAATCTCTTAACGTATCCCTGCCATCTCACCGTTACCTCGAGTGGCCGTGGAACGGATGGTAGCGAAAGTAGAAATAGGGGTATGGATAGGAGTAGTAATAGGGATAGTAGTAAGGGTAATAGTATGGGGCATACGGGTACGGATAGTAGTATGCTTCAGGCGGGGGTTGTTCTTCTGAGGAAGGCCCAGGGCTAGAATATTGACTTTGAATATCCGCAATGAGACCCTGAAATGCTTTGATGGCTTCGTCCTTTTTCATCGGCAATTTGTCGGAATCCGCTGCTTCACCGATTGCCTTTTGCAACTCAGCCATGACATCGGGTGTTAGCGGATAGTCGGCAATCCATCCGTTACGTGGTACGACCCCTATTTGGGCCAGTCTGCTCTCGGCTTCTGCCTCGCTCTTGATCTCTCCGATCTTTAACGCTTCAGCCAGCTTCAATGCGAAAGAACCCTCACGAACCAAACGCTGTTCCACTGAGGCGGAGCTCGGTCTCCGCTCCGGTGGGTAATAGTACCCATACCCTCCCCTTAGCAGAGGACGACATTGGGTTGCGGCGACTCTGTCTTGAGAAAACGTGATCCGACAGGCGGTACCGGAATTTGAAAAATGATATTCCCAGATTTCAACAGGCTTGCCGTTTACCGTCCGATGAGTGATGAGGTCCGTTTTCCCCCAGAGAGAGACCACCTCTTCCTTCGTCATGTTCGGTTTGATATCTGAAACATGGCGAGGGTGGCATGAAGTGGAAACGAGAATAAGAACGACCAAAAGAAACAGACAAAGGATCCTCTCTCTTTCCATCTCTCTATCTCCCTTCTTTCTGCTTGGCTCGCTCAATACGAGTGCCCCCCCACGCGCAATGCGTTCTGCCGAGATCGAGGCCGTAACGAAAGGCCTCGCCTCGCGTCTCATTTCGGACAGGATATAATCTTATATAGACCGGTCCGCCATCGATCGCCCTCCATCGTCATTTGGAATGTTTCCGTCACAAATTTTGTCTCGCCGCCAGACTTTTTCCTGAACCCGAGCTTGGCTCTGACGTAAACCGACCTCAGTGAAACGACGTCCGTCTCTACATCCCGAATGGTTTCCCACGATGTCGCCAATTCCCAGGGTTTGTTCCTCATTCGTTTGATGAATTTTTCTTTAGAGAGGGAGACCTGATTGGTCCGGTATCCGTATTCATAAAGCTCTTCATATTTGCCGTCTTTCCAAAGGAAAATTACCTCTTTCAGCGCTTCTTCCGCACTTGATCCGATCCTCCGCTTTTCTCCCGGTGTCAGGTCAGCACTGAACAGTGAGGCCGGAATGACCAGGAGAATAGTGAATAGGAGAATTATCTTGCGTGGCATGATAACCCCTTTCAATCCGATTTCCCGTATGAATCATCCGCTCTGAGCTCTGCCTTTTTCCCCTGCCCCTCTGTATCTGCCGCGGGAGATCGCAATATTGACCGGTCCGGGTTGGGGAGCGGGGCGAGCTACAGCTTCACAATGTCCTGAATTGTACCCGGCTTCGGTTTACGATCATGATAAAATGGGGAGACCCCTTGCGCCGAACTTTCATTCAAAAGTCGAACAAGGATGAGGACAGACTATATGTTAGGCATAAATGGACAGAAAGTCAACCGATTTCTTGGCTGATTTCTTGGCTGGAGTTTTCCTGTTTCTTACCCAACCCGATTCCATGTGCATGACACCCGTTTCTCCGAACTGAGTCGAAGGTTTACTCAAAGCCAGTATCATGCGCTTTAATCCTCCCTAAGCCGCTGCAATTTCTTTTGGTACTCCTCCTGCTTCTGGTTTACCTCAACGGCGTAATTGAAATTCGGGGCCGTCGATTCCTCGCCGTTATTGTAATCCGTAAGGGCCCTGGCCATTCTAACCTTATCATCCTTGACGTGCTTGTATGCATCGTATAAATCCTTCAGAATCTGACATCCGATGGTGATGTTCATGAGCGGATCGGTCATCGCCCTTCGGTCGACCCGCAAATTAAGCTTAACCACATACTCGTCCCATTTTAGAGGCATAATCTGCATTAGTCCTTGAGCCCCCTTGTCCGATCTGGCGTTCGGATAGAACTCGGATTCTTGATCGATGACGGCCATGATCAGCGCCAAGGGGAGCCCGAGCTCCTTTGACCTCTTGGCAATTGCCTCGACAATATCAAGCCCTTGGCCAAGACTGTACCCCTTGTTTCTCAGGATTCCATAAAGCCTATCTTTGGTGCGATACTCCTCAAGGAGGTGCTCCCAGTAAGAAAAGGAAGAGATTTTTCTTTTT
>Ga0335081_10021974_pt1 | contig 10321 bp, 7 predicted proteins | sample Lox_Sample_35_FD_206713 | JGI IMG/M metagenome (GOLD analysis project Ga0335081, IMG submission 206713) | Soil microbial communities from Loxahatchee National Wildlife Refuge, Florida, United States - Lox_Sample_3.5 | ecosystem: Environmental > Terrestrial > Soil > Wetlands | place: USA: Florida...
CGTCGGTGTGGTCGTGGACGGCTGCCCGCCGCGCCTCAAGCTCACCGAGGCCGATATCCAGCCCGATCTGGACCGGCGCCGCCCCGGCCAGTCCAGAATCGTCTCGCCGCGCAAGGAATCCGACACGGTGCAAATTCTTTCCGGCACATTCGGGGGGAGAACGCTCGGCACGCCAATTTGCCTGTGGGTCAAAAACGAGGACGCCCGGCCCGAGGCCTACGCGGAAATGAAGACCAAGTTCCGCCCGTCACACGCGGACTTCACGTATTTCGCCAAATATGGCATCCGCAACTGGCAGGGCGGCGGCCGCGCCAGCGCGCGCGAAACCGTCGGCCGCGTCGCCGCCGGCGCAATTGCAAAAAAAATCCTGCGCGAACGGTTTGGGGTTGAAACCCTGGCTTACGTCAAACAGGTCCAGCGACTCGTTGCGGACGTGAACCCGGACAAGGTGAAATTCAAGGACGTTGAGTCGAACATGGTCCGCTGCCCGGACCAAAAGGCTGCGGAGAAAATGATCCGGCTCATCGAAAAAATGCGGCGCGCGGGTGACACCGTCGGTGGCATCGTTGAAGGCATCGCGCGCGGTGTGCCCGCCGGCTGGGGAGAGCCGGTGTTTGACAAGCTGGAGGCCGATCTGGCCAAAGCCATGTTGAGTCTGCCGGCGTCCAAAGGGTTTGAAATCGGCTCCGGCTTCGGCGGCATCATGCTCACCGGGCGGGCACATAACGATCTCTTCCGGGCGCGAGCTGGAAAGGTTTTTACGACGACAAATTTTTCCGGCGGCATTCAAGGGGGTATTTCCAACGGCCAGACGATTTTCTTTCGCGTCGCCTTCAAGCCTGTCGCCACCATCATGCATGCGCAGGAAACGGTGGACGTGCGATTTCACAACACCAGGCTCAAGGCGCGCGGCCGGCACGACCCGTGCGTCCTGCCGCGGGCAGTGCCGATGGTCGAGGCCATGACCGCGCTGGTTCTCGTGGACCACGCGCTGCGGCAGCAGGCGCAATGCGGTGGCCCGGCCGAACGTCTTCGGGATTGATTTTAGCGGCGGCAGCAGCAATCTTGATTCAACATAGCAAATACTATGGCAGAAAAAGACATCAGCGAAATTTCCGGCGACTTGCGGCGAATCTACAACAAGGCCCACGAAGCCGCGCAACGGGAAAATTTTGACTACGCCATCGCGTTGTTCAATCAGGTGCTGGAAAAAGAACCCGCCTTTTTCGAATGCCGCAAGGCGCTGCGCGAGGCGCAGTTCCGGAAGGCAGGCGGTAGCGGCAGCGGATTTTTCAAAAGGATGCTGAGCGGTGCCGGCTCCTCGCCGCAAGTGGCCAAGGCCAAGATGGCGATGAGCAAAAATCCCGCCGAGGCGCTCGCCATCGCCGAACAGATTTTGAACGGCGACCCGAACAGTTCCGCCGCGCACCGCATTATTGTCGAGGCCGCCCAGGCCATGGACCTGCCGCACACGGGCGTGCTGTCGCTGGAAACCCTGTTGAAAAATTCACCCAAGGACAAGGGCCTGGCGATCGAATTTGCCGACGCGCTCGCCGCCAGCGGCGGAGACGCCGGCCGTGGGGAACAAATCCTGAGCGATCTTCTGCGCGCGCGCCCCGGTGACGGCGAACTGTCGAAGGCGCTGAAAAACCTGTCGGCGCGCAAGACGATGGACAAAGGCGGCTACACCGCGCTGGAGGGCGGGCAAGGTTCGTATCGCGACATTTTGAAGAACAAAGACGAGGCCGTTTCCCTCGAACAGGAAAAACGCGTGGTGAAGGCCGAGGACGTGGCCGAACGGCTTATTGGTGAATACGAGGCGCGCCTGGAAACCGAGCCCAACAATCTCAAGCTCGTTCGCGAACTCGCAAAGCTTTACACGGAGAAAAAGCAGTTTGATCACGCACTGGAGCTTTACGACCGCATCCGAAATTCCCCAATGGGCAATGATCCATCCCTCGAACGCGCCATTGCCGAAACCAACGTGCGGCGGTTCGATCATCAGGCGGAGCAGCTCGATCCGTCCGCGCCCGACTATGCCGAACAGTCGGCGAAAATCCAGGCGGACAAACTGAACTTCCAGGTCGCCGAATGCCAGAAACGCGTCGAGAAATATCCGACGGACCTGGCCATCCGGTTTGAGATGGGCGCGCTGTATTTCCAGGCGGGCAAAATCGGCGAGGCGATTCCGGAATTTCAGAAAGCGCAGGGCAATCCGCACAAACGCATCGGCGCGATGAGCTATCTCGCCCAGTGTTTTGCCAAACGCAAGATGTTCGACCTGGCTGCGCGCACGCTGCAGAGCGCCATCAAAGAAAAACCGGTGTTTGACGACGAGAAGAAAGAGCTCACCTACAACCTGGGCAGCGTGCTCGAGAGCATGGGCAAAAAGGACGAAGCCATCGAACAGTTCAAGCAGATTTACGAAATGGATGCCGGATACAAGGACGTCACCGCCAAAGTGGAGGCTTTCTATGCCGGACAATAGCGAACGCTAAATCCGCTTTTCGTCGGCATCAATAAAATCCACGAAGCTCTGGATGTCGTTGCGGCGGGCCATCCCCGCCTGCTCCTTGCGCATTTTCAACCGGGCGATGGCCTCCGGATTGTCGGCTTTGGGGCGACTGAGGATGTCCTGGGCCAGCGCGCCTTTTTCAACCGGCGATTTTTTCACGTTTTGGCGGACCCAATCACACACCTCCCCGTCGGTGACAGAATTTTTCACAACGCCAATCATCTGCTCGTGCGTGACGCCGGCGGCCGTGAGCCATAAGCCGTCAAAGCCTTTGCCGAAGTTGTCCTGGTAATCCGAATGCAGTTTGCCGGCGAGGTGCAGGCGGATTTTGTCAATGTAACGCGGCAGATACATCCAGCCGTCCATTGTCTCGCGCGGGCTGCGCGGATAAATAATGTCGCTCATGGCCCCATTATCCGGAAGCCGGCGCTGGATTTCAACAGCGAAAGCCCTCCCGATTGAAATTTGAAATTTGCTTTTCTCCCGGGCGCTTCCATCTTTCCCCGCGTGAAGCAATTTGATTATGACGTGGCCATCATCGGCGGCGGCAGCGCCGGTTACGCCGCGGCCCGGACGACCACGGGCGCCGGCTTGCGAACAGCGGTGGTGGAAGGCGGCAAAGAAGTCGGCGGGCTGTGCATCCTGCGCGGTTGCATGCCGACCAAGGCGCTGCTTTATGCCGCCGAGGTGATGCACCTGGCCAGACATCCCGAACCATGGGGCATCTGTCCCGGAAACGTCGGCTTTGATTTCAAAAAAGTCATGGCGCGTAAAAATGCGCTCATCAGGGAGTTTGCGGATTATCGCCGGCAACAGCTTGTCGGAGGCAAATTCGACTTCATCCGGGCCAACGCAAGATTTCTGGACGCATACACGCTGGAGTTAGGCCGCGAGCACCGGCTTCCAGACTGCGGCAAGTCCCGCGACTGCAAAACAAAGGACCCGCCGGCTGGAAGCCGGCGCTCCCGGAACACGACGCTCACCGCCGCGCATTTCATCATCGCCACCGGCTCCCGCGTCGCGCCGCCGCCGCTGCCGCAACTCCGCGAAACCGGTTATCTGACCAGTGACGATGCGCTGGTGCTGAAAAAGCTGCCGCAGTCGCTCATCGTCCTTGGCGGCGGGCCAACGGCATGCGAGTTCGCCCAATTCTTCGCGCGCTTTGGTGTCAAGGTCATACTCATCCAGCGCAGCGCGAGCATCTTGAAGGAATTCGACACCGACGCGGCGGCGGAAATCGAAAAGGTTTTCCGGCGTGAAGGCATCAAAGTCTTCACCAGCACCAGGTTGCTTGACGCGCGGCTGGTGGCACGGGCGTCCCGCCCGTCCGAATCGCACAGGCAAGATGCCCGCGCCACTACGAAAACCGTTTCCTTCGAGCACGACGGCAAAACTGTATCGGTTTCCGCCGAGGAAGTCCTGTTCGCGTTGGGCCGCGTGCCGAACATCGCCGACCTGGATTTGGCCGCGGCCGGCGTGAAAACCGCGTACGGCAGAATCGCTGCCAACGAGTTCATGCAAACCAGCGCACCGCACATTTACACGGCCGGCGATTGCACCGGGCCGCACGAAATCGTCCATATCGCGGTGCAACAGGGCGAAATCGCCGCGCACAACATTGCCTGTCCCGACGCGCCACGCCGAATGGATTGCCGGTTGCTGATTTCCGTCGTGTTCACTGAGCCGCAGACGGGCTTCGTCGGTTTGACGGAAAAGGAAGCGAACGCGCACGGCACTCCGTTTCTGGTGGCGAGCTATCCATTCAACGACCACGGGAAATCGCTTATTATGGAGGCAAAGGACGGTTTTGTGAAATTGCTGGCCGACCCGAAGTCCGGCGAAATTCTCGGTGGCGCGTGCGTCGGGCCAGTCGGGGGCGAATTGCTGCACGAAATTGTCGCGGCGATGGCGAAGCGCATGACCGTTCACGAACTGGCTGCGATGCCGCATTATCATCCCACACTGGCGGAAATCTGGACTTACCCGGCGGAAGAACTGGCCTGGAAAATCCTCTCGAGCACTTCGTCCGGCGTAAAGCCGTGAAGCCGGATAGCTTTGTGTCGCGATTTGTGGCCGCGGATCAGTTCAATCCGGTTTCGGGCACAGTCCAGTTTTTCAGCGAGCAATTCAATCAGCGCTTCGTTCGCCGCGGCATCCACCGGCGGAGCGGTGACCTTGATTTTCAACTCGGCACCAACAGGGGACCCGATTTCGTTCGCGGAGGCGCGCGGCTGGAGTTTGACCGACAACAAGGTCCCACCCGGCTGCACGCGGAGGAAGCCGGGGAACGGCGCGCGGTTGTAACGAGTCACGTTCTAATCTTCCTTCAACGCCGTTACTGCGTCACGGATAAACCAATTGATAGCTGACGAGCGCCACATTCCGGCTGTCCGGCGACCACGACGGGACATTAATCGTGCCCTGCCCGCCAAATAATTTTGCGAGCACCTGAATTTTTCTGTCCGCGAGCGACATGAGCCGGAGCATCACGTCCTTGTTGGCGGGATGGCCTTTCACCTCTTTTGCGTAGGAAAGGAAAACAATCCACCGGCCATTGGGCGATGGGTGCGCAAACCAGTTGCAGAAGTCGTCGGAGGTGATTTGTTCCTGCCCGGAACCATCCGGTTTCATCCGCCAGATTTGCATCCGGCCGCTCCGTTCGGAATTGAAATAAATATATTTTCCGTCCGGCGAATACTCCGGGCCGTCGTCCAAACCGGGCGCAGTGGTGAGGCGGGTTTCTGCGCCACCCGCCACCGGCATCGTGTAAACGTCAAACTCACCGTTCCGCTCCGCGCAATACGCGAGCGTTTTGCCGTCGGGCGACCAGCCATGCCAATACGACGGCGCCAGCGGGGTGACCAGCCGTGGCGTTCCGCCGGAAACGGGCAGAACGTAAATGCGCGACTTGCCGTCCTGGGTTTGATCGCTGATGGCCAGTTGCGTGCCATCGGGCGAAAGTCCGTGGTCGTTGTTGCAATGAATCTGGGTGCCGGTGTCGAGCGCCTCCGCCGCGTCGCCGGTCACGGGCAATTTCCAGATCCGCCCACCGCCGTTGAACAGGAAAAACTTCCCGTCGTGCGACCAGTTCGGCGCCTCGATGTGATCGCGTGTGTGGTAAACGACGCTCCGATCGGAGGACGCGACGGTGACTGTTTCGAGCGTGCTTTCAAGCACCGGTTGGGCGTCGGCGGGTGTGGAAACCGGCTTGAGTTCGACGTTCGAGAAAACCGCCTGCTCGATGGCCTTGTTGTCGTGCGCGCAGACACCGAGGCCGACGTAACATTTCCCTTTGAACGGAATCCGCAGATAACCGCCGGCGGGTTTCAGGTCTTCACCCGCGGCCGCCAGCCACATGGAAATGTAATTACCGCGCTTCTCGATGCGCATCCGCGCCGGGGCTGAAATATTCGATTGAATTTCGTGCGTCTGGGCGTCCGGCGCGTCGCGGTATTGGAGCGCGGTCAGGCCGACGCCGTGCAGGGCGACATCGGCATAAACCGAACCCGGCTTGAGCGACTGGCGGATGAGCAGGCACGCCTTGCGATGCGGATTGCCACCGGAGCCGACGAATTTGACGTCCGCCGTCAGCGTGAAATCGCCCGACATTCTGGTCCAGACGAAATGAAACGCGTCGGCAGCGGACCACATGTTTCCGCCGCCACCGGCGATACGATACTCGCCCCGGGCCGGGTCAAAATTCACCGAGCCGGGCCGGGCGACATTGCCGATGTCGCGTTGGCGCGAAAAAATTCCGAGGTCGGCGGAATCAGCGGATGCCAGTGTAACGCTCATAAACAAAACGACGATGGCCAGCAGATGGCGTGAATCGGGTGTCATGCGCCCACTTAAACAGGCGGCGCGAAAATGGAAAGTGTTTTTTTGCGCTCCCGGGCGCGGCAAATCATTTGTCCTCTGGATTGATGAATTTGAAGGTAATGGCGGCGAGTGCGCCGCCGGCAAAGTTGGCCACCAGATAGATCCACAGGTTCACCGTTTTGGCGAGTTTCATGACGGTTATGCCCAGGGCGACGGCGGGATTGAACGCGCCGCCGGAAACGCCGCCAAAGGCAAAAGCCATCGTCATCACGGTGAAGCCGATGGCCAGTCCGTAGTAGGAATTGCCCGTCGTGGCCTTGGCTGTGGCCACATTCAGCACGACGTACACCAGCGCGAAGGTCCCGACCAGTTCGGCGAGCAAAGCCGGGAAGATTTTTACATCACCGGGCGACACCACTACATCACCCTTGAGCCCCAGGGCCAGAATGGCGGCCGCGATACCGCCGGCCAGTTGAGAACCGATGTAGGGCAACACGTCGGTTTGAGGGCAACGGCCACGCAACCACACTCCGATCGTCACAGCGGGATTGTAATGACCGCCGGAAACATGGCCGCCGGCATAAACCATGATCATCAAGGCCGAGCCAATGGCCAGCGGGGCCAGATTGCCGGCGCCCGGCTCAATCACGGTCATGCCCACGGTCAGAACGAGGAAAAATGTGCCGATGAATTCTGTTAGGTATTTTTGCATAGCGTTTGCAATCTATGCAAAAACCCTGATGGAATCAATTACCTATTCTGCTCAGGCGTTGTAGGTGCCGCTGGCCACGCGGCCACCGTGACCGGTCCAGTTGGTGTGGAAGAACTGGCCGCGCGGCTGGTCGAGCCGTTCGTAGGTGTGGGCGCCGAAATAATCGCGCTGCGCCTGGAGCAGGTTCGCGGGCAGGCGTTCGCTGCGGAAACCATCGAAGAACGCCAGCGCCGTGCTGAAGGCCGGCACCGGGATGCCCTTCTTGACCGCCGTGCTGATCACTTTGCGCCAACTGCGCTGGCAACCTCGGATCGCCTTCTTGAAAAACGGCGCGAGCAGAAGATTGGTCAGGTTTGCGTTCTTATCGAACGCCTGCTTGATATCGCCCAGGAATGCGCTGCGAATGATGCAACCACCGCGCCACATGAGGGCGATGCCGCCATAATTCAGGTTCCATCGGTATTGTTCCGCTGCGGCGCGCATGAGCATGTAGCCCTGCGTGTAGCTGATTATCTTTGAGGCATACAGCGCCTTGTGAATGTCATCAATCCAGCGTTTACGGTCGCCGGCAAATTTGGTCTTGGACGGCTTGAAAACCTTCGACGCCTCCACGCGCCGGTCTTTCATCGCCGACACGCAACGGGAATAAACCGCTTCTGCAATCAGTGTGATAGGAATGCCCATGTCCTGTGATGTAATCACGGTCCACTTGCCGGTGCCCTTCTGGCCGGCAGTATCAAGGATTTTATCCACCAACGGCTGGCCGTCGGTGTCCTTGAAGGCGAGGATGTCCCGGGTGATTTCAATGAGATACGAATTCAGCTCGCTCTGATTCCAATCGGCAAAAACCTGGTGCATCTCGTCGGCCGTCATGCTGAGGCCGTCCCTCATCAGGTGATAGGCTTCGCAGATGAGTTGCATGTCGCCGTATTCGATGCCGTTGTGGACCATCTTCACGAAATGACCCGCGCCGTTTTCACCGACCCAATCGCAGCAGGGAGTGCCATCGGCAACCTTCGCGGCGATGGCCTGGAAAATCGATTTGACGTGCGGCCAGGCGGCGGGCGAACCGCCGGGCATGATGCTCGGACCATGACGCGCGCCCTCTTCGCCGCCGCTCACACCGGTGCCGATATAAAGCAGGCCTTTGCTCTCGACATATTTCGTGCGGCGCATCGTGTCTTCGAAGAGCGAGTTTCCGCCGTCAATGATGATGTCACCCTGTTCCAGCACCGGCAGGAGGTGTTCGATGAATTCATCCACGGCGGCCCCGGCCTTGACCATGAGCATAACGCGACGCGGTTTTTTGAGCAGGGCGGCCATTTCCGGAAGCGAGTGGACGCCGATGACTTTCGTGCCCTTGGCCTCGTTGTTGAGAAAATCGTCCACCTTGGAAACCGTGCGGTTGAAGGCCGCCACGGTAAAACCGTGGTCGTTCATGTTCAAAATCAGATTCTGGCCCATCACGGCCAGCCCGATGAGTGCGATATCAGCTTGTGGTTCCATTTGTTGTATTCGTTAAAAATTGAAAAGGACGTTATAAGAGGCCGCCCGCTTGTGCCAGCAGTTTTTTGCCAATTACCGGCTCAAAGCTGCCGTTCTAACCGGAGTATTCTGCCGCCAGCCCGAGGCGCAAAACACGCGTTGCCCTGCCGTGCGTCACGAGCAGGCTGTAAGCGGGAAGCCGCAAGACTAAAGCACCCGAGTGACAAAGAAGTCATCGGGCAGGCGAGTTGCCTGCCCGCGCAATCGGGTCTGCGCCTCCTTGTGGTCTTTCCTTTACAGGGAGACCGACGCCAGACGGGGGACGCTGTCGGGCGCACCGTTCCCATCAGCGGAGCGACTGAGAAGCTCAGCGACGTTGTAACGCTCCAGGGCGATGCGCGTCAGCCGCACGTTCATGTCCGTGACGTTCCCGTCTCCGAAGATGATGCGCGCCACTCCCTGGGCGATCTCGTCGAAGCTTTGCATGCCTGCCACGTTGTAACGCTCCAGGGCGATGCGCGTCAACCGCACGTTCATGTCCGTGATGTTCTCGTCTCCGAAGATGATGCGCGCCACTCCTTGGGCGACCTCGTCGAAGGCTGGTTTGTTTTTTGTTTCCATATTCAAATTATGGTCTTTGGTGTTCGGCGGGGAATTCCGTTGCATGGCCATTTGTTTTGCCAGAGGCATGGGCCGGCTGGACGGCGGCGCATCAGGACGAACCGCGGACAAGGGCAACCCATCCCTGACGGGAAGCGGTTCCGGCTGGGCCGATCCGTTGTCAGCCCCCGCCTGAGCCAATTCACTCTGCCCCTCGGGCTTGAGCGGTTCGCTGGGACTCGCCGGCCGGGACAATTGAATTGCCTCGCCAGGAGCAGGTGGCACGTTTTGAGGACTGTAGGTGGCGGCCGAAATCGCCGGCGGCGCCGGCGCTGCCACAATGTTCTGAGGCGAGCCGTTTTGAGGCTGACCGTTTTTGGGGTCCGGCGGCCCGGATGGCACCAGTACCGGTGGTGCTTCGAAACGTTGCGCGGTGGCCCCAACGGTTGATTCCGGACGCCGGCCCTGGGGCAGCAGCAAATGCATGGTCGTTTTAAGAACCAGTTCCAGGGGAGACGTCGGTTTGGTGATGAGATCGTTGCCCCCGCTCAGGATGCCTTGCGCGCGGTTCTGGAAATCGCCGTTGCCGGTGATGAATATGACCGGGATCTCCTTGTATTGCGGCATGCGGCGCAGCGCTTCACACACTTCAAAGCCGTTCATGACCGGCATGTTGATATCGAGCAATACGATATCGTAGTGGGTCGCCTGCACCATTTGCACGGCCACAGTGGGATCTTCGACGCTGACCGGTTCGAACTGCGCGCGTTTGAGGGCCGCCACCATGGTGTAATTGCAAACGGCATCATCATCCACAATCAGTATCTTGGCCTTGAGGCTCAATCCGCCGGTTCCGATGTCGCCATTCTGGAACAGACGTCCCAGACAATCCACGGCCTGGGCAATGGTTTGCAGCACAGAAGAAGTGACGTTCGTCGGTTTGAAGACGATTTCAAAGAGTAAGGCCTCAAAGGCGCTGGCCAGAAGGGCGCTCTTGGCGCAGCCGGCCAGCCCCGCGCGCGCAGTCAAAAAATGGACTCGCTGATACAGATTGTTGAGCTGTTGCAGGCCCGTGGGCGTGGTGGCCGCCTTGATGTAGGCCAGACTGTGGTCGCGGATTTTGGCAATCTCGGCCGGCGCGTCTTTGATGAATTCGTCACGCGTTGCCTTAAGCGTCATTTCGTCCGCGT
>Ga0335081_10021975_pt1 | contig 10321 bp, 8 predicted proteins | sample Lox_Sample_35_FD_206713 | JGI IMG/M metagenome (GOLD analysis project Ga0335081, IMG submission 206713) | Soil microbial communities from Loxahatchee National Wildlife Refuge, Florida, United States - Lox_Sample_3.5 | ecosystem: Environmental > Terrestrial > Soil > Wetlands | place: USA: Florida...
TGGGGTGGCAGGCGGAGGCAGAAGGCAGCAGGTAGAAAGAAGAAGAAAAAGGCAAATGGCAAGAGTGAAGACCGCGGCTTTCGGCTCTGAGTTATGATCATGTGATGAAGACTGCGACCGACAAACCGCGGCTCATTTTTTGGGAGGTGACCAAGGGTTGCAACCTGCGTTGCATTCACTGTCGCGCCACCGCGACGGAACTCTCGTCACCTGAGGATCTACCTACCGCCAAAGCCCTGGACATCATCAAGCAAGTCTCTCAGTTGTCCTCACCGATCCTGGTTCTAAGCGGTGGCGAACCGCTTTTTCGTGACGACATTTTTGAATTGGCCAGCTATGGGCGCGATTGCGGATTGCGCGTGGCCTTGGCGACCAATGGGACACTGGTTAACCAGAAAGTTGCCCGCAGGATCGTGGATGCCGGCGTGCGCCGCGTCTCCATCAGCTTGGACGGAGCGGATGCCGCCACCCACGATTCCTTTCGGGGCATCCCGGGAGCATTTGATGAGGCCCTGCGCGGCTTGCGAAATTTGAAAGACCTCGGCATGTCCGTGCAAATCAACATGACCATCGCGCGCCACAACGCCCACCAGCTTCCCGCCGTGCTGGAAATGTCGCGCCGGATTGGTGCCGATGCCCTTCACACCTTCCTTCTGGTTCCGGTAGGTTGCGGCGTGGATATCGCCGAAGAGCAGATGGTTCCCGCCGACGAATACGAACGAATCTTGAATTGGTTTTACGACCGCGCTCAGGAAGGCGGCATCGAGCTGAAAGCCACTTGCGCGCCTCACTATTTCCGTGTCGCGCGCCAACGCCAAGCGGCGGAGCGCCATGCCGCCTCCTTGGCGGTGTCCGCGGCGCCAACCTACGGCGGTAATGGGCAGGAGATCGGCCCCACGGAAATGACCATGCCCGGCTCGACGGGAATCGGCCTTCACCCGCATGCACGGCCGGCCGGGGCGGGACATCGCGATCGGGCTGGCCATCCCGCCGGTCATCCTGCCAGCCATCCGGCCAGCCATCCGGATAGTATGCAGGCGATGACTAAGGGCTGCTTGGCCGGCACGGGCGTGGCGTTCATTTCTAATCGAGGTGAAGTCTACCCTTGCGGCTACCTGCCGGTTCTGGCAGGGAATCTCAATCAACAGAATCTGGCGGAGATCTGGGAGAACGCCCTGGTGTTCCAGCAACTCCGGGAAACGGGCAATCTGAAGGGCAAGTGCGGTTACTGCGAGTTCCGTAATATTTGCATGGGTTGCCGCGCGCGGGCTTTCGCCGCTACGGGAGATTTTCTCGACGAGGAGCCTTTTTGCGTTTATGAACCGCGCACCGGGGATGGCATTCGAAGCAAGAACTAGGGAAACCCAAAGTTCGCTATAATGAGTCTCATGACCACCGTATTGGAGACCGTCGAGACGGCGCCTTGGGTAGTGAAGATGCCTGCGTCCGTCGTTGACATGGACGACGACCAGTTCTTTTATTTTTGCCAGGTTAACGACGAGCTGCGAATTGAGCGCACTGCCGAGGGGGACCTGCTGATTATGGCGCCTGAGGGATCGGAGTCGGGCCAAAACGACGCCGAGATCGCCGTGCAGCTCGGCAATTGGGCGAAGCGTAATGGCACCGGAGTGCTTTTCGGATCCAGTGCGGGCTTCACCCTGCCCAATCGCGCCGTAAGAAGTCCGGATGCTTCATGGGTTCTGAAGTCAAGGCTTAAGCGTTTTTCAAGGGAAGAGCGAAGAAAGTTTCTTTCGCTTTGCCCGGACTTTGTGATTGAGCTCAAGTCGCCGACGGACCGCCTCGCAGACCTGAAGAATAAGATGGTTGAATACGCTGAGAACGGGGCGCGGCTGGGCTGGTTGATCGACCCGGACGCGTGTCAAGTGTTCGTCTACCGTCCTGGCAAGGAGGTCGAGGTCCTGGACCATCCCGAGTCGGTCTCCGGCGATCCGGAGCTCCCCGGATTTGTTTTGGATCTCAAGGGAATCTGGGAGCCGGAATAAAGTAAGGAGCGAAACGCCCTTCTGTCGACTCAAGCGGGAATGTCATTTAGATTCAATAGCATGACTCTGTCCCACGGGCTCTATATTGCCGAATTGGCCCGCTGCGTCTAGAATGGCAGTCGGAAGTCGCCTTCAGTCATATCGTAACAGAAGAGGGTGCCGATGCTATGTAAGGCTAACCCCTCTGGGGACATAAACTTATGGAAAGAGCCACGATGTTATTGAAAACAAAGGACGAATTTCTGAAAGCCACGATCTTTATGAAAAGAAACATAGTTACAAGCCAGTCAAGGCGGCGGTGGCGGGTCCCCTGAACGAATTGAAGGACAAAAAGGAAACTGAGAAATGAAGGATGTTGGACAAAGGGCTCTCGATACGGCGGTGGCGCACGGGGCGAGCTATGCCGACGTGCGCATGATGGAGATCCGGCAGCGTTACCTCACCACCAAGAATGGCCAACCTTCGCAGGTGCGGGAATCGGACTCGCTTGGCCTCGGCGTGCGCGTGATCGCCGACGGTGCGTGGGGGTTCGCTTCCACCGACGATCTCGCCCACGAGTCGGTGGATCGCACGGCGGCGCAGGCAGTGGAGATCGCGCGGGCCAGCGCGCTGGCCAAGAAAAGCGACGTGGATCTGGCGCCGGAAGAGAAGATTGTCGACCGCTGGGAAACGACCTGCGCCATTGATCCCTTCGCCGTGCCGGTTTCCACCTGTCTCGACCTCTTGCTCAAGGCGGACGGGGAGATGCGCAAAGTGAAGGGCCTTACACTGAGCGAGACGGTGCTGGACTTCCGGCGCATCGAGCAACTCTTCCTCTCCAGCCTGGGCTCGGACATCTATCAGCTCAAAACGCAGACCGGCGCCGGCCTGGTAGCCACCGCGTTCGCCAACAGCGAAATCCAGCGCCGCTCTTACCCGAACTCGTTCGGCGGGCAGCACCAGTTGCGTGGTTACGAACTGGTGGAGGAGCTTAATCTGCCGGGCCACGCGGGGCGCACTGCCGAAGAAGCCGTCGCCTTGCTTCAGGCCGACCAGTGCCCGCAGGGCACCCGCGACATCATCCTGGGGGCGTCCCAGCTTGGCCTCCAGGTGCACGAGTCGGTGGGGCATCCCATCGAGCTCGACCGCGTGCTGGGTACGGAAGCCAACTTTGCCGGCATGAGTTTTCTCACCCTGGAAAAGCTGCGCAAGCTGAAGTACGCCTCCGAGATTGTCAATATCGTGGCCGATGCCACCCCCGCGCATGGACCGGGCCTCGGCACCTTCGCTTACGACGATGAGGGCGTCCCGGCGCATAATACTCCCATCATCCGGGACGGCCTCTTCGTAGGCTACTTGACTTCGCGAGAGACGGCGTCGGCCATCGGCGAGCATCGCTCCAACGGCACCATGCGGGCGGAGAGCTGGAATCGCATTCCGCTGATCCGCATGACCAACGTCAGCCTGCTGCCGGGAACGTGGAACCTGGCCGACCTGATCGCTGACACGGACGACGGCATCTACTTTGAGACTAATCGGAGCTGGTCGATCGACGACCGGCGCTACAACTTCCAGTTCGGCACCGAGATCGGCTGGGAGATTAAGGGTGGGAAAAAGGCCCGGATGCTGAAGAACCCCAGCTACGGCGGCATCACCACCGAGTTCTGGAATTCGTGCGACGCCATCTGCGGCCCGAGCGATTGGACGCTGTGGGGCACGCCGAATTGCGGCAAGGGTCAGCCGATGCAGACCATGGGCACGGGGCACGGCGCGGCACCGGCTCGGTTCCGAAAGGTGAAGGTCGGCGTTGCTTATTCTGCGTAGAAATGCTCTTAGCCCCGAAGGGGCGAAATAGAGTAGCCCGGGGCGCAAGCCCTGGGGAGAACGCGGGGAGATAATTCGCTTCTTTGTCGTCCTTGGGGGGCGTCGGATCTCATCACAAAACTGACTGCTGACACTACTGACAACTGACCACCGATAACAGGCAACATGCTCACACGCGAACGCACGCAGGAGATTTTCGACAAAGTTCTGAAGTGGTCCACGGCCGACCAGACCGAGGCCATGATGGGTTGGACGTCCTACTCGCTCACCCGCTTCGCCAACAACGTCATTCACCAGAATGTGGCAGAGGAAGGCGCTTACCTTTCCGTGCGCGCCGTGGTGGAGCAGCGCACCGCCCGCGCCAGCACCAACAAGCTCGACGAGGATTCCATCCGCCAAGTGTGCGAGAGCGCGCTGGCGCTGGCCCGCTTGCAGCCGCCCGACCCGGAACTGCTTCCCATGCTGGGGCCGCAGACGTACCGCGCCGTCGATCGTTTTTACCCCGAGACCCTGGAGCTGAGCCCGAAGGCGCGGGCCGAGACCGTCCGCAAAGTGATCGCGCGGGCGGAAAAAGACCGCCTCACCGCGGCCGGGGTCTATTCGAGCGGCGCCAACGTGGGCGCACTTTTCAGCTCGCGCGGCGTGCGCGCCTTCCACGAGGAGAGCGTCACCGAGTTCTCCGTCACCATGCTGGGCAAGTCGAGCTCCGGCTGGGCCAAGAGTACCGGGCACAACTGGCAGGAACTGGATCCCCTGACGCTGGCGGATCGGGCCGCGCGCAAGACGCTGGAAAGCCGCGCCCCGCGCGAGGTTCCGGCCGGGAAGTACACGGTGATTCTGGAGCCGGCGGCGGTGCTCGATCTGCTCGGCTTCCTGGTGATGGATTTCAGCGGCTTGGCGGTACATGAACAGCGAAGTTGCCTTACGGGCCGGGTGGGCCAGCAACTGTTGGGCGAGAACATCAACATCCACGACGACGTGTTTCATCCGATGCAGGGCGGTGCTCCGTTTGACGGCGAAGGCGTGCCGCGCCACCGCGTCAATCTGGTGGACCGTGGCGTGGTGAAGAACCTGGTCTACGCCCGCCAAACGGCGCAGAAGACGGGTGCCACCGCTACCGGACACGGCTTCCCGCTGCCCAACGAGATCGGCGAAGCGCCGATGAACATCGTGATGGAGGGCGGGCGGTCGAGCGTGGAGGAGATGGTGCGCTCCACCGAGCGCGGACTGCTGGTGACGCGGGTGTGGTACATCCGGGAGGTCGATCCGTTTCAGAAGATCCTCACCGGCATGACCCGCGACGGGACGTTCTGGATCGAGGGCGGCAGGCTGCGCTATGGCGTCAGAAACTTCCGCTTCAATCAGAGCATCATAGAAATGCTCAAGCACGTGGAAATGATGTCGCCCCCCCAGCGCACGGCGGGAGAAGAGACCTTCGAAATGGTGATCCCGGCGATGAAGGTCAGCGAGTTCAACCTGACGTCGACGACGAAGTTTTGAGCGAAGTTTTCAGCGGTCAGTTTTCAGTTTTCAGTTTCTCCAGTGCTTCGTGCTGGAGGTGAAGCAGAGAATTTAGCGACTGAGAACTGAGAACTGATTACTGAAAACTGAGAACTCCAGGAGGAAACATGGCAGCGAAGCCGATCCCGGAAGGGTTCCATACCTTGACCGCTTATCTCACGGTGAAGAATGCCCCACGCGCGATTGAGTTTTACAAGCAGGCCTTCCGCGCGGAAGTGCGTGGTATCCACTACGGCCCGGACGGCAGGATCATGAACGCCGACCTCAAGATCGGTGATTCGATCTTGCTCTTGGCGGAAGAGTTCCCGGAGATGGGGGCAAAATCCCCGCTGGCGTTGGGGGGCTCATCGATCACCATTCACATCTACGTCGAAGATGTGGACAAGCTTTTCAATCAAGCCGTGGCGGCCGGCGGCACGGTCGTCATGCCCGTGATGGATATGTTCTGGGGCGACCGCTACGGCCACCTCACCGATCCTTTCGGCCATAAGTGGTCCATCGCGACCCACAAGGAAGACCTGACCTCCGAGGAGATCGAGAAGCGCGGTCGCGCCGCGTTCGAAAGGATGGCGGCTAAAGGGCAAGGGCAACACGCCGGGTAGACCGGGCATGGCCCGAAGGCAATGCAGCCAGCCAGGTGCCTTCGGGTTCCTGTGTTGCAGTGTGCGTGCCGCTGGCTTCGGGCTGACCCGGCGCTGAATCTGCCACGAGATCACCGCGCGGCCTGAACGAGTCTCCGTTAAGCTTTCCCGCCGAGACCAAGATTGGCGCCCCGTGCCGATTTGCATTTTCTTCCCACTTAATCACGATTTCCCATAAACTGGCAAACGCACCAAGTGAACGTGACCCTGACCCCAGAGAGGGAAGTATGGAGACGACGGAGACGCTGGCGACGACGCTTTCGGAAATCAAAGTGATCGGCGTTGAACTGCGGACCTCGAATGCGCGGGAGGCGAATCCGGCCACCGCTCAGATCGGGGGATTGTGGCGAAGGTTCCTGGAAGAGAACCTGATCGAGAAGATTCCCCACCGCAAGGAGGCGGGCGTCATTCTGGGCGTATACACGAATTACGAGAGCGACCACACCGGCATGTACTCGCTCGTGCTCTCGACCGAGGTCACCGACCTCGATTCCGTTCCCGAGGGAATGGTGGGGCTCACGATTCCCGCTGGCCAGTACCTGGTGTTTCCCGCCCGCGGACCTATCCCGGACGCCGTCATCGAGGCCTGGCAGAAGATCTGGAGCTACTTCCCTAGCTCTTCGGGGTCTCAGCGCGCGTACACTTCTGACTTCGAGCGGCACCAATGGAACGCGGAGACGCAGCAGCCCGATGTGGATATTTATATCGCCGTGAAGTGAACGAGAAAAAGGGGAGTCAGGAGCCAGAAGTCAGGAGTCAGAATAAAGAAGAAGACGGCCCCTAGCGGCCCGAAACTGTCAAGCGCGCCCTTCTTCATTCTGACTCCTGACTCCTGTTTCCTTCTTCGTTATGGACCAACAGCGCCGACTGCTTTACTGGCAGGTGCTGACCGTCACCCTTCTGGTGGTTGGCTATGCCGGCTATTACCTGTGCCGGTCTGACCTTTCGGTGGCCTTGCCGCTGATCGTCCAGTCGCTGGCGGCGCGCGGCATCAGCGCCGATGTGGCGCGGGTCCGGCTGGCCGACATCGCTTCGTTCGGCGTGCTGGCTTATGCGATCGGCAAGGTCCTGAGCGGCGGCGCGGCCGACTTCCTGGGCGGCCGGCGGAACTTTCTCGCCGGCATGGGAGGGTCGGTTCTGTTCACCGTACTGTTCGCGCTGGCGGGCGGATTTCCGCTGTTCACGCTGAGCTGGATCGCCAACCGCCTGGTCCAGTCCACCGGATGGACGGGCATGGTGAAGATCTCCTCCCGCTGGTTTTCCTACGCCACTTACGGCACGGTGATGGGCGTGGTCAGCCTCAGCTACCTGTTTGGCGACGCCGCCTCGCGCCAGTTCATGGGGATCCTCATCGGCCGCGGCATCGGCTGGCGCGGCGTCTTCTTCATCGCCGCCGGAACCCTGTTCGTCCTCTTTCTGCTGAACCTGCTCCTGCTGCGCGAGACACCCAAGGACCTGGGCCTTGACGAGCCGCATGCCAACCCCCTCAACCTGTTCAAGGAGGAGGGCGAGGAGCCGGAGCCGCGCGGTCTCGGCGATCTGCTGGGCCCATTGGCGCGGAGCTGGATCTTCTGGCTGGTCTGTCTGCTTTCGCTGGGATTCACCCTGGTGCGCGAGACCTTCAACCTGTGGACCCCCACTTACTTCAACCAGGTGGTCGGACTCAGCCCGGCGGGCGCGGCCGAGGAGAGCGCGCTGTTTCCTCTCTTCGGCGGCCTCTCCGTGCTGGTGGCCGGCTACGCCAGCGACCGCCTGGGACGCGGCGGCCGGGCGGCGATCATCTTCTACGGATTGGTGCTCGCGGGCATCGCCCTCCTGGCGCTCGCCTATGTGGACTTCGCCGCGTCCAAGGTCTGGCCGGTGGTGCTGGTGGCCGGCATCGCTTTCCTCATGCTGGGACCGTATTCCTACTTCGCCGGCGCCATCTCCCTCGATTTTGGCGGCAAGCACGGCAGCGCCACCGCTGCCGGCATCATCGACGGTATCAGTTATCTGGGCGCGGTCACCGCCGGGGGCGGCGTAGGGAGGATTTCCGTAGCCTATGGCTGGCGCGGGGCGTTCGCCGTCCTGGCCGCCGTCTGCTGGCTCTCCAGCGTCGCGGCGCTGGCGTACTTGCGGAATCAGCGGAAGGCAGTAAGCAATGGGCAGTAGACAGAAGGCGGAAAGCAGTAGGCAGAAGCCCCCCGAACTGCTATAATCGTCGGCATCCGGCGAGGGGACAGCCCGCATGTCCGACGATTCGTTTCGCGACTTCTTTGAACGCGCCACCGGCATTAAGGAAGGGCCGTACCCTTATCAGGAGAGGCTTGCGGAAGCCCGCGTTGAAAGCCGGCTCATTCACATCCCCACTGGGTCCGGAAAGACCGCTGCCGTGATTCTGGCTTGGCTGTGGCGCCGTAGATTCCACCTGGATTTATCCGTCCGTGCTTCGACTCCACGTCGACTGGTCTATTGCCTGCCTATGCGCGTGCTAGTGGAACAGACGCGAACGTCAACCGTGTTGTGGCTCCATCGGCTAGGCCTTCTGGCTGGCAAGGCTACGCTGGACCCGACAGGGGAGCGCGTTCTGCGGTACGAGTCCACCTGCTATGCACCGGACAAGATCACGGTGGCAACCCTGATGGGCGGCGACGCGAATGACGAGTGGCGGGAGCATCCGGAACAGGATTTGCTCCTAATCGGGACCCAGGACATGCTGGTTTCTCGCGCTTTGAACCGTGGGTATGCGGCCTGGCCCCAGGATTGGCCTGTCGAGTTCGGTCTCCTCAACACCGATGCCCTTTGGGTCATGGACGAGGTGCAACTCATGGGTCCGGCACGCACCACAAGCGTCCAGCTCGACCTGTTCGCTGATGATGAGGAACGGGTGCGCGGTGATGAGCAGCTCCCACCAAGGCATACTATCTGGATGAGCGCGACGCTCGGAGCCACGGAGGGCCAGACCGAGGCACCCGCCTGGATGAGGACTCCCGAGTGGGGTGACCAGCCGCTCACGGTGCCGGTCGCGGGCAAACGCGACGACGATCTTGCGGTGAAGGAGTTCAACGACCGATGGATCGCTCCTAAGCGACTCGATCTTCGTGTCCGCCCCGCCGAGGCAGCGGCCCAGGAGACCACGCGTAGGCGGAGGGCGAAGGCTGAACCCCAGCCGGAGACGGCGTGGACGGCTGATTCGGACGAATTGGTGGAGGGAATTCTGAAGGAAGCCACGCGGGCCCCCAGCCGGACCGTGATTGTCTTCGTGAACCGAGTTGATCGCGCTCGTAATCTCTTTAATAAGTTACACCAAAAAAACTGTGGCGCGGAGCCCATTTTGCTGCACGCGCGCTTCCGTCCGCGCGATCGGAAGGCGGCGGAACTTGCGCTGACAGAACGCCCTGGGCCTAGTGGACGTATCATCGTAACGACCCAGGTGCTGGAGGCCGGAGTCGACATCGACGCCGACGTGCTATTTACAGAGGCGTGCCCTTGGTCATCCCTCGTCCAGAGACTCGGCCGCTTGAATCGGCGAGGCCAACAGAAGGATCCGCCGTCCCCGGCAGTTGTGTTCGACGTCCCTCTTCCAAATCAAAAGGAAGGCGAGTCGAATACGGATTACCGCGAGCGCGCCGCAAGGGAGAGCAGTAGGCCGTATGAAGCGAGTGGCCTCGACATCACCCGCCGTCACTTGGCCGCCATTGACGCGGGCGGTGGGAGCCTCTCTCCAGAAGCGCTGTCCAAGATCGACGCACCAATCAGTTTGGCCGGCCCAGTGCTCCGCCGTTTCGATCTGGAGGATTTTTTCGACACCGATCCAGACCTCGCCGGGGGCCACACGGACGTTTCCCCATTCGTTCGCGCGCTTGACCGCGAAGTTGACGCGTACGTGCTTTGGCGAAGACTTGCCCTCTCTCCTGACGAACATCCGCCAATCCATCCCGATGAAATCTGTCCAGCCCCGTTTTGCGAAGTTCGAGATGCTTTCGCCGGGCAAAGCGTCTGGATTCTCACGCTCGCCACGAAGAAGCGCGAGGGCTCTGCCTGGCGCCGCACGCGCGCTGACGAGGTCCGCCCTGGCGACACAGTGATGGTCGATCTCCGCGCTGGCTGCTACACGGAGGACTCGGGGTGGCTGGCAAAGGGTTACTCCTCGCGCAGGCCAAGGACCTGGGTGGACCGGTGGGAGCAGCCCGACGGGGCCGCACTTCGTGCCTGGGTGGAAGGAGACCCTGCCAAGTTCACTCTTGCCGAGGTCATTGATGACAAGGTTTGCGCACGCCGGGCATCTGGAGAGGATTCGCGCAGCTACACAAAGCACTGGATGGAACTCGATATTCACCTGCATGCCGCCGAAAAACAGGCAGATTCCCTGGT
>Ga0335081_10021976_pt1 | contig 10321 bp, 7 predicted proteins | sample Lox_Sample_35_FD_206713 | JGI IMG/M metagenome (GOLD analysis project Ga0335081, IMG submission 206713) | Soil microbial communities from Loxahatchee National Wildlife Refuge, Florida, United States - Lox_Sample_3.5 | ecosystem: Environmental > Terrestrial > Soil > Wetlands | place: USA: Florida...
CTTCTTCCACCACTCCGGCCGCGCGCTCGAGGCGACGTGGAAATACCTCATCGTCAGCTCGGTGGGCATCGCGCTGGCGCTGCTCGGCACCGTGTTCCTCGCGGTGGCTGCCACCGACGCGGCCGGCGAGACCACGCTGTTCCTGCCCGAGCTGCTCGGCCGCGCGCTGGCGAAGCCATGGCTGCACGCGTCGTTCGTGCTCTTGCTCATCGGCTACGGCACCAAGATGGGGCTGGCGCCGATGCACGCCTGGAAGCCCGACGCGTACGGCGAGGCGCCGCCGCCGGTGGCCGGGCTGCTCGCCGGCTGCGTCACCGCGGTCGCGTTCCTCGGCGTCATGCGCATCGCCACCATCTGCGCGCACGCCGGCGAGGCGCAGTTCGCCAGCTCGCTCTTGATCCTCCTCGGCCTCGTCTCGATGGGCGTGGCGGCGGTGTTCATCGTCGGCCAGAGCGACTACCGCCGGCTGCTCGCATATTCGAGCGTGGAGCACATGGGCATCCTCGTCTTCGGCCTCGGCTACGGCATCGCCGGCGCGCAGGGCGCGCTGTTGCACGTGTTGTCGAACGCGCTGGCCAAGGGCGTGCTCTTCCTGGTGGCGGGGAACGTGCTGCAGATCTACGGCACCAGCGCGATGGGCGGCGTCACCGGACTGCTCAAGCGCGCGCCGTTCTCCGGGGCGCTGCTGCTCGTCGGGCTCTTCGCCGCGCTCGGGCTGCCGCCGTTCGGGCTGTTCGTCTCGGAGTTCACCATCTTGCGCGCGGCGCTGTCGGGCGGCGCGTCGGCGTGGCCGGCCGCGCTCTACCTGGGCTTCCTCGCGCTGATCTTCCTCGGCATGTGCGCGGCGGTGCTGCCGATGGCGCAGGGCGAGCAGCCGGCGGCGCCCGCGCGCGAGGCGCTCTCCACCACGCTGCCGCCGCTCGCGTTCGCGCTCTCGGTGCTGGTGCTGGGCGTGTGGATTCCGCGGCCCATCGCGCAGGTCATCGACGCCGCGGCGCGGCAGATGGGGGGCGGCTGATGCAGTTCGCCAACGGGAGCGCGATCGACCTTTCGCAGGTGCCGTCGGTGCCCGTCGCCGCGCTGGCCGGCGCGGCGCGCGCGGCGCGTGAGCAGCAGCAGATGCTCGCGTCGCTGCAGATGCTCGACGGCCGCCTGCTCCTGCTGCTCGCCGACGCCGCCACCGGCCGGCTGTCGGCGCGGTCGTTCGAGCTCGCGGGCGCGCGGACATGGCCGTCGATCACGCCGGCGTGGCCCGCCGCACAATTGTTCGAGCGCGAAATCTTCGAGCGCACCGGCGCGCGGCCCGAAGGCCATCCGTGGCTCAAGTCGGTGCGCCGGCACGGGCCCGGCCTGCACCCGTTCCTGCGCGCCGAGGGCGAAGGCGTGCACGAGGTGGCGGTGGGCCCCATCCACGCCGGCATCATCGAGCCCGGACACTTCCGCTTCCAGTGCGAGGGCGAGCTGGTCCTGCACCTCGAGATCCAGCTCGGCTGGCAGACGCGCGGCGCCGAGCAGATGCTGCTGCACCCGCACCCGGGCCGGCGGCTGCGCGCGGCCGAATCGATCGCCGGCGACACTTCGGTGGGCCACGCGCTCGCGTACTGCACGGCGATCGAGGCGCTGTCGGGCACGAAGGTGCCGCTGCGCGCGCAGGCGCTGCGCGGCGTTCTGCTCGAGCTGGAGCGCATCGCGAACCACGTCGGCGATCTCGGCATGCTCTGCAACGACGTCGGCTATTTGCCGGGCAGCGCGTACTTCGGCCGCATGCGCGGCGACTTCCTGAATGTGATGGCCGAGATCTCCGGCAACCGCCTCGGCCGCGGCCTGCTCGTCCCCGGCGGCGTCCGGTTCGACGTGAGCGAGGAAATGCTGGCGCGCATCCACGGCGTGCTGGCGAAGGCCGACCGCGACCTCAACGACACCGCGCGCGTGGTGTTCTCGACGCCGTCGGTGCTCTCGCGCTTCGAGGGCACCGGCACGGTGACGCGCGCGCAGGCCGAGGAGCTGGGGGTCTGCGGCGTCGCCGCGCGCGCCTGCGGGCTGCGCGCCGACACCCGCAGCGATCACCCGGTGGGCATCTTCCAGTTCGCGCACGTGCCGGTGGCGGTAGCCGAGGACGGCGACGTGATGGCGCGCAGCACCGTGCGCTGGCTCGAGGTGCTGCGGTCGATGCAGTTCGTCGGCGAGCAGCTGGAGCAGCTGCCGCCCGGGCCGCTGCGGGTCGCGCAGGGCGCCCTGCGCGGCTCGTCGCTGGCGGTGGCGATGATCGAGGGCTGGCGCGGCGCCATCGTCCATGTCGCGCGCACCGGCGCCGACGGCAGCGTCGTCGAGCACAAGGTGGTGGACCCGTCGTTCCGCAACTGGAAAGCGCTGGAGCTGGCGGTGCGCGGCGCGCAGATCTCCGACTTCCCCCTCTGCAACAAGAGCTTCAACCTCTCCTACGCGGGGCACGACCTGTGATCCGGCTGCTCAAGACGCGCCTCCTGCAGGGGCGGCGGACGGTGGACTTCCCGGGGCCGCAGAAGCTGCCGGAGCGCTTCCGCGGGCTGCCGGTGTTGCAGCCCGCCAGCTGCGCCAACGGCTGCCGCGCGTGCGCCGACGCGTGCCCGACGCAGGCCATCGGCGTCGAGCCGCTCAAGCTCGACCTCGGCAAGTGCGTCTTCTGCACCGAGTGCATGGACGCGTGCCCCCAGGGCGCCATCGATTTCACCCGCGGGCGGTACCAGCAGTCGTTCCGCAAGCGCGAAGACCTGGTGCTCGACCGGAGCGAGGCTCGCCTGGCGGGCGCCCTCGACAAGCGCATGCGGTCGCTGTTCGGCCGCTCGCTCAAGCTGCGCCACGTCGCCGCCGGCGATTGCAGCGGCTGCGCCGTCGAGCTCAACGCGTTGTCGAACGTCGTGTTCGACCTCGGCCGCTTCGGCGTGCAATTCGTCGCCTCGCCGCGCCACGCCGACGGGATCGTCGTGTCGGGGCCGGTGAGCGCCAACATGCGCGACCCTCTGCTGATGGCGTACGAGGCGACGCCTGCGCCGAAGCTGGTCATCGCCGTCGGCGCGTGCGCCATCTCGGGCGGGCCGTTTGCGGGCTCGCCGGAGGTGACGGGCATCCCCGCGCAGGTTCCGGTCGACCTCTACGTCGCGGGCTGCCCGCCGCATCCGCTGACGCTGCTCGACGGACTTCTCCGGATGCTCGGGCGGCTCTGACGCAATTTGCGGAGGCCTTGCATTTTGCAATGACGACCTCGCCGCTCCGGTCTGGTTAGATAGAGGCCCATGCGGGTTCTCGTGGTCGACGACGAGCGCAACATTCGCAAGACCCTGGCCATCTGCCTGCAGGGCCTGGGCTGCGCCGTCACCGAGGCCGGCACCTCCGCCGCCGCCCTCGAGGCGCTCGAGCGGTCGGCGTTCGACCTCGCGTTCGTCGACCTGCGCCTGGGCAGCGAGGGCGGCCTCGACCTGTTGCCGAAGCTCCTCGCCGATCGCCCCGGCCTCGACGTCATCATCATCACCGCGTACGCAGCGGTGGACACCGCGGTGGAAGCCATCCGCCGCGGCGCGCGCGACTACCTGCCCAAGCCGTTCACGCCCGCGCAGATCCGCCGCGCCGTCGAGCAAGTGCAGGAGCGGCGCGCGCTCGAGGCGCAGCTGGCCGACCTCGAGGGCCGCCTCGCAGACGCCGCTCCCGAGCCGGCCATCGGGCCCGACAGCCCCAGTCCGATGATGCGCGCGGTGATGGAGACCATCTCGCGCGCGGCCGCCCACGACGTGCCCGTGCTGCTGCGCGGCGAGAGCGGCACCGGCAAGAGCGTGCTGGCGCGCACGCTCCACCAGCTCAGCCCGCGCAAGGCGCGCACTTTCGCGGTGGTGTCCTGCCCCGCCCTCACCGAGCACCTGCTCGCGAGCGAGATGTTCGGCCACGTCAAGGGCGCCTTCACCGGCGCGGTGCGCGATCACCCCGGCCGCGTCGAGGCGGCCGAAGGCGGCACCTTGTTCCTCGACGAGATCGGCGAGCTCCCGCCCGACCTGCAGGCCAAGCTGCTGCGCTTCCTGCAGGACAAGCAGTTCGAGCGCGTCGGCGAGTCGCGCACCCGCACCGCCGACGTGCGCATCGTCGCAGCCACCAACCGCAAGCTCGAAGAGGCGGTGGCCTCGGGCCGGTTCCGCGAGGACCTGCTCTTCCGCCTCAACGTCGTCGAGGTGACGGTGCCGCCGCTGCGCGAGCGGCGCGAAGAGATCCTCCCGCTCGCCCGCCGGTTCCTCGGCTTCTTCGCGCGCGCGGCGAAGCGGCCGCCGCCGCAGCTGTCGCCCGAGGCGGAGAAAGTGCTGCTCGCCTACCCGTGGCCCGGCAACGTCCGCGAGCTGCGCAACGCCATCGAGCGCGCGGTCATCCTCGGCGCCTCGCAGGTGCTCGCGCCCGCCGCGTTCCCCGAGCGCATCGTGCAGCACGGCGGGTCGGTGCCGCAGGTCGGCGGCGACTTCACCGTCGACCAGGTGGAGCGCGAGCACATCTTGCGGGTGCTGGCGCGCACCCACACGCAGGAGGAGGCCGCGCGCATCCTCGGCGTGGACGCCTCCACCCTCTGGCGCAAGCGCAAGAAGTACGAGGATGGATGAGCTCTAGAGCCCGCCGGCCGGAAGACTTCCTCGAGCTGGTCGAGCGCGCGCGGCGCGGGCGGCTGAAGCTCTACGTCGGCTTCGCCGCCGGCGTGGGCAAGACCTATCGCATGCTGCAGGAGGCGCAGGATCTGAAGAAGCGCGGCGTCGACGTGGTGGTGGCGTTCGTCGAGCCGCACGATCGCGCCGAGACCACCGCGCTGGTGGCCGGCCTCGAGGTGGTGCCCCGCAAGCGGCTGGAGTACCGCGGCGTCGGCGTCGAGGAGATGGATCTCGACGCGGTGCTGGCGCGCAAGCCGACGGTGGCGGTGGTGGACGAGCTGCCGCACACCAACGCGCCCGGCTCGAAGAACCGCAAGCGCTGGCAGGACGTGCTGGCGCTGCTCGACGCCGGCATCAACGTCATCGGCGCGATGAACGTGCAGCACCTCGAGTCGCTCAACGGCCTGATCGAGCGCGCGACGGGAGTGACGGTGCGCGAGACGGTGCCGGACAGCTTCCTCAAGCAGGCGGACCAGATCGTCAACCTCGACCTCGCCGTCGAGGACCTGCAAGAGCGGCTGCAGGCGGGAAAGATCTACGCGAAGGAGAAGATCCCCTGGGCGCTGGAGAACTTCTTCAAGGACCAGAACCTGGCCACGCTGCGCGAGCTGGCGCTGCGCGAGGTGGCCGAGAGCCTCGATCGCGCCGGCGCGGCCAGGGGCGCCAGCGACGTGAAGGCCTCCGGCCGGATCATGGTGTGCCTGGCGTCGAATCCCCCGCGCGCCAAGGCGCTGCTCTCGCGCGGCTCGCGCATGGCGGGCCGGCTCAACACCGACTGGTACGTGGTCTACGTCGAGACCCCGCAGGAGGCGCCGAACCTGATCGACTCCGAGGCGCAGCGGCACCTGTTGCAGAACATCGAAAAGGCGAAGGAGCTCGGCGCCGAGGTGGTGCGGCTCAAGAGCGACGATCCGGCGCAGGCGCTGCTCGACTTCGCGCGCACGCACGGCGTCGAGCGCATCATCGTCGGGCGGTCGATGGAGCCGTGGTGGAAGCAGATCCTGCGCGGCTCGGTGCTCATCCGGCTTTTGCGCGAGGGCTCCGAGTTCGACCTGCACATCGTCGCCGCCACCGACGAGGAGCGCGCGTGACCGTCCGCGGCAAGCTGCTGCTGGCGCAGGCGCCGCTGGCGGCGGGGCTCATCCTGCTCGGCCTGGTCGCGCTCGGCGCGCTCGAGACGCTGGGGCAGGGCTCGCAGCGCATCCTGCGCGACAACTTCCGCAGCGTGCTGGCGGCGCAGCGGATGAAGGAGTCGGCCGAGCGCGTCGACAGCGCGGCGGTGTTCCGCGCGGCCGGCCGGCCGGACAAGGGCGACGCGCAGGCGCCACCGAACATCGCCGGGTTCGAGACCGCGCTGCGCGAGCAGGAGGCGAACATCACCGAGCGCGGCGAGGGCGATGCCACCAGGCTGCTGCGCGCGCGCTGGGACGCCTACCGCGCCCGCTACGAGGCGTTCCACGAGCTGACCGGCGAGAGGGAGCTGCAAAAGCGCTACTTCGACGAGATGGAGCCGGCATTTCTGCAGGTCAAGGACGCGGCGCAGCGCATCCTCGAGATCAACCAGGACGCGATGCTCTTGAAGAGCGAGCAGGCGCGCGCCACCGCCGAGCGCGATCGGTCGCTCCTCCTCTGGTCGACGCTGGCCGCGCTGGGGCTGTGCGCGTTCGCCTCGGTGCAGCTGACGCGGCGCGCGCTGCGCCCGCTGGGCGTGCTGTCGCAGGCGGTGCGGCGCATCGGCGAGGGCGATCTCGACGCGCGCGCGCGGCTCTCGGGCGAGGACGAGATCGCGCAGGTCGGCCGCGAGCTCGACCAGATGGCCGACAAGCTGCGCGAGTATCGCTCGAGCTCTCTCGGCGAGCTGCTGCAGGCGCAGCAGGCGTCGCAGGCGGCCATCGACAGCCTGCCCGATCCGGTGCTGGTGATCTCGGCCGACGGGCAGGTGCTCAACGTCAACGAGGCCGCCGAGACGCTGCTGCACGTCGAGAGCCAGGGGCTTCCGGCGCTGCCGCCGGCGCTGCGCGAGGCGGTGGACAAGGTGCGCGCGCACGTGCTCGGCGGCCGCGGGGCGTATGCGCCGCGCGGGCTGGAGGAGGCGCTGCGCGTCGCCGATCGCGCGCTCTTGCCGCGCGCGACGCCGCTCTATTCGGAGGAGGGCGCGGTCTCCGGCGTGACCATCGTGCTCCAGGACGTGACGCGGCTCCTGCGCTTCGACGAGCTCAAGAACGATCTCGTCGCCACCGTCGCGCACGAGTTCCGCACGCCGCTCACCTCGATGCGCATGGCGGTGCACATCCTGCTCGAGGGCACGGTCGGGCCCTTGAGCGAGAAGCAGCTCGACCTGGTCTACGCCGCGCGCGACGAGTGCGAGCGGCTGCAGGGCATCGTCGAGGACCTGCTCGACCTGTCGCGCATCCAGGCCGGCAAGGTCGAGGTGTCGCTGACGCCGCTGCCGGCGAAGACGGTGGTGGAGGCGGCGGTCGCGGCCAGGTCCGACGCCGCGCACGACGCGGGCCTGCAGCTGCGGGAGGAGATCGTCGAGCCGGTGCTGCCGGTGCTGGTCGATCCCGAGCGCATCCAGCTCGTCTTCGATAATTTGTTGGCGAACGCCATCCGCCACAGCCCGCGCGGCGGCACCATCGAGGTGCGCGCGCTGCCCGAGGACGGGCACGTGCGCTTCGAGGTGGCCGACGAGGGTCCGGGCATCCCGCCGGAATACCGCCAGCGCATCTTCGAGAAGTTCTTCCGCATGCCGGGCACCAAAGGTGAAGGCATCGGCCTCGGGCTGTACATCTCGCGCGAGGTGGTGGCGGCGCACGGCGGCGAGATGGGCGTGCTGAGCGAGCCGGGCCACGGCAGCCGCTTCTGGTTCACGCTGCCGGTGCCGTCGCGGAGCTAGAGCGAGCGACCGCGAAGGCGCGAAGGACGCGAAGCAGCAACAACCCAAGAGGCTTTTTCGCGCCCCTCGCGCCCTCGCGGTTTGCAGTTCCGGTGCCCTATTTCTGCGCCTGCAGCGTCGCGGCGGCGGCGTTCGCGCAGATTCCGTCGTGCTCCGACAAATCGCCCGAGACGCCGATGGCGCCGATGAGCTTGCCTTCGGACACCAGCGGCACGCCGCCCTCGAGCGGCACCGCGCCCTCGAGCCGCAGGATGCGCACGCCCGCCCCGCCCTTCGCCACCGCCTCCTCGAACAGCTTGGTGGGCCGCTTGTACAGCGCCGCCGACCGCGCCTTCTGGATGGCCACCTGCGCGCTGCCCATCTGCGTGTTGTCCATCTTCTCGTAGTAGACGAGCGTGCCGCCCGGATCGACCACGGCGATGGCCATGAACCAGCCGTTCTTCTTCGCTTCGGCCGCGGCGACGGCGGCGAGCTTGCGCGCTTCCTCGAGGGTCACGCCCTGTCCGATCGGGATCGCGTAGAAGTTGGGCGCGGCCGGAGCGGCGGCGGGAGCAGCAGATGCAGCGGCGAGGACCAGTGCAGCGATCATGTTCGGCTCCTTATTTCCCCGTCCAGCGGGGCTTGCGCTTGGCCAGGAAGGACTCGACGCCTTCCCGGAAATCGTCGCTGGTGTAGTTGCGCACCACGAAGTCGGCCGGCCCGGGCGGCACCTGCATGCGCAGGAAGCGGTTCATCGCTTCCTTCGCGGCCAGCAAGGTCAGCGGCGCGTGCTGCAGGAGCGTCTGCGCCACCTCCTCGGCCCGCGTGTGCACGCCCTGCTCGGTGGTGATCTCGTTCAGGAGCCCGCAGGCGCGCATCTCGTTGGCGTCCATCAGCCGCGCCATCATCACGATGTCCTTCGTCCGCGCCACGCCGAGGAGCGCCGCCAGCCGCGCGTAGTTGCGCATCGAGAGCGTGTTGCCGAGCGTGCGCGCGATGGGAAAGCCGAACTTCGCCGACGGCGCGCCGATGCGCAGGTCGCACGCCGCCGCGATGCCCGCGCCGCCGCCGGTGCACGCGCCCTGGATCGACGCGATGGTCGGCACCTTCACGTCCTCGAGCGCGTCGAAGACCTCGTCCATCATCCGCTCGTACTCCACCGCCTGCTCCGCGGTGTTGAAGCTGCGGAACTGGGAGATGTCGGTGCCCGACACGAATGCCTTGTCGCCCTGCCCGCGCAGGATCAGCACGCGCACGTTGGCGTCGAGCGAGCGGCAGATCTCGCCCAGCCGCCGGTACATGTCGAACGTCATCGCGTTGCGCGCGTCGGGGCGGTTGAAGGTAATCCAGGCGATGCCTTCGCCGCCGGCTTCGTACAGCAGGTCGCTCGAGCTCACCGAAGTCCTTCTACCAGATACAGATCCGAGAGTACGCGTCGGTACCCGTACGCATCGCCGCGCGCGTCGGGGGTGAGCAGCGCGGCGAAGATGCCGTTCACGCCGGCGGGGTCGGCGGGCATCAGGTCGCGGAACGGCCCGGCGCGGCCGCTCGGCAGGTCGCAGCGCACCACTCGCGCGGGCAGCTCGCCGGGGCGGAAGGCGTAGAGCGACTTTCCCTCGGAGGAAAACGCGATGGGCGCGACGCCGTCGCCGAGGCCGCAGGCCTGCGAGGGCGCGCCGCCGTCCACCGGAATGATCGAGAGGCGCTGCTTCGCGTCCACCGCCGCCACCAGCTTGCCGTCCGCCGAGATCGCGGTCTGCGACAGCCGCACGCCCTCGTCGCCGAGCGGCTTCGTCTCGCCGGACTCGACGCCGCGCACGAACAGCCGCGGCGCATGGCCCGGCTGGTGGCCGATGATCAGGAGCCGCTTGCCGTCCGGGAACCAGGCGGCCGCGAGGGGCACCACGTCGCCGAGCGGCAGCGTCACCGATTCGCCCGCGCCGGTGGGCAGGAGCGCGAGCTGCGCGGTGCCCTGCAGCGGAATCGCCAGCACGCTCTTGCCGTCGGGCGACAGCTTGCTCGAAAGGCCCTCGCCGAGCCGCACCGCCGGCGAGCCATCGCTCTTGCGCAGGTAGATGGCGTGCGAGGCCGCCTCCCCGCCCGCCTCGACAAAGAGCACGGTCGAGCCGTCGGCGGAGAGGTCGCTGAGGAGCGAGCCGTCGAACCATGCCAGGTCGCGCTCGGCGGGAGCGCCCGGCGCACGCACCGCCAGCCCGGCCCGCGCCGCCTCGCGCGCGAGCAGCACCTGCCCGGAGGGAGAAACGTCGAGCAGCGCGAGCCGGCCGGTGACCCGCGCCAGCACCCGGTCCTGGCCGGACGCGGTCACCGCCCGCAGCGCCGGCGCGCTGCCGGGCTCGGCGGCGGTGAACCAGATCTCCTTGCCGTCCGGAGACCAGGCCAGCCCGCGCGCGCTGACCCACTCGCGCGTCACCGCGCGGTGCGACGCAGGGCCGTCGAGGCCCACCAGCGCCACCTGCCCCGCCTCGTCGCCGCGCCGCGGATGATCGATGAACGCCACCCGCCTGCCGTCGCGCGAGACGCGCGCGTCACCGATGGCGCCGTCCGTCTCCCACAGCACCTTGCCCTCGGGAAACTCCAGCCGGCTGCGGCCGCTGGCCCGGCGCACCACCAGCATCGAGGCGCCGTCGGGCGACCAGTCGGCGCCCTCGACGTCCTCGAGCATCTCGCGCGGCGGCCCTCCCGACAGCGACGCCCGCGCCAGCGTGCCGGCCGACTCGCCGTCGGCGGGGTGCTTGCGGAGCAGGATCGCCATCTCGCCTTTCGATGACAA
>Ga0335081_10021977_pt1 | contig 10320 bp, 10 predicted proteins | sample Lox_Sample_35_FD_206713 | JGI IMG/M metagenome (GOLD analysis project Ga0335081, IMG submission 206713) | Soil microbial communities from Loxahatchee National Wildlife Refuge, Florida, United States - Lox_Sample_3.5 | ecosystem: Environmental > Terrestrial > Soil > Wetlands | place: USA...
CACGCGATCGGCGCGGGGAACTTTTTTTTCGCGTCCGTCGCGCCCCATTTCCCAGTAACCCGCGGAGTCAAACACGAAGCCCGAGCCACCTGAGACTAGCCTCGTCACCTTCGCTCCGCAGAGCGGGCAATCGGAGCGCGCGGGCTCGGCGATCGAGTGGCTAATCTCGATCGTGCCGCATCGCGGACAGCGGTACTCGTAGGTTGGCATGGCTTGCCTGGCGGACCTCGTGTGACGAAATCTCAGTTGAGTACGTATCGACTCGTTGCCGGTGCGAAAGCCCTCATCCGCTGATGGCTAAATCCAAGGCTCCCATCGCCATCGAGGTGGCCGCGGCGATGGAGAAGTCGCTCGCGCGTGCCGCGGCGTCGCGCAGTTCGATAAGCGTGAAATCGCGCTGGTGGGCAACGTCGATTAGGCGGTTAAGACGCGCGCGAGCAAGGCGGGCCGCTCGGTCGACGATTTCATTAGCGGTTATGTCGTAAAGGTCGTCGTTCGCGTCGGGGTCGTGCGACCATCCTAGCGAGAAGGCCGAGCCGCTCGCTTTGCGCACGCTCGGGCCGAGAGGAGGGCGAGCGCCGGGCCGCATGGATTGCGATGGCGCGCCTGTAAGGGCAGGCTCGCTGGGGAACCCGGCGCTCGAGGAGGACCGCATCGCGAGCGCGTCGGCGAGTTGTTCGGCCAGCTCATAGAGCGGCAGGAAGTCGTCGTCGTCAAAATATTCGCGCGTCGGATGGGAGAGATCACGCGGATGGGGGGCGCGATCGTGGAGCCATGAAAGGCGGCGCGGGCCACCGAAGCCTTGTTTGGAGATGCCGGAGCGCGCAACCACGAGCTCGGCGATTGCGCGCCGGGCGCTATCGAGGCCACGCGAGAGCGCGGCGGCGGACGCTTCGATGATTGCGTCGTGGGAGGTTCGCAAGCCAGCGGCGTCAAGCGGCGGACGCGTCATCTCTGAAGCGAACAGCGCGTTTACGTCTTCGGGATCGGTGATGTGCCTGAGCGCGGCTTCGATTCGGGCACGGCGTGTGGGCGCTATCGCGATCGATTCGAAGCTGAAATCGGATTCATCGTGAGCGGCTTGGGGGGCAGCACCGCGCTTGGCGAGAGCGCGACGCGCCTTGCGCATCCACTTGCCCAAGTCGGCACGTTCGGCGTCGCTCAGAGCCACACGGGCAAGCGCGGGGTCGGCTTGCTGTTCGAGTCGGTGCTCGCCGGGAAAAATCTGATCCAGGGGGATTGCCCCTTGGCCCGGGACGGTTATAAACCGGCCGACACCGATCGGCTCCATGCCGAGCTTTACCAGGACGTCATCGATGGAGAGCACGCCGGCCTTGAGGTACTCGATGTTCTTTTGCAGCTCGAGCTGCTCGTCATCGCGCTTGTCGGTGGTAAAGGTGAAGCGCAGATGAGGCATGTTGAGCCCGTCGGGCGCGATGACTATCTCGTCCATCAAGCGCTCGACGAACTCCTTGAGAGGATCGAATCCGGCGACGGTGCTGGCGTCGTCGACGACCTCGGCCGTAGCGCGGTTGAAGCTGCGAATGAACTGCGTGGGAGGCACGCCGAAGGCGGCACACACGATCCGAGCGAGATATTCGTCGTAGCTGGTATTAAAAGTGGTGCTGGAATCAATCCAGGGCTTGAAGTTGAAGCCTGACGGCACCATTTTGATTCGCGAGCGAGCGGCGAAATCGCCGGCGAGGAGGCCATTGAAGATCTCTTCGAACTCGCGAATCATTCCGGTGGTCCATTCTTTTGGCACCTCGCCGAAACCAGCCGGCGCGTTGCCCTCTTTGTAGTGATTGAGAGCGGTTATCTGGCGCGCGAGCGCGATGGTGACGCTGACGATCAACTGTTCGACCGGCGAGAAGCCGTAGTTGACGAAGCTGCGCGGGTTGTAGGGGCGGTATAGGATTTCAGCGCTGGTGAAATCGCACCAGGGGAAGCCGTAGGCGAATTGCTGGTAGCAAGGCGTTGGTGGAGCGGGCGGGCGGCCGTATTCATCGATCAGCGGCTTGATGGTGGACCCGTCGATCACTTCGAGCGCTAGCAGACGGCCGCTCCGATCGCGCCGCTTGTAGATCGTGAGCGCGTCGATCACAAGCGCGTCTTCGAGCGCTACGTTGATCCAGGCGCTGAAGGACATCCTGCCGTCCGGATGGGAGAGGAAGGCGAGCGCACGCTCGATATCGGCGCTGAAGTCGGAGCCGCGGGTGCGGCTGGGTTCGCGCACGACGACATCCCACTTGAGTCCGCGCAACTGCTGCTTGCGGGTTTCGATGCAAATCCTGAGGACGTCGTAGCTGGCAGCGAAGTTGCGCAACTGCTGAAAGGTGGTAAGACCGGGCAGCGCCCTCGGGGCTGCCGCGATGTTGATCCCGGGCGTATAGAGCCAGCGGCGGGGCTCGGTGCCGAGCGGCTCGCGCGGCTCGATCGGAGTGCCGGGGCCGAGCGGCTGCATCTCGTTGCTGGCGTTTTGAATCCGGCCTGCCTCTTCGGCCAGCGATCGCGTGCTGATGGCCCGTCCCAGTAGCGAGCCAAGCGCGCCGCTAACCTTTCCAAGCGCACTCATCAAGCAGCCCATCCTTGCAAGGCGGCGCTGAAGAATTCCCTGCGGCCAGAGACCTCAAAGTTGGTTAGGCGCAAGAGGTGCTGGCGCGCGTGGCGGAAATTCAGCCCCAACACTTGGCAGCAATTGCGAAATGAGAAGGGATAATCGGCATCATCCGCGAGCCATTGGAGCGCGGAATAATGGCTCTGAATGGCCTTCACGGCGCCATTGCCGAGCCGGTTGTTGCGGTGGCGGGTTTGATTGCTGTCGGCGATATCTTGTGCGGCTTGAAGCATTACCGCTCGATAAAGTTTGAGCTCGCCCTGGTGCATTTGGATGCTCCCATTACGCGGGTGATTGCGGACCCGGCGAAATCGAAACCGTTAAAATTAACTGGAGAAAAACCGCTTGCCTCAGAGTGATCGAGGCGTGCTACTTGGGCTTGTCGAGAGCCTGTTCCTTGGCGGCCGCTTTGAGGTATTCGAAGATTCCGGCCTGAGCTATCAGGTTGGGGCGCTCGATAGCGCACAGGGCCAGGCAGCGCGCCATCACGGTGTCGTCGTGGGCTCCTTCCGGGGCGCTATAAGCGAGTAATCCGCTGGTGCCCAGTGGGCGGCCTTCAAAGAGTTCCAATTCGCCACGGCCGACGTCGGCCTCGTGCCCCTCGCACTGGAAGGCGACGGCTTCCCTTTCAAGCGCCGCCACCATCCGGCTGACGATCTCGTTCTTGCTGCTGCTGCTAAAGATGAACGGGATTGCGGGGATGCCCTTTTTGCGCGCGTCCTCTCCGACGAAGTCGCCGCCCATCGAAGTACCGTCGAAGATCACCGGTGCATCGAAATAACGATCGCTGAGCGTTTTGACGCGGTCGAGCTGTGCGTCAAAGCTGACGTTGGTAAGCCGCTCGAGCAGGACCTCGCGGTACGGCAGCCGGTCGCGGTCGAATATCGAAACCGCCGAATAGTCGAGCTTGCGCGCCGGATCCCATCCGATCATGTAATTATGGCCCTGTTCGGGCGGCTGAACGCCGCGCACGGTGCAGGCGCGCTCTATATGAGTGAAGACCTGACCTTCGCCCTCCTGGGCCTCTCCCAGATAGAGCTCACGAAACATCCGCTCGGGTAAAATCCGCCGCGCGTCCTCGATCTCTTCGGAAGGGATGTAGGGATTATCGGCGGAGCACAAATGATGATAGCTGTACTCGCCGCCATCGGCCTTGGCGCGCTGACACAGTTTATAAAACCAGTTGCGAGTGCCGCGCGGGTTGCCGATGATTTTGACCCTGCCGCGAGTCATCGTAAGCGTCGAGCGCACCGCCACGAACGCCTGCTCGCTCAAGCGCGAGGCCTCGTCGACCACGGCGCCCGAAACCCCCGAGCCATACAGTAGGTCCGGTTCCGCAGCGGTTCGGAACTGAATCAGCGTTCCGTTGAACAGCTCGAGCTCAGGACAAGCTCCGCCGCGCCGGACCTTGCAATGGTAAGGCGGTTCAAGCAAGCGCTCGAGCGGACCACCACGGCGGCTGTTGGCGTCGGCGTTCATCCGATCGCCATGAATCATCAGCTCGAATGCGATCATCGCCTGGCCGTATGACGGAGCCACCCACCACCAGATGGTTTCGGGTTCGCTCCAGGCGCGAGCGACCAGCCAGGTGGCGCAGGCCAGGGTTTTGCCGCTTTTGGTGCCGGCCTCGCAGAGTGTGTATCGGGCCGAGTCGTCTACAAAGTCGCGCTGCTTGTCGTACAGTCGCGGATAGTTAGGACCGCGAGCGATGGCCGCGCGGAGCTCACGTGTTTTGTCTTTGCTGATGCGGCGTCCGAGCGCGCCGGATGACCGACTTGCTGCTCCGCGCGCGGATTTCCTCCGGGTTGGTCGTTGTTCCATCCGCCCCTTGTCATTTCAAGCTATCTCCCCGAAGACACTGTGCGCGTCAGCGACCGGCGCCATAAGGGAGGCGTCCGGAAATGACTGCCCGGTGCAAATTGCGGCTGACACCCTCGCTGAGGAAGACGAAGGCTCTCTCGGCTGTGTCATCCGCGAAAAGGTAAGTTTAATTGGCGCCCGATTTCCTGAGTTCGCGGCGGATTTCAGCTTCGATGGTAGCGACGCGCAAGCCGGATGCATTCAGATACTTATAGGCCACCAGCCGGTACAAGAGATCGCGCGCCTCGAGTTTTCCGCGCACCTGATCCTCGATAACCTTCAAACGCGCGGCCAGGTCGATCGCCTCGGTCGCAGGGTCGTCATAGGTTGAGAGGGAAGCCATAGGTAAGAGCTCCTGACAGCAAGCAAACCGGGTCGTGTTATCGGCCAGCTTTGGCGGAGGCAAACCTGACATTCAGGTTTCCGTCCGCAACGCTATTGGGTGACACATTCGCCGCGCGAGGCTGCCGGCACCTGGTGGGCACGAGCAAGCGCTCAGATGATGTCGTGGTTGCTGCTCGCGACTTTTTGATTCTGCCTGTTTTATACTGAAAGTAGGGACCGTAAATCAATTGGCCATTGTTGCCCTCAGTAACCCTCGGTGACCCATGGCGGCCCTTTGTAACCGGGCGAAATATTTTCAAATACAATCGCAAAGCAGGGCTTGCCTATGGCTTTTCGGAGTCTGGAGTTTCTGAGCTCGCGCCAGCCTGGCATTCGGCGAGCAGGCTGCGCTCGAATTCGCGATCTGAAGAAGCCGCCCAATAGGATTGGTTCTTTTCAAAAAATTCCCGGAGCGCACTGACTGGTATGCGGTGCTGAGCACGCCGTGATGCTTGAACAGTGCGTATTTTTCCTTGTTGGCAAAGCCGGCGAAGCTGTTTTGTGCTGTAGCCGAGCAATCCGGCGACTTGCCTAACTGTGAGGCATCGCTCGACGCCGTGAGCGCGAACCGCCAAAGACGACCTCGCGGCGGCGGCGGGGCGCGCTGGGTGGGGGGCGGCGATTCGCATGCTGTGGCGCGCCAGACTCCAGATTGATTGAGGATCGCTGTGATTCTTTTTCGAAGCGGGAGAATTCATGAATACCTCCTTCATGGGGGCCCGGCGAAACGGTCGCCGAAGCCATTTTCCTGGCAAGATACGCGGCGGGTTGCGAGGGCGGGATCAATCTCTTATGCGCCAACCGATTCTCGAGCATGCGAACCGTGTGGCGGTGCAATCGGCCGACACCCTGGATGGTCCAGCGCACGCGTGGAAAGAGCTGGCGGCCAGCCTCGCACGCCCGGGTTACGCTGGACAGCGGCTCACCAAACCGGCTCGGCCGATAGAGTTCGCGCAGAAGCCAGCGCTGCAGCTCGTTAAGGTCTTTCAGGCAGGCGGCGACCGTCAGGTAATCGAGCATCAGATCCTGGCGTGGGCTGTCTCCAGTGGCGGGAATTCGGCCCTCGAGATAGAGCCGGTTCGAAGCTTTGACGGACAGTACTTCTTCGGCGCGGAAGTAGAAGCGCAGAGCCGCGCCGGCTGACCTAAAGCGTGGCGATCTATCTTCGACCATAGCCCCCCCTTTGAGCGACGGCGAGATTGCTGAAACTAGTGCTATCGAACGGATGATGCCGCGGTCACGGCTAAGAGAGCGGGAGGGCCGCGGTAGCGAGAAAAGATGGCGTGCCTATCGCTACATCGGCAACCAGACATAAGGGCTTTTGTTTTTACACGGATTGGGTAAGCTGTGTCAACTAGTAGACACCATTTGTTAACTATTTGTAGATAGCGCCTCGATCACTATAAGCGCTGATTGTAACGGTTCATGGCGGGTTCCAGTCCCTCGGCAATCACCGCCTCGACCGCGGACGCAGCGCGCTCGATCGCTTGTTGGACGAGCCGCAATTCGTCGTTCGGCATCTGTGCCAAGACGTGGTCGGCGGCCTGAGCGCCCTCACCAGGACGCCCGATGCCGACGCGGACGCGGATAAATTCCGGAGTGCCGAGCGCCTGGGCGATTGAGCGGACCCCACGGTTGCCGGCATCGCCGCCGCCGCGCTTGATACGCAGGCGGCCGGCCGCAAGATCGAGGTCGTCGTGAACGACGATCAAGCGCTCGGGGGGGATGCGGAAGTATTGAATAATCGGCGCGATGCTTTCGCCGCTCAAGTTATAGAAGGTCTGGGGCTGAACCAGAATCACGGAGGCGCCGCCGAGGCCGCCCTCGCGATAAGAAGCCTTGAACTTCTTTATAGGTCTCGCGATCCCGTGCTCGGCAGCCAGGTAGTCGAGCACCATAAAGCCGATGTTGTGGCGCGAACCGCGGTAGCGACCGCCGGGATTGCCGAGCCCGGCAATGACCCATCGTGGGGCACGCTCCGGCTCGCGGGCCGGTTCGGAGCGGGCCTCGGGCGCGGCCCGAAATCCGCCGAACAATTGACGCAGGCGGCCCATCAGCGGGCCAGCCAATGAGCCGCGCGGCCTGCCGCAGGAAAGAGGGCGGCCGGCCCGCAACACTTCGCGCACGGTTGATTAGTCAACTCTTATGCTCTTAGGAAGATGCGTGTACGAACGGCGGGCCTGCGAAACCAGCACATGCGCAAGGGCCTTGAACAGGGCCCGCATCTCCGCCAGCGTGCCGATCGAGATCCGAAGCGCGTCCCGTAGCGCCGCGGTGGGGAAGTGGCGCACCAGGATTCCCCGTTGCCTCAGCGCGGTGGCGAAGCTGGCGAGGTCGCGGCCCGGCAGCCGCGCCAGTACGAAGTTCGCCGACGACGGGAGCACCTCGAAGCCGAGTGTCAGGAGCGTGCGCTCGGTCGTCGCGCGCACGCGGCGAACTCGTTCCACATTACGCCGCATCCAGGCGGCGTCTTCGACCGCCGCCGCGCCAGCCGCCAGCGCCAGGCGGTTGAGGTTATAGGAGTCCTTCACTTTTGCCAGCGTCTCGATGACAGGCGGTCTGGCAAGGCACAGCCCCAGGCGCATCCCGGCCAGCGAAAAGGACTTGGACAGCGAGCGCATCACGACGATGTTGGGGCGCTGCTTGACCAGCCGGAGCGCGCTGTCGTCGGCGAAGTCGACGTAGGCTTCGTCGATCACCAACAGATGGGGCTCCAGGCGCCGAGCCAAGGCGTCGAGCATTTCGATCGGCGTCAGAGTGCCGGAGGGAGAGTTGGGATTGCAGACGATCGTAAGCTTGGCGCCGGCGCGCGCGAGTTGATCAAACGGAAGCGCGAAATCGCGTGGAAAGAGCGGACTGATCACCCGGGCCTCCTGGATGGCGGCAAGAGTGTCATAGAGCGAGTAAGTCGGCGCTGGGTAAGCAACTTTGTCGCCGCGTCCGAGCGTCGCCCGGAACAGCATCGCGAGCAATTCGTCAGAGCCGTTGCCGGCCAAGATCATTCGCGGCGGGAGGCGATAGAGTCGCGCCGCGCTAGCGATGAACTCGTCAGCGCGAGGCGAAGGATAAAGTCTCAGATTCGCGCCGGTTGCCGCCCGCAGTATCGCGCGGCGGACCCGCGGCGAGGGTGGGTAGGGATTCTCGTTGGTGTTGAGTTTTATCAGCCGCTGGCCCGGCTTAGGCTGCTCACCGGGAACGTACGGCGCCATGGCCGCGATCGCGGCTCGAAACATGGTTGTGGTGTAATCGGTTTCCATCGCAAAGCGTTCCGTTGGTTCGTCAGCTTTGCAAGCTGACACAGAGCTTTGGCCTGGGAAAGAGCCGCGGACTAGACGAAGGCGTGAGGCGAGGTTTTTGGCCGAAGGGAAACAGTTCGGGTCGGATTCTGTGTGACCTCCGATGGCGATGGGTGGGTTGCTCTGTATTTTCTGCGAATTCATCGCATACAATCGTTTTCGGGATGCCGCGGAGTCGCGCGAGCATTTCGGAGGCCGCATGCTAAAGCCAATTATCTCGGCCGATTCTCACGTCACCGAGCCGCCCGGGACGTATATCGACCGCATCGATCGCAAGTTCAAGGACCGCGCGCCGCGAATGGTTCGCGATCACAAACTCGGCGATGTTTTCGTGATCGACGGAATGAATCGCCCGTTGGCGCTGGGCCTGGTCGCCGCCGCGGGTAAGAGCGCGGAGGAGTTAGCGCTAAGCGGGGGCGAATTCGAGCAGATGCACCGGGGCGGATGGGACCCCGAGGCGCGGATGGCCGATCAGGATCGCGACGGGATTTCCGCCGAGGTGCTCTACGCGTCGGTGGGGATGTTCCTGTGCAGCCATCCCGATTTCGAGTACAAGAAGGCGTGTTTTGACGCTTACAATCTTTGGCTGGCCGAGTTCTGCGCGGCATATCCCGGTAGGCTGATCGGCGTCGGCCAGACCGCGATGACTTCGGTCGATGGCGCGATCGAGGACTTGCGCCAGATCAAGATGCTGGGGTTTCGCGGCGTCATGATGCCCGGGGAGCCCGCCGTAAGCGACTACCACGATCCGATCTACGATCCATTTTATGAAGCCGCGAGCGCTCTGGAGCTGCCGCTGAGCTTTCACATATTGACCGGCAAGCAAGACAAGTTCATCGGGCGCGGGCCGAAGTTGAATTCCTTTCTGTCAATCGTTCGCGGCTGTCAGGATCTGATGGGCACCTTCGTTCTGGGCGGTGTATTCGAACGGCATCCGAAGCTGAAGGTGGTGTGCGTCGAGGCCGACGCCGGGTGGGTGCCGCACTACATGTATCGGATGGATCATGCCTACAAGCGCCATCGTTACTGGCTGCCAGCAGGCACGCTCAGCAAGATGCCGAGCGAGTATTTCCGCGAAAACATCTACACGACGTTCCAGGACGACTGGGTCGCGTTCAAAGTTAAGGACTTGTGTAATATCCGGCGGCTGATGTGGGCAAACGATTTTCCGCACAGCGACTCGACCTGGCCGCATTCACAAGCGCTCTTGCGAGAGCACGCGCAGGGGCTTACCGAGGACGAGCTGAATCTGATTCTCCACGACAACGTCGCCGAGCTGTATCATTTGAACTGACGCGGTTCTTCAGCTTGATCCGGGATTCCTCGCCGCGCGGACTTCGCTCGGAACGACCGCCGCGATTGGCGCTGGCGAAGAGTCAGACTAGCGGGTGGGTCGGACGGCGCGAGCGCGCTTGGGCGCTTGCCTGAGCGAAGGCCCGGTCGAGTCCAACAGCCATTTGAGATAGGGCGCGGAGCCGGTTTCGATCGGAAGCGCGATCACTTCCGGCACCTCGTAGGAGTGCAGCTCTTGGACCCGCCGCTCGAGGCGGGTGTAGAGGCGGGCGCTGGTTTTGATCAGGAGCAGATACTCAGCCTCGTCCTCGATAGCGCCGCGCCAGCGGTAGATCGAACGTATCGGACCGAGCACGTTCACACACGCCGCGAGGCCGTCACCGACTAAGGCCCGAGCGATGGCACGGGCGCCGGCTTCGTTAGGAGCAGTCACCAGCACTAACCTCGCTTCAGGCTTGGAATACTTCGTCATCGGCGCACCTCGTGCCGCAAGCGGCGGCGCAATTCGCGGGCGGTACAGCGGTATTTGAACGCCTTGCGTTGATTCACGAACAGCACCGGTACTTCTTGGCCAAACCGTGCTTCAAGATCGGCGTTGCCGTCGATTTCAATACGGGTGAGTTTGGCGTCGAAGCGCGGTAGCTCCTGGGCGAGAACGTGTTCCATCTCGCGACACAGTCCGCAATCGATCCGGGTATATAGAGTGAGTTCTATCAATTCCCCGTGGCGGCGTCGGGCTTTCTCAAAACCCTGTTCGGGCGGTTATTTTATGGTGTTGGGCCGGATGATGTTGATCGGCAGGCCAAGAGTCTTCTTGATGATTTCCGCAATCGAGGTGACCGGCGCGGGCGTCACCGAGGGATCGCGCAC
>Ga0335081_10021978_pt1 | contig 10320 bp, 13 predicted proteins | sample Lox_Sample_35_FD_206713 | JGI IMG/M metagenome (GOLD analysis project Ga0335081, IMG submission 206713) | Soil microbial communities from Loxahatchee National Wildlife Refuge, Florida, United States - Lox_Sample_3.5 | ecosystem: Environmental > Terrestrial > Soil > Wetlands | place: USA...
TCTTTCTTTGATAGACCTTTTTTTATCAATTCATCCAAAACTTTGGTTTTTGCACCCACTTTGCAAGATAAAGTGTTGCAAGACAATATCATATATACTTTCATATATGGTCAATAATATAGTGGCATTATCCACTTCATAAGCCTAACGTAATCGTGACTTCTGAAAAAAAAAGCATTGCTAGCCCGACTGTCGATTTGGGCTGGTGTACTGGTAGTAACCCGTCTTCTGTTATTTGGCATTCGGTCAATCGGTCTACCTGCGCCTTAGGGGACTTTTCCCTATGAAAAAAATTTATCAGGTATTATGCATACATTATGTATGATTGGAAATGGCAAGACAGATTTCAGTTTCAAATGAAGTTTACGAACTTTTGTCAAAACGAAAAGGTAAAAAAAGCTTCTCCGAAGTAATAAAAGAAAGCCTCTGCCAAACAGAAAAGAAAACCGACATAATGAAATTTGCTGGAATTATGAAAAACGAAAGGGAAAAACTCAAGCAGCTAAAATTACAAATTGAGGCTGAAAGGGAAGCAAATTACGGTAGATCATTTGAAGAGGATTAACGATGTTTATCGATACAAGCATTATCATTGATTTCCTAGCTGGCGATGAAAAAATTGTTTCCTTAATACAAGAAATAGCCAATAAGGAAGAAATAAAGACAACCAGCATAACTGAGTATGAATTGCTTAAGCACAAGACAAAACTAAAGAGACAACTAGCAGAAGATTTCCTCTCGGAACTACATGTTTATCCTTTCGATACAGATGCCGCTAAAAAAGCTGCGTTACTTTTTAGAGAACTTAATGATTCTGGCAAAATGATCAATGAAAACGACTTGCTTATTCCGGGCATAGTTTTGGCGCTTGATGAGGTATTGCTAACAAGGGATCGAAAACTTGCCAGTGTTGGCAAAAGCAACATAAAAATCGTCTAATTCTATGCTGAAAAGAATAAGGAAACAGAACCCGCCTTTAGTCTGAGTAATTTTTTAGGGTTTGCTTGGGTAATCATTTTTATTCCTATTGTGTTATTGTTACTGTCTAGTTATAAGCTTTCAGTCCCATGCTATTTTTTGTTGGCTAATTGAACATTTCGCCATGATGCGACAACTATTCAGTTTTGATACCTAGACTCGTAAGGAGAGTTACCAATTCCTTTTCAAGTTTTGGCTTTAAATCCTTATAGTCCACCCAATAATTCCATTTGTAAGTAGATATATCAAAATGCCGCATTGTGCTGTCTTTTGCCAAGATAATGATTGGTTTCCCTAAAGAGTGAGCATATCCTACTTCATAGTAACAATTGGGATGTGCGTCTGTTAAGTCTGCAATAATAAAGGCTGAGCGAATAATAGCCTCCAATATGACTTCCGTAATAGTTTTCGTGTGAGAAATCTCATCTGCTCTCTCGATTTTGAACTGAAATTGCTTTACGAGAGGTTTTATTACAAATTCATAATTATGGTCTATTTCACAATTACCAAAAGGGCAAATGAAGAAAGAATATTTTCCCAGTGCATCTAGGATTAGTTTATAACGTAACTCTTTATACTTTCCGCTATAAAGAAGAATTACCGCCTTTTGATAAAATGAGTTTGTGACATCCCTTTTTTCCAATACCTTACGGACTTTTTCTTTCCAGTTATAATATGCCACCAAGTCTTTGGATTCGTCTCCTTTAGCTTCTTCTTTTTTCACGGGATAATCAGAATCAATCGGTCTATCGGTTTCAAATACTCGCATGCTGCCACAAGAAGACAAATTAAAAAATTCTACCATCCAATAGTGTTTTTTCGTTATTTAAGAATGGACACAAGTATTTTGACAAAACCTCTTCTGAAGTTAAGTTGAAGTCAAAACCATAATCTATGCCAGTTACTTGAACGAGAACATGATAGAACATCAGTTCGCCCTTCGCATGTACTTGTTCTCTTTTACATATATAACTTATCAAGCTCCTTACAGTTTGTTATTTTATACATCACAGTACTGTTTTAATGCTTACGAGTGCAAAACAGAGTCCTTAGGCGCGAGGAGGGTGTTCTTTATGGAGGTGTCCTCGCTACCTGAGGCGTTTTTGCTTTCTCTTAATGATCAGTAACACTGCAAACATTATAACAACTACCGCAACAGTAAGGCCAACTTCAAGCGCTGTCTCAAAGCTTCCTTTGAAGGTTTTAGATGAAGAAATATCTAAATTCATTACTACTGAATGCGTGCTGTGGTGGTATGTGAAATAGATTATCCATGAATTGCCTTGAGACGAAACAACGTAAGCTTGTTGATTTCCATCAAGATACACACTCAGTGTGGAGATGTCGGCGATCAGCGATTTATCAATGAATGCATTCACGTATCCAGATGTGCCTGAGGGTCCGCTAACTGTGAAGCTGAATGCCCGACTTGTAGAGTTGAAAGCTAAGCTTGATACGGTCGAGTTGGAAGCTACAGAGAAAACATCCTGTGTGTTTTGTGTTGTATATGGCATTATTGCAAGGTTAACTACGGTGCTTACTGGAGAATGGTTTGAATCGCCGTTGAAAGTGGCTTTTATCATGTAATTACCGGTTACTGAAGGATGCCATTGCACGGAGAAGCTTCCGTCTGAAGCTGTGTTTACGTCAGTAAGTGATTCCCATGTATTTCCGCCAGTAACACTATACATCATAAAAATTGGAACGCTGGGTATGTTATTTCCGTTGTCAGTCAAGTTTCCGCTAATTTCTACGTTGAGGGTGGAATAGGATGTAGTGCTTGCGCAAGAAAGAGCTAAAGTCGGAGAGGGAAAGGGCAAAGGAGTGGAAGTGGGAGCAGGAGTTGCTGGAGCAGTTGAAATTGGGGTCGGAGAAGGGCTCGGTATTGTTGTCGATGAATTAGACGGCGCTAAAGGATTTGGTTGTGTTAGAAAAGGAATATAATTGACTTTGTTCAAATTAGAATTTGTTGTGTTATCATAGATTGAGTCGGCGATTTTTGCAGATTCAGTAGTGCCCCACCAATTATTAGCCATGTTAATTGTTTTTTGAGAGTCTGTAAACCCAATTAAAACGTTGTAATTGTTGTTGTCGATGTTATTGCTTATAATCCCGTCTGGAATTGCATTTCCATAAAACGTGTAACTAGTAAAGTAAAATCCAAATTGGTTGGCTGTTATCGTATTGTTAGCAATGTAAGGGGCACATCCATAATCATCGATTCCGACATAATTGTTGGTCAGTACATTTCCAATTATGGTTGGGTGATATATGGGGTCAGTAGACATGTAGCCACAGCTGATACCGGCGGTTGCGCCCTCAATAGTGTTTGAAAGAATTTTTTCGTTAAATTGAGCAACGATTCCTCTGTAGCCGCCCATAATGGTGTTGTTTTCAACAAGTCCGTTTATGCGAACTGCTGCTGCGTCTCCACCATAGTTGTAAATAATATTGTTTGATATTTTGGGGTATGCACCCATGATTGTCTCATATTGCCAATTAGGAACGTTTATCTGGGCATAGTCAATGATGCAACCTGTGCCCGTATTTTCGTTCCAAGGGGTACTGCTGTCGTTGAAAAAGATTCTCGGAGGCCAAGACCGAGCGGTTCGGTTTTGAGCTTCAAATACGATCCTGTTGTCGCTGTTTCCTCTAGCATTGAGGGTACCGTTAATTATGAAAGCTGAGAGCCCAATGTTTACAACAGTGCCTGGCGTAATAGTTAAAGTGGAATTCTGAGCAACAATTACGTCGTTAACAAAATTGTAAGGACTACCATTAGGTGTCCAAACAGTGTTATCCAACAATATCCCTCCAACCGAGGTGCCAACTTGACCGAGAACTGTTCCACGTTCGCCGTCATAAGATAATATCACGAAAAAGGCTGAGCTTGTTAAGATAAGTGCTAACAGTATGGAGGTGATTGCTCGGTGTTTGCTCATTTGTTTCCCTGTTCCGTAAATCTAGCGCTTAATAAAAGAGTATTCGTAAAAATTTCTTTACTATTTTAAGTCAACATTTCTTGACTAATCATAAACTATTTGTTTCGCAGTTTCTACACTGAGCCCTTTTTTTATTTGCTGACTTGTAGTGAAAATAACCAAGATCTTGAAGTGTAAAAGCTGGTGATCTAAACCAAAGGTGTTCGCTACTCAAGGCGGCATGGTGACTTGCGGTAACCCAGGTTCAAACATCTACCTCGTTGACCATTAAAATGGTTCAAAACTTCAACCACAAAAAACACAACCAACCTGCTTTTCCAAAAATAAGCCCAAACCAACCCCATTGCACCCAAAAAACAAAGAAAAATTTGAACCCGCAGGTTCAATTAAACCAAAAAGCAATTCAAAACTCAAAGAGAATTTACTTTAAGACGATACAGAAAAAACCTATTGAACCTTAACGTAGTAATCAGCTTCGAAGTTTCTGGGGTTAATCTGCCTGGTCTTACCTACTTTCAACTCGATCTTGCCAGTTAACAATTTGAATTGGTTAGCGAAGCCTTCGACGTAATCGAGTATGCCGCAGCCGTAGCAGAAACCTCCCGAAAACGAAATTGTGACCATCACAGGCGAGACAAAAACGAGTTTAACTATAACTTCGGGACTCCTAACCCTGTTATAAAGAAGTGTGGCTTTGCGGGTAACATCTTCCATTTCAGCTTGAGACAACATATTGTGCGTGCTCAGAAGGGGATTCGTGACCCGTCAAATCCCAGTTTTGAAATGCCTAACTCATCCTTAACTTCCCGCAGCTGAGCAGCATTAAAAACTGGGCCATCTCTACAAACGCGATATTTACCGATCATGCAGCTTCCACACAAACCAATTCCACAGCGCATCAGCCGTTCAAGACTTGCTTCCATGGGGAGTTTACGTTGTTCGGTTATCTCAAAGATCTTCTTGACCATGACTTCGGGACCGCATGTGTAGATCATGTCGAATTTTTCTTTTTCCAAAAGTTTAGCCAAAGGTTCTGTTACCATGCATTGCAATCCGAAGGTGCCGTCTTCTGTTGTAGTTATCAAGTTTTTCTCAGCACATATGCCATTTAGCTCTCGGATGAACAGAAGTTCATCTTTAGTTTTGGCGCCCTCCACAAAAGATAACCGCTCTGTTTTAGCCGAAAGTTGCTTCGCAAGAAAAAGAAGCGGCGCTGTTCCCGTTCCCCCACTAATCAAAAGTACTCTCCCTCTGCTTTCAGTAAAACTGTTGCCGAAAGGTCCACGTACGCCAATGGTTGCGCCAGCCTCCATTTTGTGCAAATGCCGGGTTGCATCGCCAACCTGCTTCACGGAAACAGAAACTAACCCATTACTGGTATCCATTATGCTCAGTGGGATTTCATCTATGCCTGGAATCCAAAGCATCAAGAATTGTCCGGGTTTGGCCTTTGAACATAGTCTGTCGGGCAGAATGAATGTTTTTACTGTTGGGCTCTCGGATCTGATTTGGACAATTTCGGTTGTTCTAAGTTTGTTATTTAGGGTGAGCGAGGTTGACAATTTCTTTTACACTCCTGTAATGTTTTTTTCTCAGGTAATTTTCGACACCTTTGGTTATTGCTTTGAAAACATCCATGTTCTCTAAAGCGATGGCTGTGCCTACTTGCACCGCTGATGCGCCTGCTAAGAAAAACTCTACGGCATCTGTCCAATCGGCTATTCCGCCGCAACCGATTATTGGCACGTCTGGAAGTTCTTCGCGTATATCATATACGCAGCGTAGGGCTATTGGCTTCATAGCTGGACCTGACAACCCACCTTTAAGGTTACTTAAAACTGGCAACATTGTCTCAGCATTAATTGCCATTGCCTTGAGCGTATTTACGGCGGTTAACACGTCTGCTCCAGCCTCAACAGCCGCCTTAGCCGTTACTGCGATATCTGCAACGTTAGGCGACAACTTTACTATTACAGGTTTATCGACAGCCGCTTTGACTTTAGCAACTACTTCAGCAAGCAATTTAGGGTTTTGGCCTATTTCGGCACCAGTAAACTGAACATGCGGACAAGAAACATTAAGCTCCACAGCGTCAGCCCCAGCGTCAACAGCTTCCTTGGCAACCTGGGTATATTCATTAGCCGAATAACCAAAAACACTCACAATGACTGGAACGCGCATGACTGTTTTGCAGTATTTTATTTCTTGGGCATACAAATCGATTCCAGGATTGGGCAACCCCATAGCGTTAATTAATCCAGCTTCAACTTGAACTATTGTTGGGTTAGGGTAGCCAAATCTTGGTTCTAATCCAATAGATTTTGTAACTACTGCTGCTGCACCGCCTTTAGCTACTCGATTTAAGGATTCTGTTGAGTAACCTAAGACGCCTGAAGCCAGCATGGTTGGGTTTTCCAACTTTAAACCTGCTAAATTTGTGCTTAACGGATTAGTTTCCAAATTCTGTTCTCTCCGTTCAATCTGCTAATTTCTTTAATGAGATAAGGGTTCTTTTAGACCAAATTTCTGACCTAAAAAACAATTTAATTTAGCTAACTTCTAACTATTAATGTTTACTTATTGGCTATTAGGGAAAACTGGAAACTCTTTTATAGCCGAGCGATGTAAAAAATTACACAGCTTTGAAAAATTATTCATCTAACAAATGGGCATCAAGTTACTCTCGGATTAATGGGGAATGAGAAGTTGAAAGACGTCCAGAATGAAAAGCCTGAAAATGAAATTGAATTAAACAAAGTTGGGGTCGAAGGGCTAAGGAAATATGTTATCGTTAAAAGTCCGATGAAAAACTATCATACAATTGTAACAATTAACAGCTACATAAAATTGCCTTCTAACCTCCGCGGCGTACATATGAGCAGGTTTGCTGAGTCCATAGAGGAAATCCCTGAAGAAACAACTTCAATCGAGGACTTAGCAGAAAAAATCTCTGAAATCTCTCTGGAAAAACACAGTTTTGATTGTTGCACCAAGGTTTTCTGTGAATTTCCATTTGAAAGAACCAGACCCAACGGCGAGAAAGAAAACGGAATAGCCCAAATGTCCGCTAAATACTCAACGGCAACCAAAAGAAAAACTCTCGGCATTTCACTTAACGGGGCACTTGCTTGTCCGTGTTCAAAAGAAATGTGCAATGGCTTAACTCATAACCAAAGGGGAAACTTAAGCATAGATATTGACGTTTCAAAAGGCGGAGTTGAACTTTCAGATGTCATCAGCTTTTGCAGCGAAAGTTTCAGTTCACCAACATTTTCAATTCTGAAGAGACCTGAAGAAAAAAAGCTTGTTGAACAAATGCATGAAAACGCCAGATTCGTTGAAGATGTTGTTAGGAAATGTGTACAGTCGCTAAGAGAAAATTATCCCAAGAGGTATTGCGTGGTAAAATGTTCCAGTTATGAGTCTATCCATGACCATAATGCCTACTCAGAATGGCGAGGAATACTATAGATGGATATGAGTTAAATGTACCGGCTAAGAGTAGAATCTGAATTCGATGCAGCCCATAAAATTGAAGATTACCAAGGCAAATGTGCTAGACTTCACGGTCACACCTACAGAGTAGAAGCTTTCTTTCTTACAAGAGAGCTAGATTCAATCGGCGTTTCAGTTGACCTCAGAGCCCTAAAAGAAAAATTGCTTAAAATAACAGAAGAATTTGACCACAGTTATCTCAATGACTTCAAGGAATTAGGCAATCCATCAACAGAAAATCTCTGCCACTACATTTTTCAACGCCTAAAAAATGACTTACCAAGAGGAGCGACTTTGGAGAAAGTAAGGGTTTGGGAAACTCCGAGAAGCTGGTGTGAATATTTCGAAACCTAAAACAAAAAGCCAGTCAATAGTTATAGAGAGGAAACTTTGATGTCGGATAAAGTATTTGTTAAGAATTTAGTTGTTCCATGCAAAGTTGGTGTAACTAAAGAGGAAAAGTCAAAAAAACAAAATATTATTGTTGACGTTGAGGTTTTTTGCGATTTAAGCCACGCTGGAGCTACCGATGTTATAAGCAAAAGCATAAACTATTCTGAAATTCAAGAAAAAGTGATTAACACTGCCGCAAACAGAGAATTCAACCTTTTGGAAAGCTTTGCTGAAATGGTTGCGTCATTGGTTTTGGATAGTTCTGTTGCTTCCAGAGTTGTAGTTGCTGTTAAGAAGGAAAAATACTCAAAAGTGCCAATTATGGGAATTGAAATTACAAGGGACAGGCATGGTTGAGGCGTATATTGCTTTAGGCTCCAATTTAGGTGATCGAGAGGCTAACATAAAGAAAGCAATTGACGCTTTGAAAGTGAGAATTAAGATTGTCAAGGCCTCTTCTCTCTATGAAACTAAGCCCATGTATATAGAAGATCAAGGATGGTTTCTAAACTGTGCCGTTGAAGTTGAAACAGATTTGACGCCTAAAGAACTTTTGAAGTTTTTAAAAAACATAGAGCAAAAATTAGGCCGCAAAACAGTGAGGCGAAATGGGCCTAGAATAATAGATTTAGATATTCTCTTCTATGCAGATCAAATCCTTAAAGAAAACGATTTACAGGTTCCCCACCCAAAAATTGAGGAAAGATCTTTCGTATTAGTTCCCTTAGCCGAAATAGCACCAAACCTCATCCATCCGGTAAACAAAAAAACCGTTGCTGATATGCTCTCTGAATTGGTTTATGACAGGTCAGAAATCACTTTCAAAACCAAGATAAACGATTAAACAGGAAAACGGAATAACAAAACATGAAAGTCTACGTTAAAACTCCAGCTAGATTGCATTTGGGACTTGTGGATTTGAACGGCGATTTAGGGCGAATTTATGGAGGCTTAGGAGTTGGTATCGATCACCCAAATGTAATTTTGGAGGCACAAAAAAGCCAAACATTCAGTTTTAGCGGCGAAAAGGCGGAGCTAACGCAGAAACTTGTGGTCAAATTCCTGCAAGTTTATGGAATCAAAGAAAAAGTTGAAGTTGACGTAAAGCGTGTGATTCCTGAGCATGTTGGGCTTGGCTCAGGTACCCAGCTGGCTTTGGCTGTTGCCGCTTCACTATCACGGTTGTTTGGTGTGAAGGGTTCAATTTACGATTTTGCTGTAGTTATGGGTAGAACGATTCAATCTGGAGTGGGTACTGCAGTATTCGAGATGGGTGGATTGGTAGTGGATTCTGGAAGGAACACGCTTGATCCATCTAAGAAGGTTATACCGGTTATTTGCAGTCACCCATTTCCACGCGACTGGCGCTTCATTGTTGCAATCCCAAACGTTAAAAAGGGTTTAGCAAACGAAGCAGAGGCTTCAGCGTTTAAGCAGCTTTCACCCATGACGCCGCTAGAGGTTGGCAAAATTTGTCGATTAATAATGATGAAACTCCTGCCAGCTATCCCAGAAAAGAACATAAAAGACTTCGGTGAAGCCTTAACTGAGATTCAGCGCATTGTAGGCGACAGCTTCGCAGAGGCTCAAGGAGGCAGATACTCAAGTTCACCAGCTGCCCAGTGTATAGAGTTCATGCTTGAAAACGGAGTTTACGGTTCAGGGCAAAGTTCGTGGGGACCAACAGTTTATGGTGTAGTTAAGAAAGAGGAAGCAAAAGAAATTCAAGCGAAAACTCAAGCTTTTCTTAACAAAGGCGTTGGCGGAAAAGTTTTTGTTGCCAAAGGTAATAATCAAGGAGCAACAGTCAAAGTTATCAGGTAATTTTTAAACGAAAAACTTATAATTCTGCTTGGCTGCATGACCGTGCAGTGGACCCAATGCAAGAAATAAACAAAGTTACAGTAACTGCGCCGGCGCATCTTCATACGGGCAATTTTGATATGACTGGAGACCTTGGAAGACTTTACGGAACTGTAGGTTTTGCAGTTGATAGACTTCTCGAGATTGAAGTCAGCAAAAACAGTGATGTCAAGTCCGAAGATGAGGCTGCTTATCTTTTCGCAAGCCGTTTTGTTGATGCCTTCGATTTGGCTGGGGCTGAGGTTAAGGTTAAGAAGAGCATTCCAAAGTTTGTGGGAATGGGGTATCATACAACTTTAGCGCTCTCAATAGGATCTGCATTGGCAAAATTGTACGACTTGAAATTTACCACTGAGCAAATTGCCTTGGCAATGCAAAGAGGTGCAATAACAAGTCTTGGCGTTCACGCGTTCAAAGTAGGCGGGTTCATCGTTGAAGGTGGCTTCAGAGTTGATAAGAGAGAAAAAATGATTCCTCCATTAATCTTCCGTCAGCCGGTACCAGAAAACTGGCTCTTTGTTATAGCCATAGCCAACGAACCTCAAGAAAAAATCGTAAAGATGCGAGAAAATGAGGATCATATTCTTAGAAACCTTAAATTGATGCCAAAAGAAACCTCGGACATGCTTTCAAGAATTGTACTCGTCAA
>Ga0335081_10021979_pt1 | contig 10320 bp, 10 predicted proteins | sample Lox_Sample_35_FD_206713 | JGI IMG/M metagenome (GOLD analysis project Ga0335081, IMG submission 206713) | Soil microbial communities from Loxahatchee National Wildlife Refuge, Florida, United States - Lox_Sample_3.5 | ecosystem: Environmental > Terrestrial > Soil > Wetlands | place: USA...
AACCGCTTCCCGGGCCATAGAACATCCCGTAGCGCAGCACGATACCGTCGAACCCGGGGGTTGAGACCGCGAGCCGCTCAAGGGTCGTGACGCCTTCCATCGTGGTGCGCCACGGCTCTTCGGTCGGGGACATCAGCGGCGCGCCCTCTTCATATGGCTTGGGCCCCTCGGCGTAAACGAAGGCGATACTCTGCGCGATGAAACGGCGCGCGCCCGCGCCGAGCGCGGCGCCGACGAGGTTGCGCGTGCCATCGATACGCAGGCGCGCGTTGCGGATTAATCCCTCGGCCATCAACTCCGCCTTGAGCCCGGGCGGCAGGTCGGTGAGTTGATGGACCACGACGTCGGGCCGCGCCGCCGCGACGGCGGCCGTAAGCGCGGATGGATCAAACGCGTCGACCACGACGGGCGTGACGCCGGCGGCGCGCAGTTCCTCGGCCTTGGACGCGGCGCGCGTGGTGCCTGTCACTTCATAGCCGGCCGCGCGCAGGAGCGGCAGCATTCGGCGTCCGACCGCGCCTGTCGCACCCGCAAGAAAGATTTTTTTCGCCATCGGACATTGCCGCCTTTTCCGCCGCCGCGCGTCAGCCGGCCGGGTAATGCTCTTCGAGCATGTATTTGACGTCGGGGCGATGGAGTGCCTCGATGAAGCAGATCTCGCCGGCGGCGTTGAGGTCAATGATCAGGAAGCCCTCCGTCGCCGGCAACTGGACCGTGCTCGCGACTTTGACCTCGGCCGCGGTCGCGAAGCTCGCGCAATTATCGTCGCCGCAGTCGCAGATCGATTCGATCTGGAGCAGACGCAGCTGATTGCACAGCGGCTCCGCGCCGCACTCGCGCAACAGGTGCGCCATTTCCTCGACCAGGTCGGGTAAAACTTCGCTGAGCAGCGGTCCGGGCATCGCGCCTAGAGCCTAGCGGCAAGCCGCGCGCCAATCAAATTTAGTTCAATCCGCACGATGCGGCCGCTAGGCCGCGCTTCGCGCGCATGCACGTCGCTGGATCAGCGCTGCCACTTGATCGCCGGGCATTCGAGCGGAACCGCCAGTTCGGGATGGTGCGCATGGGCTCGCGGCGTGAAATGCTCCGCGGGACGCGCCAACACGACGTCGGCGGCGAACATCCAGCCTTGGCGCCAACCAGGCGCTCGCCACGCGTCATCGGATAGCGTTCCGCGGGTAGCCCGTCGGCTTCGTCAGCGAACATTTCGATTTTGACGGCGTCGCTCGCCAGATCGTCCAGGTAAACCTGTAGTCGAAAATGGTGGACGCTGTCGGAGTTCTTGCACTCGAGCTTACCGAAATAAATTCCCTGCCAGTGGTCGTCGATTCGGTGTTGCACCTCGACCAGCTCGATCGCGAGCGCTGCGCGATTTTCGGTGCGATGGCGATATCGACGGCGGCGGGCAGGTAATATTTCTCCGTGTACTCGCGAATCGCGCGATTTGCCGAAAAGCGCGGAGTCAGACGAGCCATGCTCTGGCGCATCTTCCCAACCCACCTCTGTGGGATACCGGTGTCGTCGCGATCATAAAAGCTCGGCACGATTTGCTCTTCCAGCAGGAGTAAAGTTGCTCAGCCTCGGCCGCATCCCAGCCGGCGTCGTTATCTTCGTGCTCCTGACCGTCGCCGATCGCCCATCCGACCTCCGGCGAATAGGCTTCCGCCCACCAGCCGTCCAATTCAGAGAGATTTAACCCGCCATTGACGAGCACTTTCATGCCGCTCGTGCCGCACGCCTCCCACGGCCGTCGCGGCGTGTTAATCCAGAGATCGACTCCGCGAACCAGGTACTCGGCGAGCAACATATCGTAGTCGCTCAGGAAGACCACCCGATTGCGTAATACGGGCTGGGCGACGAATTGAATCCATGCCTTGACCAATGCCTTGCCGGGCTCGTCCGCAGGATGGGCCTTGCCCGCGACCACCAGCTGCACCGGGCGCTGCGGATCGGAAAGAATCCGCCTTAGGCGGTCGGGATCGCGCAACAAGAGGTTGGGCCGCTTGTAGGTGGCAAAGCGCCGCGCGAAACCAATCGTGAGAATGTTCGGATCGAAGACGTTCCTGGCCACCGTGGTCGATAGTTCATCGTCGGCTTCGCGCGCCAGACGCTCACGAATGCAGGCAACCAATTCCTCGCGGTTCTTCGCGCGCATCGCCCACAGGGGGGCCGCCGGCAATGCGAGCAGGCGCTCGCCAACGCCTTCCATCGTGTCCCGCCAGCGTTCGACGCCACAGGCCTCCGTCCATAGCTGGTCCGCCGCCACCGAGTCCCATGTGTCGGCGTGTGCACGCCGTTCGTCACGGAACCGACCGGGACCTCGGAAAGCGGCCAACCATCGAAGAGCGACGAGAAAGTGCGCCGGCTGACTTTACCGTGGAGCTCGCTTACCGCATTGACCGCGCCGCTTCCGCGGATCGCAAGATAGGCCATGTTGAACGGCTCACTAGCGTCCTCGGGATTGTTGCGGCCCAGCGCCAGAAGGTTCCTGAAATCGATTCTGAGCACGTCATTGGCATAGCGTCTCAGGTAGCGCTCGACCATTGCCGGATCGACGCTGTCGAACCCGGCCGGAACCGGAGTATGGGTTGTAAAGAGATTGCCGGCGCGCGTAGCGGTCAGCGCAACCTCGAACGACTGTCCGTGCTCGACCATGAATTCACTTGCGCGTTCGAGTACGGCAAAAGCCGCGTGGCCTTCGTTCAGATGGCAGACTTCCGGTTTGAGACCGATGGCGCGGAGCAGTCGCCAGCCGCCGATGCCGAGCACCAACTCCTGCTCCAGGCGCAATTCTTTCCCGCCGCCATATAGCTCGCTCGTCACGCCGCGTAGGACCGGAGCATTCACCGGGTCGTTGCTATCCAACAAATAAAGCCTTACTCGCCCGACGCTGGCCTGCCAGCTGCGCAGCCACAGAGTGGGTCCTGCAACCCGCACCTTGACCCGAATCCATTCGCCCTCGCCATCGCGTACGGGTGTAATCGGCAGTTGCCCGGGCTCGTTGTAAGGGAACAGCGCCGTCTGATTGCCTTCGGAATCGATAAATTGGCGGAAGTAGCCCTGCTGATAGAGCAGGCCGACGCCCACGACCGGGACTCCAAGGTCGTGAGCGGCCTTGAGCTGATCTCCGGCAACGTTGCCGAGACCACCCGAGTAAATCGGCAACGCCTCGCTCAAGCCGAATTCCATGCTGAAGTAGGCCCACAAGTGAGCGGCGCCTGCGGATACGTTCGCTGAAACCACGTTGAGGCCTGGGTCGCCCGCCGGCGCTTAAGGACTACCCCGGTCAGCCCTTCCAGGAATTCGGGGTCCGCAAGGGCGCTCCGCAAGCGCGTCCGCGCGACGGTTTGGAGCACGACCTGCGGATTATGAGTGGCCGTCCAAAGCTCGGCGTCCAGCTGGCGCCAGATCTCGTCGGCGCCGTGCTCGCAACTGTTGCGCAGATCGAAAGCCAACTCCTCGAGATAAGCCATCCCTTCGGGAGCGTATGCTGAAGAACCATATCCGGACTCGGCCATACATAACTCCCACCGATAACCGATTGCTCTCGATTTCCTGCGTCTGTCGTTTACGTCAGGTTCAAAGCGTTGACCCGACCCGGCGGCGGGCACAAATCAGGCCGTGATCTACGTTAATTCTTCCGCGGTACGGACGGGCGCGGCAAGCCGGAAGCGATGGATGAATGAGGCGCAAACGCTTTCGTTGAGCCCCGAAATTTTCACCGGTGTGCGAGTTGGCGCGCGCCAGCGCCGAAACTGAACAATCGCAAGGCGCCAGATCACCTCGCCGCGCGTTGGCGCATCTGTCAGCTCTGCGCGGCCAAAGTACGGGGTCTATTAGATAGCATTGCAGAATCTGGCAGACTCAGCGGGTGCTAATCATATTCCCGCGTATGACGGGAAATGATGATTACTCATATGACCCGGCAAACAAAGGGGGACGCAAATGCGACGGCTACTTTTTCTTGCGGCGTTGGGAATCATTGGATGTACTAATCCTTCGACGCCGGCGGGTTACGTCGGCTACGTTACCAGACATCCGTACACGATGCCGGTGCGATTCTACGCGCTCCAAACGGGGCCCACTTCAACCGGTCTGGGTTGGAGGCTCGAGGCGACCAACATCCTGGTCACTCCGATTACCAGCACCGAAGAGTTCACGGGTACGAATGCCGTTCTGGCCAAGGACAACCTGCATATCGAGTTTCGGGCTCACCTGATCTGGAAGATAGACCCTGAAAACGTAAGGGCGCTGGTCGAAAAATTCAGCGGAATCGGCGCTTACCCGGAGCAGGTGGCGTATGACAATTTCGTCAAGGAGCCTTTCCGAACCTACACTCGCGATGAAGTTCAGAAATACAACGGCCTCGACGTCAAGGACAATGTCGATGCGATCGGGTCTGCCGTGCAGGCTCGGATCCTGAAGTTAACGCAGGGCACCCCATTCACGATCATCAGCGTCGTCATTGGTAATATTCAATATCCCAAGGCGGTGGCGGAATCGGTGGCTAATAAGCTTGCCGCCACGCAGGTACTCGAACAAACCACCATCGAAATCCAGACGGCAAAGGCCAAGGCGCAAATTCGCGAAGCGGACGCTGACGGGATTGCCAAGGCGACCGAGACCATCAATCAGAAGTTGACTCCGCTGTATGTACAATACGAAGCGATTCAGGCGCAGGAGAAAATGGTCAATTCGCCAAACCACACCGAAGTGTTTATTCCGGTGGGTCCGATGGGAGTGCCGATAGTAGGCACTATGAAGGTGGGGCAGGAGGGCAAGCAATAGCTGGTGAACGACGCCAGCCGGAGTTGTGCATCGCGGACCTCGGGAAAATCCGGCGGCAAGCCGCGCGCAAATCAAAGTTTTGTCAAACCTCGCGCCGCGGCTTTGCGGCCGCGGCCTTGCCCATCCGGAGTCCGCTATCGTCGCGGGTTTATCCGCCGCGTTCTTCCATGTCGCTCAGATTTGCACCGCAGTAAGGACACTGGGTGGAAAAGTTGACCCACGCGGGCAGGCTGGAATTGACGAAGAAGGGATTTCCGCATTGCGGGCATCGCGCCCCCCAGGCCTCGTACAGCAGCCATGCGACGGCGGCTACGAGCAGGAGAAAAAGAAAATCGAAAGCGTCGAAGCCGCCGGTGCGGCCCGCATAAGTTGCGAACTCGACGATCCACCAGAGCGCGAAGAGCCCCGCGCAAATCCCCAGCCCCAGGCGAACCTGCCGGATGCGCGAAGCTGCGGATTTCCCCCCGTCGGCCGCCATCGCGATTGCTCAGACGCCTCGCGCGTCGGGTGCCCAGATGTGCTTGTGCATCTGGAGTTGCATCCGCACCGCCAGGCGGTCGGCCAGGATCCATCCCGCGAGCAGCGCCGGCTCCAGGCGGCCGAACGCGCAGCTCATCAGTACCGCATTGACGCGCGCCGCAAGGCCGTGGCGCCGCATGGCGTCGCGCGCCCATTCGTAGTCGGCGCGATCGGCGATCACGAATTTCACCTCGTCGCGCGCGGTCAGATGCTCCAGGTTGCTCCACAGATTGCGCGCCGCTTCGCCGCTACCGGGACACTTGAGGTCCATCACTTTGATCGCGCGCGGGTCGAGGGTGCTCACGTCGCTTGCGCCCGAAGTCTCGACCAACACCGTCATGCCGGCGTCGAGCAGGCGCGCGATGAGCTGATGTACGGCGGGCTGCAGCAGCGGCTCGCCGCCGGTCACTTCGGCCAGATCGCATCCGTAGCCGAGAAGCTGAGCGGCAGCGTCTTCGACTGTCATCGGCCGCCCTTCGTGAAATGCGTACTCGGTGTCGCACCACGAGCAGCGCAGGTCGCATCCGGTAAGGCGCACGAAGGCGCACGGACGCCCGGCCCAGGTCGATTCGCCCTGGATGCTGAAAAATATCTCGTTGATGCGCAGCCGCTGCTCGGCCATTCGCCGCTCATCCATCCCGGGAAAACTGCCGGCGCGCCGCCGCCTGCGCCTGTTCGAGAACCAGGCGCAGCGCGACCCGATGCTCGCGCGCGATTTCCTTGCAGTCGTCGTACTCCGGCGACACGGTCAAAATATCATCGCCGGCGCGCGAGACCTTCACCCGTACGCGACCCCACCGCGTGTCCACCTCGATCATTTCGCGCGCGAGCTTGAGCCGGGCGACCGGATGAAACCGCAGTCCGATGGTGGAGGTTTCGGCGAAGAGCACCGCGGCGATATGCTCGCGCGCCGCGGGATCGGCAAGCACGGAGATCGTGACCGCGGGGCGGCCCTTTTTCATGATCGTCGGCGTCAGCGTCACGTCGCGCGCGCCGGCGGCGAGCAGGCGCTCAAACACGTGGTCGTAAAGCTGCGGGCTCAGGTCGTCGATATTGGCGGCGATCTCGACCAGCTCGTCGGTGTCGTAGCTTTGCGCCCGCTCGCCGATCATCAGTCGCAGCACGTTGGGCCGGTCGGCGAAATCCTTCGTGCCCGCGCCGTAGCCCACGCGCTCGACTCGAAAGCCCATCGCGGGCGGCGCCGGCTTCGCGAGCGCGCGCACGATCGCCGCGCCGGTGGGCGTTACCATCTCGGAGGCGCCGTCGCCCATCCGAATCGGAAAGCCGGTCAGCAGCTCGGTCGTGGCGGGCGCGGGAACCGGGATGACACCGTGCTGCGACCTCACGAAACCGGTGCCCGCGGGCAGCGGCGAGACGACCATTTCCTCCAGTCCGAGCCGCTCGAAACCCCAGGCGGCGGCCACGATGTCGACGATCGAATCAACCGCCCCCACCTCGTGAAAGTGTACGGCCTCCGGCGTCGTGTGATGGATTTTCGCTTCGGCCTCGGCAAGCGCGCCGAAAATCGCCATCGCGCGCTCCTTGACGGCGTCCGAAAGCGCCGCTCCGCGACGGACGATTTCGCGGATGTCGCCGAGATGGCGCTCGGGCTGCGGCGCACTCACTTCGACGTCGAACTTGAGCGCCGCGATTCCGCTGAGCACCCGGCGCCGCGTGCCCACGCGATAGCCGTCAAGCGGCAGCGAGGCGAGCGCCGCGCGCAATTCTTCGAAGCCGGCGCCGGCGTCAAGCATCGCGCCGGCGATCATGTCGCCGCTGAGCCCTGAGAACGCGTCGAGGAAAGCCGATTTCATATGCCAGACATGCAAGGAGCGACGGCCCGGATCCGAGTTTATTCCGCACCCTGTTTACATGACAGTAGGGTGCAAGTAGAATTCGAACGTTCTTGACGCCCCGTAATTATGAGGCAAAGAGACCTGAATTTCTTCCGCCGTTTGCTCGAGGATCGGAGAACCGAGATTCTGGAGGAAGCCGAGCGCGCGCTCGGGACCCTGAACACCAAAGCCCCGGAAGCCTGTGCGGACCCTTCCGACCGCGCCTCGCTCGAGTCCGACCGCGCCTTTTTGCTTCGGATGCGCGACCGCGAGCGCAAGCTATTGAGCAAGATCGACGAAGCCTTTGCCCGCATCGACGGCGGCATCTACGGCCAATGCGAGGAATGCGGCGGCCAGATCGGCATCGAGCGGCTCAAGGCGCGCCCGGTGACCACCCTTTGCATCACCTGCAAATCGGCGCAGGAAGCGCGCGAGCGTCAGGGCTCGGCGCGCTGAAACCGGCGCCGGCGCGAGTTCGCTCGCTCGCCGGCGCGTCAACCGACTCCAGGCACTCGCGCTGGCATCCGGACTCCCGAGGCATTCGATGAAAGTTCGCAAGGCCGTGGTGGTGGCGGCCGGGCTCGGCACGCGGATGCTGCCGGCCACTCGCGTCATCCCCAAGGAAATTCTGCCGGTCGTTGATCGCCCCGCGATCCAGGTCGTGGTCGAGGAGGCCATCGCCGCCGGAATCGAGGAAATCGTCATCGTGGTCGCGCCCGGGCGCTCGCTGGTGCTCGACCATTTCGCGCCGGTCCCCGGGCTGGAACGCCATCTCGAGGAGCGCGGCAAGCGCGAACTCCTGGCCCAGGTCCGCGCGACCGCGGCCATGGCGCGGATCACGCGCGCCGAGCAGGCCGAGCCGTTCGGACTCGGACACGCCGTGCTGCAGGCGCGCGCGGCCGTGGGCGACGAGCCGTTCGCGGTGATCCTGCCCGACGATATCTTCGACTCCGATCCGCCCTGCCTGCGTCAGCTCATCGACGTCGCCGAGGCGCGCGAAGCCCCGGTGGTCGCGCTGATGCGCGTCGCGCCGCAGGATCTCTCGAAGTACGGCATCGTCGAGGGCTCGCCCGCCGGCCCGCGGCTCATGCGCCTTAACGGGATGGTCGAGAAGCCGGAGCCGGCGAAGGCGCCGAGCGATTTCGCGATCGTCGGGCGCTACGTGCTGACGCCCGAGATTTTCGGCCTGCTGGCCGCAGGCAAGCCCGGCGCGGGCGGCGAGATTCAACTGACCGACGGTCTGCTCGAGCTTTGCCGGCGCCGTCCGCTGTACGGATACGAATTCACCGGCACGCGCTACGACCTGGGCGATCGCCTGGGCTTCGTCACCGCGCAGATCGGCTTCGGGTTGAAACGGCCCGAGCTCGCTGATAGGTTGCGGGCCTATTTGAAAACGGTAATTTCGGCGTAGAATTTCCGTCTGCGGTGGGGCAGTAGCTCAGCTGGGAGAGCACCACGTTCGCAACGTGGGGGTCGAGGGTTCAAATCCCTTCTGCTCCACACCCCAGTCTCTCGGATTTGATATTTACAGAGAATCGGTCGGAAAACCCGCATACACGCGGGTATTTTTGAGTTTGGGTGGATCCAGAGAGCGGGCGAATTTGCGGGTTCCGTCCGAAATTGCGCAAACTTATCCGGCGACGATTTCCGTGGTCCCCATCTACATCCGCACGTGCGCGTGCGTTTTGTGATCACAGACAGGAGAACGACCGCCGCACGCGCTAAATTGATCGATTACGACACGTATCCGCCCTAATCTTGTCCATGGAGTTCGCCTGAACATCGCCTTCGTTGAAGGTTTTATGGAAATTCGTTCCAGCCGGCACTTAAGTGTCTCCTTCACAGCGAGGAGCTAACCTCGGCAACCGATGCTTGCCTCCCGTATGACACGTAATCGAAACATGCTTCTTGTGGAGCGCGCGTCAGGTGCTCCTCAAGTCTGCCGTCGCTCTCCCGTCGTCGAAGCGGACCGCCGAGCGCCAATGGAGCGCCAGGCGGTAGCCAAGATTGCGCGGGAGGTTCCACCAGATACCGACGCGCGACTTGCAGAGGAGCCGGTCGAAGATCGACGGCAGCGAGTAGAACTGATCCGCGAACCACGCCACCCCTTGCTCCAGCTCACGCGGAGACATGTTGCTTGGTCGAAAGACCGCGTCGACCTTGCCGTTGTAGCGGTCCCAATCCGTCGTCAGCAGGCGTCCGGTACGGACCATCTGGTCGAAGAACGGCGTGCCGGGCATCGGCACGACGATGCCTACCGTTGCGCTGTCGATGCCGATCTCTCGATAGAATCGTAAAGTGCGCTCGAAGATCCCCGAGTCGTCGCCATCGAGGCCGAACATGGTGCCCGCCTGAATGGCGATGCCGTGCCGGTGAAGGTTGGCCACCGCCCGCTCGTATAGACGCACCTGATTGAAGCGCTTCGCTTGCAGGTCGAGGCTGCGCTGAGAGACTGTCTCCAGCCCCACGAATACTGCCTTGCATCCGCTCTCTGCCGCGACAGCCATCAACTCCTCGTCGAAGGCCACGCGCATCGTGGTCTGCGTCGTCCACCACTTGCGATAAGGAGCGATGGCGCGGCATAACGCGAGCGCATAGGCTCGGTCGGCCATCAGGTAGTCGTCCCAGAAGACCACCGATTTGCCGGGCATCAGCGCCACCTCCTCTGCCACCTCCCCGACTGGACGCCGACGCTGCCCGCGCCCGTACAGGAAGGGGATCGAGCAGTAGCCGCAGCGGTGCACGCATCCACGGGTAGCGATCGTAACCGCGCGTCCATAGCGTCGACCGCGAATGAGATCCCAGCGTGGCGCTTTCATGCCGCGTAAGTCGGCGGGCCGACCGCGATAGATCTCCTGCCACCGGCCGCGTGCGAAGTCATTGACGACCTCCGGCCAGACGAGCTCCCCTTCGCCGATCACCAACGCGTCGGCGTGGCGCAGGGCATCCGAAGGCATGGCGGTGACGTGCGGTCCGCCCAAAACGACGCGCCGGCCACGGGCGCGCAGCTCCCTGGCCAGCCGATACGCGTGCGCCGCCGCCGGGGTGTTACAGGTGATCGCAACCAGATCTGCTTCGCGGTCCAGGTCGACCGGCTCAACGATCTCGTCGGTATGGTGCAGCTCCACGCCCGGCGGCGTGTAGGCTGCGAGCAAGGGCATCGTGAGCTGTGGAAACC
>Ga0335081_10021980_pt1 | contig 10320 bp, 8 predicted proteins | sample Lox_Sample_35_FD_206713 | JGI IMG/M metagenome (GOLD analysis project Ga0335081, IMG submission 206713) | Soil microbial communities from Loxahatchee National Wildlife Refuge, Florida, United States - Lox_Sample_3.5 | ecosystem: Environmental > Terrestrial > Soil > Wetlands | place: USA: Florida...
TGCGCGCTTCTGCGAGAAGTGGGAAGGACGCTCCGCGGAATTGCAAAGGGCCAAATTACCATTGCCTTGCCACTTGATCCGGCCTACGATAACAGTAGTGGCGACGAATAAACAGCCCGAGTTGAACAATCCCGCTCCCGTCGTCGACGAAGAAGACGAGCAAACTCTAGCCGCCATTGATGAGGGGGTCCGGGACGGGAAGGCCGGCCGGGTCGTGCCGGCAGAAAAACTCCGCTGGTCGCTGCCCAAGTGGACTACACCCTCGTCTACACGCAAAGGGCGTTGAACGATCTCGCCGAAATCATCGGCCATGTCGCCGAAGAGGACGGTGAAGCTGCTGCACACTTTGGAATCTCACTCCTCGAGCATGTTGACTTGCTTGCGCGCTTCCGCATGGGAGGAGCCCTCCGCAAAGGTGCACGAGTCCGCAAGCTGATACATAGTCCAATTCTGATTTACTACCAAGTGGACGAGAATGAGCATGAAGTGGCGGACGACTCCGCCTCAGGAGAAGTCGTGCAGAGGTAAACCGCAAGGTCCCTCCACTCCGCAGGTCATCTCTTCGCGATGATCTGCTCCGGTCGGGATGACAGGATACAGTGTTTCCCTGCATCGCTGACGCCCGCTGCGCCGGAATAACAAAGGACGCGCCCGCAAGGTTCCCCCCACTCGCCATCGCTTCGCACCGGCTTCGGCCGGAATGACAGTGGGGCTTAATCCTCCACTACTCTTGCCGTGATCTCTTCCGCCGGATCGCCGCCCGCCATGGCCTGAGCTACGATCAGGCGGCGGGCTTCGACTCTCATCCTGGGCAGGCGCAGCCAGAACAGCAAGGCGCCGCCGATACAGGCGACGGCGCCCATGGCGACGGTAACCGGCGCGCCGATGCGGTCCGCGAATGCGCCGGCGAACAACGCGCCCAAAGGCGCCATGCCCATGAACATCATGGAATAAACCGCCATCACCCGGCCGCGGAGCTGATCGGGCACCATCGCCTGAATAAGCGTGTTTGAAGAGGACATCTGCAGCATCATGCAAAAGCCAACCGGCAGGAGCATGGCGGTAGAGAGCCAAAAGACGCGCGACCAGGAGAAGAGAACGAGAGTGATGCCAAAACCGGCGCAGGAGAACGCCACCCAGCGGCCCAGTCCGTAAACGCCCTTTCGCGTGGCCAGGGTGAGCGCTCCGAGCAGCGCGCCAACGCCGGTTGCACCCATCAAAATACCGAGTCCGCGCGCCCCGCCGTGAAGAATTCTATCGGCGAAGATCGGCATGAGAACCGTGTAGGGCATGGCGACCAGACTCACAAGCCCCAGCAAGAGAAGAAGAGCGCGAATCGGCTCGGTTTCGCGCACAAAACGGAAGCCTTCCACAATGTGCTGGAGGGGCGACCCTCGCGGCGCGCGGTAGCGGGCGTGCTCGATACGCATGAGGATCAAGCCAACGATGACGGCGATGTAGCTGACAGCGTTGCCGAAGAAACACCAGCCTTCACCGATCTTTGCCACCAGAACTCCGGCGATGGCCGGCCCGATGATGCGAGCGCCATTAAACATGGAAGAGTTCAACGCGATGGCGTTCATCAGGTCTTCTTTGCCGACCATGTCGACGAGAAAAGCCTGCCGGCCGGGAATATCGAAGGCGTTTACAACTCCGAGCAGCGCCGCCAGCACGAAGATGTGCCACACCTGCACCAGACCCGTCAGGGTCAGGGCTGCGAGGATGGCGGCGAGAATCATGGAAGCGGTTTGGGTGGCAATGACAACGCGCTGGCGGTTGTGGCGATCGGCGACGATGCCTCCGAGAGGCGCTACCAGGAATACGGGAATCTGGCCCGCGAACCCTACCGCCCCCAGCAGCCAGGATGAGCCGGTCATCCGATAGACTAACCAGGCTTGGGCGACGTTCTGCATCCAGGTGCCGATCAGGGAGATCAGCTGGCCGCTGAAAAAAAGCTGAAAGTTGCGATGGCGCAAGGCGCGCAGCGTGGCAGAGAGGCTGAGGCTATCCCTGCCGGCATCTCCAGCCTGGGTGTCTATAGTGACATCGCGATCGCTCACGTTGGATTTACTCTCGGGTGCAGGGCAACTGCGGTGGCTCCCTCAGTATAGAGGTTCAGCCAGGTTTTCAGCTCAAGGTGAGGTGAATTCTCGCGCTGCTGCCGGCGCGAATTCAAGAAGCAGCACCCACGGCCGCGTTGGCTGAGTTTTCCGCTTTGCAGGCAAGAGGCTTTTGCTAGAATGTTGTCAGAGTTGTTCCGCGCCATCAGCTCTTTTCTTTGTGCTCCTGCTGAACTGGATTGAAAGTGGATCTGCTTCTTCTGCTCACTACATTCCGTGACCAAAGTCACTTGGCAGTGAACGTGACCGCTCGTAACATGCTGATAGTAATTACACCTCTGAGGCCCCAGCCATGCGCGGCGTAGCGGTAGCTCTCCTTGCAGAAGATCGTGGCAGGTTGAATGTGCTCCAGCGTTGCCTGGAAGACACGCAAATGGGGGAGGTTGTTCTCAGCAATGCCGGTTTTCCGGGCACGCCGGCCGACTCTCTTTTACGCCAAATTCAGGAGCTTAAAGCTGAAGTCGTGCTGGTTGATATTGATCTGGAACAACCGGCGCGGGGTCTGCAGGCGCTGGAGTTGATCCATGCCAGCGGGGCCGAAGTGGCGGTGTTTGCCATCGGCGGGCTGAACGAAGCTACGACGGTAGTGGCTGCGATGCGGGCAGGGGCACGCGAATATCTCGAGCATAACGTTACCGCTTCGGCCATGGTGGAAGCGCTGAATCGCTTCCTGGCGACACGCGGTAAAACACGCACAGGCTCATCAGCGGGCCGAGCGCGGGTGATCACGGTCGCAAATGCGAAAGGCGGCTCGGGCGCCACGACCGTTGCAGTGAACACGGCCGTGGCACTGCAGGAAGTTCACGGTGGGGTTTTGCTGGTGGATTTTGCCACGCTCGGTCACGCAGCGCTGCACTTGAACGTTCATCCCTCGTTCGGAGTGGCTGACGCGTTGCAAAATCTGCATCGCCTGGACTCTTCACTTCTGGACGGACTGCTCACGAAATGCAAAGGCGGACTGCAGCTTCTGGCTGGTCCGCAGGAACCCTATTCGCAGGTTCCCACGGCGGCGGAGCTTGCCCGCCTTTTTGACGTGTTGGTGGCTCACTTCAGCTACGTCGTGGTTGACTCTTCCGATCGTGCGGACCAGGCTGCGCGCCTGCTTTGCGATCTATCGAATGCCGTGCTGCTGGTCACCCAGGCGGACGTTGTCTCGCTATGGAGCGCGGGGAGAATGAAGACTTTTCTTGAGGAAGGTGTGGGGCGCGAGCGCGTGCGTCTAGTGCTGAACCGGTACAAAAAGATTCCGGGCTTCGACGACGAAGATGTAGAAACTGCGACCAGTTGCAAACTGCTCTGGAAGGTCCCGAACAATCATCAGGCAATCGCGCCAGCGATAGACAAGGGCGTGCCGGTGGCTTTCCAGGACAGCGTGGATGTGGGACGCTCATTCCGCCAACTGGCCGCCATGCTGGCCGATGCCGGAATTAAGGAAGAAGGTTCTCTGGATCTGGTGTATCAGGCCGACAAGAGCGACTCCCGCAAAAAACCTGCCCGCCTGATGATCTCACCTGCCCGAGCCGGGCAATAGCCTTTAGGCTCCAGCCGCTGCTTTGCCTTCGAGCGCCGAGTAAATGGCTGAGTTGGTGCAGACCTCGTAGTAACGCCGCTCTGTCCATTGTTGCGGGGCAAAGCCGGTGGCCTGAATCTGAGCTGCGTTTCCCTCTCTCACCACAATTTTGCGGAAGATTTCATTGCCTACGGTTACGAGGCCGGTGTAAAGCGCAGACTGTTCTCCCTCCCATATCGGGCGAGCCTCCAGAGGGCAGGGTGCGAGCGAAATCTCGTGCCTCAGCCTGATGAACGCCGCATCGCTGAGCCGTATGCCGTTCAGGTTGTAGCGAAGAAGCGCGTCCTCCAGATCGAGTTCACCGTCATTACCACGCTGGAACTCGTAGACGTTGAACACAGGCTCGAGTTGCTGCAGCGATCTGCGCACTCGCTTGCTGCATGAGGAAAGGCGGTCGCTTTCGTTGAGCGCATCGGAAATCATGATGTGCTCTTCTCCGTCCAGCAGGTACATGGGAGGAGAATCCTGATACGAGATGCCGATGCCCAACTCGAGGACAGGCAGTCCGGCTCGTTCCAGCAGTTCGTTGTAACCGCGGACGATCTCGATAATTTCTCTGCCCAGAACGCAAGCCCTGCTTACGGCGAGGGAAGCTTCGCCGTCACGCTCAAGAATGGCGAGAATGATGGCATCGCCCTCCAGAAACACCTTGCTGGCGCCATATTTGGAGATCAGCTTGTTGACGGGGTCGTAGAAGTTAAGACTGAAATAGGAAGCCGGATTCAGGCCGCGCTCAAGAAGCGAGCGCGTCAAGCGCGAGGAATCGCGAACATCGGCTTTCAAAACTACATGGCGCAGGACTTTTTCTTCGCTGGGCTTCTGTTCGTCGCTGAGAAGAAATTCGTAGAGGCTGCCATTCATGGCAGAGAGGGTACGCAGCTTCTCATTGCCGATGAGATTAATGCTGTCGGCCGCCGCGTTGAAGGCTTCCAGACGCCGCAGGTCGCGATGGTAGCGCATAAGATCGCGCAAAAAACGCCCGGCCACTCTCGCCCGTTCGGAACTGCGGCACACCGCCACCCGCTCCTGCGCGACATAGAAACGATCGCAGGAAAGCTTGCCGTGCTCTTTGATCAGCTTCTCAACCCGGTTTCGTTCCTCCCGCAAAACCAGAGCGTTCTTCAACTGCTGCGGATGAATCATCGGCGAATATTCCGCGATCAGGGGCGCAACCTCGTAGGACGCAATGACGTAATCCATCAGGTCTTCGCGTTCCAGCATCTCCACCCAGATTGACAGTCTTGCTTTCTGGTACCTGCCTTCGGTGGAATCGTCGGGGGTTCCACCTCCCACGAGTTCTTGCGCATTCTCGGGAACATTCAGCCAGGGCTCGACTGCGGAGTCATCTGCCTCCGTTTCGCCTGATGCGTATCTCAGAAATTCGGAAGCGATGCTTCGAACGTGAGGAAAGCGATCGGGATCGCGCTCAAAATTCCCCAGCATTACATATTCTTCTGCATTGAGCTGCGCGTCGTAGCCATCTTCGGTAAACACGAGGGGATTGACGAAGAGCTTGTAGACGTCATCGCTGCTGTTGCCGAAGAGCGACCGGCGCATGCGGGCGAGTTTCTCGGTTTCAATTTCCCGCAGGGTGCGAAGAAGCTCCTGCCCGGTTTTGCGAACGATAATTTTCTTGGTGATCTGAAATTCCGAAACACACTGGCGATACTCCAACCCCTTTTGCTGGCGCACTCCCTCGTAGTTCTTCAACAGCATGCGGCACCGTTCCAGAATTTGACGGAACTGGATGTGCATTTCCGAACGGAGGAATTTCAGCACCGCGACTCGCGCCAGCGCATCCAGCATGGGATTGCCCTGTGCTTTGGCACGGTTCAAGGCATTTACATGCAACTCGGCGAGCACCGCTTTCAGGTCAGGAGGTTCAGCTTTGGGTGCGGCGCGCAGGTGCGCTTTGGTCCCGACGAGATTATTTTTCTGCCTTGATGGTTCGGTCGAAAGCAGTCCTTCAACCCCGCCGTGCATGACCAGCAAACGCCCAATATGGTGGCGGGCGTTATCCACAAACTTGGAGCTTAGGTAGACGTCGTGCCGCAGGTTATCGACGCCGAGCTGCAAACCGCTGAGCAGGAGCGAAGGAGTGTATCCCGCCAGCTTGGCGGGCGGAGTGGGCTCCTGAGCCTGGCCGAGTTTGAAGATAGAGATCCGGGGCATGCTTGGGGCGATTTGGCTGTGGATCGGCAGCCGAAGCCGATTCACCGGCTTAGCAGCAGTTCCAAAGGGAGCGTAGCACGGGGGAGATGGCTGTCACACGTTACCTACGTTACCGGTCCAGGTAATGGTCAGATTGTCTTGCTTGAGGCGAAGTCCCGGGGTTTCAGGAAGATCTGCTTGCGGCACCCCGGCCGCCTTGTGCCGGTGCCCACGTCCTTTTCGCGCTTTTGCTGAAGGTGAGAGAGCCTTCCTGATGCAAACCTTTTGGTAATAATTAACTTGACTGGAAGGGTGCGGCATTTCGTGCCGATATCACACTTTCAGGAAGATTCTTCTGCGGTACAGCATCCACATCGCCAGCCAGCACAGGCAAACGTAGACGATGGCGTAAAGCAGCGACGAATTCTGCGGGCTGGCCAGACCTGCGAAGATTTTCTGATAGAGCGCTTCCTGCCAGTTCAATCCGTTCCGCAGATACATCCGATCCAGCAAATGGGAGATCACCTCGGCAAACACGTAGGCCGCGATGGCATTCATACCAAAAACGCGAAAAGGCTTTGACCAGTTCCCTGCCCACTGCTTTACATCCAGCAGCCAGTAAGAAAAGGCGAGAGCGATAAGGGCCAATCCAGCGGTGAATAAAACGAACGAACTGGTCCAGAGGTTTTTGTTAATCGGGAACCAGATGTTGACGACCTGGCCGCCGACAGCGGCCGCGATCCCAAACAACAGCAGACCGAGAGCTTTGGATGCACTGGAACGGTTTGAACGCAGCCACTCGCCCGTCTGGACTCCCAATAGACATGTCGCGAGCGCGGGGATGGTGCTCAGCACTCCTTCGGGGTCACGAGTGGTGTCGTACAAGTGCCCAAGGAGCAGTTTGCGATCGAGCCATGCGGCGAGATTTCGATCGGGGTCGAGAAACGGAATATCGCGCCCCGGCACGCCAAAGCCCGGCACTGGAACGAAATGCATGATCGCCCAATATCCGGCGAGGCAACCGGCGATAACGAGTATTTGCGTCCGCCGGCCGGTCCGTAGCAGAAGAAACGAAGTGATCACATAACAGATGGCGATGCGCTGCAGCACTCCGTAGACGCGCCAGCTATCGAGATGGTACTGGTTGGGAAAACCGTTCAGGAACAATCCAATGGCGAAAAGGGCGCACCCGCGCCAGAGCACATGGCGCATCAGGACGGTTTTCGATGCGCCGCGCCTCACGCGCGAACTGAAGGAGAAGGTCATCGCAACGCCGACGATGAAGAGAAAAAAAGGAAAGATGAGATCCGTTGGTGTCCAGCCGTTCCACTTGGCATGCTCCAATGGCCAGTAACTATTGTCTCCGCCGGGGTTGTTCACCAGGACCATGGCCGCGATGGTCGCACCGCGAAAAAAGTCCAGAGAGGTCAGGCGCTGCGGGGGCGTGCTCGGCGCCGTTTTCTCTGCGCCCGCCAGCTCATTTTGCAATGCCGGAGAGACATTCATAGCGGTATCAAGGAATCGGCTACTTCTTTCGTTCCACGAGGAAATTGGCAAGGGCCTTCAAGGTATCGGCACGATTGCCGAACGAAACGAGCGTGGAGCCGGCGCACTTTGCCAGTTCGTCTGCCTTCTGCAGGGACGGCTCAACACCGAAGAGCGCAGGATAGGTGGCCTTTTCCGCGGCTTTGTCCTTCCCTGCTGTCTTGCCAAGCTGCTCGGAGGTTTGGGTGACGTCGAGGACGTCATCCACGATCTGAAACGCCAGCCCGATACGTTGTCCGAACGATCTCAGTTTCTCGACTGCCTCGCCGTCCGCGCCGGCGTATAAGCCCCCGCTCACAACGCTCGCTGAGATCAGAGCTGCCGTCTTCGCCTTGTGGATGTACTCGAGGGTTTTGAAATCAACCTGCGCGTGTTCGGATTCCAGATCGGCAACCTGTCCGCCGATCATGCCATTGATTGTTCCGGTGCCACGCGCAATCTCTTCGATGATGCGAACCCGTGCGGCAGGCTCGCACTGCAGCCGCGACAAGGTCAGGTATGCATGAGTTTGCAGCGCGTCGCCAGCTAGTATCGCAACCGCCTCTCCGAATGCTTTATGGCAGGTTGGGCGGCCGCGGCGGAGATCATCATTGTCAAGCGCGGGCAGGTCATCGTGAACCAGCGAATATGTATGCAGCATCTCCAGCGCCGCACCGAGATCTTCCACACCGGAGGGCAACGATCCCGCCACCATGCGGGCCGCTTCCATGCAGAGAATGGGACGCAGGCGTTTTCCTCCCGCAAAAACGCTGTGGCGCATGGCCCTGTGAATGGAGACGGGATGCTCGCTGGCGGCCGGAAGGAGCCGCTCAAGGGCAGCGTCAGCTAAAGCACGTCCTTGCTCGAGAGTCTCCGCCAGCATGAGGCTGAGTATAGCAAGGCGAGCCGCAAGGTTATTTCAATGCCGGAACGAGATCCTTTATGCTACCGCTGAAAGCGCGCTCTTATTCACCAAGGCAGCGTGCACAATGGCGGCGGTTTCGGTGGGGCGATACACATCAGCTGCGCCCGCGTTCAATGCTGCTGTCCACATCTCGTCGTCCGCAAGGCGATGGGTGCAGATGATGCGGGAGCGCGGAAATTCGCTGGCGATTTTCTGCACATCCGCAAACGAGGCGACTTCGAGATCAATAATGGCGACTTCAGCGCGCTTCCAGGCGATGCTGGAACTCACTTCAGATGCATTCCCCACGATATGGACTTTGGTGAAGCGATCTGACAGGGCGGAGTTCAGTGACTCAGCCAGCCTGGAATTTGCCTGAAGAAGAACTACATTCTTTGTCGGCATACTCACCCCTCATGCGGGCCGTGTTGACGGCACCGGTCACGCGACCTAAAACGTGGTCAAAAACAATGAGCGCGCCTATTTGCGACCTGGCGCGGCTTCGGTCACAGCTTCGAATGGTTGGCTCTGGAGTTTTCCGTTCTGCTTCAGCAGAATCTCTACCTTGCCCTCGGCGTCCTCCAGTTCCCTGCGGCAGGCCGAAGAGAGCTGCATGCCCTCCTCAAATAAGGTGAGCGACTTCTCCAAAGGCACGTCACCCTTTTCGAGATCCTGAACGATCTTCTCGAGCCGCTGGAGACACTCTTCAAACTTTGGCAAGAGAACTCCTCTTGGAGTTTATTTTACGCTGCCGCGCGAAACATTAGAGTAAATGCTGTATGAAATTCTAAGGGATCAGATCAAGCGGTAGCCGGCGCGCGCGAGCTTCCCAGCGCTTCGAGAACGTCCACTGCAGAGGCGTAGCGTCCCAGAGGCGCGCTGATCTGCGCTCCCTGCACCATGTCGCGAACGGCCAGAAGCATCTCACGGGCAATGAGAATGCCTTCTTCCCTGGCCGCTTCCGGCGATTTTGCCTGCGCCATACGCTGCAGAATCGAATCCGGAACGGAAACGCGAAGTTCATTCTTCATGAATTCGGCATTGCGCACACTGACCAGCGGCCAGATGCCGGCCACGACAGGAATCCGGCAGTGTTCGATTCGTCGAAGGAAGGTCTCGAGCAGTCCGAGGTCAAACACCGGTTGAGTAATGGCATACTCGGCTCCGGCCTCGACTTTGTATTCGAAGCGACGGATTTCTTCATCCAGATTGGGAATGCCGGGGTTGGCACCGACGGCGATGACGAAAGATGTTCCTTCGCCAATGGGATTGCCGCCAATATCCCGGCCACAATTCAGATTGCGGACGATATTAACCAGTCCGATGGCGTCCACATCAAACACCGCGGTCGCATCCGGATAGCTTCCCATCTTCGGCGGGTCGCCGGTAATGCAGATCAAATTGCGTATGCCGGTGGCCGCTGCACCCAGCAGGTCGGATTGAATGCAAAGCACATTGCGATCACGGCAGGTGTAATGCAGGATGGTTTCAATTCCCACCGTTTGCTGAATCAACAGCGACAGAGCCTGGTTGCTCATCCTCGCCGAGGCGCGGGGGCTGTCCGGGATATTGATTGCGTCTACGCCAACGGACTTGAGGAAGCGGGCCGCTTCAACCTCCTTGCGTATGTCTGTGCCTTTAGGAGGGACGATCTCCACCATGGTAAGAAATTCGCCGCGAGCAATTCTTTCGCCCACGCGCGAACGTTTGCCCAGTGGCACTGCGCTTATGGCTACCGGTTGTTCAGCGCCGGTCTTGACCGCCGAGGTCGACTTCGATCTCGCTTCGCCGGCCCTTAATGCCGATTTCATTACGCGGATATGCTCAGGCGTGGTTCCGCAGCAGCCGCCCACCAGGCGCACGCCGGCGGCGACAAACTTGCGCGCATAACTTGCCATATATTCCGGCGAGCAGAGATAGATATTTCTGCCTTCTACGGACCGAGGCACACCGGCATTGGGCTGCGCCGCGAGCGGCAGCGCCGTTTGCGACCGCATGCGTTCCATGGCATCCAGCATCGCGACCGGACCGACGCTGCAATTGCAGCCAAT
>Ga0335081_10021981_pt1 | contig 10320 bp, 6 predicted proteins | sample Lox_Sample_35_FD_206713 | JGI IMG/M metagenome (GOLD analysis project Ga0335081, IMG submission 206713) | Soil microbial communities from Loxahatchee National Wildlife Refuge, Florida, United States - Lox_Sample_3.5 | ecosystem: Environmental > Terrestrial > Soil > Wetlands | place: USA: Florida...
CGCGGCGGACATTTCTGGGGAACAGGCCGCAATTCTGAAGCTCAAAACCGAACGCGATGCCCTGCTCGACCGCATCGCTCGCATGCAGGCGGATTTCGAGAATGCGCGCAAGCGTGCGGCGCGTGAGCTGCAGGACTACCGCGAGTACGCATTGGCGGATGCGATTCGCGATCTGCTCCCGGTCCTCGACAGTTTCGAGCGAGCTTTGAAAACCAGTTCTTCCCCAAAAGATCTGCGCGGCGGGGTCGAACTGATCTCCAAGCAACTTGGAGACGCCTTGGCCAAACTCGGAGTGCGCCCGATTCCGACCAAAGGTGAAGCGTTTGATCCCCGCTTGCATGAAGCCATCGAGATGGTCGAAACCACCGAGGCTCCGGACCATCAAATACTAGAAGAGCTGCAGCGCGGCTACAAACTCAAGGACCGCCTGTTGCGGCCGGCGATGGTCAAAGTTGCGCGCAATTCAAAGTCATAATTCGTGATTGGTCGCTGGGCCGAAGTCCCGAGAGAGACTGACGAGGACGGACAAGCGAGCCGGCCACCACGATAGGAAAGGACTCGAGGCCGATTCTGACGAGCAACGTAAAACGTGACTACTATGAGGTGCTCAGAGTCTCCCGCGACGCAAGCGAGCAGGAGATCAAAAGCGCCTACCGCAAACTGGCGCTGCAGTACCATCCCGACCGCAACCCGAATAACCCGGAAGCCGAGGAAAAATTCAAGGAATGCAGCGAAGCCTATACCATTCTGGCGGACGCCGACAAGCGCGCCGCCTATGATCGCTTCGGCCATGCGGGCGTTGCGGGAACCGGTATGGGCGGCTTCGATCCCACCGTCTTCCAGGACTTCAGCGAAATCTTCGGCGACTTCTTTGGTATCGGCGACCTTTTCGGGGCTGGCTCGCGCCGCCGCAGCCGGGGGCAGCGTGGCGCCGACTTACGCGAAGATCTGGTGTTGGAGTTTGAAGAAGCCGTCTTCGGCAAGGAGACGCAGGTCACAATCCGCCGCCATGAGGCTTGTGAAGGCTGCCGCGGTTCCGGTATGGCGGCGGGAAAGGCGCCGGTGAACTGCCGCGCTTGCGGCGGGCGCGGTCAAGTGCGGTTCCAGCAAGGCTTCTTCACCATTGCCCGCACCTGCACCACCTGTCAGGGCGCGGGCACGGTCATCACCGATCCTTGCGTCAAGTGCAAAGGTGAAGGCCGCGTCCTGCGGCAGAAGACCGTAGATACCAAGATCCCCGCGGGCGTGGAAGACGGAACACGCATTCGTTTCTCCGGCCTGGGAGAAGCCGGAACGTCAGGCGGCCCGCCTGGGGATCTCTACGTTGTCCTCCAGGTGAAAGAGCACCCGTTTTTTGAGCGGGAAGGCAGCGATTTATATTGTGTTCTTCCCATCTCCTTTGCCCAGGCTGCGCTGGGCACTGAAATCCAGGTTCCGACCCTGGATGGGGAGCACAACCTGAAAGTGCCGGAGGGGACACAGTCGGGCACTACCATACGAATCCGTGGCAGGGGCGTGCCCGTGCTGAATAGCCATGGCCGGGGAGATCTGTTTGTCGAGATTCGCGTACACACTCCGAACAAGCTCAACAAGCGGCAGCGCGAGTTGTTACAGGAACTGGAGACCGGCAGCCGAATTGAAAACCGGCCGCAACGGCGCTCGCTGCTCGGAAAAGTCAAAGACATTTTCAGCTGAAACCTTCTCGGCTCGGGAGCAGCGCACACCGAGCGATCTCTCGACCCAACCCGTCGCCGGAAAACGTTTTCGCGGTAACGCTTGCGGGATGGTTGTCAGGTGACACGCCGACGGTGGATCGCCGATCAAGTTTCAGGCAACCGGGCGTTTCTGACCGGCGCTCACGCTGCCCATCTCGCCCGCGTTCTCCGCGCCGGCATCGGACAGGAGTTCGAGATTTCGATCGGCAACCGGGTTCGGCGCGGACGCATCACCAGCCTCGACTCGGAACGAGTTGAATTGGAGCTTGGCGAGGAGGTTCCTTCCCCTTCTCCTACGCGAATCACCCTGGCATTGGCGATTTTCAAGTTCGATCGCATGGAGTGGGCGATCGAGAAGTGCGCTGAGTTGGGTGCGTCGCTCATCGTGCCCGTGATCGCTCACCGTACGGACCCGCGCCTTGCCGCGGCCGCATTAAAGCGGGTCGAACGCTGGCGGCGGATCGTGCGGCAAGCGGCGGAGCAATCGCGGCAAGTTCAACCGCCGGAAATTCGAGCCCCTATCCGGCTCGAGCAGGCGGTTGGCCTCCCCGGTTCCAGGAGAATCCTGCTGGCGGAAGGAGAGAAAGAAACCACCCTTATCGAGGCTTTGCCGTCCGATTCGAGCGGCACCGAGGTGGTACTGGCGCTTGGTCCAGAGGGAGGTTGGACGGAGCGAGAAGTGGAAACATTCCGCGCTGCCGGCTGGTTGCCGGCGTCCCTTGGCAATACCATTCTCCGCGCGGAAACGGCCGCGATCGCAGCCACCGCCATCGTTCTCTCCCGGCTTGCGCTTTGATTCACCTTTCTCGACTGCCGGGAAAGACCGGCGACTCTCTGCTATGCTCCTCGTCAATGGCAACCCAATCCACACCGCCGGCCCAGATTATTTTGCCCGACGAAAGCCAGCGCGAAGCCATCGCGCACGGGCGAGGGCCGATGCTGGTGGTCGCGGGAGCAGGCACTGGGAAGACAACCGTTTTGGTCCAACGGATAGTACGTCTGATCCGCGAGCATCATGCCCGCGCGGATGAAATTCTGGCCCTCACCTACACCGAGAATGCGGGAGAGGAGATGCGACGGCGTGTCGCCGCTGAGCTCTCGGAGCCCGTCTCGCCTCTCCAGGTCACCACATTTCATTCCTATGCGAACCGCCTCTTGCTGCGCAATCGAAAGACCTTTGGGCTTCTCGATGACAAGGATCTTTGGATTTATCTGCGCAAGCGGATTCGCGAACTCGAGCTCAACTACTTTGTTCGCGCCGCCAATGTGGGCCAGTTCCTGGACGATCTGCTTGATTTTATCCAGCGCTGCCAGGACGAGCTCGTGGGTCCTGATCGGTACGCTGACTACGTCTCCCGGCTCGAGCGGGGCGAAGTGCCGATTCCCCGAGTTACCAAAACCCAGAATGCGGATCGCCTTCGCGATGACGAAGTTCTCGGCCGCTGCCGTGAAATCGCGGCAGTGTTTTCGAAGGTTGAGGAGATGTTGGCCAGCGAACAGCTGGGAACATTCGGGCACATGATTCCTCGCGCCTACGCCTTGCTTCGGCAGGACCAAGCGATCCTGGCAGCGGAGCGTCGCCGGGCTCGCTTCATTCTGGTCGATGAATTTCAGGACGCCAATTTTGCTCAGGTGAAGCTTCTCCAACACTTGGCGGGAGAGGAAGCGAACGTATTTGCGGTCGGCGATCCCGACCAAGCGATTTACCGCTTTCGCGGCGCATCGAGCGCCGCCTTTGCGCTGTTTGTCCACAACTTTCCTGGCGCTCCCATCCTCGCCCTGAAGAACAATCGCCGCTCCACCACAGCCATTCTGCGTTGTGCCTACGCTTTGATATCGAAAAATCCAGATAGGTTGGGGAGCCGGCGTGCAGCAGTTCCCTATCAACGATCGCCGCTGGTTTCCTGGCGCGAGGAGGAGGCGGCGCGGCGGGGCGAAACCTCGGCTAGCTCTCGCGTTGAAGTGGTGCTCGCGAGCGGCAAGGGCAAAGAGCTGGAGGCGAGAGATGTGGTTTCGGTGTTGCGCCAGCGGCATCAGAAACAGGGCGTGAAGTGGGGTGACTTTGCCGTTCTCTACCGCCACCATCAGCACCGGGACGAGCTAGTCGAGGAGTTGGCAAGGCAGAAAGTACCGTTCTCCATCGAAAACATGGACGTGCTCGACACCTCGGAAGCCCGCGATCTGTTCGCTTGCGTCGGCGCCATCGTTAGCCTGGACAACGATGCCAGCTTGTTGCGGGTTGCTGCGCTGCCTCAGTTCAGGATCAATCCCGAAGTCTTGCGGGCCGGCATCCGGGCCCTTCCCCGCGAGCTCGAACAGGGCGGAGTGGCATCGGTCCTGGGGCAGATGGAAGATGGCCTCCACGTACTCGCCGCCCGAGAGGAGGTGCGGGCCGAAATCGCCGAGACCTCGGCGAAGAGTCTTGCCGCCTTGGACCTGGTCATCGCCAAGTTCGGCTTCGAGGCTGCCTCGCCGGTTCTGGCCGCGATACGCGAGTTCGTGCGCGCTTGGGAACAGAAGCCGATGGTCGAGACCGGAGAACTATCGGAATTGCTGGAGTACATGGAATATTTTCAACAGGCACGCGGCGCGATCCCGATGACCGCTTCCCCAGGCGACGCAGTGCACCTAATGACGGCCCACGCCGCCAAGGGGCTCGAATTTCAACACGTCTTTATTCTGCGGGCGAACTCGAACTCCTTCCCCACCTCATATCGGGAATCTCTGGTGGAGTTTCCCCGGGAGTTGCGCGATCCAGACTCGGTGGCGCAACAAGATGACAAGACCTTGCACGGTGCTGAAGAACGACGGTTATTCTACGTGGCCATGACGCGAGCCCGGGATACTCTGACCATCCATGCGAAGTGCGGCACGGGACAAGACCCTACGCCCGCCGGTTTCCTGCGCGATTTGCTGAAAGATCCATCTCTGCGCCCATTCCTCTGTCAGCGGGCCGCCCAAGGGTTCGACACCGCTAGCTTGCTGCCGACAACTCCGGCACCACGGCTGAGCCAATGGATCGACTTGCCGCCGACGTCAGAATTCGGCCAGCGGCTCAGTGCCAGTGCGGTCGAGATGTACGAGAGCTGTCCCTTGCAGTTCAAGCTCGACCGCGAGTGGAGAATTCCGGGAGAAATTCCTGCCGCCCTGCAATATGGCGCCACCATGCATCGGGTTTTGCGCGCCTACTATGATTCCCTACGGTTCGAGCAAACCATGAGCGACCAAGGAGCCATCGAGTTCTTCCGTGCCGACTTGCGCGACTCCCACATCCAGGATCCCTACCAATACCACCTCTACGAAAAACAAGGAGTGGCGCAGTTGAAAGATTTCCTCGCCACGGCCCGCAGAGTGCCCGCTCCGGAAGTCCTCCACACCGAGGAGTTCTTTGCAATTGGGCTCCCCGGGACCAACATCGTTGGCCGCATCGACCGGATCGATAGGTTACCGAACGGCCAAATCGTAATCACCGACTACAAGACCGGAAAACCGCGATCCCAGGAGGATGCGGACGAGAGCTTGCAGCTGTCCATATATGCCTGGGCCGCACGGGAAAAGTGGGGATATCGGGCAGATCGCCTGGTGTTCTACAACCTCGAAGAAAATGGTGTGGTGGCGACCACGCGCAATGAGATGCAGCTGAATGATGCAAAACAGAAGGTTGAAGAAGTTGCGGGCAAGATTGCGGCGGGAGAGTTTCATCCCAGGCCCGGCTTCCATTGCCGATTCTGTGCTTATCGCAGCCTTTGTCCGGCGACCGAGAAGCGAGTTTACTCCGTCGCCGCGCCGTCGCTCGCCCCGGCAGGCGAGTAGTGCGCCTTTCGTGCGAACGAGTGTTGCGAGCATTCGACTCGCCTGCCCACAAAAACCGAAAGGGGACGCGAAAGCGTCCCCTTCTTTGCCTTCATCGAAGGCTCTTAGTGCTTCTTCGCCTTCTTTGCTTTCTTCTTGGTTGCCATTCTAACTATTCTCCCTTTCCATTGTTCATGGATAGCAACGATCCTCTGTTGCAACTGATTGCAATCTAGAGTTAATGAAAAGTGATGTCAAGGAAAAAATGATGATCCCGCCACCTTCGAATCGCCCACCCATCGGCTCGATGAGGTGTCTGCGCAGACTTGGTTGCGAGATTTTCATCGCCCGACCGCGCATGGAGAGAAGCATTGCGAGGTTCATCCAACTCCCCGCCGTGCGCATCTATAATGCAAGCAGGAGAAGCATGGCCATGGGTGCTTTCGAAAATGCAGTCATCATTTCGGGTTGTCGCACGCCGCTTGGGAAGTTCCAGGGAAGTCTTTCGGAATTCAGCGCCACACGTTTAGGTGCCATGGTGGTGCGCGAGGCAACGAAGCGCGCGAATCTTGACCCGGGGCAGGTGGACGAGTGCATCATGGGCAACGTGATCGCCGCTGGCCTGGGGCAGAATCCGGCCCGTCAAGCCGCGCTTTGGGGAGGTCTGCCGCCAGAAGTTGGCGCGATGACTATCAACAAGGTTTGTGGTTCGGGATTGAAGGCGGTGGCGCTGGCGGCGCAGGCGATCCAGACGGAAAACAGTTCGATCGTGGTTGCCGGCGGTATGGAATCCATGACCAACGCACCCTACCTGCTCCCCCAAGCACGCCAGGGATATCGGTTGGGCAATGCACAAGTGATCGATTCGATGGTGCACGACGGACTCTGGGATATTTACAACCAGTACCACATGGGCATCACCGGCGAGAACGTGGCGGAGAAGTACGGTATCACACGCGACGAGCAGGACCAGTTCGCCTTGAACTCCCATCGCAAGGCGGTTGCCGCGATGAAAGAGTGCCGCTTGCAATCGCAGATTTTGCCGGTGGAACTGCCGCCGAAAAAGAAAGGGGCAGATCCGGTACTGTTCGACAAAGACGAATCGCCTCGCGCCGACGCAAGCATTGAAGTGTTGCGTTCCCTGAAGCCCGCATTTAAGAAGGATGGCACGGTCACGGCGGGCAACGCTCCCGGTGTAAACGACGGGGCCGCGGCCGTGGTCGTGACCGGCGCGAAGCGCGCCAAGGAACTGGGAGCGAAACCGATGGTTCGGATCGTTGCCCAAGCCACCAGCGGCATCGATCCTCAATGGGTGATGATGGCGCCGGTGGGGGCGGTGAGAAAGATCTGGGAGAAGACCGGCTGGAAAAATTCGGATGTGGACCTCTACGAACTCAACGAAGCGTTCTCGGTGCAGGCGCTCGCCGTCATACGCGAGCTGGGCCTCGATCCCAACAAAGTCAATGTGAACGGCGGCGCAGTTGCCATTGGCCATCCTATCGGGGCCAGCGGCGCACGCGTGTTGGTGACGCTAATGTACGAGATGATTCGCCGCGATGCCCATCGTGGGATTGCAGCCCTTTGCTTGGGCGGCGGCAATGCGGTGGCCATGGCTGTAGAACGGTGAGGCCGAGTCCGTTAGGGTCCGTGATCGGGGGCGGCGGCAAGCCTTTCCCCCGGGACTACCCTTTCTCCTTCACCCCTGAGTCCCAGTAGAAAAGTAATCCGCACCCGGATCGCAGATACTCCGAAGCAACGCCGCCAACCCAGTTCGAATTGTGCCGATCGCCACTCGGAGCATGTCGATTGTCTACCGAAAGAGGTCGATTCGCCGATCCGCTCGGTCATCGGAAAACGTCCAAACTGCGCCCCCATCGGAAAGCCTGGTCGCGATCCTGGTTACAGCCTTTGATCCTCGGAGGCAGTCCGGTTAACGGGTTGAAAAGCTATGCCTTTCGGCGCTTTGTACAAAAGTAACCTACCCAAATTTGGCACCTGGGTAGATGATTGGAGTTCCGCGTCCCCCGCGGTGACCACAAGATGCCGCAGAAGATGTTGGAAGTCCTTATGCTGGGCCGCTGCTCTCACGAATTCTCCTGGCCCCGCCGGACAGGGGACGGCGACTACTATCAGGTGTGCCTGCTTTGCGCCGCTGAATATAAGTACGACTGGAAGACCATGCGGCGCACCGAGCGTGTCGACCGCAACAAGGCGGAGACCCCCGAGGAAGAAGTTAGTGCCCGCACCCCGGCCCGGCCGCCGACCTGGGTTCCCCGCGCCCGACGGCTCAAACTCGACTTGCCCCTGCGCTATCGCGTGAAAAGCTTGGGGGAGTGGCATGGGGGCACGATCGACAATCTCAGCCAGTCAGGGGTGCTTTTTCGTGGTCCGCAAGCGCTGCCGGAAAACACCATGGTGGAAATGATCTTTAACATGCCCGAAGAAATCTCCGGCCAAGCCAACAGCACCGTCCTTTGTCAGGGGCGGATCATCCGGGCCAAAGAGTCCAAGAAGGCCCATGCGAAGGATGCAACCGAGAGTAAGACCGGTGTGATCGCGGCCAGCATTCTCGATTACATATTCCTGCATCCCAGCAAACTCAGGTAAGAGGAGAATTCCTTCCTTGCCCTGCGGGGCGGCGGGCACAACCTGCTTTGTTGGCCAAAGGCAGAAATAGCCGCGGGAAGGGGTACCCGGCGGCGTTTCGCGGGCAGTTTTTCGTCAAGAACCAGCATCGAACTTCAATATACTGGGTTTAAAAAAAGCCAAGGAGTGTTTGGTTATGAAGGTGAGACCTTCCGTTTGCGGACGTGTGATTGTGCTCTTGATAGCACTAGGAATAGCCGTCGGTTGTTCCAAGGCTCTCAACGATGCTCAGATGACTAGCGATATCCAGGCTAAGCTTAACGCCGACTCCGGCCTGCAGGGGAAAGCACTGACCGTACAAGCTGACAAGGGCACAGTAACCCTTTCCGGCACAGTAGACGACGAGGCCCAGCGCGAGGCAGCCGCCCGCTACGCCGCTTCCGAAGCCGGCGTCAAGCAGGTGGTCAACAACTTGCAAGTTCAGCCACCCGCATCGCCGGTCCAGGCTGCACAGTCTGCGCCGCCAGCCGAGGAACCGAAACCGGCTCCCGCCGCTAAGCCTCATCACTCGCACAAGGCCGCGCAAGATTCTGCGGGTTCCACCGTGGATCATTCGGCGTCTGCGGCCCCACCTCCACCGCCTGCGCCTGCGGCTCCGGCCACACCTCCGCCTCCGCCACCACCTCCTCCGCCGCAAAAGGTAAGCATACCGAGCGGAACTGCGTTGGCGGTGCGACTCGTAGACCCGATCGACAGCGAAAAGAATCAGGCGGGGGATACGTTTCACGCAACTCTGAACAATCCGATCACTATTGACGGACAGGTCGTGATTCCCTCGGGAAGCGATGTAACCGGTCATCTGGCCGATGTGAAGAGCGCCGGCAAGTTCGCCGGGCAATCTCAGGTCGTATTACAGCTGGACAGCCTTTCCTCGAGTGGCCAGACGTATAACATTCAGACCGACCAATTCAAGAAACAAGGCAGCTCGCGCGGTAAGAACACCGCGGAAAAGGTGGGCGCGGGGGCCGGCATTGGGGCCCTGATCGGCGCTCTAGCCGGCGGTGGCAAGGGAGCCGCCATCGGTGCGGCGGCCGGCGGCGGCGTGGGCGGCGGGGTTCAAGCCGCAACCAAAGGTCAGCAAATCAAGCTGGCCTCGGAAACCGTGCTGAATTTCACTTTGCAGGCACCGGTGACGGTGATTGCCACCGCGCAAGGACCGAATACAGGGCGCCAGAAATTGGACGCCAACCCGCAACCACAATAAGCTCAGCTCCCGGGGCCGTGCGCGGACCTCGAGCGAGATCTGTAGGCGCAATAGTTAGAGGATAAGCGGGAAGGTCCCTCATCCCCGACCCTGGGATCTTCCGTGCCTCGAGTACCCTCCCGCCAGCAGAGGTTTGGATGCTCGGGTGCTTCAGTTCCCGCGCCCAAGGGGAGCTTCGGTGCCGTCCCCGCCCCTTCGGTTTCAGCAGCTTCGATACCTCTGGTTACGCCGGACATAAACTTTCGTACCCACGTGCCCCTCGGCAAAGCACCATATAATTGAGCCAAGATCAGCAGATTCTGCACATAAGGCGGACACGACTGCACGGTGGACCCTCGGCTAACAGTGGCGATTTTCGCGCTCGGGCTGGCGTTTGGCAGCTTCCTGAATGTCTGTATCTATAGGCTACCGCGAGGGATCTCGGTCATCCATCCGCGATCGAGCTGTCCGCAGTGCCAGGCCCTGATTCCCTTTTATGACAACGTCCCGGTAGTGAGCTGGCTCATTCTCCGCGGTCGTTGCCGCCACTGTCGCCATGCGATTTCGCCCAGGTACTTTATCGTTGAACTGCTCACGGCAGCTCTGTTCCTACTGTGTTATGCACAATTCGGATTCACCCTGTCGGCGGTGAAGTGCTCGGTTTTCGGGTTTTTGCTACTCGGCTTGATTTTTACGGACGCCGAGACTCAGCTCTTGCCGGACAAGTTGACACTACCGGGCCTCATCACCGGTCTGGCCTTTAGCCTCGCGGTTCCGGTAAACGACGTCGTCTCGCAGTTCCTGCCTGTGTTGTCTTCACCTACCTCGGCTACGTCCTGGCGGCTGCTTTCGTTTCTCGATGCCGTCAGTGGAGCCGCCGTGGGAGCTTCCTTCATCTATGGCGCCGGAGTCCTCTATCTGCGAGCGCGAGGCGTCGAAGGAATGGGATTCGGTGACGTCAAGCTGATGGCCATGGTCGGCGCT
>Ga0335081_10021982_pt1 | contig 10320 bp, 12 predicted proteins | sample Lox_Sample_35_FD_206713 | JGI IMG/M metagenome (GOLD analysis project Ga0335081, IMG submission 206713) | Soil microbial communities from Loxahatchee National Wildlife Refuge, Florida, United States - Lox_Sample_3.5 | ecosystem: Environmental > Terrestrial > Soil > Wetlands | place: USA...
GCAATTGATTCTAGAGAGGTTGCGAGAATACCCGCTCTGGAGGAGCGTCGAAACCATGGTGCCCGGGGTGGGAGTCGAACCCACATGAGGAAAAATCCCCGGAGGATTTTAAGACTCCTTTTCCGCCCCCTCAAAAGGACGTGGTTGCACAAATCACCTATATTTGTGCGATAATCCCTTTACAGCTATTTTCACCGTTTTACAGGGGATTGAGAACAATTGAGTACAAATTCCTACCGCACGGCTCGCTGCTGCTTGCGGTGAAAGCGTTCCATCGTCTTGCGGGCCTGCTCCACGTCCCGCTCGCGCCCGATGTCGTAGCGGTTGAAGATCGAGTCCGTGGCGTGGCCGCTGATGTCCTTCGCGCGGCTGCGAGGCATCCCAGCGTCCACCATGTTACGGACCGCGGTGTGTCGCGTGTGCCGTAGGGTGATGCCCACGTAGCGGGCTTTCTTGGAGGTTAGCTTTCCGTGCGTGGGACACTTACGCCCCTGGCAGAGGGAGCCACACTCCCGACACTCATAGTGACCGGCACCCACCTTGACGCAAACGGTTCGCCAGTGTTCACGGCGATCACCGAGCGGAAAGACTAGCTCGTCGGGCTTGCCCGGCTTAAGATCAAAGTCTGAGGGCAGTGGCACGATGCGCGGTTCGCCCGTCTTGGTGATGTCAGCCGACAGCGACACGCTATGCGCCTTGAGGTCCACGTCCCGCCACCGCAGCCGTTCGAGCTCCCCGACACGAATCGCAAAGTGGTACGCCAGCGTGAAGGCCGAGCGTAGTGGCTCCTTCAGGTGTTGACGAAGGGGCGCGTACCACCGCGGCTCGATGAAGAGCGCCCGCTGCGCCTTGCTCGGCTCCTTCATCATCGGAAAGTAGGACGGTAGCTCGGCGGTCGTGATTAGCTCATCCTTCGCGGCTTGCTTGAGCGCCGCCCGAATCGTCGCGATGTAGCGGTTGGCACGAGCATCGGATAGGCCGTCGTTTCGACACTCGGCTCGGAAGCGGCGCAGCTGCGGCGGCGTGATGTCGGCGGCACGCCAGCCGCCGAAGAACTTGTCCAGCCGGGGGAGGGTCGCCAGCGTAACGGCTCCGTCCTTGTCGCGCTTGAGCGACCGCAGGTTCTTCTCCTGGCAGTGTGCGAGAAAGTTCTCGCGCACGTCCTCATAGGACACCTTTTCGGGGTCCACGACAGTCGGACGGCGTCCACCGATTGCGGTTAGCTGGTTGCGCAGAAAGCGCTCGGCATACTTCCGGTCACTCGACTTGGTGGACTTGCAGTGCTGGACGTACTCCGTCGTACCGTCTGGCTTGCGCCGGACCTCGCGGTAGCGGACCCACCAGATCTCGTTGCGCAGCCAGAGGTTGCCGCTACCGTATCGTCCCTTTTTCGGCATGGGATATTTTAATCCAAAACTGCCGGAAGCTAGCCGCTGGCCTGTTCAAATGTTGTTAATTCCCTGTTCAAATCCAAACGTTTGGCGGCTATACTGCTCTCGAGGCCGCCGCCCGGGGAACCAATAAAGCGGCTGCTCCGAGCATAAAAATCTACTCATGTCTAGAGGAGACCATCTCGGGTTCGCCGGTGTAGTTCTGGCTCTCGTCGGCATTGGTGTGGCAATTTTGTATCCGCAACAGCGTGCAGTAGGTATAGGTGCTTTCGTTCTCGGGCTCTTGGTTTGCGTGCGCTGGATATGGGTATCCCGTACTGGAGCAGTGGAGTCGCTCCGGTCTGAATGGCTTGAGCTAGAGGCAAAATTCAAAGGTGTTCACGATGCTGCTCCGAGGCCCACACCTGGTGTGCCGTGGCATGGGGGCAATCCTCATCCGTTTGCATCGTGGGACGGGCAGCGATGGCAGCTTAGAGGCGAGAACACCGAACTGAAGAAACAGATGGAAGTACTGTGCTATGACGCAGGGATGCTCCTTTTGAAATCTCCGCGCCTTAAGAGAACTCTCGATGCATCAATCCGGCGTGAACATGATCCGATAGCCCGATGGCTTAAGGCTGTTCATGCAAATGAAGAGTTCACGAAAAACTTCCAGGTTAAACATTCACTTGGAAATGAAGTCGCAACAACCGACGTAGGTCTTATCGAGTTTCTACCGAATGTTTCCATCCGAGCCGCGCGGCGGTGCGCTGCAATGTGCTGAAAATATCCGGTATGATCTGCCTCGATGCCTGACTACACTCTTTCGTCGATTTTGCAGTTCGTTCGCTCGGGCCTGCGCCACATCAATCCCGGCTTTACGTTCACCGCATTCGTTAGTGCAACCTGGACAGAATTAGAAAAGTCGGGAGCGCCGGTGAACCGACTGCGCCCATACCAAGCGAACAACCCCAACAATCCCGAGTTTCGCCATAACCACGACCCGCCCGGTTTGCAGGCGTCTGCGATTGACGCCTGGCTTTATATTCAGCGCCGCGGCTTCGCGATTCCGACTTCTCTAAATTTCCCATCCACATTAGATGAATCGAGATTGGAGTTGACTAAACGCGGTCGCGAATGGATTGACGCGCAGGAACCCATCCCCGAGTTGGCGGCCGAATATGTTACGGCCTTGGAAAAGATGGTTCCGAATCTGGACCAGGTCGTCCGCGAGTATGTGGTGGAGGGGCTCGGGTCGTTCGAGCACGACAGGTTTCGCGCAGCCGCGGTTATGATCGGCGCGGCTTCTGAAAAAGCGTTGTACATGTTGGCAGAGAAAATGCTTGATTCAATCGACTCAATTTCTGCTCCCAACTGGAAGAAAAACTTCAGTATACCGTTGAAGCGACGTGACCTGCCGGACCTCTTTAGCCAAATGAAAAACGTGCTGCATCACGCTAGTGCCTTGCCGAGCCGTCCCTTTGAAGTATTTGACGGAGGCCAGGATCACTTGATTTCTTTAATCAAAGCTGTACAAGTTCAGCGAAATGATGCCGTGCATCCCATGAACGAAAAGATTTCGGACGAGACTGTCCGTCTTTTCTATCTCGCCTTTCCACACGCGCTCCAAAAAATCGAGCAACTGCGGGATTGGTTTTCGAAGAATCCCAACGTGCTGGTTTAGAGGTTCTGACAGAGGTTCTGACGGGGCAGCTACAGGGTGCCGCTCATCGGGGTGCTAGGGCTCCTCAACGGTCCCGAGGAACGGGATGCTCCCCCTCAGCCTCTCTTCGTCAAATAAAAGGTCTGGGGGTTTTGCGCCGCTTGACACAGAATCGAGCAAGCGCATCATACGAGATGGTGGATGCCAATGAACAGCGTTGATGAGCTACTTCGTCTCGATGCACCGCAGCTTAGGAAAGATGAAAACTGGAACGAGATGGATAGGATTGTGTGCGCACTTCCTTCGAACGCGGAGAAGATTCGCGTCTGGGAGCAGATCTGCGACACTCTCGACAAAAATCAATCGATAAAGGGTCTTCCGCTGTTTCGTTTGGGCATACTTCATCTACAGGAAGATGCGGATGAACAGCAAGGCCTCAAGTTCTTGGAAGAAGCCTATCAAGAGGACAAGAGGGAGAAGGAACAGAACGAGATCGACGTCCCCGCGGAGGAACGAGGAGCCTACCTCCTGCTCGCGGTCGTGAAAGACTATATTGACTACCTTCGAACGGAGAGGTCACACGCCTGGGACAGCGAACTGCTAAGTGGACCGAACAGAAAGATACTCATTCCTGTCCTTTTCACTGTGTACGACCGAATCGGCGTTCATGCATTGGACATGCCAACATTCACGATAACTGATTTTCAAAAGCTCATTAAGAGCGACGCGCTGAGGGTATTTGCGGGCGAAAATTACTTTTGTGCCCAGGATCTTCTGGAGATGTTCACTCTAAAGGGACAGCCCATCGAGAAGGTAAACGGCCAATATCCCCTAGCGCGCGCCGTCGTGGGCATGGTCGGCGGTGTGCTGGAAGCGATCTGGATGGACCGGATACCGCCAGTGGGGACGGGAAAAACGCCGAACACGCTAGGCGCAATCTTGACGGAGGCTCATGGGCAAGGCATCTTAAAACCCGATTCAAGAATTGCCGCCCTATCAAGCCTTTTGTTGTTTATGCGAAACCACATTCATCCCGGAAGGAACATAAAGAGACAGCATTACTTCATTAACATGAACGTAGCCAAAGGTTGCAAGGCAGCTCTCGACTGGACGATTTCGGAGCTTCTAAAAACACGCTGAATCATTCACACGAAAAGGTTCGTTAGACTACCTCGATCTCCAGTGAAACCTCACTCGCGCTCGTGGCCACGAGCACCTCGTCCTGCGGCTTCAACCGGCGGCACGGCAGTTCCCCGTCGCAGTAGGGTTCTTGTGTGGACGCGACGAGGTGACAGGCTCCCTCCTCACAGAGTCTCACCGTTACGATGCGGTCGGGTAGGACGTTCCACTGAGCTTTGAGTACCGTAGGGTGGAGTAGGTCTGAACCCGACTGGATGATGCTGCCGGACACGGACTCCGGGACGACCATCGTCAACGTCACCGCTGACCTAACGCTGATGGTGCTCGCACGGGGAACGGATGCGAGCGTTAGCAGCGCTAGGATGAGGGCTAGGGCTTTCACTTAAGTTTGTGCACTTCCCAGGAAAACGTCCTTAGCGCCCGCCGGAATGCTCGAAACGACTACAACCTCACCGAGCGCCGGGTTGTTGTTTGAGGGTGACGGCGGCCCGCTGACCTCGACAATTGAACCGAGGTACGGGTTGTTCGCTCCGGCCGGAGCGCTACCCACCACGGTGAATGTTCCGAGAAAGGGATTGTTTGCTCCCGATGGTGCTGAAGCGACGGACCGCACGGTGCCGATGAAGTTTGTCCCACCGCTGGAGCTGCTCAAATAGAACGTGGCGATCGAGCCGTAAACGGAGGTTACTCCACCGCTTTCGGAGGCGGAGGCCGCGGCCTCCTGCGTGCCGCTCTCCGTGGCGACGCCGTACTCGGAGAAGAGGTTGCTCTGCTGGAACGTTGATTCCCCGGCGGCGTAACCGGAGCCCGGCGTCCAGGTTTGCTGTGTGGTGATACCTGTGGTGAAGGCGGCGATGATGAGCTCCTGGTCGGCCAGCGTATCGGCGTTGGTGCTGACAGTGAGGCTCGCACCACCCCCGGAAAAAGCGGTTCCGGTCTGGTCGAGCGTGTCGACGCCCGACAGCTCGTAGATGTGCAGTTGCACCGCCGACGGTGGTGCACTCACCAACGCCGTAACGGTGAGCGAGCCGGTCGCCTGGGCTTTATCGTAGTAGATGCCCGGAAAGTTGTTGTGTGGGTTGAAGGCCACAGCCGCACTGTAGTTGCTGTTGCCCCCGCTGTCGCTGAGGCTCGTTAGGCTGGCTGAGTTACTTTCCCACCACAAAACGGCGACGATGAGGTTACCCTTCGTGACCGGGGAACCGAACGTCGCCGAAAGGGACGTACCCGTCCCCGTAGTAGAGGTATGTTGCACGACCTGCATAAGTTTTTCCTGTGATGCTTGAATTTTGGTGCGTGGGACCTAAGCTAGAACGTTCCGGAGTCGATGACGGGTTTCGGTTGGGGCAGGGGCGCTTCACCCACCCGGATGTTTTTGGCCCCGCCCAGCTCCAGGAATTGGATGAGCTTCTCCACTTGGGCCTCTAAGCGAGCGAGGCGTTCCTCTACGTTTGATTTGTCTGGCATTTTATTTTCCTGGTGGTGCTGAATTGTGGTGCGAACTGCGATGGGGACTAGACGATACTGAGTTGAAACTCCGTCCTACAAAAATCTTTTCCCTCGATCCAATCGGGGGTGTCAACGTCGGGGTGGTGTGCCATGCACAGCGCGATGAGCTGCGACACACCGTTCTCGTCGTACACGGACAAGAAGAGGTCGCGTCGTCGCCAGGGGCTGAGGCGGTGATGACAGATGCGACTTGGGGACATGCACTGCCGACCGTTCACCAGTTTTTGACACAACGGATTTTTTGAGCGCACCATGAGCGACAGACGCCGCCAGGGTGGCGAGTTATACCACTCGCGAACGGGATCACTGGCGAGCGAGTTTGCCGGAGCGCCCCGGTGTTTGTCACAGTAGCGCGTACCCCTGGGCACATTTTCACCGCATCCTTCGTGTGAGCACGGCACTAACACAGCTCCGCCGCTCCACACTCGACGAGATAATTAATTGAAGCATTTGGGAGCCACTTGACGGTTCCGTCGCCTCGCATTCTGATTCTCGTAAACCCTTCGCGTGGAGGTTCCGGGGCAACGGGTTGTGCTTCCACGTAGCGCGGAGCATTGGCACCGGTGAGCGCGTCGGTGATTGACCCATCTTCCCAGTCCAGGGAGAGAATGCCGCGTGTGCTATAGACCGAGGTTTCCATCTCGTCCAGGGGTTTTAGAAACGTGGAGCGCAGGCACATCGCCAGGGCTACCGCCCCGTCTATTTTCTTAGAGGCGTCGGGGCGAATGGGCACGCGCAGCGAGCTACCTACCTCCTTCGTACGCAGGTTGCCCAGGCACCAGATGAGGAGTTTCGATGGTGTTTTCAGCCGCCCGTCGAGCAGTGCTGCCTGCAACTCGTTGAGCCCCGGGGTGAACGACTTTCCATTTTGGGGGACGCCCACGCACACGTTCGGCTTCCTTTTTTCGACGTGGGTAATGATCTGCGACGCCTGGGTCATGTCGAGCGAAATGTCCCGGACGGCGAACTTATCCAGCCGCTGCATGATGTGTCGCTCGACCTCGTCTAGGTCGGTGCTCCGTCCCAGGTCGGTGAAGACGAGCTCGCCCGCCTTCTCCCAGTCGGCGTACGCCGGGAGGTCATCCTTGCGGTCCTTTGGTAGAAACGCCTTGAGGAAGCACGAATAGTTGACCTTCTTATCCGCGCCGCGCTTGGCGAACACCGTCACCACGGCGCACATGTCCCAAACGCTCGCCAGGTCACCGCCCACCACGCAGGGCTGGCCGACGAGGTCGGACTCGTTCAGCTTCGGGTCGTAGCAGCGTCTGATGTCGCGGGGATCGAGAAACACCGCGTTCGCGCCCCCTTGAACGAAGATGTTGAGATGTTTCATCAGGTAGTTGCTCTTCGCGCTGGGCATTTGCATCGCGCGGTTGCGCTCGGAGATGATGGCGTCGAGCGACACGGTCTTGTGCAACCCAGGATTCGCCTTGGCGATTACCTCCTCGCTGCCGTCCCACGGGTCCGACTCGTCCGCGCAGTAGAGGTATCCCAGGGTTTCATCATCCACGACCTCGCCGAGCAGCTGGCGCTGCGTGAAGCGCATGAGTTCGGCACAGATGCCACCTTCCTCGATCCCCGCCGTTGAGTGGCACTGGAACAACCCGTCGCCCCTTTTCAAGGTCCCAGACTGCAGCGAATCATAGAGCGACCTGCCCTTGCTGAGGTGAAGTTCATCAAGGTGTGCGAAGTCCAAGCTGAGGCCCTCGCTGCTAGAGGCCTTAGCCGGGAGGCACCACAGGCGGTTGCCCGTCGTGGGTTGCTTAATCGCGTTCGCCATCACGTCGAGGTGGAGCGCGTCGCACAGCTCGGGTTCCTGCTTTACAAAGCGGCGAGAGCCGTCGAGCACGATCCTCGCCTGGGGCTCGTTCGACGCGGCACACACGCCCTGCGCACCGCGAATACCCGACACGAAGATAACGTACAACCCCGACACCGAGCCGGTGAGCGACTTCCCGTTGCCGCGCGCACAAAATAGAAACGCGCGCCGAAACCGCTTGAGGTCGTCAGCTTTTCGACGCCACCCAAAGAGGTTCCCCAGGTATGACACCTGCCAGGGTAGGAGGTCAATGTTATCCTGCGCCTTGTTGAAAGTTCCATCTTCGATATAACGTAAGCTCGACGCGAAGTCACAGACACGGCAGCACTCGTCCTCCGAGAAGTAGAAGGGAAATGAAGGATCTTTCGCGAGCAGGTACTCGCGTTCCAGCTTCTCGCACTGGAGCTTTATCCAACGGTTCTTACCCGTTGGGTTCCGCTGATAGTCGTGGAGGACAGCAATCCAGTCGCGGGTGTTGCTCAAAACGTTCCTCCGTCTAGCACGGTGTTTTCCGGTGTGGGCTTGATGCCCGACGTCTGGCGCTCGTACACCAGTGAACCCAGCCGCTCCTTGGCTTCTCGGATGAAGAGGGCGATCTTTACCTCATTTCGCTTTGGGTCGGGCTTATCGTCAATGTCCAGTGCGGTGCGCAAAACTGCAAAGGATTTCTCCAACAGACTCATCCCATCAATGTACGCGCGTTGTCGCTCTTGCTCCGTCATGCGGTTCTCCCCTTAACGAATTTTGAGAAACGGTTCGTGGTGCTCCGTGCGGCCTCAATCAGTCGCTGCTCCTGCTTTCGCAGATCGTTGAGGTAGCGTGTGAGCGAGCGAATAGCCGAGATGCACTCGCGCTGCGTGCGAATCGCTGGGTTTGGTCTCTCTTCCTCGAACGAGCCTTGACCGTTCTTCACATGACGCATGTACGTGAGGCCGTTCTCCTTAATGTCTTGCAGGGCTTCTTGCAGTCCTCGCTCATAGGTGGCGATGCCTTCCGAGACTCGGGCTATTTCAGCAGTGATTTCCGTTTGGGTTTTCACGCTTTGTTGTTCCCATCATTCAAATTTTTCGACCTGTGAAGAAATCTGTCCGCGCCCGGTGTCGAAGGCGCATGTGTTTGCGCATTTGCAGGGGCTATCCGGTATAGCTAGCTCTGCTTAGACTCAACAGATTTAGAGACGTGACGCTCCAGTGCAACCTGCATCTCTCTGGTGATGGTGCGTCTGTTCTCGCTCGCCTTGCGCTCGACCTCACGCTTGAGCGACACGGGTAGGTTGAGAAGGAACGATGTTCGTTGCTCTTGCATTCGAGCCTCGTTGCTTGTGAAGTTTGTTGCGGTGTTGGACTACGTAAGAGGAACTTGTATAGATATAATATACCTGTTCGTTATGTATGTCAATGGATAGTCCCAGGACTGGCCGGACAGCCGCCTGGAACGTCCCCAAGCCCTGTAGATCACCTATACAGGGACGTCAGGGGAACGTCCGCCGAGACTGCTAGGGATAACCGCCAGGAGCCCGGTGACGGCAGGCCAGTGACGGCCTTCACGTCTTTCATTGGCACGGTGATGTGGGTTTTTGGTTCTAGTGTCGTGTATCACTTATGAGACATGGGGGCCACAAACGAATGGGAGTCACGGAGTCAACCCCTTGTTTGGGGTTTGACTCCCATCCGGTAGACCCTTCATGGGAGTCAAATATTTTTCACGCGTGACGCCCATGACGCCCATTGGCTAAGATACTTGTTTTCAGCAAGATGCATGGGAGTCACCATTTTCAAAAAATGGGAGTCAGAACGGCTTCCCTGGCGACGCTGCCAAGTGGTAGCGGTACGGATCACCGCCAGCGGCACCACGAGCACCTTCACCAGTTCGTATGACTAATCCGTCTTCAATAAGCTGTTCGAGAGCACGGTCTACGGTGCGCTCGGAGGCGGGCTTTATGCCTTCTTCTTGGGCATCACCAGCCAAGCGTTCTACGATCTCTTCTTTCGTGAAACCGGGAGAGGCACCGGGCAATAGGCCCAAGATCTGCTGCTCGGTGTTCTTTCTCGCTGCGGCTTTCTTAGGACCTTGACACACGTAATCGGACATATCGTTCTTGAGAACGATGGCAACCGCCTCATCAAACGCCACCGGAAACCGACTTGCTAGCTCAAGCTGGCGGGTACGATCGTTGAGCTTCGAGCCCTGTACGCGTCGCAGTCGAAGTAATGAGTCAACGGCACCGCCGGACGCAGCGGTTCCAGCAGCCGCTTCGTTAATCGCGCCACCAGCCTTGCGCTCGTGAAACACCACAATTAAAGAACGACCATCAACCAACGTAAGAGGAGCGATCATCTCAAAGCTACTGTTCATTTCCCCAGCATCAACGATGTCTTCAATTTGAGCTACGCGCGAGTAGGTGTCGATCACAACCAACCCGATGTTCAACTTATAGGCGTTCTCGCGAATCGCATCGGCACGACCTTCCCAGTTGAGATTCCACAAGCTAGCAACGTCAAGAACGTAGAGCTTGGCCTTACGCTTCTCTAACAGCGTGCGCTTGTCCAGGCCAGATTTCATAAGCTGCACCTGAAAGCTGTTCTTTGGCTGCTCGGTGACGTAGAGAACGTTGACCGGGTTGGTCTTCTGGCCGATGAAGTCCTTACCGCAGAGAACGTTGTTAATTCCGGTGAATAGCCAGGTGGTCTTTCCGTCCTTGATGGGACCCATCAGCTGGTGAGCCGCGCCCTGATAGATCATGCCATTGATAATGTACGGAATTTCCTTCGGCGCTTCCGCGCAGTAATCCTCGCTCGACGCGGCAACAACGTACGAGC
>Ga0335081_10021984_pt1 | contig 10319 bp, 9 predicted proteins | sample Lox_Sample_35_FD_206713 | JGI IMG/M metagenome (GOLD analysis project Ga0335081, IMG submission 206713) | Soil microbial communities from Loxahatchee National Wildlife Refuge, Florida, United States - Lox_Sample_3.5 | ecosystem: Environmental > Terrestrial > Soil > Wetlands | place: USA: Florida...
TCGACTTCCCGGCCCCGTTGGCGCCGAGGTAGCCGAAGATCTCGCCCTTCTCGACCTCGAAGCCGACGTCGTCGACCGCCTTGAACACGCCGAAGCGGCGGGTGAGGTGCTCGGCCACGATGGTGGGGATGCTCACGCCCCGTCCCTCCCCGGCTCGCCGAGGGTGGCGGCTCCGACGCGGGAGAGGAACAGGTCCTCGAAGGTGGGGGCCACCCGCTTGAGGCTGGCCTCGAGCGGGGCGAGGAGCGCCTCGAGGCGCGCCCGGCCGCCCGGCACGGCGTCGACGCGCAGCCGGGAGCCGGCCGGCGAGAGGGCCTGCACCTCGCGGCTCGAAAGGAGCGCCGCCTCCACCCGGTCCCGATCGCCCCCTACCACCTCGTAGGTCTCGAGGTCGAAGGCCGCCAGGAGCGCCCGCGGCGGGCCCTCGAGGATGAGGCGCCCGCCGTGGATGAGGCCCACCCGCGCGCAGCGCTCCGCCTCGTCCATGTAGGGCGTCGAGACGAGCACCGCCATCCCGGACTCCACGAACTCGTGCAGGAGCGCCCACAGCTCGCGCCGCGAGACCGGGTCGACCCCGTTCGTCGGCTCGTCGAGGACCAGCACGCGCGGCTCGTGCAGGAGTGCGCAGGCCAGCGCCAGCTTCTTGTACATCCCTCCCGAGAGCGCCTCGGCACGGCGGTCGGCGAAGCGCTCGAGCCTGGTGATGGCGAGGAGCCTCGCCGCCCGCTCCTCGAAGGTCCGGCGCGGCAGGACGTAGAGCCGCGCGAAGAAGCGCAGGTTCTCGGCCACGGTGAGATCGCGGTACAGGCTGTACTGCTGGGGCATGAGCCCGAGGGCCTCGCGGGCCGCGCCGCCGCGGCGCGGATCCAGCCCGAGCACCCGCGCCTCGCCGCCGTCCGGCACGAGGAGCCCGGCCAGGGCGCGCAGCGCGGTGGTCTTGCCCGCCCCGTCGGGACCGACGAGACCGTAGAGCTCGCCCGCGGCGACCGCGAAGCTGAGGCCCCGGAGCGCCACCGCCCCATGGAAGCGCTTCTCGAGGGCCCGCGCCTCGAGCGCCGCCGTCACCGGCGCGCCCCCGCGAGCTCGACCTGCACCGGCATGCCGGGCCGGAGCTTGCCCTCCGGGTTCTCGAGCCAGACCTCCACCGGGTAGACCAGCCGGTCGCGGTCGGTGCGGGTCTGTATGTTGCGAGGCGTGAACTCGGCCCTGGCCGAGACGGTCCGCACCACACCCGAGAAGCGCTCGCCGGGCCAGGCGTCGGCCACCACGGTGGCCTTCTCACCCGGCCTCGCCGCCGCGAGCTCGGCATTCGGCAGGTAGAAGGTGGCCTTCACCTCCGCGAGGTCGACGAGCTTCACCAGGACCTGGCCGGCCCCCACGAGCTCGCCCACCTCGTGCGGCAGGTCGTCGACCACCGCGGTGCGGGGGGCGAGGAGGCGGCAGTCGTCGACCAGGATCTGGGCCCGCGCCACGCTGGCCTCGGCGGCCCGGGCCTCGGCGAGCGCCGCGCTCGCCTGGGCGCTCGAGGCCCGCACGCCGGCGGCCGCCGCGCGCACCTGGCCGGCGCTCGCCTCGGCCTGGGCCAGCGCTGCCCGCGTCTGCTCCGAGAGCCCCTCGGCCCCGGCCCTGGTCTCATCGCGGCTCGAGAGGGACACGTCGGAGTCGAGGCCCTCGAGGCGGCTCGCCTGGCGCAGGGCGGCGTCACGCTGCGCGCCGAGCGCCGAGGCCTGGGCCCGCGCCGCGAGCTCCGAGGCGACCGCCGCCGCGCGCGAGCTCTCGGAGGCGCGAGCCGAGGAGGCGGCCGCCTCGGCCTGCGCCCGCGCGGCGGCGAGGCGGGCCCGCGCCTCGGCGAGCGCCGCCTCGGGGTCGGCGCAGTCGAGCGCGAGGAGGAGGGCGCCCTTCTCCACCTTCTCTCCCTTCTTGACCGGCTGCTCGAGGACCCGGGCGGTCACCCGCGACGCGAGGTCCACCTCCGTCCCCTCGATCTCGCCGGCGCCGCCGGAGGGGGCGCCCGCCTCGGCGGCCTGGACGTGCAGGCGCCAGGCGAGCATGCCCGAGAGGACGAGCACCAGGGCGATGAAGAGGGCGGCGACGCGGCGCATGGGGGGCTCCCCTCCCGGACGGCTTTCCGCGAGCTCATGTGGCAAGGGCCGTGCCGCCTCCAGGCGGCTCGCGACGACGAAGGGTTCCGCCCATCCGACCTGCGGGCCCAGCCGGAGGACTGAAAGGATTCCCGACACCCCCGTTCGGCCCTCCGAACGGTCCGGCCCGCCTCGAGAGCCCCAAGGGCCGCGACGGCTCGAAGGAACCGGCCCGGCACCGTCCTTGCGTGAACGCCGGCCCATGACGGTGCGCCTCGCCCTCGTCGGCCTCCTGCTGCGGAGCGTCGCCGCCTCGGCCGCGGCGCCACCCCGCGAGCTCTCCCTCGAGGACGCGCTCGCCCTCGTCGACCGGCAGAGCCCCACCCTCGCCGAGGCGCGCGCCCGGGTGGAGGAGTCCGCCGGGCTCTCGCGCCAGGCGCTCGCCAAGGCCCTGCCCACCCTCACCGCCTCCGGCAGCTACACCCGCAACAGCGACCAGGCCTCCGCCCCCCTGGGTGCGCTCTTCGCCCTCCTGGGCGCGAAGCCGCCCTACCCGGCGGACCTCGTCATCCAGCCGCTCGACGTCCTCTCGGCGAGCGGGACCTTGCGCGTCCCGCTCTTCGCCCCCACGGCCTGGGCCGAGACGGCGGCCGCGCGCAGCTCCGAGCGCTCGGCGGCCGCCTCGTCGCGGGCGGCCAGGCAGGATCTCCGGACGAGCCTCGTCGAGGCCGCCTTCGGCGCCCTGGCCGGAGAGGAGGTGGTGACCGCGAGCGAGCGGGCGGTCGCGAGCGCCGAGGAGCAGGCCGCGGTGGCGGCCCGCGCGCTCGCGGCCGGCACCGGGGTCCCGCTCGCGGTGCTCGAGGCCAGGACCGAGGCCGTGAGGCGGCGCCAGGACCTCCTGCGCGCCGAGTCCGACCTCGAGCGCGCGCGGCTCTCGGTGGGCGTGCTCCTCGGGCTCGACGAGCCGGTGCGCATCCCCCTCGCCCTACCCGCCCCCGCCCCCGCGGCCGACCCCGGCGCGCTCGCCGAGGAGGCGGTGGCGCGCCGTCCGGAGCTCGCCGCCGCGCAGGCCGGGGTCCTGTCCGCCGAGCGGGAGCTGCAAACCGCCCACCTGGCGGTCCTCCCGGAGCTCTCCGCCCAGGCCAGCCTCTTCGCGCAGAACGTGGCGCTCCCCACCGGCAAGGAGGACGGCTGGCGGGTGGTGGTGGAGCTCGACTGGCCGCTCTACGACGGCGGGCTGCGCTACGGGCAGGCCCGGAAGGCCGAGGGCACCCTGGGGGCGGCACGGGCGGCGCTCGCGGCGAACGAGGTGAAGGTGCGCGAGGAGGTCCTCGACGCCGCCCGCGACCTCGGGGTGGCGGTGGAGGGGCTCTCGCTCGCCGAGGAGGAGGTGAAGCTCGCCGGGGAGGCGGCCAAGGTGGCCCGCCGTGGCTTCGCGGCCGGCATCTCGGGGGCGCTCGACGTCCTCGACGCCAACGACCGGCTCTACCGGGCCGAGATCGGGCTCGCCGAGGCGCGGGCGCGGCTCGGCATCGCGCAGGCCGCCCTCGACCGGGCGGTGGGGCGGAGCGCCTGAGGCATGCGCCCCTGAAGGAAGGCGTCTATGCTGCGCTCGTGGAGCTCGCCCTTGGAGGCGCCCTTGGAACCACCCCCGGGCTTCGAGGAGATCCAGCGGGACGAGCTGTCGCGGCTGTTCGGGCGCATGGCCGGGATACGGCTCTTCGCCCTGCCGCTGGCCCTCGCCCTGATGCTCCTCGTGGCCTTCACCGAGCCCGCGCCCTGGCGCAAGGCCCTGGTCCTCGGCCTCTGCCTGCCGGCGAGCGCCTTCTTCGTGAGCGAGGCCGTCCGTCACCGGCGGCGCGGGCTCACCCCGCTGGCGGTGCCGGCGAACCTGCTGGTGGTGCTGCTCGTCCAGCTCGGGCTGGCCTTCGCCACCGGGGCCCTGGAGAGCCCGGTCACCTACGCCTTCGTGCCGCTCGCCGTGATGGTGGGCGTCTTCGCCTCGCGGCAGGCCCACCTCGCGGTGGTGGCCGCCCAGCTGCTCGGGGTCCTGGCCCTCCTCCTCGCGGAGCTCCTTCACCCCCTCGCGGACCTGAACCCGCTCGCCTTCGGCGGCGGGGCGCGGTCCGGCCACGGCGACGTCCACCTCGTCACCACCGCGGTGGTCCTGGCGGTGGTGCTGGCGCTCGCCTCGCGCGCCGGCCGCGGCGTGCGCCGGACCTTCGACGCCATGCTGGCCCAGGCGCTGCGGGCCCAGCGGGAATCGATCCGCGCCCACGCCGAGCGCACCGAGGAGCTCACCGCGCTCTCGGCCGAGATCGCGCACGAGCTCAAGAACCCGCTCGCCTCGGTGAAGGGGCTCTCGGCGCTGCTCGCCGAGGGCGCCTCGGGGAAGGCCGCCGAGCGCCTGGCCGTCCTGCGCCGCGAGGTGGACCGCATGCAGGGGATCCTGGGCGAGTTCCTGAACTTCTCGCGCCCCCTCGTCCCCCTGGAGGCCGGCCGGGTCGACCTCGGGCGCCTGGCCCTCGACGTCGGGCAGCTCCACGAGGGCATGGCCCACGAGCGGGGCGTGGGCCTCGAGGTGCGCACCGCCCCGGCCCTGGCCGAGTGCGACGCGCGCAAGGTGAAGCAGGTCCTCATGAACCTCGTCCAGAACGCCCTCGACGCCAGCCCCGGCGGCACGGCCATCGAGATCGAGGTGGGCGAGAGCGCGGGCGGCGAGGCGACGGTGCGGGTGCTCGACCGCGGAGGGGGGCTCGACCCGGCCCTGGCCGAGCGCGCCTTCGAGCCCGGGGTGACCACCAAGCCGCGGGGTTCCGGCCTCGGCCTCACCATCGCCCGGGCGCTGGCGCGCCAGCACGGCGGGGAGGTGGAGCTCCGCGCGCGCGAGGGCGGGGGCTCGGTGGCCGTCCTGCGCTTGCCCGCCGCGGCGCCGGGCGGTAAGGGGGGCCCATGACTGCCGAGGTCCTGCTGGTCGACGACGATCCGGGGGTGCGCTACACGCTGCGCGAGATCCTCGGCGCCGACGGCGTCCTGGTGGAGGAGGCCGAGGACGGGGTGGCCGCCCTCGAGCGCTTCAGCGCCTCGCCGGTGCCGCTCGTCATCGCCGACCTCCGCATGCCGCGGATGGACGGGATGGAGCTCCTGCGCCGGCTCAAGGCCCACGCCCCGCCGCCCCGGGTGGTGCTCATCACCGCGCACGGCTCGGAGCGCCAGGCGGTCGAGGCCATGAAGGCCGGCGCGTGGGACTACTTCCGCAAGCCCTTCGAGAACGGGGAGCTCCTGGCGGTGGTGCGCCGGGCGCTCGAGGCGGTGCGACTCAGCTCGGAGAACGAGCAGCTGAGGGGCGAGCTCGCCCTCTCCGGCTCGATGGTCTTCGCCTCCGAGGCCATGCGGCGCCTGGCCCGCCTGGTGGCGCGGGTGGCGCCTCGCGACGTCACCGTGCTCGTCACCGGCGAGAGCGGCACGGGCAAGGAGCGGGTGGCCGAGGCCCTCTGGCGCACCTCCCGGCGAGCGAGCCGACCGTTCCTGCGCTTCAACTGCGCGGCGCTCACCCCCGAGCTGGCCGAGGCCGAGCTCTTCGGCCACGCCCGCGGCGCCTTCACCGGGGCGGTGCGGGCCCGGCCGGGCCTCTTCGGCGAGGCCGACGGCGGCACCCTCCTCCTCGACGAGGTGGGCGAGCTCGCCCCGGGCGCCCAGGCCAAGCTCCTCAGGGTCCTCGAGGACGGCGAGGTCCGCCCGGTGGGCGAGGACCTTCCCCACCGGGTCGACGTGCGGGTCCTCGCCGCGACCCATCGCGACCTCGCGGCCCTGGTCGAGCGCGGCGCCTTCCGGGGGGACCTCTTCTACCGGCTGAACGTGGTCACCCTGAACGTGCCTCCCCTGCGCGAGCGGATGGAGGACGTGCCCATCCTGGCGCGGCACTTCCTCGATCGCTTCGCCGACCGCTTCGGCGTCTCCCGGGTGGCCGCCTCGGACGAGCTCGTCGCCCGGCTCCTCGCCGAGCCCTGGCCCGGCAACGTGCGCCAGCTCGAGCACGCCCTCGAGAGCCTGGTGGCGCTCTCGCCGGACGGCGTGCTCGACCTCCAGGCCTTGCCGGTGGGCCCGGTCCCGGGCCGGTCGAGCGCTCCCGCCCTCTCCCTGAAGGAGCGGGTGGAGGCCTACGAGCGGGGCCTCGTGGTGGAGGCGCTCCGGGCGGCCCGCGACAACCGGAGCGAGGCGGCCCGCGCGCTCGGCATCTCGCGGGTCACCCTGCACGACAAGCTCCACAAGCACGGCCTCGCCCGCCGGGGCGACGGCGACGACGGCGCGCCCCCCTGAGCCTCACGCCCCGGCGGGGCTCGGACGACCCTCGCAGAAATGCAGGAGGAGGTCGCGGTGGGCCCGGTCCTGGTCGGCGAGCGCCAGCATGAAGCGGGCCACCGCCGGGTGGGCGCCCGCCGCCATGACCTCGGCGTGGGCGATGGAGGCCCGGTCCTCGAGGTCGTACAGGCAGCGCTTCAGACGGAGGTGGTCCCCGGCGAAGGCGCCGGCGACCACGCGCGCGAGGAGCTCCTCGGTGGCGCGCTCGAGCGCCTCCAGCGGCTCGAGCTTCAGGGCCGTGAGGTCGAAGAGCGCGCCGTCGGCGAGGTAGCGGGCTCGGAAGAGCCGCACGCGGGAGGCGTGCTGGTGCTCCTCGTCCTCGAGCGACTTCAGGACCTGCCGCTCCTCGGGCGACCAAGGAAACCGCTCGCCGACCTCGCGGTAGAGCCCGGCGGTGGCGAGCTCGATCCGCTCCGCCAGCCGAAAGACGTCGAACGCGCTCGCCTTCGCCATCGCCCGCTCCGCGCCACCCATCCCACCCCGGGAAGCGGCTGAGTTAACCAGATCGAGGCCCGTCCGGGCGTTCTTTCTCGGGTCGGCACCCGGCGGGCGGCAGGGCGAGCGCTCGGGTCCCCTGGGGCCGGGCTCCAGTGACAGTGAGTGAATCACGGCCTCGCGGCCGAGGCGCTTCCCGGGAGGGTCACAGCGGGGGCATTTCGCGCTATCTTCGCGGCGCCAAGGAGGCCTAGCCATGCCGAACGGTCGCTACCGCGTCCCCGAGCCCAAGAACGAGTTGACCCTGGCCTACGGACCGGGGAGCCCCGAGAAGAAGGCGCTCAAGGCGCGCCTCGCCGAGCTCGCGGGGACCGAGATCGAGATCCCCTGCCTCATCGGGGGCCGGGAGGTCCGGACCGGCCGGCTGGCGGAGGTGGTGCTGCCCCACCGGCACCGGCACCGGCTGGCGCGCTTCCACCAGGCCGGGCCGGCCGAGGTGGCGCAGGCCATCGAGGCCAGCCAGGCCGCCCGCCGCGAGTGGGCCGCGCTCGACTGGTGCGACCGGGCGGCGGTGTTCCTCAAGGCGGCCGACCTGCTCTCCGGTCCGCAGCGGCCGACCCTCAACGCCGCCACCATGCTCGGGCAGTCGAAGGCGGTCATGCAGGCCGAGATCGACTCGGCCTGCGAGACGGTGGACTTCCTGCGCTTCAATCCCTGGTTCATGCAGCAGATCTACGACCAGCAGCCGGCCTCGGCCCCCGGCCAGTGGAACCGGGTCGAGCACCGGCCGCTCGAGGGCTTCGTGTTCGCGGTCACCCCCTTCAACTTCACCTCCATCGCCGCCAACCTCCCCACCGCGCCGGCCATGCTGGGCAACACCGTGGTCTGGAAGCCGGCCTCGAGCGCGGTCTACTCGGCCTACTACCTCTACCGGCTCCTCGAGGAGGCCGGCCTGCCGCCGGGGGTGGTGAACCTCGTGCCGGGCCCGGGCCGCGCGGTGGGCGATCCCGCCCTGGCGAGCCCGCTGCTGGGCGGCGTCCACTTCACCGGCTCCACCGAGGTCTTCCACGGCATGTGGCGCACCGTGGCGGAGAACCTCCCCCGCTACCGCTCCTACCCGCGCCTCGTGGGGGAGACCGGCGGCAAGGACTTCGTCTTCGCCCACCTCTCCGCCGATCCGGACGCGCTCTCGGCAGCCTTGGCGCGGGGCGCCTTCGAGTACCAGGGGCAGAAGTGCTCGGCGGTCTCGCGGGCCTACGTCCCGGAGAGCCTGTGGCCGCGGGTGAAGGAGCGCCTGCTCGACCTCGTGGGCAGTATCCGCATGGGCGACCCGGCCGACTTCACCACCTTCATGGGCGCGGTCATCGACCGGGCCGCCTTCGACCGCATCCGCGGCTACCTGGAGCTCGCGCAGGGCTCCGCCGACGCGCGCGTCCTCGCGGGCGGCCACTGCGACGTCACGGAGGGCTACTTCGTCGAGCCGACCGTGGTCGAGACCACGAACCCCCGCCACCGCCTGATGGAGGAGGAGATCTTCGGCCCGGTCCTCACCGTCTTCGTCTACCCCGACGCGCGGGTCGAGGAGGCGGTGACGCTCTGCGGCAGCACCTCCCCCTACGCCCTCACCGGGGCCCTCTTCGCCCGCGACCGCGCCGCCATCGCGCGGCTGTCGGCGGCCCTCACCGACGCGGCCGGCAACTTCTACCTGAACGACAAGCCCACCGGGGCGGTGGTGGGCCAGCAGCCCTTCGGCGGCGCCCGCGCCTCGGGCACCAACGACAAGGCCGGCAGCCTGGCGAACCTCATGCGCTGGGTCTCCCAGCGGGCCATCAAGGAGACCTTCTCGCCGCCCACCCGGATCGAGTACCCGCACCAGGCCGAGCCCTGAAGGACCGGGTGCGCCGCCCTTCTCCGACCCTGCGCGCCCTCCCGGCGCCGGTGCGCGTGGCGGCCCTCGCCCTCGCGCTGGTCCTCGTGGTGGAGGTCGCGCTCGTCGCCCTCTACGCCCGCCGCGGGCAGGCCGGCTGGGCGATGTACGCGGCCTTCCTGGTGGTCTTCGTGCTCCTCGTCCTGGGTCTCGTGCAGCGCTCGCGGCTCGCCTGGCTGTGGGGCCGCTACCTCTCCCTCGCGCTCGGGGCGGTCCTGGCAGCGAGCCTCGCCTTCGCCCTCGCGAAGCGCGCCATCAGCGCACCGGCGCTGGGGGTGGCCCTCTTCGGGCTCGTCCTGCCGCTCCTCGCCGCCGGCCTCGCCCTCGGCCGCCCCCGGGCCTACCCGTTCTACGACCTCGTCTGCCCGGCCTGCGGGGCGCGCACCGGGGTCGGCGCGGACCTGCTCTTCCGCCGCGCGCTCTGCCGGAAGTGCCACACCGCCTGGTAGTCGCCTGTCCGGCTTCCTGTGGCGTAGCGTCCACACCTCGGTGTGTCGTGCCGCCCCGCCGAGGAGTCCTTCCCCGGACCCCCGGGTGCGGCTGGCGCTTGAAGACAGCGCTGGTACGGGCGCCTGCTCGCCAGGGCCGGGCTGGCCCGTGGCGTGCAGGCGACGGGATCCCCAGGACGCGATGGCGATCCCCGAGACCAAGATCCCGCCGCGGACCACCCGACTGGTGCTCGGGCTCTTCGCGCTCGCCGCCCTCACCCTCCTCCTCGCCGTGGCCTGGCTGCGCGCCTTCGTCCCCGGGAGAGGGCCCGAGCGGGTTCGCGATCGCAGCTGGCTCAGCGAGCCGCGGGGACGGTGAAGGCGATGGTGGTCCCCTGGCCGGGGACGCTCCGGGCCAGGATGCGCCCGCCGTGGGCCTCCACCACCCGCTTCGCCACCGCGAGGCCGAGGCCCACGCCGCCCGTCCCGCGAGCCCGGCTCCGGTCGGAGCGGAAGAAGGGCGTGAACAGGCGCGCCAGGTCTCCCTCCTCGAGGCCGATCCCGCGGTCCTCCACCTCCACCACCAGGCCCGGCCCCTCGGCGCGAGCGCGGAGCGTCACCAGGGTGCCCTCCTCGGAGTACTTGCCGGCGTTGTCGAGCAGGTTGTCGAGGACGCGCCTCAGGAGGGCGGGGTCGGCCGTGAGGATAGGGAGCTCCCCCGCCACGACGACCTCGAGCTCCCGCCCGGGGTGGGCGGCGCGGAAGCGCTCGGCGGCTCGCGCGAAGAGCTCCCGCGGGTCGACCCGCTCCCGGCGCAGGGGGAGGGCCGTGCCGCCGTCGCGCCCGGCGGCGAGGTCGAGGCGGGCGGTGGTGAGCACGTCCTCGAGGAGCGTCGTGAGCTCGGCGAGGTCGGTCCCGATCTCGGCCAGGTAACGCCGGGCCCGCTCGGCGTCGCCCTCCGCCGCGAGCTCGAGGGCCACCCGGATGCGGGCGAGCGGGGTGCGCAGCTCGTGCGACACGTTGGCGAGGAGCGCCTTCTCGTTGCGGAGGAGCGCCTGGATGCGATCGGCCATCTGGTCGAAGGCC
>Ga0335081_10021986_pt1 | contig 10318 bp, 8 predicted proteins | sample Lox_Sample_35_FD_206713 | JGI IMG/M metagenome (GOLD analysis project Ga0335081, IMG submission 206713) | Soil microbial communities from Loxahatchee National Wildlife Refuge, Florida, United States - Lox_Sample_3.5 | ecosystem: Environmental > Terrestrial > Soil > Wetlands | place: USA: Florida...
TGGATGGCGCCGATGCCAACGATCTGGCGATCAACGTTCCCGACGCCGTGGATGTCATCTCGCCTAACGCGCTAGGCGAGTTTCGCGTGGTGACGGGCGCCATGAAGGCGGAGTACGGCCGGAACTCCGGAGCCATCATCGAATCCACCATCAAGTCGGGCACGAATGCATTCCATGGCCAAGCCACGGAGGTCTTCCGCAACAAGGTTCTGAACGCCAATAACTTCTTCCAGAACGAGGCGGGAAACCCCAGACCCCCATTCAATCTCAACGATTTCGACGCCAACCTGGGAGGTCCGGTCATCAAGAACCGGACCTTCTTTTTCGCCTCCTACCTTGGTTTCCGCCGTGTTTACGGAGTCACAAACTCCGGCACCGTATTCACCGATCAGGAGCGAGCCGCCATTCTCGCCAATGGCGTGCCGGCCGCCAAGGCCATCGTCAATATTACGCCGCCGGCATCGGTTGGAGACACCCTCTTCAGCGCGCCGAAGGATAAGCTGAATCGCGATCAGGGTTTGTTCAAAATCGATCACCGGTTTTCCGACGCGAACAATTTCTCCGTTTCTTACTTCACCGAGCGGTCCACGGACAACAACCCCTTCTCGTTCGGCGGGCCGACCATCCCGGGCTTCGGTGAGCTTGACCTGCTCACCTTCCACAACGTCGCGCTGCACGATACCCACACCTTCAGCCCCAATCTGGTCAACGAGGCGCTGGCGTCGTTTCATCGCCGCGATCAGCCGGGCGTCTTTCCCGCAAATCGCACTACGCCGGCCAGCCTGGGCTTCACGGGGATCATCCCCGACGATCCCGGCGCAGCCGGGCCGCCGGTCATTTCGATCAATACCATCACGCTCGGCAATACCTATCAGGGGCCGCAAACACGCCGTGACAACACCTGGCAATACGCAGACAGCGTCAACTGGATTCATGGCCGTCATTCCCTGAAATTCGGGGTGGATTTCCGCGCGTACGAACAGAACCAGCTCTTCGACTTCATTAACAATGGGTACCTGGCATTCAGCGGCGCCGCCACCCAGAACGGCCTCGTGCCGATGATTCCGGGCCTCCAGGGCGACCCGAACGCCGATGCCATCAACGACTTCGCGCGCGGATTCATATCGGAATTTTACGATCAGTCCAATTCCAATAAGCAGGGGCTCCGCGACAAGTTCTTCAGCCTGTTTGCGCAAGACGATTTCAAGGCGACACGCAATTTCACCATCAACTTGGGACTGCGTTATGATTACGGCGCCCCGCTGACCGAGATTGACAACCGCGTAAACACGTTCCGGGCAGGCGAACAATCAACGGTCTTCCCCACGGCTCCCGTGGGTTTGGTGTTTCCGGGTGACCCGGGGATTAGCCGCTCCACCTACAGTCCAGATCGAAACAATTTCGGCCCCCGCGTCGGCTTTGCCTGGGATCCTTCGGGAAACGGCAAGCTCAGCATACGCTCCGGCTTCGGCATTTTCTACAACGTTCCCGAAAGTGAGTTGGCATTGCAGTTCCTGGGTGCGGCTCCGTACGGGGCCCAGATTGTGATACCCGGGGCTACCGATATGACCCGACCCTACCAAACGGCTGTGGGCGTCGCCCCATTCACGCAGAACCCGTTCCCTTTCCCGGTTGCCAAACCGGGAGAAAAGTTCGATTTCACAACCGTTGCGCCCGTCACTTTGACCGGGTTCATGGATCCAAACTTCAGAACACCATACGCCTTTCAGTACAATTTCCAGGTGCAGTACCAGATCGCTCGGGATTGGGTGGCTGAAGCAGGTTATGTGGGCAGCCAGGGACGTAAATTGGAAAACCGCCGTGATATCAATCCGGCCCTGTTCACCCCGGACGCCACGGTCTTCAACGAACCTCAGCGAGATGTGTACAACATCAACAATCCCCAGGACGCTGCCTATGGCGGCGCGGTGTTCGGAGGCATCACCGACCAGCTTACCGACGCCAATTCGAACTACAACAGCCTGCAGTTGAGTCTGGATAAACGGATGGGCCATGGGCTGCAATTAAGCAATGCTTACACCTACTCGCATTGCATTGATGACGGCTCCGGCCTGCGCCACAATTCAAACCCGTTCGATGCCCGGTATGATCGGGGTAACTGCGATACCGACGTGCGGCACCGCTATGTCGGCAGCGTGATTTATGACCTTCCGTTCTTCCACGATCAGCGTGGGTTGCTCGGTCATTTGCTGGGTGGTTTCACCATCTCAAGCGTCGTAACGCTCCAGACCGGCCTGCCTTTCGACATCATTGACACCGGCGACCGTTCGCTGACTGGAGCCGGAGACGACCGTCCGGATTACATTGGCGGCCAGGTGAAGTTCGTCGATCCGCGCTCCAACCAATTCGGCATGAGCAATCCGTATTTCGACGGCACCGGCGGCGGAACAGCCACTGGCGCCGGTAATCCCTACTTCCAGCGCGTCGGCTCCGGAGGTTCCGCCGCTCTGGGCGCGGGCCGGTACGGCAATCTGGGCCGCAATGTGTTCCACGGACCGGGCATCCTCAATACCGATCTGTCCCTCTCCAAGCGAGTGCGCATCACTGAGCATCAGGCTCTGGTGGTCCGCGGTGAGGCGTTCAATTTCTTCAATCACGGGCAGTTTTTCAACCCTGGGAACTCAAACGGTCAGAATGACATTGCTTCGCCCAGCTTTGGACAAGTCATCTATGCCCGCGACCCACGACTGGTGCAGATCTCGCTGCACTACGCGTTTTGAGCGGTACAGGGCTTCGCCTGTTTCACGCCCGGCAGATCCAGTCACGCTCTTCGAGCGGGCCTCGCCAATAACGGTGCGGTTTGACTTTCGCATAGACACAAAGCCCACCTATTTAGGGGGTACTGGGGCCCATTTTTCCGGTCTGCCCATCGTTAAAAAGATGCTACGGCTATTCTTATCAACCGCTTATGATAGAACCCCCGCAGAATATTGGTCTTCGCTGGTACTATTCCCAAAATCCGGAAGGCTTATATGTGGTAGTACCTTCGTGGCTTTTTGTACAGGATTTGCCCATTGTTTTCTTTGTTCTAGGGTTTATTATTAATTCTGTAACGGAAGTGAAAGACACGAAAATGACTCGAATTCTTTGGGCGATTTTGGCTGCAAGCTTGAGTTTGAGCTCGCTGGCGTTTGCCGACGTCGTCAGCGCTACCGGTGATCATGGCGCTATTGTTCCCTACTCCACACTCAGCCTGATCGATGGGAAAGGCCCGCTGATCAATATTCAGTTCGGAACGGGTTCAACGACTCACGATGAACAGTTGTCGGTCGGCGGCAATAACGATTACTCGGACTTTTATTCCGGCAAATCGGTGCCGGGTTGGGACCCCGATAAGTCCCCCTACGGACGATGGTCTCCAGACGCGGTTCCTGAACCCAGTCATGGATTCCTCCTGGCCGGCGCTCTCTCGGCGGCGATCGTTCTTAAGAATCGTCGCAGCGCCAGACGCGCTTAACTCACTTTTCTGGCATAGTGGCCGGGCTGCTGGTCACCTTTCGGCGGAAAATTCCCTCTGATCACCCTGGAATCCGGCGCCGGTTTGTGGTACTTCTATGTCCCTGGGAGGAGAGTCCAATGTCACGGGTGATGGACGTTCTCGGAAATCGGGAGCTGTATTCGGTGGAGCCGCATCTGACGGCCGCCGAGGTGGCTCACCGCATGGCCCACTTGCGTGTCGGCGCAATTCTGGTCATGCAGGATGGCAAACTCAAGGGCCTTTTCAGCGAACGCGACTTTCTGGTCCGGGTCGTGGTGGGGGGGCGGGACGCGGAGAAGACCGCTGTCGTAGACGTGATGACGGCGAACGTTGTGTCCATCGAGGAGACGGCAAGTCTGGAAGACGCCATGGAAACCATGCGGCTCCACAATTGCCGTCATCTTCCGGTGACACGCGATGGCAGCGTAACCGGTTTTCTGTCGATGCGCGACCTCATGAACTACGCGCTCGAACAGAAGACCGAGGAGCTGCACCATATGCGCGCCTACATCCACAGCAGCGGCACTTAATCCAGGTTGCTCTCACAAACAGATTAATCTCCCAGATCGCGGGACGGCGCAGGCTGGCAATCCGTGCTGGGGGTCACCAATACGACGGCCAGCGCCACTGCGGCTTCGATCACGTTTTACAAGGACACCACTGGCGGCGCTACCGCGGCCTGAACTCCGACTTTCCTGGAAAGTACCAACCCTGCAGCGCTGAACCTTCCCGCCGGTTCCTCGCTGTTTCTGCACACGCCCAGTACAGCAGCCGCTCTGACCCAAGGCTGGGCCCAGGTCGCGGCCGGCTCGGGTGTCGTGGCCTATGTCACCTTTGGCACCTTTGCTCCCTACTTTAGGGTGTAAAGTTCCGCCGCGACGGCCGCCTGCATGGCCCGGCCCGAATCGCGGCGGAACTTGCTCTGCAACGCCCGCACCAGGGGATTGCCGATTTTTGCCAGCAGGTGCCGCGGACGTGAAAACGCGAACACGTCGTACCATACGCTACCGTGTTCCAACCAGTCGACCACGAAGCGCTCTTCGCCCTCTTCCACGTGGTCCGGCAGCGTGCCGTAGGCAAAACCGTACCTGCGGGGCTCGTCAATCACGTATACGATCCGGCAAAAATTGAGCGAGTATAACCCGAGGTACCCTGCCAGCATGGCGACCGTGGTCCCGCTCTCGATCGGCGCAGCTGGCCAGCAAAGGTGCGTCCACCCGTTATGGAACATCTCCCAGCGGCGGATGGCGTTCTTCGCCTGGGCAAATGCCGCGGGGCCGTGGCCTATGAGGCGCCGCCCGTGATGCACGTTGTAGCTTCCAGGGGGCGACGCCCGGGTAGCGCCCACTTCAGCGTATGAGAACTCCGCCATACGTTGCGATTCCAGAATCTCGCGGATCCGGGCTTCCGACGGCCGATGCAAGAAGAACATCTGCGATACTGCAATCATAAACGTGACCGCGGTCGTTATTTTCGCCCATGGGTCCAGTATCGAATCCGCCAACGATTCCGTGCGTCGTATTGCGGCGAGCGTCCGGCAAGAAGCCGGGTTCCAGATCGTTGAAGCCGCGTTCCTGGAGCAGGGGCGGCCGGACCTCGCCGGTGCGGTAGCTGCGGCTGTGCAGCAGGGCGCGACCCAAATCGTTGTGGTCCCCTATTTCCTGACGCTGGGCGTTCATCTGCAGCGGGATCTGCCTAACATCGTGAGCGGTCTGGCGCGCATCCATAAAGGTGTGGAGATTCAGGTGGCGCCGCCGCTCGAGGGGCATCCCGCTTTGGGCGAGATCCTGAAACAAAGAGCGCAAGAAACGCTGGAGAAGGCCCGGTGAAAGCCAGGTTGCTGGAGACGCGGGAAATCGCGCCCGAGATCCGGCACTTTGTCTTCGAGGTCCCCGAGGCCGCACAATTCCTCTTCATTCCCGGCCAGTGGGTCTCGGTCGAGGAGATGGTGGACGGCGAGCCGATCACGCGGGCCTATTCCATCGCGTCTCCGCCCGACGGCAACCGCTTCGAGCTGTGCCTGAACCGCGTCCAGGACGGCCACCTGTCTCCGTATCTGTTCACTCTCCATCCCGGCGACGAGATCCAGATGCGCGGCCCGTTCGGCACCTTCATTCTGCGTGAGCCGCCCAACGATTCAGTTCTGGTGGCCACCGGCACAGGCATCGCGCCCTTCCGCGCCATGTTGCCCGCACGGCTAGCCAAGGACGCCGCTCATCAGATCACTCTGCTGTTCGGGGTTCGCCACGAAGGCAGCCTGCTTTACCGCGCCGAATTCGAAGCCCTGGAACACCGCTATCCGAACTTTCGCTTCTGGCCCACTCTCACCCGGCCTGAACCTGGCTGGGGTGGGAGGACCGGACGCGTCCAGCAACATCTTTCTGCCGCTATCGCGGCCCAGAGCGACTGCGATGTCTATGTCTGCGGGCTGCGGGTCATGGTGGACGAAACGCGGGCGATATTGAAAGCGCTGGGTTTTGAGAGAAGGCGCATCGTCTACGAGAAATACGATTAAAACAAAGGACTTATTGATAACTTGACAATCCAACACTAAAGTTTGATAATGGGCCTGTACTCATTATCCAATTACAGGAGGCTCCCCACACATGGGCAAGATTATCGGTATCGACCTCGGTACTACGAATTCAGTAGTTGCGGTTATGGAGGCAGGACAGCCGACCGTGATCGCGAATCAGGAAGGTGCGCGGACCACGCCGTCGGTCGTGGCGTTCACCAAGAGCGGCGAGCGGCTGGTTGGGCAGGTCGCCAAGCGGCAGAGCATCACCAACCCGGAAAACACGGTTTTCTCGATCAAGCGCTTTATGGGACGGCGCTATGAAGAAGTCAACGAAGAGATGAAGATGGTCCCGTACAAAGTGGTGCGCGGCGATCACGGCGACGCTCGCGTGGACATCAGCGGCAAGAAATACTCGCCGCCCGAGATCTCGGCCATGATTCTGACCAAGCTAAAGGAAGCCGCCGAGTCCTATCTGGGTGAGAAAGTCACGCAGGCGGTTATCACTGTGCCGGCGTACTTCAACGATGCCCAGCGCCAGGCGACCAAAGATGCGGGCAAAATCGCGGGCCTGGAAGTGATGCGCATCATCAACGAGCCCACGGCCGCCGCGCTGGCGTATGGCCTGGATAAGAAGAAGAACGAGACCATCGCCGTGTATGACTTCGGCGGCGGCACGTTCGATATCTCGATCCTGGAGGTGGGCGAGGGCGTGGTGGAGGTGAAGTCGACCAATGGTGATACGCACCTCGGCGGCGACAACATCGACCAGCGGGTGATCGACTGGATCATCACGGAATTCAAGAAAGAACAGGGCATCGATCTCTCGCGCGACCAGATGGCGCTGCAACGGCTGAAGGAAGCGGCGGAGAAGGCCAAGATGGAGCTATCCACGCTGCTCGAGGTGGAGATCAACCTGCCGTTCATCACGGCGGACGCGAGCGGCCCCAAGCACCTGATCATGAAGCTGACGCGAGCGCGCTTCGAGCAGATGGTGGAAGACATCATCCAGCGCTCGGTGGGCCCGTGCAAGCAGGCCATGACGGACGCCAACGTGACGCCGCAGCAGATCGACGAGGTTGTGCTGGTGGGCGGGCAGACCCGCATGCCGCGCATCCAGGCTCTGGTGCGCGAGCTGTTCAGCAAAGAGCCGCACAAGGGTGTCAACCCGGATGAAGTGGTGGCGGTGGGCGCCGCGGTGCAAGGCGGCGTACTGGGCGGCGAGGTGAAGGATGTGCTGCTGCTCGACGTGACTCCGCTGTCGCTGGGGATTGAAACCTTGGGTGGGGTGTTCACCAAGCTGATCGAGCGCAATACGACAATTCCGACGCGCAAGAGCGAAGTGTTCTCGACCGCGGCCGACAGCCAGACGTCGGTGGAGATCAAGGTCTACCAGGGCGAGCGAGCCATGGCACGGGACAACCGGCTTCTGGGCGTTTTCCAGTTGGTGGGCATCCCGCCGGCTCCGCGCGGCATTCCGCAGATCGAAGTGACCTTTGACATCGACGCCAACGGCATCCTCAACGTGACCGCCAAGGACCGGGCCACCAACAACGAGCAGAAGATCACGATCACTTCTTCCTCCGGGCTTTCGAAAGACGAAGTGGAGAAGATGGCCAAGGACGCCGAGTCGCATGCGGCGGACGACCGCAAGCAGCGCGACCAGATTGAAGCGCGCAACCGGGCGGATGCGATGGTCTATAACGTGGAGAAGACGCTGAAGGAGCACCGTTCGAAGATCAGCGACGCCGAAGCCAAGGACATCGAGGCCGCTCTCGAAGAGACCAAGAAAGCGATGGGAGATGGCGATCCCGACAAATTGAATGCCGCGACCGACAAGCTGACCCAGGCAAGCCACAAACTCGCTGAAGCCATGTACAAGACGGCCAGCCAGCCGGGCGGGGGTGCAGGAGCGGCGGGTGCGGGCGGCGGTGCCGGCGACGGCCAGCAGGGCCAGTCCAAACCGAAGGACGATGTCGTGGACGCGGAGTTCGTGGACGTGGACGACAAAGGCAAGAAGTAAGGTGTTAGGTGCTAGGTGCCAGGGTGTTAGGGAAAACAAGGTGCTAGGTTTTTGGGTGCCAGGTGCTAGGGGAACCTCAAACCTAACACCTAAAACCTAACACCTAGCACCTAGAACCTGTTTATGCCGACTACTCCTAAACACGATTATTACGAAACGCTGGGCGTCGGAAAGAACGCCTCCGAGGACGACATCAAGAAGTCGTACAGGAAGCTTGCGCGCAAATACCATCCGGATCTGAATCCCGGGGATAAGGCGTCGGAGGAGCGTTTCAAGAACGTTCAGGAAGCGTACGATGTCCTGAGCGATGCCAAGAAGCGGCAGATGTACGACCAGGTGGGCTTCTATTCGGAAAATGGATTTCCGGGAGCGGGAGCCGGAGGCGAAACGCCGCATGGGATGGGATTCGAGGGTTTCGATTTCTCGGACGTCTACACGAGTGGCGCGCGCGGTCGTGAAAAGCAGCAGACCGGAGGCGGCGGCTTTTCCGATATTTTTTCGCAGTTCTTCCGGCGCGGCGGGCAGGAGCCGGAGGAACAGCCGGAAAAGGGCGCGGACCTGGAGTACGTGCTCACGATCGATTTCTGGCAAGCCATTCGGGGCACGCAGGCGAAATTGAATATAACGCGGCACGAAGTTTGCGGAACGTGCCACGGAACGGGCGCTGCGCCGGGCAACGCGGTCACATGCCCGCAGTGTAATGGCACGGGGTCGGTTTCGCAGATGGCGGGCGCGATGAAGTTCAATCTCACGTGCCCGCGCTGCGGCGGCAAGGGCAAGCTGCAAAACGCCTGCCCTACATGCCACGGTGAGGGGCGCATCCCGCATACCGAGACGGTGACGGTGAATATTCCGGCCGGTGCGCAGAACGGATCGCGGCTGCGAGTGCCGGGGAAAGGCAACGCCGGGACGCTGGGCGGGCCGCCGGGAGATCTTTACATCACCACGCGCGTGGAAGAGCATCCGTTTTTCCACCGCGAAGGAGACAACATCGAAATCCGCGTTCCCGTGACGGTGACTGAAGCCGGGCTGGGCGCCAAGATCGAGGTGCCCACCATCGACGGCCGGGCATTGTTGAAGATTCCGCCGGGCACGCCGAACGGGCGCAAGTTCAGGCTCAGCGAAAAGGGGGTCTTCAACTCTCGCAAGAACCAGCGAGGCGATCAGATAGTCGAAGTCGTGATCCAGGCGCCTAAGGTTCAGGATGAGCGGACCAAGGAGCTTCTGCGCGAACTGGCGAAGATCCAGACGGAAGATCCGCGCGCGGAGATCTGGGCGAAGGTTTAAAGCGACACGGCGACGCGGGGACGCGGCGACACGGCGAAAAGGCAGCGGTGAGAAGCTAACTATGGCAAAGGGGCGGTCCAGAGCGGCGTACATGATCTCGGCGGTGGCCGAGCAATACGAGATACATCCGCAAACGCTGCGGCTGTATGAACGCGAAGGCTTGCTGCGGCCGTCGCGCAGCGAGGGCAACACGCGCCTCTACACGGACAGCGATCTGGAGCGGCTGGAGGTGATCCTGCATCTGACGCGCGATCTCGGCGTGAACCTGGCGGGGGTCGACATCATTCTGAACATGCGCGAGAAAATGGCGGAAATGCAGCGGCAAATCGAGAGTTTCGTCGCCGATCTCAACCGCGAATTCGCCGCCCACGCCCGCGAGACGGAGCCAGAGCAAAGGAACTCGCTGATTCGGGTGATCGACTCGACTCCCCCGAAGAATCTGGGACGCCGGTAGGTCAGGCCGCGGGATGGCATTTCCCGTGCCTATCCAGTGGCGGAGGATCCTTCGGCATGTTGTCCAGAATCGAAAACCAGTCCCCAATTCCCCTCGACACGCCGCCGCGCGAGCAGGCCGCGCCCAAATCGAGCCAAGTCTTTTCAGATCTGTTAGCTGGCGAATCGGTGAAGGCGGCGGCCGGAAGGCTGCCAAACGGGGGAATGGGTCCATCCAGGCTGGGAGTTCGCAGCGAAAGCAGCGGTCAAATTCCCGTCACGCCCCAGGCCAGCAGTCAAAATCTTGACACTCCGGAATCCGCAACTGAGTCGAGCTTCAACCCGCTGGCGATCTTTGAGCCCAAGCCGGCACCCACCGGGAGCGGCAGCCCCACTCAGCCTGCGGCGCCGTCCGATGCCTCGGGCACAACCAGCGCGCCATTCGTGCCGGAATTCCAGCAGAACCTCGAGGTAGTCAGCTCCTACGGCGGCTCATCCCCGCTGAATCCGATTTACTTTGCGACGCAGCAGACGGCGCAGTGGATTGCAAACCAATACGGCA
>Ga0335081_10021987_pt1 | contig 10318 bp, 8 predicted proteins | sample Lox_Sample_35_FD_206713 | JGI IMG/M metagenome (GOLD analysis project Ga0335081, IMG submission 206713) | Soil microbial communities from Loxahatchee National Wildlife Refuge, Florida, United States - Lox_Sample_3.5 | ecosystem: Environmental > Terrestrial > Soil > Wetlands | place: USA: Florida...
GGGCGCGTCAGCTGGCCTGCCCGCGCGAGCCTCACTGCCGTGCCCCTGTGGGCCTGGAGCGGCGGAATCCTGGGTGCGTTCTACGTGGCCACGGCGACGCTCGTGGGACCGCGGCTCGGCGCCGCCGCCTTCTTCTCCCTGGTGGTGCTGGGGCAGCTCGCCGCATCGCTGCTGCTCGATCACTTCGGCTGGCTGGGCTTTGCGCAGCATCCGGTGAGCCTGCTGCGGATGGGCGGCGTGGTGCTGCTGCTCGCGGGCGTCGTACTCATCACACGCTAGAATCACGCCATGTCCGTCCGTCCACGCGTACCGGTCACCGTCCTTACGGGCTTCCTGGGATCAGGCAAGACTACGCTGCTCAACCGTATCCTCTCCGAGCAGCACGGCAAGCGGATCGCCGTCATCGAAAACGAATTCGGTGAGGTGGGTGTCGATCACCAGCTCGTGATCGGCGCCGAAGAGGAGATCTTCACCACCAACAATGGCTGCCTGTGCTGTACCGTGCGTGGCGATCTCATCCGCATCCTGGGAGCGCTCCTGAAGCGCCGCGACCGCTTCGACTACATCCTCATCGAGACGACCGGCCTTGCCGATCCCGGTCCCGTTGCGCAGACCTTCTTCCTCGATGAGGATCTGAAGGCGGCGCTCGAGCTCGATGCGATCGTGACACTGGTCGATGCGAGACATCTCGAGCAGCAGCTCGGCCAGGCGGAGGCCACGGCGCAGCAGATCGCCTTCGCCGATGTGATCCTGCTGAACAAGACCGATCTGGTGGCTACGGCGGATCTCGAGCGTCTCGAGGCACGCGTGCGCTCGATCAACCCCTCGGCGCGCATCTTGCGCACACACAATGCCGCGGTTGCGATCGACGAGGTGCTGGATCAGGGCGCGTTCGATCTCTCGCGCGCGCTGGAGGTCGATCAGGATTTCCTCGCACCGCAGTATCCATTTGAGTGGGCGGCAAGCTACGCGCTTGCGCCGGGCGAGTACGAGATCCGCCTGGGCGAGGAGCACGGGCACGATCATGAGCATGAGCACGGACATGCGCACGCTCACGCGCCGGTGCTCGTCTCGGCGCTGCAGATGGCGGTGCTGCCCGCAGCGGGCGCGGGAGAGCCGGGTCTCAAAGCAAGCATCGATGCCGGCGTGCGCGCGTTCGCGCAACCCGCGGCAGAACTCACCGCGCGCAGCGCGCTTGAGCCCGGTGAGCGGCTCTTTAGTCTGCCGCTGGCACACGGAGATGCCGGCTATCGGTTGAGCATCGCTCAGCCGGGTGACTACGCGATCTTCTGCGAGCACGAGCCCCACGAAGTGACGCTGCAGATCCTGGCCGGTGAGCCATCGGCGCAGCTGCACTTCGCCTCGCATCATCACACCGATGGTGTCTTCTCGGTCGGCATTGCCGATCCGCGTCCGCTCGATGCCGGAAGACTCAATGACTGGCTCTCGTACCTGCTGCAAAGCCGCGGTCAGGACATCTACCGCATGAAGGGCGTGCTCAGCATCCGCGGCGAGGACCGCCGCTACGTGTTCCAGGGCGTGCACATGATGTTCGACGGCCGTCTCGATCGGCCGTGGAACGGCGCGCAGCGCAGCAACAGCCTGGTCTTCATCGGCCGCAATCTGGATCGTGAGGAGCTGATGGCCGGATTCGAGTCCTGCTGCGCGTGAGCACGGCGACGCTGCGGCGCACGGGCCGGATCGAGCTCGGCAGCTACATCACCGATTGCGCCTGGTCCGGCGATGGCGCACGCCTTGCGGTCGCAGGCGGCGAAGGTCCGATCATGCTCATCACTCTGGCGGGCTCGGAGACGCAGGCGCGGACGCTGGGCGAGCATGCCCTCGGGTCGCTCGCGATCGCCTGGAACCCGCGCACGGCATCCTTCGCCTCATCCGGTCAGGATGGCGTTCTCATGCTCTGGGACGCCGATGCCGGAACCGGACGGCGCCTTCGACACAGCACTGCCTGGACCGAGCACCTCGCCTACAGCGCCGATGGCAAGTGGCTCGCGAGCGCCGCCGGCAAGATCATCACGCTGTGGTCAGGCAGCGGTGAGCTGGTGCGCGACCTCGCACCCTGCTCGGGAAATGCCGCAGGGCTTGCCTGGGCCGACGCCGGCAGCGAGATCGTTGCGGCCACCCCCGCGGGCCTCGTGCTCGAGCGTCTGTCGGCACCGGCGGCGCGACGCGAGTACCCGGCCCCGGCGCCGTGCCTGACCGTGGCGCCGAGTCCGAACGGGCGCGTGCTTGCGACCGGGCTTGCCGATGGCACGGTGCGCTTCTGGTACCGCGCCACGGGGCGCGTTTCCCAGATGGCCGGTTACGGCGCCAAGGTGCGGTTGACGGCGTGGAGCGGCAACGCTCGCTACCTGGCAACCTCCTCAGGTCCGGAGATCATCGTGTGGGATTTTGCCGGCAAAGGCCCTGAGCGCTCCAAGCCGCTCGAGTTTGCACTGCACACAGAGCGTGTCGAAGCGCTCGCATTTCAGCCGCAGGGTCAATGGCTTGCAGCAGCCGCGCGCGACGGTCGCATCTCCTTGTGGCTGCCCGGCAAGCTGGACAGCCCCGCCGACGTGCAGCTCGCGGGCGATGCGCCGACGGTGCTGCGCTGGTCGCCGAATGGCCGCCTTCTCGCCGCCGGTGAACGCTCCGGCGCGCTCACCATCTTCGAGCTCACTGAAACGCCTCGGCCGCGCTAGCGGCAAGCACAGCGCGTTCGCTGCTGTCAAATTTCCGCTGTCGGTGGCATTTCAACCGTCCCCTGGTCCAAACTGTCACCTGTTCCGGACGTGCGATAACAACAGCCTCAAGACGCGAGCGCGCGGCCGGGTTTATTTCGAGCGGGACCGCAAAGGGTTCGCATCATGTCTATCGAAACCTATCAGGGGCCGGAGAGCTTCGTCGCGCACGCACCGCGCCGGCTGCCGGCATCCGCCGGCCGCGGCAGCTCACGCATGCTGGAGAGCTACCTCGGCGACATCGAGTACCTCATGCGCGAGGGTCTGTGGGAAGAGGCCGAGCCGCTCGCTCTGGCGCTGCCCCATATCTGCTGTGCGCTGGCGAACTCGGAGCTGCACAGCTCGCGTGAGCGCTTTCTCGTCTGGTGCGAGACCTGGGTCCGCCCGCTCGAGCGCAGCCCATACCGGCAGCCGCCCACGCCGGCACAGCTGCTCGAGCTGGCGCAGGCGCACGATGTGGCCGAAGAGATCGGTGCGCGCTCTGCCGTGCCGTCGCACGCGCTGCGCCAGCTGCGGCTGCGCCGCCTGTCACGCGCCGCCCCGGCGCGCCGGCGCATGGCGATGGCCGATGAAGAGCGGCGCGAAAGCGACGCACCGCTGGAAGTCTGCGCCGCGCTCGTCGAGGCCGTCCGCCGCTGGTACAGCGATTGGGCCGGCCGGCAGGCGACGGTGCAGATGAATCTCGCGCGTCTCGCCGTCCTGCGCTGAAGACCCTGACGCCTCAGGAGCGCTTCAGGCCAGGCTCGCCGTGATCGGCAGCCGGCGAATGCGCCGGCCGCTCGCTGTGAAAATGGCGTTGCAGACGGCCGGAGCGATCACCGGCACGGCAATCTCACCCACGCCCCCCATCGGGCCGTCGCTCGCAATGATGTGTGTCTCGACGGCAGGCATCTCATTCATGCGCAGCACGGGATAGTCGTTGAAGTTGTTCTGCTGCACGCGGCCGTGATCGAGCGTGATCGCGCCGTGCAGCGCCGCTGAAAGTCCGTAGACGATCCCGCCTTCCATCTGCGCAGCAACGGTGTCGGGGTTGACGACCGGACCGCAATCGACGGCGCAGACCACCCGGTGCACGCGCACCGCCTCGCCCATCACCGAGACTTCCGCCACCTGCGCGACGATGCTGCCAAAGCTCTCCTGCAGCGCGATGCCATGCGCGTGACCCTGTGGCAGAGGCTTGCCCCAGCCGGCGTGCTCGGCCGCGGCATTGAGCACGGCCAGGTGGCGGGGCTTGCCGGCGAGCAACGCGCGGCGCAGCTCGAGCGGATCCTTGCGCCCGGCTGCGGCGAGCTCATCCAGGAACCCATTGACGACGAAGCCGGTGTGCGAGTGGCCGACCGAGCGCCAGAACTGCACCGGTACGGCATTCACGGGCTCGTGGATGTCGACGGTGAGATGCTCGATGGCGTAGGGCATATCGGCAGCGCCCTCGACACTCGTCACGTCGAAGGTCTTCTTCATGATGGGCTCGAACAGCGTGCCCGCGATGATCGACTGCCCGGCCATGGTCTGATGCCAGGCAACGGGCATGCCGTGGCGATCGAGTCCGCCGCGCAGGCGGTCGAGAAAGAACGGCCGATACCAGCCACCGCGCATGTCGTCCTCGCGCGTCCACTGCACTTTCACCGGCCGGCCCAGATCCCTGGCGACGTGTACGGCCTCGACGATGAAATCGGATTTGGCATTGCCGCGACGGCCGAAACCGCCACCGAGAAAAGTTGTATGCAGTGCCACCTGCTCGGGCTTCAGGCCGAGTGCGGCCGCCGCCTGACGGCGATCCTCGGACTGAAACTGCGTGCCGACCCAGATGTCGCAGCGGTCCGCGCGCGCATGCACGGTGCAGTTGAGCGGCTCCATGCAGGCGTGAGCGAGGTAGGGCACCTCGTACTCGGCCTCGATCACATGCGCAGCGTGCGCCAGCGCCTGACTCACATCGCCGCTCGCATGAGCCACCAGGCCAGGCTTCGCGACCAATGCGCGATACTCCTCACGCAGGGAGCGCGTGGCGAGCTCGGCGCCGGCGCCCTCGTCCCAGCGAGTCTGCAGCGCCTCGCGGCCGCGCTTTGCGGCCCAGGTGTTCGTCGCGATCACCGCCACGCCCGAGGGCACGCTCTTCACGTCCACCACGCCTGCAATCGCACGCGTGGCCGTGTCATCGACGCCGGTGAGCCTGGCGCCAAAGACCGGCGCACGCGCGATCATCGCGTAGAGCATTTGCGGCTGACGGACATCGATGCCGAACTCAGCCTGTCCGGTCACCTTGACGCGACTGTCGAGCCGCGGCACGCGACGGCCGATGACCTTGAACTCGCTCGCGGGCTTGAGCGGCAGTTTCGCCGGCGGCTGAATGCCCGCGGTGAGCGGCACCAACTCGCCGTAGCGCGCGCGCCGCGTGCCATCGGTGATCACGCCGTCGGCAGCGCTGAGCCGCGCGGGGTCGATCTGCCACGCTTTCGCCGCGGCGGCGATGAGCACGGCGCGGGCTGCAGCGCCTGCCGCGCGCAAGGGCTCAAAGCTCGTGCGCACGCTCGAGCTGCCGCCGGTGAACTGCATCGGAAACCAGTTGCTGTTATAGGCTGGATCCACGGGCGCGGCCTCGACGCGGATGCGCGATGGATCCACGCCCAGCTCCTCGGCGATGATCATCGGGAGACTGGTGTAGACACCCTGCCCCATCTCCGCCTTGGGGCTGATGATCGTGACCGTATCGTCCTCGGCGATGCGGATGAACGCGTTCGGCGCAAACGGCTCGTGACTCGCCGGCGGCAGTCGCGCCGGCGCGGATTTCACATTCACACCGATATAGAGTCCGGCGCCGACCAGGGCCACACCCACGAGCAGCTGACGGCGGCCGCGATCGAAGCCCACGGCGGCGGCTGTGGTTTCCTCGCTCACGAGGCTGGCGGCTCCTCGTGGTGCGTGTCGCCCGCGGCGGCGCGCGCGATCGCCGCATGGATGCGCTGATAAGTGCCGCAGCGACAGATATTGCCGGCCATCGCTGCGGTGATGTCATCGCCGCTGGGATGAGGATTGCTGGCGAGCAGCGCGGCTGCCGCCATGATCTGGCCCGACTGGCAATAACCGCACTGCACGACGTCGAGCTCGATCCACGCGCGTTGCAGCGGATGATCCGCGTTCGCGGACAGACCTTCGATCGTCGTGACCGATGCGCCCACTGCGGCGCTCACCGGTGTCACGCAGGCGCGGATCGGCTTGCCGTCCAGGTGAACCGTGCAGGCGCCGCACAGCGCCATGCCACAACCGAACTTGGTGCCTGTGAGCCCAAGCACGTCGCGCAGCACCCACAGGAGCGGCATGTCGGGGGCGGCGTCGACTTCGACAGCTCGGCCGTTGACGGTGAGGGACAACACCTGGATGCTCTTCAAGGCAGTCGTGCCGGAAGTGGCTCACGGATGTTAAGGCGCCGCCTGCCGTGTGACAATCGCGCCGGTGTCGCGCCTCGGCGAGCGTCTGCAACGCATTGCACAGATCGGCCCGCATGAGCGCAGGGCTGTTGCGCTGGCGTTCCTGTGCCATTTCACGATGTTCTCGAGCTACTACATCCTGCGGCCGGTGCGGGATACGGTAGCGACGGTCTTCGGCACGGCGGAACTGCCGTGGCTGTACATCGGCACCTTCGCCGGCACGCTGATCGCATCCCCCATTTACGCCGCGCTCGCGACACGCTTGCGGCTCTCTTCGCTCCTGCCGGGCGTGTTCTGGTTCTGGCTCGGCAACGTCGCGCTGTTCGAAGTGCTGTTCCGGCTCGTGCCGCAAAGTGCGTGGGTATCGGGCGCGTATTACATCTGGTTCAGCGTCGTGAACCTCTACATGATCTCGGTGTTCTGGACGCTGATGGTCGACCTCTTCACACCGAGACAGGCGACGCGCCTGTTTGCCCTCATTGCTGCCGGCGGCAGTCTCGGCGCCGTGGCCGGACCCCTCATCACCCGCTCAACCGTGCGGCTCATCGGGCTCGATGGGCTGTTGGTGATCGCGGCCGGGGGCTTCGCGCTCGTGATCGTGCAGGTGCACCTGCTGATGCGCGAGAAGGAGCGGCTGCGTGCGAGTGGCGATGAAGTGCAGGACTCCACCTTCACGCACGAGCTCACCGGCAATCCCTTCGAGGGCTTCCGCAGGCTGTTCAGTTCGGCCTACGCACGCAATCAGGCCCTGTACATGCTGCTCATGACCTGGATCAACACCGTCGCCTATTTCCTGCAGGTCGACGTCATCGCGAAGTCATTCAGCGTGCTCACGGACCGCACGCTGGCGATCGCGGACATCGATCTGCTCGTCAATATCTTCACGGCGATCGTCCTGATCTTCGGCGCCGGCCGCTTCGTGCAGCGCTTCGGCGTCACGGCAGGCCTCGTGCTCAATCCGCTCATCCTGCTGGTCGCGTTCTGCGGCATCGCGCTCTCGCCCACGTATTTCATGATCCGCGCCGTGCAGGTGGTGCGCAGCGTGGCGCAATACGCGATCGCCCGCCCCAGCCGCGAAATCTGTTTTACCGTGGTGGAGCAAGCCGAGCGCTACCGCACGAAGAATGTCATCGATACGGTGTTCTACAGGCTCGGCGATCTGACCGCGGCCTGGTTGCAGGTGGGACTCAGGGAGCTCGGGCTGCGTGTTTACAGCTCCGTGACACTGGGATTCGGTGCAAGCGTGCTGTGGGGATTCGTCGCGCTGCGGCTCGGGCGGCGCTACGAAGGGCTGCGCAGGCAACGTGACTTGGCTATAGTCACCGGCCCAGCCGCAAGCGCCCCTGCCGGCTCAGTCAAGGCTCTGTATGAACCAGAACAATAATTCATCGGCATTCGCGCGGCTGTTCAAAGCGCTCGCGGCGGTGGAGCCCTTCGAGCTCAAGGCCGTGATCCTGAGCATGCTCTACTTCTTCTTCCTGTTCGGCAGCTACTCCGTGGTGAAGCCCGTGCGCGATGCGATGGGCACGGTCTACGGCATGAGCCACATCCAGGAGCTGTTCACGGCGACCTTCTTCGCCAGCTTCCTGTTTGCACCGCTCTACGCTGGACTTGCAGCGCGGATCAAGCTGTCCTCGTTCCTGCCATGGGTTTACGGTTTCGTCGCGATCAGCATTCTCGCCTTCTACGTTCTCTTCATCGGTGGGAAGTATCAGGACAAGTGGATCGCTGCCGCGTTCTACGTCTGGGTGAGCACGTTCAACATGCTCATCATCTCGGTGTTCTGGAGCTTCATGGCCGATATCTTTTCGCGCACCCAGGCGAAGCGGCTGTTCGGCTTCATCGCAGCGGGCGGTACGGTCGGCGGCATCGTCGGCCCCGCGGTTGCGACTTTCCTCGCCAAGCTGGTGGGCAACAACGGCCTGATGCTGATCTCCGCGGCGGGCTTCGTCGTGACGGCGCTCATCGTCGTGTTGCTCTCGCGCGAGAAGCAGAAGCTCGTCGCGGCCGGCGCCGAGGCACAGCGCACCTCGCTCGATCACCGTCTCGGCGGCAATCCCTTCGCGGGATTCGCATTGCTCGCGCGCTCGCCCTATCTGCTGTTGCTCGCCCTGTTTCTGCTGCTGATGACCTGGATCTCGACCATCGTCTACATCCAGCTGGGCGATCTCATCACCAAGGCATTCGCGAGCCGCGAAGCGCGCACTCAGGCCTATGCGCTGATCGATCTGTCGGTGAACAGTATCGCGGTGATCATTCAGCTCCTGGGCACCGGTCGTTTCATTCAGCGATTTGGCGTCACCACCGGACTGCTGCTGAACCCGGTGATCATGGTGATCGCCTTCCTCGCGATCGTGTTCTCGCCTGTGCTGATGATTCTGGGCGGCATTCAGATTCTGCGGCGCGTGGCGGAATACGCGGTGGCGAAGCCGACGCGCGAGATGCTCTTTACGGTCGTGGATCAGCAGAGCAAGTACAAGGCCAAGAACGTCATCGATACGGTTGTGTACCGCTTCGGCGATGTCACCTCGGCGTGGGTGAGCTCGTTGATTCTGCCGTTCGGTGTTGCCGGGCTTGCGATCTTCGGTGCGATCGTCTGCCTGATCTGGTTCCCGGTGGGGTACGTTCTCGGCCGGCGCTACGAAAACATGCGCGGTGCCGAAGCCACCCCTGCAGGCGCGGCTTCCTCGCACGCCGGCGGCTAGTCGCGGGTGCGAGGCCCCGGGGCCTCAGGCGACGGCGGCGCCCGCTGCTTCGATCGCTTCGGCGTTGCGCCCGTCGCGCAGCGCGCGCATGCCGGCGACCGCTTCGACGACGAGCGCTGCACTTGCCAGGCGATCATCGCGTGACTTGGCGAGCATGCCGTCGAGCAGCGTCTGCAGGTGCTCGAGCGGGCGAGGCAGCTTGGGCAGCGGCGCGTTCACATGCTGCTGCAGCACCTCGATCGCCGAGTTGCCGGAGTACGGCTTCCGCGTCGTGAGCATCTCGTAGAGGATGATGCCCAGACTGTAGAGGTCGGTGCGGGCATCGAGCGCCTCGCCGAGGGCCTGCTCCGGGCTCATGTAATAGGGCGAGCCGCGCAGCACACCCTTGCGCGTGCTCTGGGAGGCGCCCTCGATGTTGCGCGCCAGACCGAAATCGATCAGCACGATCTCGTCCGTCTCGCGCAGCATGACATTGGGCGGCTTCAGGTCCCGATGCAGCAGCCCGCCCTGGTGCACGACCTGCAGCGCGCGCGCGATCTGCTCGGTGTAGCGCAACGCGTCGGCCTCGAGGATGCCGCGTTGCAGGCGCGCCTTGAGATCTCCGCGCGGGAAATACTCCATCGCAAGATACTCGCGGCCTTCGTGCACGCCGTAGTCGTGAATGTCGACGATGGCGCCGTGCCGGATCGCAGAAAGCGCGGCGTGCTCGCGAGCGAAGATCTGCCGCTCGTTGGCCTCTTCCGGCTCGCTCTTGCTCACCTTGAGTGCCACGTCGGTGCCGGTGACGGCGCTGGTCGCGAGATAGACGATCGCCTTCTCTGATTCACCGATCGTCTTTCGGATCGTGTAGCCGGGAATGGGGTCACGGAGCGAGCGCGCGGCGGGCGCGGCGGCCTGCTCGGCATCCTCGGCGGCGCGGATCTCGATCCGGCGCAGTGCGAGGCGCACGGCCGAGCGCAGCCGCTCCGGTGTGAGCAGGCGCTTGGGCAGATAATCCACGGCCCCCAGCTGCAGCGCACGCACCGCCGTCAGCTCATTGCCGTCTTCGGCGACGGTGAGGAGCGGCGGAAAATCCTCGTGATCGCGCAGCTCGCGCAACCACTCGAGCCCTTCGGAATGCGGGTCATCCGGATTGGTGCCGAATTCGATCGCCAGGACGACCAGATCGTGATCGGCGCTGGTGATCGATTCGTAGCGGCTGCGGAAGCCCTCGAGATCGAGCGCCATGACCTGCCCCTCCTGGCACAGCACGCCCAGATGATGCCGCATCCACTCCCGGTAGCGGTTGTCCCGATCGACGATGAGAACGCGTGCCTTCATGAAGCTTCCGTTACTGCGGCTCGATCTAAGGGGAAAAGACGATGCGCAGACGCACCCGCTGATCGACCGGGTGACCGTCGCGAATCATGGGCTCGTAGCGCCACTGCCGGACTGCAGCGACAGCCGCGGA
>Ga0335081_10021988_pt1 | contig 10318 bp, 11 predicted proteins | sample Lox_Sample_35_FD_206713 | JGI IMG/M metagenome (GOLD analysis project Ga0335081, IMG submission 206713) | Soil microbial communities from Loxahatchee National Wildlife Refuge, Florida, United States - Lox_Sample_3.5 | ecosystem: Environmental > Terrestrial > Soil > Wetlands | place: USA...
TATACCGGTGCGGCTTTGCGGGCTCCCAGGAGGCTTACGACGCGGCCTACGATCGGCTGTTCACCGCACTGGATTGGCTGAGCGATCGGCTGACGAACCAGCGATACCTGATGGGCGACACCATTACCGAGGCCGACGTGCGGCTGTTCACCACCCTGGCCCGCTTCGACCCGGTCTACCACGGGCATTTCAAGTGCAATCGAAGCAAGCTGTCCGAGATGCCGGTGCTGTGGGCCTACGCCCGCGACCTGTTCCAGACGCCGGGTTTCGGCGACACCACCGATTTCGTCCAAATCAAGCAGCATTACTACATCGTGCATTCGGATATCAACCCCACCGGTATCGTGCCCAAGGGCCCCGACCTGAGCGGGTGGCTGACCCCGCACGGCCGGGAAGCCTTGGGGGGCAGGCCTTTCGGCGACGGCACGCCTCCGGGGCCGACGCGGGTAGGCGAGCGAGTGCCTGCCGGTCACGGCGCGTAACGAATGTTAGAGTCCGCGCATGGTAGTGGCCGCGTTCGTTTTGGCGCTGTGCGCGCTCGTCGTCGCGCTGGGCTCGATGTTCGCTGCGATCATGTCGATTCGGTTTGCGCGCCTGTCCGCGAACGCCGCGACTCGCTCGGCTGATCTTGCCGAGATAGTGGAGAAGGGCCGGCATTACGGCTGGCGCATCGAGGCCAGGACCAACGACAAGCCGCGCAGGTTCTACACGCTGCGCAATGTCGGCACGGTCAACGCCCGTAACGTCACGCTGGCCGGTGACTACAAAGAACTGATGTTCCTCGACGGTCAGAGCTCGGTAGACGTCGCGGCGGGCCAGGCCCGGCTGTTCTCGACGATGCTGCAGCCGAGTGGCAATCAAGCGGGTGAAATACACATCACCTGGACGCCGGACCTGCCCGACGCCGAGCCATTGACGTGGACAGAGACGCCACCGCCGGCCCGCGCCGTATAGGTGGCGGCCTCAATACTTCAGTCGCACTGACCATTCCGCGTGGGGGGCGTCGCGCAGCTCACCGGAGGGATCGACCACCAGCGTCAGCAACTGCACGACTATCCCGGTCAGCTGCCCGCGCTGCGGGTCGACCGTGGGGATGGTGACCGCCAGCCGGCTGTTGGGCCGAAACAGGGTGCCGGTGGTGTTGGTGGGGTCCTCATACACCTGCAGCAGCCGCCAAGGTGCCCGCGAAATGGCCTCGGGCACCGAGAGCTGCACCGGATAGCGTGCACTCGCCGGCAGCTCCCCTTGCGCTTGAGGTGTCTGACAGTCCTCGAGGTTGAGCACGTTGCAGTATTGGTACGGACCGACGCGGACCAGGTGGCCGTGCGAATACGCGCTGATCTCGGGTCGCTGCGGACCGGGCTTGCGCACCAGTAGCCACGCGCCGATCCCGGCACCGACCGACAGCAATACCACGGCGACCGCGAGCAGCGCGGCCGCACCCCGATTGAATCCGGACTTCACCTGGGTGCCGCCGACGGGCTGTCGGTGCCGCGGCGCGTGCCCTCCTGCTCGACCATCACGGGCCGATTACCGCCGAGGCCGGGAATCAATGAGTCACCGCGGAAGCTGACGACGGTTTGGGCCAGGCCCAGGATCAGCAGGGTGCTGACCGCGGTGAAGCCCACCCACAATTCGGTGTAGACCAATACACCCAGTGCGCCGCCCAGCACCCAGGCCAGCTGCAGGGTCGACTCCGAGCGCCCGAACCCCGATGCCCGAGATTCTTCGGGCAAGTCGTTCTGCAGCGAGGCGTCCAGCGAGGCCTTCGCAATTGCGCTGGACCCCGAGGTGACCAGGGTGGCGATGGTGGCCACCACCAGGTTGCCGGCCACCGCGGCCGCCAACGCCAACACCGTGACGGCCACGGTGCAGCGCACCACCAGGACGGCCGGCCTGCCCAGTTGCAGGCGTGCGCTGGTGAAGTTGCCGGCGAAGTTGCCGATTGCGGCTGCTGCGCCGATCATGCCCAGCATGCCCAGCTGATACCAGGCGCTCGCTTGATGCGCCTTGGCGACAAACGCCGGATACAAGAACAGGAAGCCGACCATCACCTTGATGGTGCAGTTGCCCCACAACGAGGTAATGATATTGCGGCCCAGCGGTTGTCGAAGTGTCCCGCCGACTTTCTTCACTTCGTCGGGCCAGTCCTCCGCCCGCGGGTGGGGGTGCCTGCCTCTGGGGGCGTGCCCCGATCGCCGAAGCGGTTCGCTGTGTCGCCGATAGCTCAAGGTCGCGGGAACCTCACCGGTGGTGACCTCGACCCAGCGCGGAATCCGCATCGACAGCATGGCGCCGGTGACCGTCACCGCGACCACGACGAACAGCGCCCCGGGCAGCCTGAACAGGTGGGTGCAGACGAACTCGACGCCGCCTGCGATGGCGCCGCCGACGATGGTGCCGCCCAGCAGACCGAAAACCGTCAGCCGGGAGTTGACCCGGACCAAGTCGATGGTCGGCGGCATCACCCTCGGCGTCACCGCGCTGCGCAGCACGCTGAACGATTTCGAGAACACCATCATGGCCAGCGCGCATGGATACAGCACCATTGACGGGTAGCTGCCGGTGGCGCCGTCGTAGTTCATGATCAGCACCACTGCCAGTGCGGTGCGGAGAGCGAACGAGGTCGCCAGCGCGACGCGGCGGCCGTGCTGCAGCCGGTCCAGCGCCGGTCCGATGAGGGGTGCGATCACCGCGAACGGCGCGATGGTTATCAACAGGTACAGAGCGACCTTGGACTTGCTCTCCCCGCTGGCCGCGGCGAAAAACAGCGTGTTGGCCAACGCAACGGCCATCGCGGCATCGACGGCGAAATTCGCCACCACCGGCCACGTCAGCGCGGTCAGCCCGGACTTGTCGGCGCCGTCGGCGGTGGCGGCCCGCTGGACCATCCAGTACATCCGGGAACCCATTTCGCGGCTTCGCATTGCCGCAGCGCGGGTGACGGTGATTCGTTCGTCAGGGGCGGGACCGCGAGGTGGCGTGCCGCTGGATTTGGGTTCTGGCCGCTGGCCCAGCGGCGGGAGATAGCGGTTGGCGCTGGGCATCGGCGGCGGGCGGCGCGTTCGGCGATAGTCGGAGTCATCGGCTGGGTAATTGGCCATGCCCGGATGCTGGTTGGCCGATCCCTTGAGGTTCGGGCGGCTTGGGTGGCCCGGGGTTGAGGCCACTCGCCCCGGGTGATCACGCCGCCGTCCTGACACGGGTCAATTCTCCCCTATGCCGTCAGGCAACCGGGCGTGGCTCGCCAACCTAGTATTGGAGACGCACCGCAGAAAGGGGACAGCGTGACCCGACCCGTTGGGGGATCCGTGGAATCCGCCTCGGAAGCCGGCTCGGAAGCCGGCGTTGCAACCGGCTTTGCGACCGACGCCGTGACCGTAGCCGAGTGGCCCGCGGAGACGGCGGCGCTGCTCACCGGTGCGATCGACCAGGCCCGGGCCGCCGTGGCGGAGTTCAGCGGCGCGGAGGCGGTGGGGGACTACCTGGGTGTCGGCTACGAAGATCCAAACGCCGCCACCCACCGGTTTCTGGCCCATCTGCCCGGCTACCAAGGATGGCAGTGGGCGGTCGTCGTCGCTGCCTATCCCGGAGCCGGGCACGCCACGGTCAGCGAAGTGGTGCTGGTCCCGGGGCCGACGGCGCTGCTGGCACCCGAATGGGTGCCGTGGGAGCAGCGGGTCAGGCCGGGGGATCTCAGCCCCGGAGACTTGCTCGCGCCGGCCAAGGACGATCCGCGACTGGTCCCCGGGTACACCGCCAGTGGTGACCCGCAGGTGGACGAGACCGCCGCCGAACTCGGGCTGGGCCGTCGCTGGGTGATGAGTGAGTGGGGCCGGGCGCTGGCGGCCCAGCGTTGGCACGACGGTGACTACGGTCCGGACTCGGCGATGGCGCGGTCGACCAAACGGCTGTGCCGCGACTGCGGATTCTTCCTGCCGCTGTCGGGATCGCTCGGCGCCATGTTCGGTGTCTGCGGCAACGAACTGTCCGCCGACGGGCATGTCGTCGACAAGTTGTACGGGTGCGGCGCCCATTCCGACACCCCCGCTCCGGCGGGCAGCGGTTCGCCGATGTATGAGCCCTACGACGACGGCGTCCTCGACGTCATGGAGACGCAAACAGCAAAGCCGCTCGAGCTGTCCGATTCGGAGTCGCCCGATTAACCTTGCTCGGCGGCGGCTTTGATGTTGGCCAGCGTGGCGTTCATGCCGTCGACCAATTCGCGTTCGAAATTCGCTGTCCCACCCAAGAGCGCATTGATCGAGAGGTTTGAAAACGCCGTGACGCCGTTTTCGGCGTGACGGCTCTCAATCACCCTGGTGCCCTGGCCATTCGGCTCGAGCTCGTAGCTCCAGATCGTGTGGTTCGTGTCGACCCGGAACGCCAGCTTCTTTTCCGGGATGACCTCGACGACCGTGCACGTGGTGGGCCAGAACAGGCGGTTGCGGCGGTTGAAGTTGAGGGTGCGGGTGCCCGCGCGAAGCGGACCGAACGGCCGCATCCATCGGCACTGCGGGCTCCACTGCGGCATCCGCCGAAAATCGGAGATCAACGCCCAGACCCTCGATACCGGGGCGTCGATGTCGGTTTGCGCCTGCAGTAGCGGGTCTGCCATTTGTCCTCCACGGCAATCTATTTCGGGTCGAGAAAAGTCTCGAGTCCGGTCTGTGCACCGCGCGTGCCGCGGCGCGCACCCGCAAGCTGTAAGAGGAAGATGCTCGTCCCCACCAGCCCGGTTCCCAGTCCGGCCAGCGTCACCGGACGCCAACTCTGCAGGGCAGGCACGACGAATGCGGCGACCGTCGCGAGCAGCCAGCCCAGCGCGCCGACCGCGATGATCGGCCACACTGCGAGCAGCCTGGCGGGTAGCGGCGGCGGCTCGGGGCTCGGCTCGCGGCGAGGGCCAGGGTCGGTGTTCATCGCGATCAACATAGCCCGGCCACGATGCGGGACCAAAGCTGTCGTTTTTCGCAACTGGCTCATAGGTTCGATGTAACCTCGCGCCATGGCTGACAGCGATGCGCGGCTGGCCGCCGACCTGTCGCTGGCGGTCATGCGGCTGGCCCGCCAACTGCGGTTCCGGAATCCGCAATCGCCGGTGTCGCTGTCCCAGCTGTCGGCGCTGACGACCTTGGCTAACGAGGGGGCCATGACGCCCGGCGCCCTGGCTATCCGCGAGCGGGTTCGACCGCCGTCGATGACCCGGGTGATCGCCTCCTTGGCCGACATGGGTTTCGTGGATCGCGCGCCGCACCCCGTCGACGGCCGGCAGGTGGTGGTGTCGGTGTCCGAGTCCGGTGCCGAGTTGGTCAAGGCGGCGCGCCGTGCCCGCCAGGAGTGGCTGGCCGAGCGGCTCGCGACGCTGGACAGCGACAAGCGCTGCACCCTGCGCGAGGCCGCCGACATCATGTTGGCGTTGGTCGACGAAAGCCCGTGACTGCGCCGGACGTGGACGTTCAGGACGTCAACGATCCCGACGATCCCCGGCTCGACGACTTCCGCGACCTGAACAGCGTCGACCGTCGCCCCGATCTGCCGACCGGCAAAGGCCTGGTGATCGCCGAGGGCGTGCTGGTCGTGCAGCGCATGCTGGCGTCGCGGTTCACTCCGCACGCGATGCTGGGCACCGACCGCAGGCTGGCTGAACTGCACGACGATCTGGTCGGCGCCGGCGCGGTCCGGGCGCCGTACTATCGGGCGTCCGCGGACGTCATGGCGCAGGTCGTGGGCTTCCACCTCAATCGTGGGGTGCTGGCCGCCGCCCGGCGGGTACCCGAACCGACCGTCGCGCAAGTGGTCGACGGTGCCCACACCGTCGCGGTGCTCGAAGGCGTCAACGACCACGAGAACCTCGGCTCGATCTTTCGGAACGCGGCGGGGCTCGGCGTGGACGCGGTGGTGTTCGGCGGCGGCTGCACCGATCCGCTGTACCGTCGCGCCGTCCGGGTGTCGATGGGGCATGCGCTGCTGGTGCCATACGCGCGGGCAGCGGACTGGCCCGCCGACCTGGTGACGCTGAAGGAACGCGGCTTTCGGCTGTTGGCGATGACTCCACACCGGCAAGCGCGGGCGCTGCCGGAGGCGATGACCGCGGTGCGCGACGAACCGATCGCGGTGCTGGTGGGCGCCGAAGGCCCCGGCCTGACCGCGGCCGTCCTGCGGTTAAGTGATGCGCATGTGCGCATCCCGATGTCGCGGAGCACCGACTCGCTGAACGTCGCCACTGCGGCCGCCCTGGCGTTCTACGAGCGGGTTAGGCTCGGCCAGTGAGTGACGGATCCGTGCCATGGGGAACGGGTTTGACACTCGCCGGCTTCGTTGCGGCGGTCACCGCCACGGTAGTTGTGGTGCTGAGCCTCGGACTGATCCGGGTCCACCCGCTGTTGGCCGTCGGGCTCAACGTCGTGGCAGCAGGCGGGCTGGCACCGACCCTGTGGGGCTGGCGGCGCACTCCCGTACTGCGCTGGTTCGTGCTCGGCGCCGGGGTAGGGGTGCCCGGCGCGTGGGTGACGCTGCTCGCCCTGACAGCCGCTGGCCGTTAGCCCCGCCCGTAGCCGCCGTCGGCCACGTGAGTCACTTTAGCCACACCAGCACCGACGGCTGGGTCATCACCCTGTTCTGAAAAGCGATGGCATATGTGATATCACGACGGCCACCGTTCGGCGCTCACGTAGTAGTTCATCGTCGGGTGATATCGCATACGCCATCAAGATGCAGACGGCATTATCTCCTCGCCCAGAGACTCAAGTGACGCTTGAGTCTAAGAGGTCTCCTACGTTGCCCGTAGCGCGTTCTGAATCGGGCTAGCCCCGAGCGCTCGAACGGACTCCGAGTAGCACATCTTCCCAAGCTGGAATGGCCGGCTTGCCGCGCCGGCTGCTTGCCGGGCTGCTCACCGGCTGTTCTGTGGCCGGGGCCGGGGGAGCTTGGGAGGGTTTCGCTTCCTGGACCGTCTGGGGGATCTGGGCCGTCGCCGCCGCGGGCTCGTCGAACTCGAGGCGGGCCACCGGCGCCAATGGCCGCAGCGGGGGTTTGAAGTCCGGGTCGATCAGCTCACTGGCCGGGTCGTCCATTGCGGTGACGGTTCCGCCGTGGGCGCCGGGAGTGAAGCAGAAATGCGCGAGGTTGTCCGAACGGCCGGCCTGCCACGAAAGCTGCACCGTCCAGCGGCCGTCCTCGTTGCGCCACGAGTCCCAGCTCAGCTTGGCCGGGTTGAGGCCGCGTGCCACCAGCGCGGCGGAGACGGTCTCCAGCAGCGTCAGGACTGCGGGGCCGTCGACGCGGAGCGGGTGTGCGGCGGTTGCCAGCTCCGCGGCCCGCGAACGTTCCAGCAACACCGGGTGGGCGAATCGCCGGATCCGCGAAATGTCAGAGCCCGACGCCGTAGCCACCTGCTCGACCGACGCGCCGGCGCGGACGCGGGCCTGAATTTCTTTGGGGCTCAGCATGTCGGTGATTTCGATGTCCAGCTGCGGTTGGTCGAGCGCCGCCGCTTCGCCGCGCAAGGCGGCCCGCAGCCGGTCGTCGGCCGGGAGCCTGAACTGTTCGCCGGGGGTGTCGCCCTCGCAGATGATGTTTTTGCCGTCGGCACCGAGGCCAACCACTTTGAGTTCCCGCATGGCTTCTCCTCGCAGGCTCCGTGCAGCTCAGCACCGGACCCTCAGGTGCGCACTCTAGTGCAGCGAACGCCCGTAACCCGCGCTGACACGCTGGGCGGTTGCGGGCTGATGAAGACCTGGTTAAAGCCGCTCGACGACCCAGTCGACGCACTCGGTAAGGGCGCTGACGTCGTCGGGCTCGACGGCGGGGAACATCGCGACCCTCAGCTGGTTGCGGCCGAGTTTGCGGTACGGCTCGGTATCGACGATGCCGTTCGCCCGTAGCACCTTGGCGACGGCCGCGGCGTCCACGTCGTCGACGAAGTCGATCGTCCCGACCACCTGAGAACGCAGGCCGGGGTCGGCGACGAACGGCGTTGTGTACGGGCGTTCCTGCGCCCACGAGTACAACCGCTGCGATGAGTCCGCGGTGCGCTTGACCGCCCAGTCCAGCCCGCCATTGCCCAGCAACCAGTCCAGCTGCTCAGCCATCAGCGCCAGGGTCCCGATCGCCGGCGTGTTGTACGTCTGGTCCTTGAGGCTGTTTTCGATCGCGATCGGCAGTGACAGGAAGTCGGGAACCCAGCGACCCGACGCTGCGATGGACTCGACCCTGGCCAGCGCGGCGGGGCTCATGATGGCCAGCCATAGGCCGCCGTCGCTGGCGAAGTTCTTCTGCGGTGAGAAGTAGTAGGCGTCGACCTCGGTGATGTCGACAGGCAGGCCACCGGCGCCGGAGGTGGCGTCGATGAGGATCAGTGAGTCGCCCGAGCCGACCGGGCGGCGGACCGGCACGGCGACCCCTGTCGAGGTTTCGTTGTGCGCCCAACCGATCACATCGACCGACGGGTCGCTCTGCGGCTCCGGGGCGCTGCCGGCGTCCGACTTGATGATGATGGGGTCGCCGACGAACGGGTTCTTGACGACGCAGGAAGCGAACTTCGAGCTGAACTCGCCGAAGGACAGGTGCAGCGAACGTTTGTCGATCAGCCCGAACGCGGCCGCATCCCAGAACGCCGTCGCGCCGCCATTGCCCAGGATGACCTGGTAGCCGTCCGGCACGGAGAATAGCTCCGCCAGCCCCGACCGAACCCGGCCCACCAGGTTCTTGACCGGCGCCTGCCGGTGCGATGTGCCGAACAGGGACGCCGCGGTGGTGGTCAGCGCCTGTAATTGCTCGGGTCGGATTTTTGACGGGCCACACCCGAACCGGCCGTCGCGGGGTTTGATGTTTGCGGGTATCTGGAGCTGGTCGACCATAGTCACCAGGGTAGTGAGCGGTCGAGGTGTGACGCCGCACACACCAAATGCGTGACCACTGGTCAGCCCACACCGCTCCGCACGGGCCTGGCGGATTCCCAGTACCGGCGGTACCGTGTTCTGCATACGTCCGGAAGGTCAACCTCGTTGGGGAGGATGCTATGGCTGGCACGAAGGCTGCTGTGAAGGCCAGGACGCGCATGGTTCAGCGCTGGCGCCGCAACATGGAGGTACGCGACGATGCTGAATACGTGGACATGCTTGCCACACTGTCCGAGGGGTCTGTGCGGCGAAACTTCAACCCGTACACCGACATCGATTGGGACTCGCCGGAGTTCGCTGTCACCGACAACGACCCCCGGTGGATCCTGCCGACGACCGACCCGATGGGCCGCCACCCCTGGTATCTAGCTCAGTCCGAGGACCGCAAGATCGAAATTGGCATGTGGCGTCAGGCCAACGTGGCCAAGGTCGGGCTGCACTTCGAGTCGATCCTGATCCGCGGGCTGATGAACTACACGTTCTGGGTGCCCAACGGGTCACCGGAATACCGGTATTGCTTGCACGAAGCGGTTGAAGAGTGCAACCACACCATGATGTTCCAGGAGATGATCAACCGCATCGGCGCGGACGTTCCGGGAATGCCGCGCAAGCTGCGCTGGGTTTCACCGGTGGTGCCGCTGGTCGCCGGGCCGCTGCCTATTGCGTTCTTCATCGGGGTGCTCGCCGGCGAGGAACCCATCGACCACACGCAGAAAAACGTTCTGCGCGAAGGCAAATCGCTGCACCCGATCATGGAGCGGGTGATGGCGATTCACGTGGCCGAGGAAGCGCGACACATCTCCTTCGCCCATGAGTTCCTACGTAAGCGCATACCGCAGTTGACCCCGATGAAGCGGTTCCTGGTCTCGCTCTACCTCCCGCTGACGATGTGGCGGCTGTGCCGGGCGATCGTGGTGCCGCCCAAGGAGTTCTGGGTGAAGTTCGAGATCCCGCGCGATGTCAAGAGGGAGCTGTTCTTCGGGTCGGCGGAGTCGCGAAAGTGGTTGCGCGACATGTTCGCCGACGTGCGGATGCTGGCCTACGACACCGGCCTGATGAATCCGATCGCCAAGCTGGTGTGGCGGATGCTCAAGATCTACGGCAAGCCGTCGCGCTACCGCAGCGAGCCGCAGCGCCAGCACCTGGCCGCCGCGCCTGCCGCTTAACCTACTGCGAGTTCCTCTATGCCGCATGTCATTACCCAGTCGTGCTGCAACGACGGGTCCTGTGTCTTCGCGTGTCCGGTGAACTGCATTCACCCGACGCCGGACGAACCTGGTTTCGCGACATCGGAGATGCTCTACATCGATCCGGTGGCCTGCGTGGACTGCGGCGCCTGTGTGAGCGCGTGCCCGGTCGGTGCGATCGCGCCCGACACCCGGTTGGGCCCCGAACAGCTGCCGTTCGTCGAGATC
>Ga0335081_10021989_pt1 | contig 10317 bp, 7 predicted proteins | sample Lox_Sample_35_FD_206713 | JGI IMG/M metagenome (GOLD analysis project Ga0335081, IMG submission 206713) | Soil microbial communities from Loxahatchee National Wildlife Refuge, Florida, United States - Lox_Sample_3.5 | ecosystem: Environmental > Terrestrial > Soil > Wetlands | place: USA: Florida...
TCTAGTACCCGCAAGCCGGCCAGAATTCTAACCTTCCACAGACGATTTGTGCACAGCATGCCATGCGGCTACGCCAGGCCCTTGTGGTTTGGGTAACTTAGGCGGCTTTCGACGGACGGGACGCACGCTGCTCTAGAGCGTGTTGGTGAGAGGCGTGCCTGCGCTTGCGAATTACCCCCCACTTTTTCCTGCGTGCGAATGTCATTGTTGCTTATGCTCCCTGGCGAGTATATATGGAGTCGGTCTCGGGAACCTGCCGTTGTCCTGGCGTTGTCAATTTTTGTCAATTTCATAGACATCCTCATCGTGGTTGAGATGATCTAGGAGCTGATTGATGCGCTTTCATCTGAAGAGGAGGCGCGCAAGAAGTGGGAGGGCAAGACTGCCGTTCTCAAGACACGGACCCACGCCATTTGAGAGGCTTTACAAGAACTCCGGCGATGAGTATCCCAGACCCAATTGAGCTTCGGGCCCTCCAGAAGGGTACCTCTCGTTCACACCCTCGTCCAGAGAAAGGCTGAAAGCAGTGATTATTTCTGTATCAGATTCGTGGCATTTAGCGCAGACATCTGTTCTCGTTGCGGGCATCCCCGTTCGTCACACGCTGGAAGGGACCGTTTGTCGAAAGATGGATGTAGCACGAAGGGATGCGCCTGTGACCACTTCGTCTCGGCATAACATGGATGCGTCCAACACCGCCATTGTCGCTGGTTCATATCCAACTGAGCCTGTCCTGGCTTAGAATGGAACCCCTGCTTCGCGCGCAGTAGTGCCCTGAGGGACTCCGTCTATGCGTCGGCTACAGGGTTCAGCCCTTGGAGCGATGTTTGTGCTATTAGGACTGGCAATGTGGATGGCCGCTGATGCCTAGAAACGGCCCTGGCAATGACGTCGAGACGACCTAACCATCCTACGTCCTTGGCAACGCTCAGTCTTCAACGTTAACGGGTTCGAGCCCATGGAGGAACGAACCCATGATACCAATTCTGGAACCGTTTTCAGTCCGAGCCCCGTCGGGCCCGCGGAGAAGTAGCTCAGACTGGGTTCTATCTTACAAACGGGACCTGATACTAGCCCTTCGCGCGTGAGTTCTTCTTCCAAGGTTGCTGCAGAGACGGCTTAAAATGCGGCATGGCCCGTTTGCCCCTGATGGCATGGTTCAGGACTGTGAAGTATCTGCTTCCCGCGGTCTGGACATTCTTGCCAATGTACCTGATTGAGAGACAAGCCGACCTATACTTCCTCTCAGACAACCTTCCCGGTTTCTACAGCATATCGGGTTTGAGACTCCTGCTCTTCATCATTATTGCCATAGCCGGGTCCATCAGCGCAGGCGTGCTCCTGAGACAGCTTTGGGGCGCCGCAATCGCAGAAATCGTCGGGCTGGTCGGCTTCTTCGTGGCTGCCTATGCCATATGTGATCCCAGAGTGTGCTACGCGACTGGACCTGGGGGCCTTGAACCCCTTCGTTTCGGCTTCTTCCTTGGTTCTGTAACCACCGCAGGCTCGGCCCTAGGCGCCGCCATCAGAGGCAAGGCCCTTTCTCGCCTGGGGCACTTCGTGACGGGTTTCTCTGGCTTCTTTGCATCCGGGTTCTACCCCGTCATTTTCACTTTCGCGGGGACCAAATTGCTCTCGCCCTTCCATCCTTGGGCAGCCGCGATATTGCTTGGAATGGCCGGTGTCACAATCTCCGTCACAGTATCGTTGTCCCTGGGCCCACGGTTGGGATTCGCGACCCCAGTACTCTCCCTCGCCACACTTTTCGCACTCTCAGTCGGTATCGCGACCGCATACATCAACTCCATCAGCGTCGACATCACCTTCTACGCTTTGATCGTGATTGCGTCCGCGTGCGTTGGTGCCTTCCTCGTTCGAAAAGACAGACCATGGACAGACCGACACAGGTCAGGGTTCAGCGGGGCATTCGTGACTGGATTGATCCTGGTCATGCTGATGATGCTTCTGCTAGCACCTGACGCGGTGAACGGGGTCCTCCCTGCCTCGGCCGGATCGTCCGAATCGCTCGTGATGGGCGCCCCAGTCTACTTGGGTGCATACATGGATGCGCCCGCAGGACATGCGTCCGGCGCAGAGGTGACAATCAGCTTCGCAGGGACAAACGCGTCATCAATCCAGGCGGACAACTTTCTTTCGGCCGGGATAGGGATTCATGCTGCCGGATGCTGCGTCGACGGCATCGATTACTCCTACCGGTTCGATCTCTTCGAGTTCCACGATGGCAGCGAGATGATGATCGCAAGCGCTTGGCAGGTCTGTGATGATAATGCCGCCTGTGGGGGTCATTCCTGGAAAGTGCTGATGTACTCGGACACGCAGCCGTTCCGGTCAACCGAGCCGAGCGATAACGTGACGCTCAGAATGGAGTGGACTCGGACTCGTTCTAATGCGTCGGTCTTGTGGAGCTACTCGGAGTCGAGAAAGCCTTTCGTGAACTTTACAGATTTCATTCCTCCGAGTTCCGAGAACCACGACTTCAACACGGGCGTGCTCCCTGGCGGAACTCCGACAGCGGCACAGAGTGGAAGTTACTTCTTCCAATTCGGCATCGCGAGCCGGTATCCCATCGGCCACTCCGGGTGGACTGTCGCGTTGACTTGCCCCGCGATTTTGAACGTCGGGTGGAGTTGTGTCCCCCACGCCAAGACCCTCGCCGGAGACCAGTCTTTCTGGAAGGTCTTCTGGCGTTGGGGCGAAGACTACCCAAACACGACGGTTGTCTCGCCTCAACCAGACGTCTTGATATTCGGATTCTCCTCGGCCTCCTCAACTCCGAGTTTTGAAAGCCTCTGGTGAAGACATCCATACTCTTGGCCCAATGAACGGTTAGTGGCAGGCGTAGTAGTCGGCGACGGCATGAAACGACTCCTTGGGCCCGTTCATCTCTCCAAACCGAGTCAGGTTTCCTGATTAACCTTCTCACGGAAAGTGTCGAATCGAGCCTTTCTGCCTGGCCTCCAATGACTGTCAAGACCAGCGTCCGCCTTGGCCGAGGGCCACCGGCTCTTCCGCGTTGGTTGGATTCCTCTTGCTTGGCTTACGAAACTTCACCCGGTTCATCAAACCGCACCAGATGGCTCAGCCTTGTCGATTTCGGCTCTGCTAGAATTGGCAATGTCGCCGGGAGCGCCCGCTAGCCGGAGCTCGGTGGGGTGTTGAGGGGAGGAGCCGGTTTGCCAACATCCTCTACTAGCCTTACCGCGCGCCATGCTACTAGCAGACAGACTACGCCGATTGCGAGAACCAGCGCTTCAAAGAGGGCCAGGCCCATGGATGTCGCGAAAGGAACCAAGAAATCCACCATTCCCATGGGCATTGCGACGAGAAGCAGGCGCTTCCTGTTGTAGACTGCAGCAATGACGCAGAGGTAGCCCCACGCGAGGTGAATCAGGATGGATGACACCCTTTCGACCGTGCCCAAGGCAACAGAGACGAGAGCCTGGGGGACGGGATCGAATAGCCCGGGCGAATTCTTGCTCAGCACGTCATAGACCGTCTGGGCGAGGGACGAGTTGGTCGAGAGGATGACATAATAGGCGACCAGATCAATTAGGGACAGGGCGCCGAGCAGGACTGCGTTCTCCCAAAAGGCAAGACCCGCGCCGTAACCCTCGGCATCCTTCTTGGTCAGGTTGCCCTTCCGTACGGCGTACCAGGCAACCACGGAGGCCAGGCCCACTTCGAAGAACACGGTCTGAATTCCATAGTACACTCCCAATCCGACGCTGTGCTGCCCGAAGTAGCTCGTCGCAGAGCCAATGGTCGGAAGTTGAACAGCGTACTTGAGCGCAATTGCAACAGCGTAGGCGACGAGAGAGTACGAAAGGACTGTGAGTCTGAAATTCCGCCGCTTGCGCAGATACAACAGAAGGGCGGTGCAGATGGCAATCACGATAGCGGGCTGGAGGATGAACAGGGGGTCGATGTTCTGCAAGGTTATGTCACCTCCCGTCGCGGGTGGTGTTAAGCTTCTAGAAGCCGGGGATTCGTTTCACATTCGGGAGCAGGGGAGGAAACCGAATGCGTGCGGAGCGGGGCCGTGTATCCTACGCTTCCCGCAATTCATACCTGTAACTGGCGCTCGCCGAGCTGCGCCATACATTGGCTCCGGAAGATCCAGAGTTCTTCTTTCCTTGAGCTGCCACCAGATTTGACTCTACCGCCCAGGTGCGAACTCCCGGGTGCGGCATACGCGGGCGATCTTCGAATCGCAGAGCTTTCGAGGTGCTTAATAGCGCGCGCCGCGAACCATTCGTAGAAGACGGAGGGCAACCGGAAATGATCGAAACGGACGGGCTCACGAAAAAGTTCGGCAACCTGACAGCAGTGGACGGTGTCTCCTTCAAAGTAGGCGAGGGCGAAGTCTTCGGATTCCTCGGCCCCAACGGAGCTGGCAAGACGACGACGGTGAGGATGCTCTGCTGCTTGATCTCGAAAACCAGCGGGGGCGCCAGGATAGGAGGGTACGAAGTTGGGAACGACGGGGATTCGCTGAAGATACGGAAGATGATCGGTCTCGTCCCCGACAACGTCGGCCTGTATGAGGCGCTGAGTGCCTACAAGAACCTGGACATATATGGGAGGCTTTACGGCTGCCCTGAGAATCAGCGGAAGGAAAGCATCCAACGCTTTCTGACGATGCTAGGGCTCTGGGAGAAGAGGGACACCGCCGCAGGAACGTTCTCGAAGGGGATGAAACAGAAATTGGCCATAGCCCGAGCCTTGATTCACGACCCCCAGGTGCTTTTCATGGACGAGCCGACGGCGAGCCTCGACCCGGAATCGGCAAAGACTGTCAGGGACTTCATCCTGGACCTCAAGAAGCAGAAGCGGACAATCTTCCTGAACACGCACAATCTGGACGAGGCGCAGAGGATTTGCGACAGGATTGCGATACTCAATACCAGGCTGATGGCCACGGGCACCCCAGACGAGCTCGAGCGGATGGTCGGGAACCGGAAGGCGGTGATCAAGCTGGAGAAAATGAGCGACTTCGTGGTGGACTCGGTTCAGAAGAAGTTCCCTTCAGCAAAGATTTCAGTGGAAGGCGTCCAGATGTCGATAGATATCCCCGATGTCGAAATGAAGACTCCTGACATTGTCCAGGTTGTGGTCCAGGCCGGAGGGAGGATACATTTCGCTGGGGCCGTCGGCTCCACCCTGGAGGACACTTACCTGAAGTTGGTGAGGCGAGACCAATGAGGCTCTCCCAAGCTTGGATAGTCGCGTCCAAGGACTTTGCCTTATTCAGGAAAAGAAGGAACATAATCTACTCAATCATGGTCATCCCCATCCTGGTGACCTGCCTCGTCTCCTTCGTGGTCTGGTATATTCAACACAAAGCGAACGGGACGGTCTCCCCAGCCGAGTTGACCGTACTCCTGCCGGCGTTCATATTTCTCTACATGATACTCTCTGGCATAATCCCTACCACCATCGCTTCCTACAGCATAGTCGGAGAGAAGGTGGAAAGGAGCATGGAGCCACTGCTGGCGACCCCGACCACGGACGGGGAAATCCTGTTCGGGAAGTGGCTCGCGGCGTTCGTCCCTGGCGTCGTGGCGGTCGTGGGGTTCGGCGCCATTTTCATGATAGCGGCGGACATCCTTTCACACGGGACGCTCGGATACTACTACTTCCCCAACTGGAGCTCGACGACAGTTCTCTTCCTGATGGTCCCCATCGCCGTCATATTGAGCGTGGAATGGAACGTGCTCATCTCTTCTAGGGTCAGCGACGTCCGAATCGCCCAGCAGCTGGGGTCCCTGGTGCTCCTCCCCTTCGCAGGGATCTACCTTTCCGGAGAGCTTAACCTGATCAACCTCGGGGACATCAACAACCTCCTGTACATCACTGCCGCCATGGCGTTCGTTTGCCTGCTGATGCTGTACGCGGTGCAAGCCACTTTCCAGAGAGAAACGATACTCACGAGATGGAAATAAGTCCAGGCAGGGGTGGCTTCTTCGAAACTGAAACTCAGGTTCTTGGCGGGTGGCACCATCATATTCCTGCTCGGAATCATTCTCAGCGCGGTAAGAGGGTTCGGAATCGGCTACGCGGTCCTGATGGCCGCAGGAATCGCGCTCCTGGTGTCCGGACTTTTCTGGAAGGACAAGCCACCCCGTCAACCCGGCTCTCAGAGTGCCATGCCGTGACGGCCTAGCGGCCGGGGGATTTCAAAGCTCTTGCGGAGTCGTCAGGAGCTTCCCGAACTGCTGGCCCCTGATCATCCTCACATGACCTTCTACCATTCTGGAGAATGGGAGAACAGAGTCGATTACCGCCTTGATCCTCCCTCTGCTCACCCAGAGCATCAGCTCCTGCGTTTCGGCGAGGGTCCCCTGGGTCGCCCCCATCAGGTTCGTCCCCTTGTAGAACAGGAACCTCAGGTCTATCTTGCTGTCGTATCCTGTCGTCGCTCCGCTGGTAACGAGCGTTCCCCCCATCTTCAGCAGTCCGACCTCCTGTGGGAAGTGCGTCTGCCCGATGTGCTCGAATATGACGTCCACTCCTTTCTTGTTCGTAGTCTCCCTGACCTTCTTGAACCAGTCCTCCCTCCTGTGGTTGAAGACGTGATCTGCGCCAAGCGCCCTGCACCTCTCCCCCTGGTCGTCATTCCCGACTGTCGTGATGACGTCGCAGCCGTAGAGTTTCGCGATCTGAATCCCAAGGGTGCCCACCCCGCTCCTCCCTCCCATGATGAGAACGGTCTGCCCGGGGTGGATTCGGGCTCTCCCGACGAGTGCGTGCCAGGCCGTCATCCCCGCCATTGATATGGCGGCTGCATCGTTGAAAGAGACGTTGTCCTGCAGCCTGATCACATTGGCCTCCGGGAGGTGCGTGTACTGAGAGAAGCCGCCCCACAGGGGACCGGACTCGAAACCCCAAATCTTCCTCTCGGGGCAGTCGAACTCCCGCCCCGACGCGCACACCTCGCATGTGCGGCAGCCCATGTTCGAGTGAGAGACGACCCTGTCCCCCACTTTCAGCTTCTTCACGTCAGTCCCGACTTCGGTGACCACTCCGGCGGCGTCGCTCCCGGATATGTGGGGCATTGGCACCTTCGTCGGCTCCCCTCTTATCGCCCACAGGTCGTTGTAATTGTAGGACGCGGCTTCGATGCGCAACACCACCTCGCCTGGTCCCGGCTTCGGCGTCTCCACCTCTTCGATCTTGACGACCTGTTCCGGGTCCTGGGAGTATGCGCGGAAGACAGCTGCCTTCAAACCGTCAGCCTCGTCCCCAGTCGTTGGCCAATCCGTTCTGGGCATTAGGGATATCGCACGAATAGGAGCTTTCCCTAACAGGTGTCCTGATGCGGACAGCGCAGGAGTACAGGGAGAGCCTCCGGCGGATGAGGCCCAACGTCTACAAGTTCGGCGAGCTCATCATGGATGTCACCACTCACCCAGCTACCAGGAGAGCGGTCGAGGGACACGCGCAAATCTACGACGCTGCCCAGAAGGCAGAGTACCAGGAGATACTGACCACGTCGTCCTCTATCACGGGGGAGCGCGTCTCGCGCTACCTGTCGGTTATCGGCTCCGCCCAGGACATGGTCATGAACGTACGTATGAAGAGGCTCATGTTCAACCTCACCGGCACCTGCACCGGGGGCCGGTGCGTCGGCTTCAACGCCGTCAACTCCATGTGGGCGACTACCTACGACATGGACCGAGAGCTGGGCACTGACTATCATCCAAGGATAGGGAGATGGCTCGCGAACGCCCAGAAGGAGGACATCGCCCTGGCGGGGGCACTCACCGACCCGAAGGGCGACAGGTCGAAGCGGCCTCTCGAACAGAAGGATCCCGACATGTCACTCAGGATGACAGCGAAGGATGGCGACGGAGGGATCGTTGTCAAGGGGGCGAAAGTGATGATTGCTGGGGCGGCTGAAGCCAACGAGGTCTTTGTCCTCCCGGGGACGGGGTACAAGGAAGGGGAGAGCGGATACGCAATTTCGTTCGTCATCCCACGCGACGCCCAGGGCCTCACCATAGTGGAAGCCCGACACCCGTCGGACGGGCGGGACATGGAATCGGGCTTCGATAACCCGGTGGAGTTTGGAGGGATCACACAGGGGTATCTCCTCTTCGAGGACGTCCACGTTCCTCGCGAACGAGTCTTCATGGCCGGGGAGTGGAAGCACTCCCTGAAGGCCGTCCTCAACTTCGTGGCCCCCTACAGATCAGCCATCGGAGGGTGCGTGGCAGGCCAGGGGGACGTCATGGTGGGGGCGGCTGCGCTCATGGCGAGGGCCAACGGCCTGTCAGAGAAGGTCTTCAGGGACAAGCTCGTACAAATGACAGTGAACAACGAGACCACCTTCGGCATTGGCATCGCCGCTTCGGTGATGGGCAAGCTCCACCCCTCGGGGATCTGGATCCCCGACGCCAAACTGGCCAACGTCAACAAGGTCCACGTGGCCACCCTGCCGTACGAGACAAAGAGGCTGGCCCAGGACATCGCAGGCGGCATTGCCGAGACAGGTTGTCTGCCCTCGGCCCAGGACATCGGCTCGCCCGTCTATGGAGAACTTCTTCAGAAGTACCTGAAGGCGGGGACGGACGGCGAGACCAGGGCGAAAGCGGCGAGGCTCATAGAATGGCTGACCATAGGCGAGGGGGTGCCCGGCTGCATGCACGGGGGAGGCTCACCCGACGGTGCGAAACTGATGATCAACGCCATGGCGGACATCGAGGCAAACATCAAGCTAGCCAGAAAGGTTGCGAACCTCAGGGAGGTGCCCGCCCCGGAGAAGTGACAGCGCCTCGGCCCTGGGCTAACCGAGCATCGGGGCTGTCGCGAAGACCTTCGTGTCGCTGATCAGGTTCGCTATCTTGGAGTACTCGTTCGGTTCATGGGGCACGTCGTCGATGGTGCTCCACACGGCTGTGGGTATGCCCTCCCTTCTGAATAGGTTCCCTACGGTCTGCCCCCCAATACCGACGAAACGGGGCTTCACCCTTGCGACCTTGGTGACCGCCCTGCCCAGAAGGGCTGCAACCTCGCTGTCTTCGGGAGTTGCCGGACCCGCTGTCTCCTTCTCCACCTCCTCGAACTTTATCGAAGCATGGTATTTCTTCTCGAAGCGCCTTATTGTCTTCCTGACGTCCGACTCCACGTCGTCCAGGCTGTAGACCGGCAGGACCCTGCAGTCGAAGTAGAATACGTCTATGCCCGGAACAGTGTTCACGTTCCCCACGTTCGCCTCCTTCTTCGTCGGCTCGAAGGAGGAGACAGGATAGTCGAAGAGCTTGTTCCGTCGCCTGTACTTTCCGTTGAGCAGCTCATCCAGCTCGGTGGCTACCCTCATGCCCACCCTGTGGGCGTTTAGCCCCTTCTTGGGAAGGCTTGCGTGCACCTGCTTCCCCTCCGTCGTTACCTTCATCCAGAGCAGGCTCTTCTCCGCTATCTCGATGTCAGTCCCCTGGGGCGAACCAGAGTCCGGGACCACGACCAGGTCGCTCTTCTTGAAGAGACGGCGCCTGAGGAGCTCCTTGATTCCGTAGTTGCTGGCGAATTCTTCATCGGCGACGAACCACACGCCGACATTGTACGGAAGCTGGACGCCCAGCTTGCTCAGGGTCAGCAGGGCGAAGAGCGAGGCAATGAGAGACTGGCCGTTATCCTCGGCCCCCCTCGCATAGATCTTACCTTCCTTGATCGCGGGTTCAAACGGGTCCGTCTTCCAAAGATCCCTGCTCCCCTCCGGAACTGTGTCCATGTGCGAGATGTACCAGAGGTTGCGTCCACTGTCCTTGCCGTCCAGCTTTGCTGAGATGCTCGGCCTTATCCCTCCAGGAGCCTCCGAATCCTTGACGTCGATGCGCGTCACCGGAAACCCGTTCTCCTTCAGGAAGCCCTCCAGGAATTCAGCCCTTTCCCTTTCCCCGGGCCCTCCCATTCTCGGGTTCACGGCGTTGATCCTCAGCATCCTCACGAAGAAATCCTGGATCGCCTGGGCGCTGCCGTCCACGCTCGAGGCAACCTTTCCTATCAGCTCCTCTGACGACATATCAATCCAGAGGAGCCATTCGACCGTAGATATGTCATACGCCGAGGTCTCTCAGGCACCCTCGCGTGTCCCCGACGGACGCGGCCCATCCCCTTCGGGCTGGTGCAGGACGACTTTTCCTCTTTCTCAGTTTTGGGAATCTTCGCAACCCATTTGAACAGGACGGGCCGCGCGCGGAGTTTGATGATGAAGGAGAGCCCGGGAGCTGTCCTCTTCCCGCTCGTGGTCAGCCTGGCCGTCATTGCGCTGTTTGTGGGGACCTATATCAGCGTCGC
>Ga0335081_10021991_pt1 | contig 10317 bp, 7 predicted proteins | sample Lox_Sample_35_FD_206713 | JGI IMG/M metagenome (GOLD analysis project Ga0335081, IMG submission 206713) | Soil microbial communities from Loxahatchee National Wildlife Refuge, Florida, United States - Lox_Sample_3.5 | ecosystem: Environmental > Terrestrial > Soil > Wetlands | place: USA: Florida...
GGTTGTTGAGCTCGCCCACGTCGACGTGGTCCCGGACGAGCACCTGGGCGAGCCCGCTCGGGAGGTAGTGGCTCCCGGTCTCGGTGAGCTCGGCGGTCAACAGCCGGGTCGTGAGGATGCCGATCGCCAGCGACTCGTTCTGGGCGAGGAGGAAGTTCCCCGCCGGGTCGATCCCGTTCTGGAAGTTGTCCGCGACCGTCGGATGGTCCCCCTGGGCGACGGCCTGGAACCCGTAGTCCCACCAGCTCACGAACGCGGGTCGATCCGGCGGCGGCAGGTTCTGGTCCTGCCCGGCGAGCCAATTGTAGCCGTCCTCGTCGTACTGGTTCGGCGTGTCGAGCTGCGTCCCCGCCGCCCCGAGATAGAACGTCGACGCCGACGCCGGATTGGTCCGGAGGGGCGGGGGGAGCGTGTTGTACACCTGGAGGTTCGCGTTCGACTTCTCGTTGTACGGGATCCCCGCATCGATGGCGTACCAGACGTTCGGGAGGACGACGATGAGGAGGAGGAGCATCACGAGCACGTGCCGGATCTTGAACGCGCGCCGGAAGGCGGCCCACTGGGAGCGCCGGTCGGCGAGCGAGGCGACGTTCCGCCGGAGGGTCGAGTAGCCGCCGACGTCGATCGCCCGGACGATCGCCTCCCCGGCGAGGAGCGAGAACGCGGCGGAGCCGAGGAAGAAGAACTTCGCGGCCGAGACCGGGAGGTACACCGACACCACCGCGAAGACGAGGAAGAGGAGGCTCGTCCGCCGGAAGCGGGTGCGCGTCGTCTGCCACGTGTACAGCGCGAGCCCGACGAACGCGAGGAAGAACGTGACGACCCCGTAGCCGAGGATCAGCTGGTCGATCGACGGGGCCTGCGCCTCGGCGACGGTCGAGTAGACGAGGGTCTTGACGAAGTACCCCTGGCCCGTGACGAGGGTGATGAACGAGGCCGGGGCGATGAGGTACAGGATCCCGGCCGCGGCCCCCCCGATCGCGGCGAGCACCGGGAGCGAGACGACCCACGGGTAGTCCCGCAGGAACAGGAACGGGGTGACGACCAGGAGGGCGCCGAAGTAGAGGAGGAGGGGGATGTCGAACCACCCCGCGAACAGCCCCTGCCGGAGGTAGTACGGCATCGCCATCGGGAACCCGACGAGCCCGACGATCCACACGGCGACGTAGAGGCCGAACGAGTCGACGCGCCGGATCCGCTCGATGACGAGCGCGACGGCGAGGAAGATGACGATCGTCGCGACGACGAAGGTGTACCCTTGCCACGCGAGGGCGAGCGTGCCGAACGAGACGCCGGCGAAGACGGCCCACTTGACGGCGGTCCGTTCGGTCCGAAGGAACCCCTTGAGGCCGGCGACGATCGACCGGGGGCTCCGGTAGCTCTCGACCCACCGGTGAGAGCCGACCGCCTTGAACGTCCGGAGGAGACTGTAGACGGTGAGGAGGATGAAGAACGTGTAGAACGCGAGGTAGTTCGCGTACCCGAAGGTCGACGAGTCGATGTTCGCGACCATGAGCGGGTAGAGGAACGCCGCGACGATCCCCATCCGCCGGGAGCTCGCCTCGCGGCCGATGAGGTAGACCGGGAACACCCCGAGCCCGGCCCAGATCGGCCCCCCGGCGTCGAGGAACCAGGCGCCGGCGGTCACCGCGTTCCCGCCGAACAGCGGCGCGAACAGGATGCCGAGGACCGCGTTCATCCAGTCGAACAGCGGCTCCCTCGGGTTCACCGCCCCGATCGGGTAGTTGAGGAGCGTGTCCCGGCCGAGGTTGTGGTGGTTGAGGATGATGTACTCCATCACCCGGGAGTGGTAGAACGAGTCGGAGCCGCCGCCGTAGACGTTGAACGGGCCCCACAGCTCGACGACCTGGGCCATGAAGACGGTCCGGATGAGGATCGCCACGCTGAACGCCGTGACGAGGAGCGCCGCCGTGACGCCGTGGCGGCGCCACCAACCTACCGTCGGAGCTTCGGGCGGCATGAGAGAACGCCGGAAACCGGCGGCGCGCGAGACCGAGGGGGTGTATAAATAGCCTTATACCGGCGGCGGCGCGCGCGCCCGCCGGCGGCCCGCGCCCCGCTCGGAACTCGGCGGCGGGCGACGGGTCACGCGTCCGACGGGGTCGCCCGGAACCGGTAGAAGACCCGCCCGCCCGGCACGTCGAACGGCTCGACGGTGACGGGCAGCCCGACGCGGCACTCGGTCCACGGCCGGCCGACGATCCGCCCGAAGATCCGCATCGGCACGCCGTCGAGGTCGACGAGCCCGACGACGAGCGGCACGTCGCGCTCCATGCCGAGGGGGGCGCCGGCGAGCACCGCGCTGAAGGCGTACACGTGGCCCGTGCCGGGAAGGTCGATCCACTCGAGGTCGCTCGTGTGGCACCGCGGGCAGGCGAGCCTCGGCGGCCAGAGGAGCGCCCCGTCGCGGCGGCAGCGCGTCGTCGAGAGCCGACCCCGGCGCAGGGTCTCGAAGAACGGGGTGAGCCGCGTCTCCGAGGGTCCCTCGCGCGGATAGAAGTCGAGGAGGTACGGGACCGCCGGGTCCCCGGATGGCGCCGGCGCCGCGGGCGGCGGGACGGTCTCGGCCGCGGTACGCGGCCGGCGCCGGGCGGCGGGCGGCGCGGGCTCGGTCATGCGGGGGGCGCCTCCCGGCCGTAGACCATCACCGAGTGGACGTTCGCGCTGCCGCTGAGATTGTGGACGAGCGCCCAGTCGGGATCCGGCACCCGCCGGGCGGCCGGGGTCCGGCCGGCGAACTGGTCGAACACCTCGACCGCTTGGGCGATCCCCGTCGCGCCGAGGGGGTGCCCGCACCCGAGGAGCCCGCCGCGCGGGTTGACGACGAGGTCCCCCCCGAGGTCGGACCGGCCGTCGAGCGCGAACCGGCCGCCCTCGCCGCGGGCGCAGAGGCCGAGCATCTCGTACTCGACGATCTCGGAGATCGTGAAGCAGTCGTGGAGTTCGGCGAAATCGAGCGCCTCGACGGAGATCCCCGCGCCGTCGAGCGCCTCCCCGGAGGCGCGTCGGAGGCCGGCCCAGTCGGTGAGCGGTCCCGCGTTCGCGAGGTTGTGGAAGTCGGCCGACTGGCCCGTCCCGCGGACCCAGGCGGGCGCGTCGGTGAACCGGCGGACCCGGTCCCGCGCCGCCAGCACGACCGCCGCCGCCCCGTCGGTCATGGAGGAGCAGTCCCCGAGCTTGAGCGGCGGGGCGACGAGGGGCATCCGCATCAGCTTCTCGCGCGAGAACGTCTTCGCGTGGAACTGCGCCGTGGGGTTCGCGTTGGCGAACCGGTGGTTCTTCTCCGACACCGCGGCGAGCATCTCCTCGGTCGTCCCGTGCTCGAGCATGTGCCGCTGGGCGACCATGGCGAAGAACGGCGGCGCCGTCGCCCCGTGGGGGCCGTCCCAGGCGCGGTCGAGGACGCACGCCATGGACGTGTTCGCCTCGGCCATCGACGGGAGGTTCATCTTCTCGATGCCGACGGCGACGGCGACGTCCGACAGCCCCGAGGCGATCGCGGCGTATGCCGAGCGTATCGCCGACTGGCCGGACGCGCAGGCGAGCTCGGTCCGTTGCACGACCCGCGTCGGGAAGATCCCCAGGTGCTCCGCGGCGAGCGGCGCGACGTGGGACTGGAAGGCGAACCGCTCCGGCTGCGCGGCGCCGACGAACAGCGAGTCGGGCGTCTCCGACGCGAGGGCCGGCACCGCCGCGTAGAGGGCGGCCCCGATCTCCTCGGCGAGCTCGGGCCACGTGAGGTCGCGGACCCCCCAGGGGCCCGTGACGCCGCCCACGACCGCGACGGCCCGTCCCGTCGTCATGCGCGCTCCGCCCGCACGGCGCCGGCGACGCGGTCCCCCGCGCCGCTCGTCCGCACCGTGCCGCCCTGGTCGTACGTTCGGGCCGAACCGTCGGCGAGCACGCGCGCGAGCGCCCGCTCGAGCCGGTCCGCCTGGCCGACGAGGCGCCCGTCCTGGTGCCGGTCGCCGAGCCACCGGAGCATCATCACCACGGCGAAGAACGTCGCGAACGGGTTCACCTGGTCCTTTCCCGCGTACTTGGGCGCGCTGCCGTGAACCGGCTCGAACATGCCGTGGGCCTCGCCGATGTTCCCGCCGGCCGCGAACCCCATGCCGCCCTGGAGGACCGACGCGAGGTCGGTGATGATGTCGCCCATCATGTTCGTCGACACCACGACGTTGTACTGCTCCGGGTCGCGGACGAGCCACTGGGTGAAGGCGTCGACGTACGCGTAGTCGCGCTCGATCTCCGGGTACTCCCGGCCGACGCGGTCGAACGTCTCCCGGAAGAAGCGGCACCCCTCGAGGACGTTCGACTTGTCGACGCAGGTGACCCGCTTCACGCCGTCGCGGGGCGCGCCGCGGGGGCGACGCCGCGCGAGCTCGAACGCGTAGCGGACCACCCGCTCCGCCCCCTTGCGCGTGATGATCCGCGTGTCGACGGCGGCCTCCGTCGCGTCGGCGCGCCGGAGCCGGCCGTGCATCGGGGTGTACAGGTCCTCGGTGTTCTCGCGGACGATCACGAGGTCCACGTGCTCGGGCGACCAGACGGTCCGGTACTCTCCGCTGATCCGGTGGCGGACGCCGGGGTAGAGCCGGCAGGGGCGAACGTTCGCGTACAGGTCGAGGCTCTGCCTAAGCCCGAGGACGAGCGCCGCCCCGGCGATGTCGCCGGACGGGAGGCTCACGCCGGGCCAGCCGACCGCGCCGAGCAGGATCGCGTCGGCCGCGCGCGCCGCGGCCTCGGTCTCGGGCTCCCACTCGCGGCCGTGCGCCTGGTAGTACTGCGCGCCGCCGGGCCGTTCGTCGAGGTGCCACGGCGCCGGTGCCCCCTCGGCGAGGGCGTCGAGCACCTTGCGGCCCTCGCGGACGACCTCCGGCCCGGTCCCGTCCCCCGGCAGGAGGAGCACGGCGTAGCCGGTCTCCCTCATGGACGGGGGCCCGGCGCAGGGGGGGACGCCGCGAGCTCCCGGCGGACCTTCTCGACGAGGCCGCCGGCCTCGAGGAGATCGAGCAGGTGCGGCGGAAGGGGCGGGAAGCGGACCGACGCGCCGGTCCGGTCGTTCGTCACCGTGCCGCCCTCGAGGTCGAGGCGCGCGGTATCGCCGGTCTCGAAGATCGCCCGGACCCCGCGTGCCTCGATCGCCGGGAGACCGAGGTTGATCGCGTTGCGGAAGAAGATGCGGGCGAACGAGTCGGCGACGATCGCGGCGACGCCGATGGCGCGCAGCGCCTGGGGGGCGTGCTCGCGGCTCGATCCGCTGCCGAAGTTCTCGTCGGCGATGACGATGTCGCCCGCGCGGGCCTGCGCCGCGAACTCCGGGAGCGCGATCTCGAAGACGTGCTTCTTGAGCTCGTTGGGGTCGATGACCGTGAGGTACTTCCCGCCGATGATCTGGTCCGTGTCGACGTCCTTCCCCAGCGTCCAGACGCGGCCGACGAGGAGCTTCTCCATGCCGCGCGGCCCCCTAGGCCATCTCCCGGGGATCGGTGATCTCCCCGCGGATGGCGGCGGCGACGACCGCGGCGGGCGACATGAGGTAGATCCGGGCCTCCTTCGGCCCCATCCGGCCGGGGAAGTTCCGGTTCGACGACGAGGCGCACACCTCGTCCGGCGCGAGGATCCCCATGTTGCCCCCGAAGCAGGCGGAGCAGCTCGAGTTCGTGAAGACGGCGCCGGCCTCGGTGAACAGGTCGATCAGCCCCTCGTGGAGGCATTGCTGGTAGATCGACGTCGACGCCGGCGAGACGATGAACCGGACCCCGGCGTGGACCTTCTCGCCCTTCAACAGCGCGGCCCCCTCCCGGATGTCCTCGATCCGGGCGTTGGTGCAGGAGCCGAGGAACGCCTGGTCGATCTTGACGTGCTCCCGCGCGACGTCCGGCAGCGGGCGCACGTTGTCCGGGGAGTACGGGCAGGCGACCATCGGCGGCATGCCGGTCACGTCGAGGGAGACGGTCCGCTCGTACGTCGCGTCGGCGTCGGGCTGGAGGGGGCGCATCGGATGCTTCGCGATCGGGCGGAGGTACTCCTCGGTGGTGGCGTCGGGGGCGACCATCCCGCACTTCGCGCCCATCTCGGTCGTCATGTTGCAGATCGTGAACCGCTCCGGCATCGAGAACCGGGCGATCGTCGGGCCCCCGTACTCGACGGCCTTGTACGTCGCGCCCGTCGTCTTGATCTCCCCGAGCAGCCGCAGGACGACGTCCTTCGCGGTGACGCCGGGCCCGAGCGAGCCCTTCACGTCCACGCGGACCGTGGGCGGGACCTTGAGCCACAGGCGTCCGAGCGCGAGGACCGCCGCCATCTCGGTGGGTCCGATCCCCGCCGCCACGGCGCCGACGGCCCCGAGCATGTTGGTGTGGGAGTCGGTGCCGACGGCGAGGTCGCCGGGGACGACCCAGCCGTGCTCGGCGAGGATCTGATGGCAGATCCCGTGGTTCCCCACGTCGTAGAAGTGGCGCAGCCCCTGCTCCGCCGCGAACTTCCGGAGGATCCGGTGGAGGACCGCCGCCCCCTCCGTCGACGCCGGGACCCAATGGTCGATCGCGATCACGACGCGCTCCGGGTCCCAGACCCGCGGGGCCCCCATCGCGTGGAACGGGCCCACGGTCTGGGCCCCCTGTTCGTGCATCATGGCGAGATCGACGCGGCCGTCGACGATCTGGCCGGGGACGGCCCGGTCGATGCCGCCCGCCCGGGCGAGGATCTTCTCCGCGAGGGTCGCCCCGGCGCCGTTCCCGACCGTCATGCCGCCTTCCCCTGGACCGCGTCGACGAGCTCCCAGAACGTCGCGTCGGGGATTCCGGGCCGATCGAACCGGTGACGGTACTCGGTCAGGAACCGGCGGTCGTCCTGCTTCGTCCGTGCCTCCGCGAGCCGCTTCACGCGGTCCAGGAGCGCCGCGGTCTCCGCCTCCGTGAGCGCGACCCCGCGTTCCTTGAGCTTCTCGACCACGGCGGCCTTCCCCGTATGCTTCCCGAGGACCATCTGGCGGGTCCGGCCGACGCGCTCGGGCTGCAGCGGCTCGTAGGTGAGGGTGTGGGCGAGGATGCCGTGGGTGTGGATCCCGGCCTCGTGCGAGAACGCGTTGTACCCGACGAGGGCCTTGTTCGCCGCGATGGGGACGCCGCTCAGCTCTTCGACGAGCCGGGAGAGCCCGTACAGCTTCTCGAGCGCGAGGCCCGTCCGGACCCCGTAGAGCGACTCGACGGCGACGGCCACCTCCTCGAGCGACGCGTTCCCGGCCCGTTCGCCCAGGCCGTTCACGCAGACGTGCGGCGCGTTGACCCCCTCCTCGAGCGCGGTCAACGTGTTCGCGGTCGCGAGGCCGAAGTCGTTGTGGCAGTGGACCGACCAGTCGGTGGGGTTGACGCGACGCTTGAACTCCCGAAGGAACCAGCGGAACGTGAGGGGCGTCATGATCCCCACCGTGTCCGCGACGACCAGCCGGTCCGCCCCCGCTTCCTGGACGGCGTGGTACAGCCGCTCGATGAACGGCCACGGCGCCCGGACGGTGTCCTCCGTCACGAACGCGACGTGCAGCCCCGCCTCTTTCGCGCGTCGGACCGACGCGACCGAGGCGGCGACGACCTCGTCCTGGGTCATCCGGAGCTTGTACTGGAGGTGCACGTTGCTCGCCGCGACGAAGATCGCCGCGTGGGTGACGCCGCTCGCGGCGATCGCGTCGACGTCGGCGAGGACCGTCCGCCCGGCGGCGAGGATCTTCGCCTTCAGGCCCGCCTCCGCGACACGGCGGACCGCCGCCGCCTCCTCCGCGCTCACGACGGGGATCCCGGCGTTCAGCACCGAGACGCCGACCGCGTCGAGCGCCTCGGCGATGCGGAGCTTCTCCTCGGGCGAGAACCGGACCCCCGGCATCTGCTCGCCGTCGCGGAGGGTCTCGTCCCAGAACACGAGGGGGCGCGCGAACGTCCGCTCCGACGCGGTCGCCTCGTGGTAGTTCTCTACGAGGGCCGGGTCCGTCGACATCGCGCGGTTCAAGGTCGGACCGGCGACATAAGCTTGACCGGACTCGACGAGCCACGTTAGCGTACCGCCGGCCGGCGGGCGCCCGGACGCGACGGCGCGCCGCGCGCGCCCCCACCCTTAAATACGGTCGGCGACTCGAAAATCCATGAGGAAGCGAGAGCCTCCTCACGCGATCCGATGACAAGCCCGGCAACAGCGGCCGCCCCGTCGTCCGCGGAGAGCGGCCCCGGCCAGGACCGGCCGGTGAAGGAGCTCCACGACCTCGCGGTCATGATCGGCGGCCAGGGCGGCGACGGGACGCTCACGGTCTCGGACCTCCTCGGCCGGTACTTCCGGCTCAAGGGGCTGCACGTCTACACGTCGAGGAACGTGCTGTCCCGGATCCGGGGCGGGCACGCCGACGCGTCGGTCCGGGCCTCCCGGGAGCCGATCGCGGCGATGAAGTCGCACGTCGAGCTCCTCCTCGCGTTCGACAAGGAGGCGGTCGACGTGGGGCGCGGGGAGCTCGCCGACGACGGCATGGTCCTCTACGATTCGTCGGTGTTCCAGATCGACCTGCCGAACGCCGTCGGGTTCCCGTTCGCGACGCTCGCGGGCGGGAGCCTCGGCGCGCCGATCTACAAGAACACCGCCGCGTACGGCGCGATCTCCGTCATGATGGGGTTCGACGCCGCGACGACCCGGCAGGTCATCGAGTCCCGGTTCAAGCGTCGGAGCCAGGAACTGTACGAGAAGAACGAGCGGGCGCTCGAGCTCGGTCGCAAGGCGGCGACCGAGTACGGCGCCTCGCGGGCGATCCACCGATGGAACGTGAGCGACGGCGACGCCCACAACCTCGTGCTCACGACGGGCAACCAGGCGGTCGCCATGGGGTTCGTCGTCGGCGGGGGCCGGTTCTTCGCCGGCTACCCGATCACGCCCGCCACGGAGATCATGGAGTACCTGATGCGCTACCTTCCGCCGTTCCACGGGGTCGTCCGCCAGGCGGAGGACGAGCTCGCGGCGATCAACATGGTGATCGGCGCATCGTACGCCGGGGTCCGGGCGATGACCTCCACGAGCGGGCCGGGGCTTTCCCTCATGACCGAGGGGATCGGCCACGCCGGCGCGGCGGAGATCCCGATCGTCGTCGCCGACTGCCAGCGCGTGGGGCCGTCGACCGGCGAGCCGACGCGGCACGAGCAGTCGGACGTCGTCCACTTGGCGAACCTCGGCCACGGCGAGTTCCCCCGGTTCATCCTCGCCCCCGGGACGATCGACGACTGCTTCCACCTCACGGTCCAGGCGCTCAACCTCGCCGAGCGGTGGCGACTCCCCGTCCTCCTGCTCCTGGACCAGGCGCTCTGCCAGAACACCGTGAGCGCCCCGCCGCTCACCCTCGACGGGGTCCGGGTCGAGCGGCCGAACCTCCTCACGCCGGAGGCGATCGCGCAACTGTCGGCGTACAAGTCCTACCAGCTCGATCCCGAGGGGCGCTCCCCGTACGTCCCGCCCGGCACGCCGGGGGTGCACGCGCAGATCACGGGCAACGAGCACGATGAATGGGGCCACGTCTCGGTGAACCCCGTGAACCGCCGCAAGATGATGGAGAAGCGACTCGGGAAGATGGTCTGGGCACGCCCCGAGCTGCCGCCGCCGCGGCTGTACGGAGAGCCGTCGGCGCGCACCGGCCTCATCGGCTTCGGGAGCACGTGGGGACCGATCCGCGAGGCGCAGGAGCTGCTCTCGGCCCGGGGGGTCCCGACCCGGTTCTACCAGGCCCGTACGATCTTCCCCGTGCCGACGGAGACGCTCGGGCCGTTCCTCGAGGGCGTCGACGTCGCCTACGTGATCGAGCACAATTTCACGGGCCAGTTCGCGCGCCTCGTCCGGGAGCACCTTCCCCAGCACCACGCGAAGCTCCAGTCGATCACGAAGAGCGACGGCTTCTCGTTCCGCGCGCCGGAGCTCGCGGCGCAGGTCCGGGGGGGCTGACGATGGAGCTCGCGAAGGCGATCCCGTCGACCTGGTGCCCGGGGTGCGGCGACTTCGGCGTCCTCGCCGCCGTCAAGAAGGCGGCCGCCGAGGTGAAGGTGCCGCCCCACGAGCTCGTCCTCGTCGGCGGGATCGGCTGCTCCGGGGGGATCCACAATTTCATCGAGGTGAACGGGCTCCACGCGCTCCACGGCCGCCTCCTGCCGCAGGCCGTCGGCGTGAAGCTCGCGAACCCCCGGCTCACGGTCGTCGCCGCCGGGGGCGACGGCGACGGGTACGCGATCGGGATGGGACATTTCATGCACGCGTTCAAGAAGAACGCGTCGA
>Ga0335081_10021992_pt1 | contig 10317 bp, 9 predicted proteins | sample Lox_Sample_35_FD_206713 | JGI IMG/M metagenome (GOLD analysis project Ga0335081, IMG submission 206713) | Soil microbial communities from Loxahatchee National Wildlife Refuge, Florida, United States - Lox_Sample_3.5 | ecosystem: Environmental > Terrestrial > Soil > Wetlands | place: USA: Florida...
ACGCTTCGAGCGCCACGATTTGCGAATCGACGGTTGGATCGGTCGGCTCGTATGAGGTTGCCATGACGATCATCTTGGCGGCGCGTTCTCCCAGGCCCTCCCTCAGCCCGGCGAGATAGGCCTTGCCAAAATCATCGTTCTGATAAAGGACGCCGAGCCTGGCCTCCGGCTTTGTCTCCAAGATGTATTTCGCATAGACGCGGGCCTCGTCGTCGTATCCCGGAGCAATCGACATGGTCCAGGGATACTGCTTGGGGTCGGCAAAGCGGGGAGCGCCGCTCTGGATGAAAAGCTGCGGCACCTTGCGCTCGTTGAGGTAGCGTTGCACGGCGGCGCTGGTCGGCGTCCCGATGATGCCGAAAATCGCCAGCACTTGGTCCTGCTCGACCAGCCTGCGCACCTGCTCAACGGTCTTGGGCGGGCTGTAGGCGTCGTCGAGCGAGATAAAGGTGATCTTGCGCCCGTTCACGCCGCCGCGGTCGTTGAGCATTTTAAAGTAGGCCGCCTCGGTGCGGCCGATCGAGCTGACATTCGACAGCGGCCCGCTATAGGGCATGGTGTTGCCGATCTTGATCTCGGTGTCGGATGCGCCCGGGCCATACTTCTTCTCGGCGAGGGCTATTTGTGCTGCAGCCGAACCTGCCACGACGGCAATAGTGAGGGCCATCGCCAGCTTCCGCGGCGACGCGCCGACATTGGCCTGTCTCACGAGAACCTCCCTTTGTGTTTTGTTGGATCGGGATGCCTCGGAGGGCTCCCGATCCGGCATAAATGCTCGTACTTTTAGGGCCTTCCTGCAAGGCATATCCGAGCTGCGGCGGAGGTCTCGAACAGCATGATCTGACCTTGTTCGCCGCGAGCTCGGCGATGGCCTGGAATGAATGCCGCCCGTTGCTACCGCTGTCCCGTCGTCCTGCGCTTGGTTTGCACCGGATCTTCCCCAGTGCTGGCGTCGAGGTTGCGAAAACGGATCGACGTCGGTCGCCGGGGAGCCCAAACAGGGGGAGGGGCGAAAATGCGACCACAACGCATCTTCGGCTGACGTCCGGCGACGGGACTTGCCGCTATCCCCGACCAGCCAGCACGTGATCGGCGACGAAGGGATTGTCGCGGCGCTCCTGGCCGAAGGTGGAAAGGGGCCCGTGACCCGGGACGAAGGTCACGTCGTCGCCGAGCGGCCAGAGCTTCAGGGTGATGGAGCGGATGAGCGCAGCATGGTCGCCCCGCGGAAAATCGCTGCGCCCGATCGAGCCGCGAAACAGCACATCGCCGACGAAAGCGAGCCGCGCCGCAGCATGGTAGAGCACGACATGCCCCGGCGTATGCCCGGGACAGTGATGGACTAAAAGCGTCTCGGCGCCGATGCTGACGCTGTCGCTGTCCTCGAGCCAGCGATCGGGCGTGAATGACCGACAATGGGCCATGCCGTAGCGCGCGCCGGCGGCGACGATGCCGTCGATCCAGAAGGCGTCCTCGCGCTCTGGTCCTTCGATCGGGATGCCGAGCTCCTCGGCCAAGGCAGCGGCCCCTCCGGCATGGTCGAGATGACCGTGCGTCAGCAGCACCTTCTCGATGACGACATCCTCAGTCTCGGCCGCCGCAAGGATACGATCGAGATCGCCGCCGGGATCGATCACCGCGGCGCGCCGCGTCGCGCTGCACCAAACCAGCGAGCAATTCTGCTGAAAAGGCGTCACCGGAACGATGACACCCTGCAGCGGTGGGATTTCGGACATGACGACCGGCAAAGAGGTGGGAACGCGCGGGTTCTATTCTAGAGCAGACGCTGGAACATGGGATAGAGCCTTCCCCGAAAGCGGGGAACCAGGGCAAGCGACGGGACCTTGCGCCCTTGGGTTCCCGCTTTCGCGGGAACGGCGGTGATGTCGGTTGCTAGGCCCCACCCGCCGCGCGCACGGCACAGGGCGCGAACCAAACGCGACTTCGCCCTGCATCCGACGCAACCCCGCGCGATGCGGGGCGCGGCGGCATGTCCGGGCCGCCCGCGCCGAAGGCCTCGTCGCGTCGCATCGGAAACAACGCCTCGGCCAACGCCGTTGCTGCCCCGGCGCCGCTCAGCGCCAGCGGCAAGGTGGCGACGCGCCGAATCGCCAGAAAATCGTAGGAACGATCCATCGTGCTCTCCCCGTGTTTTTCACGGAACGCGGCCGCTCACGGCCTGCGCCATCGATCGCGGACTGCAGATGGGACTCGCCGGGCTCGGGGATAATTCGGCCGATCGTAAAGAGAGTTTTCGTGCGGAATGGGGCAATCAGAGCGAGGCAACCTTGGCGCAGGGCGCGGCGGGCGCATTTTGGCAGAGCCGCTCCACCAGAAAATCGAGGAAGGTGCGCATCTTCACGGATATGTGACGACCCGGCGGGTAGACCGCTTGCACCATCACCTCCGTGGTGCGCCACGCCGGCAGCAGCGGCACGAGCGCGCCCAGCCGCAAATCCTCGGCGATGTTGACGGTGGGGAGCAGCGAGACGCCGAGGCCGGCCAGCGTCGCGGCGCGCAAGCCCTCGATGCTGTTGCTGCGCAAATTGCCGGCGACCTCGACGTCATGCTCGCCGTCGGGTCCGCTGAAATGCCAGCGCCCCGCCGCCGCGGCGTTGAGGTCGATGAGACAATTATGCCCGGCGAGCTCCGCCGGACGCTGCGGACGGCCATGGCGCGCGAGGTAAGCGGGCGCGGCGCACAACACCAGCCGGCCGATGCCGAGACTGCGGCGTTTCAGGCTCGAATCCGGCAACGGCCCGGTGCGCAAGGCGAGATCGAAGCTCTCCTCGACCATGTCGACCATGCGGTCGCTCATCACCAGCTCGAAGGCGACCTCGGGAAAGAGCGCGACATAGTCGCGGATGAGCGGCGCCACCAGCCGCGCCAGGGATACCGACGTGTTGAGGCGCAAGGTGCCGCGGGGGCTCCGCTGCTCGGCGCTCGCCGTCGCCTCCGCGTCCTCGACCTCGACGAGGATGTGGCGGCAGCGATCGTAGAAGCCGCGGCCGATCTCGGTCGGATTGACCTTGCGCGTGGTGCGATTGAGGAGCTGCACCCCCAAGCGCCGTTCGAGCGACTGCACGTGACCGGTCACCACCGCCGGCGAGACGCCGAGGCGCCGTGCGGCACCCGAAAAGCTGCCGCTTTCCACCACATGGGTGAAGGCCTGCATGCTCGCAATGCGATCCATGAACCGATCTCCCGAGCGGGCGGCGAGGGCGCGCTTCAGATAGGTTGCGGCGCGGTTTTTTCCAGCGGCAGGCTGTCGCAGCCCCGATCCCGGCGCCGAAGCCCGAAAACCTCGGCCAGAAGCTCGTAGGATCGCACCCTGGAGGGGAAGTCGTGGCAGATGGTGACGACAACGAATTCATCGACGCCATAGGCCTCGCCGAGCGCCAGCAGCTCGGCTCTCACCTGCTCGGGCGCGCCCACGACCTGGCGGCGCCGATTGACGGCGATGCGGGCGCGATCCTCCGCCGTATAGGCATAACCTTCCGCTTCTCCGACCGAGGGAAAGGGTCCGAGTTCGCCCCGATCGAGCCGCAAGCGCCAGAGATCGCGCGAACGGGCGAGGCGCTGCGCAGCCGCCTCGCTGTCGGCGCACAGGACGAAGACGCCGATGCTGCCGCGCGGGGTGGCGAGCCAGGGCGATGGGCGAAAGAGGGCGCGATAGGCTGCCGTCACCGCGGGCCCGCCCATATCGCTGATGAAATGGGCGAAGGAGAAGGCGCAGCCGAAATGCGCGGCATAGGCGGCGCTGCCGCTGCTTGAGCCGAGCAGCCAGAGCTCGGGAAGGCCCGGACCTTGAGGCTGGGCGCGAACGCCGGCGAAAGGGTGTCCCGGCGGCAGCGCATCGCCGAGGAAGCCGATGAGATCGGCGATCTGGGCCGGGAAATGCTCAAGCCCCAAGGCGCCCGGTCCGTGCTGCAGCGCCTGGGTGGTGCGGTAGTCGGCGCCCGGCGCGCGGCCGATGCCGAGGTCGATGCGCCCGGGATAGAGCGTCTCGAGCAAGCGGAAGGTCTCGGCCACCTTGAGCGGGCTGTAATGGCTCAGCATGACGCCGCCGGAGCCCACCCGCAGGGCTTGGGTCTCAGCCGCGAGGCGCGCCACCAGTATCTCCGGAGCGGTGCCGGCGAGGCCCGCCGAGGAGTGATGCTCGGCGACCCAGTAGCGGTGATAGCCCAACCTCTCGGCGACGCGCGCCAGCGCCAGGGTCTCGGCGATCGCCTGCGCCGGCGTGCCGCCGGCGCGGATCGGCGATTGGTCGAGGACGCTGAGGATCGTCTCGCTCATGCCGAAGTGTGGCCACGCGCGGGGCGCGCGACAAGCCGTGGCGAGAGCCGGGCCCGAGAGCGGAAGACTTAGATGAGGCGCTGAGTCAGCGACCCACGGCCGCGCGCGCTACCACTCGATGGTGAGGACGCCGTCGCGGATGCTGTAGCCGTCGAGCCGGCTCAAGAAGCTCATGCCCAGCACCGAAGTCGCCATGGACTGATCCATCACCACCGCGGCAACGTCGTCGAGCTCGAGTTGCTCCACGCGTATGGCGCGCAAGACGACCGGCGCCGCATGCGTCACGCCATGGGCGGTATTGAGCGGCATCGAGAAGCGCAGGTCGCTCTCCGACAAGCCGGCGACGGCCGCATCCTTGGGCGTGAGGGAGACGTAGGACGCGCCGGTATCGATCAGGAAGTGAATCGGCGCGCCGTTGACGACGGCATCGACGTAATACTGGCCGCGGCTGTCGGCGCGGTAGGAGACGCTACGTTCCAACGATGGCGACGATGGCTTCGCCGAGCCGGCCACCATCGCCGAAGCGTGCGGGCGCTCGGGCGGAGCCGACGGTATGAAGCCGCGCCCAAAAGCGACCAGCACGACGCCGATGATGCAGAACACCACCATGCCGCCCGCCAGCTCGAACATGGGCGAGCGTCGGCGACGCCGCTTGCCGCCGCCTTCCTCGCCGTCGAGATCCTCCTCGTCCACGCCGCGCCTCGATGGTCTACTGCGCGACGCGGATCTTGTTCAGATCTTGCGCGATGGCGGCAAACGCAGTCTGCAAAGCCGCCTGCGTCGGCGCGTTGAAGAAGGTCTTGTTCGGGTCGGACGCGCAGGTCTGCAGCATGGTGATGCTGTTGGCGGCCGCCCCGGTGAAGGCGATGGTGTAGACGCGCACGCCATCCTCCTTCAGCGCGGCGCAGGCCTCGGCCACTTCCTCGTCGAGCAGCGGCTTGCCGTTCGACGTCGTCGTCGCGCCGGCGACGGAGGGGGTCATGCCGTTGGTCGGGTCGGGCACGCCGACGCCGATATAGGCGCCGGGGTCGCCGACGCGCCCGTAGGGGGTCATGCCCGAGAGCGGCGGGTAGAAGACGGCGTTCTGGCCGGAATTGCCGCCTCTGATGCAGCCATCGAACTGCGTCTCGGTCGCGACCGACTTGGTGCTCCCACCGACCTTGATGTCGATGTTCGGGCCATAGTGGTTGGTATAGGGGGCGCCGACGCCGGCTGTCGGGCTTATCCCGCCGCCATTGGGATTTGCCGTGTTGTTCGCGTTGCCGGGCATGAGATAGGCGCCCGAGTTGTAGGAATACGTCTGGTCGCAGCCCTGGAAGAGCGTATCCTGGCCGTCGGTCATCAGCACCAGCGCCTTGAGCCAGTTGGTGTCGTTGTAGTCATGCGGCGGGTTCGTCAAGGTATTGAAAACGCCATTGGGCTCGATGGTGCGCCAGGCCCAGGCGAGGCCGATATGGATCATCGTGCCGCTTTGGCACCAGGCCTGCATCGCATTGGCGGCGTTGACGAGGGTCGTCTCGTCGTTGGTGAGCGGCGTGATCTGCGTCGGGCAGTCCTTGTTCTTCGCCGCGTTCAGGTTGCAGTCCGAATTGTCGCTCGCGGTGAAGAAGTTCGTGTGCACCGTGCTGAGCGGCACCTTATCGCTGTTGCCGTCGAAACCGGTTTGGTTGGTGGTCGTGGTGGCGGCCCAAAGATTGGGCGCGCTCGAAGGGAGCGGCGCGACGCCCGCCGTCACGAAGGGAGGACTCTTGCCGGCGGCGTTTGCGACCGTGAGCTTGTTCGGATTGGCGGTCGCCGTGTTCCAGCTCGGGCCGCCGTTCGCGGCCGGCAGCGGCGGGCTGGTGAGAACGTTGTCGCTGTTGTTCGCATTGAACTTGGCGATGTTGCTGCCGTTGACTTGCGTGTCGTTGAGCGACGCATCAGCCGTCTGATAATTGAACGTCCCCCAGAGATATTGCCCCGGCCAGGTCTGCTGCGTCGGGTTGATGTCGTTCGGATAAGCGTTCTCCAGCGGACATCCCTTCCATTCCGCGTCGTTGGTCTGCGACGCGTCGTAGGTCAAGGAGGGATCGCCGGTGAATGGATTCTGCTGGCTCTGAACAATCCCCGACGACGCGAGCTGCGGCGGCAGGTTCACCGTCGTCACGAACGGCACGATCGAGATGAAGAGCTGCGACTGGTTGGTCGTTTGGCTGAAGAGGGTCTGGATCAGTGTCACCGTGTCTTGCTGCAGCGCTTGGATGTTCGTGGTGCTGCCGCTGCCCGAGTTGGCGAACATCGAGCCAGTGTTGTCGAGCGCTAGCGCCAGCTCGAGACCCGTGCCTTTCTTGATGGTGCTCGACGCGCCGACGGTCATGGTGCTGTTAAGGCCGGGAAAGACCTGCATGAACAGCGTCTTCACCGTCGTCTGCGCCGTCACCGTGATGGTCTGCCCGCTGACGGTCATGCTCGGCTTGATCAGGGGCGCGAAGCCGTCGGCATTGCCGAGCGAGCCCTGCGGATAGTTGGCGGTAAAGAAATTCTGGAGCTGCGCCTGCTGCTGTGTCTGCGACGTGTTGCTGGACATGGCGGCAACCGCGAGGCCGGCCGCATCGAGCGCCGCGTTGAGCCGCAGCCGCACGGTATAGGCGCGGGCCATGTCGATGCCGACGCCGGCGCAGCAAAACAGCATGATCGCGCCGAGGCCGAACATGATCATGAGGTTGCCGTCGCGACTGCCGCCGAGACGGCGGAGCTTGCCGAGAGCAAGAGCAAGGGCGCGCATGGTCGTAGTGCCTCCGACGATTAAGGACAGTAGAGATCGGGATTGGTAGCCGGCGGGTTCGGATTGGGAATCGTGGTCTGCAGCACGATTTTGCTCACATAGCGCGGAAACGAGAAGCCGTTCGCGGTGAAGGTGTAGGTCGGCGTGAAAGGCTGAGCGGACGCGCCGCCGAGCATGGGGATCTTGAAGGTGAAGGGCAGGTTGTAGACGTAGCTGGTGTTGACGACGACGGTGCTTCCCGCCAAGCCGCCCTGAATGAGGCCCGCGGCTTGCACCTGGGCCACGGCACTGGTGCTGAAGAGGGTTGTGCCGGTCGGCCAAACCCAATCGGCGCCGCCGCTCGGTCCGGTAATCGTGCCGGCGCTGTTCCAAGTGACGCTGGCGAAGGCGATGGTCATGTTCCCCGTGTTGAGCGGGTAGATCACGCCCAGCGCCGCGTTGGCGAAATTCTGCAGATCGCCGGTGGTGGCGTTTGGCGTCGGCGTGCCGCCGGGCGCGCCGCCGCCGCTGACGCCGTTGCTGCATTGCGTGATGAGATCGACGGCCACCTCGGCCGCGTCGTTGACCTTCATATAGGCGAGCATCAGCTCGGTCCCGAGCACGCTGCCCAACAGCAAGACGAGCATCAGCGGCACGACCATCGCGAACTCGATGAACGCCATGCCGCGCTGGTCGCCCGCGAGGATCCGGTGGATGAGGCGCAAGGTAGGGCTCATGGCTCTACGGCTCGTTCCGGAAGACGACGGTCGAGGAAACGAGCGTGCTGCTCAGGCTCGCCAGGTTCAGCTGGTTGCCGCCCAGGATTGCGATGGGGTTGGCCAGGGGGACGAGGCTCGGCCGCAAATAGGCGACGCGCACGGCGACGAGGCTGCCGCCGCTGCCGGTGTTGAAGGTCTGCGGTTGGCCGTTGAAGCCGCCCGGACTGTTCTGACCCTGGGGCGGCGGCGTGTATGACGGCAAGCTCGACGTGTCGCTGAACTGCGTCATGATGTTGACGTAGTAGGTGATGTTGGCGCAGGGCACGAGCCCGTGCACGTCGGCGCAGAGAACGCTGTTGAAGCTCGTCTGCGCGGCCGAGCCCTGCGTTCCCACGAGCTGGCCGGTGCGGATCTCGCGCGCCGCGTCGCGGGCGGCGCCGTCGAGGACGACCTGAGTGAAGAGAAAAAGGCCGATGTCGACGATTTCCAACATCAAAAAGAGGAAAAACGGGGCGATCATGGCGAATTCGAGCGCGTAGGACCCGCGCTCGTCGGCCAAGAGCCGCGCCAATTTCCGTACCATCCCCATTGCCTGTTTCCTGTCTCCCGGATGCCTTCGAGACTCGAAACCTACGACGGTATGCCAAGGCGGGCCCTGCTCACTACCCGCACAGGGTACTAATTAATAGATGCGGCAAGCAAAAGGCAAGAAGCGTTGCCTGTAAATCGGTTCAAATTTGAATAGAATGCTATCCTTTTACCACGATATGGTTTACTTTGTATTAACGAGCGCCGCGGCTCGCCAATATAGAGCGTATACTCTTAGCTTAGCCTTAATTACCTAGGCCTGCTCGCGCGTGGAGGTGAAGCGGAGCGCCGGCCACTCCTTGATCGTGGTGTTGAGCTCCCAGGCGTTCCGGGCGAGATAGACCGGAGCCTTGTCATGGTCCTCGGCCACGGCCGCGCGGTTGGCGTCGACGAAACGCTCGACCTCCGCCGCCCCGCCTTCGATCCAACGCGCCGTCTCATAGGGCGCGAGCTCGAATCGCACGCCCAGCGTGTATTCGCTCTTGATTCGTGCCGCCAACACCTCGAGCTGCAAAGGCCCGACCACGCCGACGATCCATTCGCCGCCGACCAGCGGCTTGAATATGCGGGTGACGCCCTCCTCGGCGAGCTGCTCCAAGGCGCGCGCAAGATGCTTCGATTTCAGCGGATCGTCGAGCCGGACGCGGCGCAGGATCTCGGGAGCGAAATTGGGGATGCCGGTGACGCGGATCTCGCCTGCCTCGGCCAAGGTGTCGCCGATGCGCAAGCTGCCGTGATTGGGAATGCCGATGATGTCGCCGGGAAAGGCCTCTTCGGCGAGATTGCGCTCGCGCGCCAGGAAGAAGACCGGGTTCTGCACGCTCATCATCCGCCCGCTGCGCCCGTGACGGAGCTTCATGCCGCGGCGAAAGCGCCCCGAGCAAAGGCGCAGGAAGGCGACGCGGTCGCGGTGCTGCGGGTCGATATTGGCCTGCACCTTGAAGACGAACCCGGTGACCCCCGGCGCACCGGGATCGATCGGCGCCGGCAGCGCCGGCTGCGGCCGGGGCGAGGGCGCGAGCTCGGCGATGCCGGCGAGCAGCTCGCGCACGCCGAAATTGTTGAGCGCGCTGCCGAAGAAGACCGGCGTCATGTGGCCCTCGCGGTAGCTCTCCCGCGAGAAGGGCGGACAAAGCCCGCGCGCCATCTCGACCTCCTCGCGCAGCCGCTTCAGCGCATCCGCCGGCAGCAGCGCCTCGAGCCGGGGGTCGTCGAGACCGGTGCAGGCGATCCCTTCCACCACGCGGTCGCCGCCGCCCCGGGCGAAGAGCAGCAGCCGGTCACCGAAGAGGTCATAGGTGCCAAGAAAGTCGCGCCCCATGCCGATGGGCCAGCTCGCCGGCGTCACGTTGAGCGCCAGCAGGCGCTCGATCTCGTCCATGAGATCGAAGGGATCGCGGCCCTCGCGGTCGAGCTTGTTGACGAAGGTGATGATCGGCACGTTGCGCAGGCGGCAGACCTCGAAGAGCTTTAGCGTCTGCGCCTCGATGCCCTTGGCGGCATCGATCACCATCACCGCGCTGTCGACGGCGGTGAGCGTGCGATAGGTATCCTCGCTGAAGTCCTGGTGCCCCGGCGTATCGAGAAGATTGAAGGCAAGGCCGTCATGCTCGAAGCTCATCACCGCCGAGCTGACGGAGATGCCGCGCTCGCGCTCGACCTCCATCCAGTCCGAGCGGACGCGGCGCCGCTCGCCCCGCGCCTTCACCTCGCCCGCCTGCTGGATCGCGCCGCCGAACAGCAGCAGCTTCTCGGTGAGCGTCGTCTTGCCGGCGTCGGGATGGGAAATAATGGCGAAGGTGCGCCGTCTGGCGATCTCGCCGGCGATGCGGTCCATGCGGGATTCTCTACCGGCGAGCGGCCGCTAAAGCAACGGCGCGTCGAGGCTCGGGCTCACGAAGAAGTGAGAGCGGCCACGCAGCCGCTGCCGACGGCCCCATGCTACCAAACGCCGCCCACGCCATCTGGCAT
>Ga0335081_10021993_pt1 | contig 10317 bp, 9 predicted proteins | sample Lox_Sample_35_FD_206713 | JGI IMG/M metagenome (GOLD analysis project Ga0335081, IMG submission 206713) | Soil microbial communities from Loxahatchee National Wildlife Refuge, Florida, United States - Lox_Sample_3.5 | ecosystem: Environmental > Terrestrial > Soil > Wetlands | place: USA: Florida...
GATTGCGGCCAGGGCGGCAGCGATCTCGCGGCCGGGGTATTCGTAGTCCTGGAGCTTTCCGGAAAGGTAGCTTTCGTACGACCCCAGGTCGAAGTGCCCGTGGCCGCTGAGACCGAAGAGGACGACCTTCGGGCGGCCTTCCTCGCGGGCGGCCAGCGCCTCATCGATGGCGGCGCGGATGGCGTGCGCCGATTCCGGAGCGGGCAGGATGCCTTCCGTGCGCGCGAATTGCAGCGCGGCCTCGAACACCGGGAGCTGCGGGTAGGCTTTGGCTTCGATCTGCCCCAGACGCAGAAGATGGCTGAGGAGCGGCGAAGCGCCGTGATAACGCAGGCCTCCCGCGTGGATGCCTGGGGGGACGAAATCGTGGCCCAGGGTGTACATCCGGATCAGCGGTGTGAGCTTGGCCGTGTCGCCGTAATCGTAGGTGAAGCTCCCCTTGGTGAGGGTGGGGCAGGCGGAGGGCTCGATGGCCAGAATGCGCGGGCCCTTGCCGGCGAGGCGGTCGAGCACATAGGGCAACGCGAGCCCGCCGAAGTTGCTGCCGCCGCCGAAGCAGCCGATGATCACGTCGGGTTCCTCGCCCGCCATCTGCATCTGGCGCTTGCTCTCCAGGCCGATGACCGTCTGGTGCATCAGCACGTGGTTCAGCACGCTGCCCAGCGAGTAGTTGGTGTCGGCGTGGGTGGCGGCGTCTTCCACCGCCTCGCTGATGGCGATGCCCAGGCTGCCCGGAGAATCGGGAACGGCGGCGAGCACCGCGCGTCCGGAGTTGGTGTGATCGCTGGGGCTGGGGAATACTTCCGCCCCCCAGACGTGCATCATCATGCGGCGGTACGGTTTCTGATCGTAGCTCACGCGCACCATGTAGACGGTGCATTCCAGGCCGAACAACTGGCAGGCGAGCGCCAGCGCGCTGCCCCACTGCCCCGCCCCGGTTTCAGTGGCCAGGCGCCTGATTCCGGCGCGTTTGTTGTAGTAAGCCTGGGCCACGGCGGTGTTGGGCTTGTGACTCCCCGCAGGACTGGTGCCCTCGTACTTGTAGTAGATGTGGGCCGGCGTGCCGAGCGCCTGTTCCAGGCGGCGGGCGCGATAAAGCGGGGTGGGCCGCCAGAGGCGGTAGATGTCCATGACCTCGCCGGGAATGTCGATTTCGGACTGGGGCGAGAATTCCTGCTCGATCAGCTCCATGGGGAAGAGAGGAAGCAGGTCTTGCGGCGTGAGCGGCGCGCGGGTCTGCGGATGAAGCGGCGGCGCGAGCGGCTCCGGAAGCGACGGCAGCACGTTCACCCAGGCGGTAGGGATCTGGCTATCGGCCAGCACGAATTTGGAATGGTGGTCCATGGGGGGAAGGGATATTGTAATACCTCGCGGGCCCGCAAAAACCGGGGACAGACGGAACCGTCCGCGCGGCCCAAAAACGGGGCCTTGGGACGGTTTCGTCTGTCCCCGGGCTTGCTACACCACCAGCACGGTGATCTGGCCGGGACCGTGGACGCCGCGGATCAGGATTTGCTCGATGTCGGCGGTGCGGCTGGGGCCGGTGATCAGCACCATCGAGCTGGTTTGCGCGGCGGGATCGGGCAGCACCGCGAAAAGCTCATCGAGACCCGTCAGGATGCGGTCCTTGGGCACGACCGCAATGTGCGCGGGAGGCAGGAGGCTTACCAGGCGGGCTTCCTGAGGGCTGGCAAGCATCACCAGCGTGCCGGTGTCGGCCAGGGCGTAATCGGCGCTGGTGATGCCGAAATCCGCGGTGGCGCACGCTTCGCGCAGCTCGTCGCGGTCGGTGATGCCGGAGCGTACACCGGGAAGGCCGGCAATACCGCAGTCGGCCAGGAACGGCGCATTGGAAGCCACCGCGGTTTTGCCGGCGATCGCCGCGGCCACCATCGAGCACGGGTCGGAAGTGCGCTGCGCCTTGCCGGCCAGCGCTTCCACGCACCGCAGCAGGGAGGCGATGCGCGCTTCCAGGCCGGCTTCGGGGATGCGGATGCGCGGCAGCGGCGGCTCGTCGGGAGCCTGTCCGGCGCTGCGGCCCAGCGCCGTGCGCACGCGGTGCAGAATGTTGTCCCGGGACATCAGCGTCGTCTCCACCATTCGCGGAAACTCCTGGAGGGCGGCGGCGGCAGGTCGCGCTGGCTCAGCCACGCGCGAACCGGCGCCGCGTCCATGGGAGCCGGCACGGCGCGGATCCAGTCGCCATCCGCCGAAGGGGCCATGGAGGCGGCGATCCGGCCGGCCATTTCGTAGATGCGCGGGTGAGTCATCAGCCAGGCGAAGCCGCGGAAGGCCAGCTTCTCAATGCGGTTCTGCTTCTCGCGCGTTTCGGCCTTCTTGACGTCGGAGCGCAGGTCCAGCAGTATCCTGGGGATGTCGATCTTGACCGGACAGACCTCCGCGCAGGCGCCGCACAGGCTGGAGGCGAAGGGCAACCCGGGCTCGTGCGAAACGCCCATGAACTGCGGCGTGATGATGGCGCCGATGGGGCCGGAGTATACCCACGGGAAGCTGTGGCCGCCGATTTTTCGGTACACCGGGCAGGTGTTGAGGCAGGCGGCGCAGCGGATGCAGTAGAGCGACTGCCGCTTGCCGCGGTCGGGCAACAGCTTGGTGCGGCCGTTGTCGAGCAGCACCACGTAGAATTCATCGGGACCGTCGATTTCGCCGGAGCGCCGCGGGCCGCTGAGAAAAGAAGTGTACACCGAAAGCGCCTGCCCGGTGGCGCTGCGGGCCAGCAGCTTCAGAAACGTGGCCAGGTCCTGGGCGCGCGGGATCACCTTCTCGATGCCCGCCACGGCGATGTGGATCTTGGGCGCGGAGGTGGTGAGCCGCGCGTTGCCCTCGTTTTCCACGATCACCACGGCGCCCGAATCGGCCACCAGGAAGTTGGCGCCGCTGATGCCGATATCGGCCGCCAGAAACTTCTCGCGCAGCACCGCGCGCGCGATGGCGGTCTGCTTCTCGGGAACCGTTTCGTTGGGGACGTGGAGGCGGCGCGTGAAGATTTCGGCCACGTCATAGCGCGTCTTGTGCAGGGCCGGCGCCACGATGTGGTAGGGACGCTCGCAGGCAAGCTGGAGGATGTACTCGCCCAGGTCGGTTTCCACCGCTTCCAGGCCGTGGTGCTCCAGGCGCTCGTTGAGGTCCACCTCCTCGGTGGTCATGGACTTCGACTTGACGATGAGATGGGCGCCGCGCTCCCGAGCCAGCGACAGCACGAAATCCGAGACCTCGGTGGCGTCCTTGGCGTAGACCACCTTGCCGCCGTGCGCCTCGACGTGGCTTTCGAACTGTTCCAGATAGTAATCCAGGTTCTCGATGGCGTGCTTCTTGACGGCGTTGGCCTGGGTGCGGAGCTCCTGATAATCGGGCAGCATAGCCGGAGCGACGCTCTCGATCCGCTTGTCCTTGAGCCGGCCGGTGGCGGTGTAGATGGCCAGTTGGAGGCCGGCGTCGGCCAGCGTGGAGTGGATCTTCTGATCGAATTCGACCGACATGGTTTCAGCGGCTCGCCAGGACTTCGGCCAGGTGCATGGTGCGCACTTCCGAGCCGGCCCGCGAGAGCGCTCCTTGAATCTGCATCAGGCAACTGGGATCGAGCGAGACCACCGAGCGGGCGCCGGTGCGCAGGATGGCGTCGACCTTGGTGCGGGCCATGGCGCCGGACAACTCGGCGAACTTCACCGCGAAGGTGCCGCCGAAGCCGCAGCACTCCTCGGCCGGCTCCATCTCGCGCAGCTCCAGGCCGCGCACATGGGCCAGCAGGCGGCGCGGCGCCTCGCGAATCCCCATCTCGCGCAGGGAGTGGCAGCCGTCGTGGAAGGTGACGATGTCCTCGAAGCGCGCGCCCACATCCTCCACGCCGGCCACCTGCGTGAGGAAACTCGAAAACTCCCAGACGCGGGTTTCGAGCGCGTGGACGCGGGCGAGCGTGGCGGGGTCTTTATGGAAGAGCTCGGCGAAGTGGTGCACCACCATGGAAGCGCACGAGCCGGAAGGCACCACGATGCACTCCGCGGCGGCGAAGGTATCGAGGAAATGGCGCGCCACGATGCGCGCTTCGGCACGGTAGCCGCTGTTGAAAGCGGGCTGGCCGCAGCAGGTCTGGTTCTCGGGAAAATCCACCTGGTAGCCCAGGCGTTCGAGCACTTCCGTCATGGCCATACCGACCTTGGGGAAGAGCTGGTCGACGATGCAGGTCACGAATAACGAGACCCGATTGCTCATGCAGAAAGCAATTGTAGCAGTTTGGTGGGGCAGGCAATCCTGCCTGCGGCCGGCTTTTAAGCCGGCGCCTGGCGCTGCCGCGGCCGGCTAAAGCTACAAGCCGGCTTGGCCGGGCATGCCCGGCCACTACAGGCCGGCTGCGGGCAGGATGCCCGCCCCACGGATTACCGCGAGGCTTGTTCCCTGGGAGTGGAGAGGTAGCCGACGATCAGGTCCTTCTGCACCTTGTTGATCACCAGCTCGTAAGGTGTGTGGCCGCCCTTGACGGTATAAAACTGCACCGGCTCGTTGACGTTCTTGTCCTTCTTTTCGGTTCTCTGGTCATCGGCCATCACGTCTACCGTATAGGTGTTCTTTTTGGGGTCGGTCTTCTTGAGCAGGAGCGTGATGTCGCCGTAGCGCTGCGGTTGCTTGGTCTTGCTCAGCTTGATGTCCAGGTAGTTGCGCTCGCCCATGCGCCGCAGGGCCGCCAGCTCGTTGGCGTTGGTGGCGATGAGACCGCTCTGCACGCCCAAATCGCCGCGGGTGGACTTCAGGTCGGCAATGGTTTTCTGCAATTCCTCATTGGTGGAGGACAACTGGCTCTTGACGTTGCCTACATCCGTGGAGACATCTGCGATCTTGCTGTTGGCGGCGGTGGCGGACGCCTTCACGCCGCTGATTTCAGTGCTGACCTGCTGCTGGACCTTGGCTTCCTCGGCCTGGATCTGCTTGGCGAGCTGCTCGGCGTGGGCATTGGCCTCGGCCTTGGCCTGGCTGGAGAGCGTCCGTGCCTGGTTCCGCGCGTTTTCCAGCTCTTCCTTCAGCGTCTCGATGTGGCGCATCTGCGCGGCCGTGGTGACGGAAGAGGCGTCGCGCAGATTGCTTAACTGGGTGGTCAGCGATTCCTGCACCTTGGCGACATCGGTATGCAGATGGTCGATCTGCACGTACAGGTAAACGTTGGCGGCCGCTAGGACAACCAGGCCCGCGATGACCAGGGCCGTCAGCAGGCCCGAGCGGTGCGACGGCGGCTCGGTGGTGGCAAATGTGGGACTCACGTGGCGATACTCCTTATACGACGTTCTGTTTCTTACAGTTGTTCCTTACAGTATAGATGGCCCGGAGGGCCTGTTGGGTTTCAACTAAGCAATCTCAAACGACTGGCCCGGATGGGGGACGACCACATTCAGATTGTAATTGGAAGCGAGCAGCTTGGCCAAAGTCTCGGACTGCTGGGGTTCGCCGTGAACCAGAAAAACCTGGCGCAGCGACGGCGCCAGCGGCTTGATCCACTCCAGAAGCTCTTTCTGGTCGGCGTGCGCGCTGAGCTCGTCGAGGCTCGAGATTTCGGCGCGGAGGCGCATGGGTTCGCCGAAGATGCGCACTTCGGGCCACTTCTCGATCAGCTTGCGGCCCAGCGTGTCCTGGGCCATAAAGCCGGTGATGAGGACGGTGTTGCGAGGGTCCTCGATGTTGTTCCGCAGGTGGTGCAGGATGCGGCCCTGCTCGCACATGCCGGAGGCGGAGATCACCACCAGGGGGCCGTGCAGGTCGTTCAGCTTCTTGGACTCGGCGGCGTCGCGGATGTACTGGAGGCGGCGGAAGCCGAAGGGGTCCTCGTGATTCAACAGGTAGGCCCGGGTCTCGTCGTCGAAACACTCCGGGTGGTTGCGGTGCACGTCGGTGACGTTGAGCGCCAGGGGGCTGTCGACAAAAATCGGGATGTTGGGAATGCGCTTTTCGTTGGCGAGCTGGTGGAGCAGGAGCACGAGCTGCTGGGTGCGGCCCACGGCAAAGGCGGGGACGATGATGCGGCCGCCGCGGCGGGCGGTGCGGTTCACCACGTCGGCCAGCTTGTTGATGACGTGATCGAGGCTCTTGTGGAGCCGCCCGCCATAGGTGCTTTCCAGAATCAGGTATTCGGCCGGCGGCAGGGGCTCAGGATCGCGAATGATGGGAAGGTGCGGGCGGCCGATGTCGCCGGAGAAGGCCAGCCGCACCCGCGATCCGTTGGAGGAGTCGTGCAGCACCACGCAGGACGAGCCCAGGATGTGGCCGGCGTCGTAGCTGACATAAAGCAGGTCGGGCGCCAGGTTTTGGGGCGAATGATACGGCACCGGCTGAAACAGCGGCAGGGTTTTCTCGGCGTCCGCCATGGTGTAGAGCGGCACCACCGGGCCGTCTTCCAGCCCCAGGGACTTGCGGTGATCGCGGCGCTTGTTGAGAAATTCGGCGTCTTTCTCGTGGATGTAGGCCGTGTCGCGCAGCATCCAATTGCACAGGTCGATGGTGGCAGGGGTGGAGTAAATGGGCCCGGAGAAGCCGTTCTGGACCAGGGTGGGAAGATTACCGCAGTGGTCGATGTGGGCGTGCGAAAGGACCACGGCGTCGATGGAAGAGCCGGAAAACGGAAGGTGGCGGTTCTTGGCGTCGGCGTCCTTGCGGCGGCCCTGGTTAAGGCCGCAATCGAGGAGGAGCCGTTTCCCGGCGGCTTCCACCAGGTGCATGGAGCCGGTAACGGCGCCGGCCGCTCCCCAGAACGTGAGCTTCATCTGGAAAGATGGTAGCGCATTTCAAAACAAGAGTAGAAAGAAGCGTTGCGGGGACCGGCAACGTCAGGTGGGGGGGAACTTCTGCTCCAGGTTGCGGATGCGGCCGTCGTGATCGTCGATACTGGCGTCATGAATCTCGAGAATCCGGCCCATCCGGTTCATGGTGTCCATCACTTGTGCGAGCCTCTGCTCGTTGTCCCTGTGCATGGCTGCCATCAGCTCGACCGATTGTGTGAGCGCCTCCAGGCGTTCGTCGATTGTCATGACCAACTCCATTCTACCGCAGGGTTCGAAAGGGAGCTGTGAGATGAGCGATATCGGGGGGGCGCGACGATCCTCTGATCACGCCGTGGCCTTGATCGCGAAGGGAGACGCCATACCGAGGGATGGATTGGTGGACGGCGTGGGATTCGAACCCACGGCCTCCGCGTTGCGAACGCGGCGCTCTCCCAGCTGAGCTAGCCGCCCACGTGCCGTCAGCAACTTCAATATAGCAAATCGGCGGCAGACCGCCCGGTGGCACACCAATACTGCCAGGATCAGCCGCCTGACGGGGGCCTGAGCAGCTCCTGCTGGCGCTTGCGCCGCGCGGCCCAGTATTTCTTCATCCGCTCGGAGACTTCCTGCCGTTCTTTCGAACTCATCGACTTTCGGCCCCGGCGTTTGGCGCTCTTCGGCGCCACTGGAAGGTCGCCGGCGGCCCGCTGCAGCTCCTCCAGTGAAGCGATTACACGCTCCAGGCGCTCTTTCTCAGCGTATAAATCCTGTATCGCTTTGTAGAGATCCATCGCATTAGGGCTGACCTGGAACACCGCACCGCACGCGGCGCACGCAGTCAACTGATGTTACATCGGATGCGGTTTACAATTCTACATGATTCCTGGCTATCGCGTGAGAAACGGCCAGTGAGGTACTACCCGGAGGCCATACCTGGTAATAGCAATGGTTAATACCACACCTAGTAGCAGCAGTACGACTGTAAATACGGTGAGCGCTTTTCTCCAGGGGAATCTGCGTTGTTCCCGTCGCAAGATCAGCAGGTAGCTGGCGAAAACGCCCACGTAAAACAGGAGGCACATGGGCGTGGCGAACAGCATCAGATTGAAAACATCCGGCGTCGGCGTGATGACCGCGGCAATGATAAAAATCGCCAGGATGGCGTAGCGGCTGTGGCGAACCAGAAATGACGGGGTGACAATTCTAAGTAAAGTCAGAAAGAAGATCAGCACGGGGAGCTCGAATACCACGCCCACTCCGAGGATCACGTTCACGAACAGGTCGAAATACTCGGTGACGGAGACCACGGGCTTGATGTGCTGTCCCCTTCCCAATCCCAACAGAAACGTCAGGCCAAAGCGGAATACCACGAAATAGGCGAACACGCCCCCCAGGATGAACAGTCCTGCCGAGATCAGGATGAAGGGGGCCGCCCACCGCCTTTCGCGGCGGTATAAACCCGGCGAGACGAAGGCCCAGACCTGGTACAGGATCCAGGGGCACGAAAGGAAGATGGAGCACACCACCGGCAGCTTGAACCAGATCACGTTGAAGTTCTCCATGGGCGTGATCTGGGCCAGGTCCGTCTCGTAGCCCAGCGTGGTCAGCGCTTGCACCGCGGGCTGGCTCACAAATTCCCAGAGCCGGTTGGTGAACGTGAGGCTGAGCACAAATGCCACGCCCACCCCGATGAGGCTCTTGATGATCCGCGAGCGGAGCTCCTCGAGATGCTCGAGGAAAGACATGCGGAGCATGCCGTCTTCTTCTTCATCTCCGTCGCCGCCGGGCGGAGGCGGAGGAGGCGGCTTCCGGCGGCCGGTCTTCACCGGCAGGGAAATCTCGGGCGAAGCGCCGGCCCCGGGACCGCCGGCCCCCTCGGGTACTTGCGGTGGATTCATTCGTTACGCGTGATGTTCAGCCGTGCTGGAACCGGGGCGCTCGGCGACCGATACGGAAACCTCGGGAGCGTTTCCGTTCGACTCGTGTGCAGCCACCGTTTCCTCGCCGTGAGCGATGGTGCCTTCGGGCGGAGCGGCTGATGGTGATTCGGCGTCCTGAGGTGCGGATGCGCTTGCAGTGGTTGGGTCGGCAGCGGTGGAATCGTGAACTTCGGATGCGTGTTGGTATGACCCGTCACCGGTCTCATACGAAGAGTAGTCGTAGTTGTAACTGTCGTACTGATACGGGTTGGTCGCTTCCTGCAACGATTTGGTTTCCGCTTCCAGGGTCTTCATTTCGCGATCGAAGGTGGCCTTCAACTCGTTTGAGGCACGACGGAATTCGGTCATCGCCTTCCCGATAGTCCGGCCCAGCTCCGGCAGTTTCTTGGGGCCGAAGAGGACCAGCGCCAGGAGGAAGATGAAGATTATCTCCGGTGTGCCCAGCGTACCCAACATTGGATGTCCTCCAGCAGGAGATCTATCCCATCATAGCATGGGGGTTTATGGCAGGCTTTCGCGAAGAACCTTGTCCCGCTGCGCGGCGCGAAACTCGCGCAGCTTCCGCCGCAGCTCGGGACGGCTGTTGGCTAGAATCGCGACCGCCAGCAGCGCCGCGTTGCGCGCCCCCGCCGGTCCGATGGCCAGCGTGCCCACGGGAATCCCGGCGGGCATCTGCGCCGTGGAGAGGAGCGAATCCAGGCCCTTGAGCGAAGCGCTCTCCATGGGCACCCCCAGCACCGGCAGCAGCGTGTGCGCGGCGCATACGCCAGCCAGGTGGGCGGCGCCGCCCGCGGCCGCGATGATCACCTCGATGCCGCGCGCCTCGGCCCGGCTCACGTACTCCGCGGTCTCGGCGGGCGTGCGGTGCGCCGAAAGCACGCGGCATTCATGCGGCACGTCGAAGCCGGCCAGCACCTCGTCCGCCTGGCGCATGGTTTCCCAGTCCGACTTGCTGCCCATCAGCACGGCCACCAGCGGATTCGGGACGGCCATGGATTATTGCCCCTGCGCCAGGGAGAACCCCGCCTGGCCATCGAAGGTGCGCAGCGATTCGGTCATGGCGATCTCGATGCCGCCCTCGGAGATACGCCGCAGCAGTTCGATGCACTGGCCCATGCTGGCGCGCCCCCCGGAAACGAACCGGCAGCGAAAGCTGTCGGTGGAGAAAGTCTCCGCCAGTCCGGCGGGCCAGACCTTCACCCCGCGGTTGTCGATCATTTGCAGCCTGAGGCCGTCGCCGGCGAACGGCGCCATGGCCGCGGCCAGCTCGTTGGGATCGCGGGAGGGCCAGTAGACGAAAACATCGATGCCTTTGAGCTCCACCTGGACCGGGCCTGCGGATGGCCCGGCGGCGCGCGCCGCGGGCTTCCCGGCGTCCGGCCGGCGGGCGTACGTCACGGGCTTCAGGCGGTTGGGCTTCTGGCCCAGGCGCGCGACCACCGCCGCGGCGAACTCCCGCGTCCCCACCTTCTCCGTGCTGACGTCCTCGCTGAAAATGTCGTAGGTGTGGATGCCGTCCTCGATGGCGCGCAGCCAGCCGTTGTGCACCCGCTCGGCGGCCTCGGGCTGATCGATGTGCACCAGCATCAGGATGGCCCCCATTAACAGCCCGGACG
>Ga0335081_10021998_pt1 | contig 10315 bp, 6 predicted proteins | sample Lox_Sample_35_FD_206713 | JGI IMG/M metagenome (GOLD analysis project Ga0335081, IMG submission 206713) | Soil microbial communities from Loxahatchee National Wildlife Refuge, Florida, United States - Lox_Sample_3.5 | ecosystem: Environmental > Terrestrial > Soil > Wetlands | place: USA: Florida...
TGGTTGTGGTCTGAATCAACGTGGCCGTTGAGTTCAGCTTTTTCTACACCACGTGCTCCTCTTGGACTTAGCATTCAAACAGTTAATCGCTCGTGGCACTTAGTTACCGCTTGCGAATGCCCCTCTCATCGTTCACAAAATCTCCTCGACGGTCACCGGCAACAATAGACACCGCTAGTCCTATGCCCGTGCCGCTGACGCCCGTTCCGCAGATTCCTTCGTTGGCGCGAGCGCGAGCAGCGCAACGCCAACGATAATGAGCGCAGGTATGTCGCCCAACAGATGTCCGCGTTCGCTCGCATTTCGAAAGGCCTGGCTTCGAGCAGCGCGATGTAGTCGCGGCTGGCGTTTGCCGTCGTGTGTGCAGATCTCGCGGAAACTCCACCTCGGACGCACACACAGCAGATTGTCCTCGCGGCTTGCAGTGGGCGCCGGGGGAGGTGCTGGTTGCAACGAAACTAGCGCCGCTCTCCGGTTTAGATCCAGCAAATGCCTGATTTGCTCACCCCCCGTTCTGGAAGGTTGGTTTGTGGGATTGCGGCGAACGAACTAATCGTGGAGAACGATGTTGAGCAGTGAACTGTGAACTTGCAGCCCGCTACCGCCATTGTAGTCAACGAAGCCCAACTTTCTGAACCTATTCATGAAAAAACTGACCCGCGACCGGGTTGTGCCTATCATTGCGGCGAGGGTTTCCTGACTGATCTTGGGGATTACACTCTCGGGCGTGCCTTCCTTGCCAAAGTGAGCAAGCAACAGCAGAATCCGCGTTTACGCCGCCTGCGACCTGGGCCCCCGTGTTGGCTCGAGCGTGAGCCACACCATTGTCCACATCGGTGTCACCACCGCCCGCGGAGGCAGCCGCCAAGCTCAGCGATGCAGCTGTGGCCAGGAAGCGAGTCTTCGGCGTGGTGGCTTCAGCCCCGCCCTCGGAATCGAGCTTCACGTTCGCATTTCTGCCCGACTGCACGCCCTCCAGTGTGGCTTCCACTTTCTCCGCAATGCCATCCGGGGAAATCAGTTTCTGGAACGCGATACGTAGTTGCCCATTTTTCTTCATCCACCGAGCAGGCTGGACCTGGCGAACTGTGCCCTCAAGCCGGCTTCCTTGAGGAAGGATCAGGTGGCCTGCGCCATCCAGGAGTGGCTGCTCTATGAGTGCCTCAACTGCGTCGCCCTTCTGCGTAGTCGCTGACGTCAGTGGCGTAACCAGGCGTGCGTGCACGACACTCCCTGGCGGTAGCGGGCCACCGATTGACGCGGCCATCTCGGGCGTCATCAGCTCGGTGCCGAAATCCAACGGAACAGTGAGCTCTGCAAAGTAACCTGTGCCCGCAGGGATGTACTGCGTATGAACCGGCAGCTGCGACTCGATGTACCGTTTCAGGCGATGCATCCGGCCGGGCGTCTTCAGCTGTTTCATCGCGTTGTCCCATTGCTGCCGGGCTTGCTCTTTGGCCTGTTTCGTCTTCTCCGAGGCGACGTTTTTGACACCTTTCTTCTTTTCCTTGCCGTCTGCGGCCGCAACGAAGCGGATCACCTGCCCTGAGCCCGGAGTGACGCTCGACTGCGTGGAAGTGCCTTCCGTCCGCCAGAACCAAGCCGTCGAAATTAACTTCCACCTTCCGTTCGGGAGTAAAGTCTGCATCCAGCGCCGCTGTAGTGCGCTTCCCCTAGGGTGGGTCGATATCGCTTGCAGGGTCGCCTTGTTATACGAAGCTATTTCGAAGTCGGTGATACTACGATTAGACCCGCCAATTCACCGAGCTGTGAGTGCGCTAGGTATACGACACCGTCCTTTGTAACCACACCATTGCGAGCACCCTCGTGCGTGGGCACTTGCGCGATAATGTCCAGCTTTCCAGCCGCATCAACTCGAGCCAGTGTGAGTTTCGCGTCTTTAGCAGCGCCAACGTACAGCATGTGAGTGGTCGGCGAATAATTGAGATCATCCACCCCATCCCCCGTATCGATGGATGACAGCTGCTTCCCACTATGTTCTGCATCCAGCACTTCGGCTCTCGTACTGCACGCGACAAAGACGAAACCAGTGTCTTGGTCGACGGATATCCCGTGCGGACCATCCTCGCCACAGGATGAGGGCCATTTCGCCACAGTTTTCCGCGTCTTGAGATCGATCGCAGTGGTCAGGTCTTTGTCTTCGTAATTCATGTAAAGACGACCACGCTTGGCATCGACTGCATAGCCTTCTGGTCGGCCTTCGAAGGTCAGCTTTTCCTTTTGACTCAATGTCTGAGCATCGAGAATTCGCACCGAATTGTCGCGTGGCGCAGTGACCCAGACTTCTTTCGTGGGCGCCACATACACGACACCGTCGGGCGTGGAATCGATGTGTCCGCAGATCTTACGCTCAAGACTGTTTTCGTCGATGGCGCACACGCTAGAGTCCGCCCGGTCGCCGATGTACACCACGCCATCTCCAATTGACACACCACTAGGTCCCTGAGCACGCTTTCTGCCTCGGACTTCCACTTCGTTTGTCGCAAACCCCGAGACCTCACGAACTGTGCTGTTGCTAGTATTCACCACGTAAACCGAGCCAATGTTGATGGCGGGAACCCACACACTCTCTGTCTTGGAATCGTAGGCGATGTAATCCATTGTGATGTTTCCCTTGCCGTGGTCGGGCAGTGCAAGGGTACGCGTTGTGTAATTCGCGCTTTGGTCGCTGGCAGCGTACAACGTAATACCGATTGCGCCCATGCCTAGCACGAGTACGAGCAGGTGAGAAATCTGCCCCTTCATGGCTGACATGGTAGCACCAGCGTGAGACTTTCACACCTTGAGCTGTGTCACGACTCGATTGCAGGCAGTTGATATCGAACCATCGCCGCAAACCGATAACAGTCTTGTGCAGCATACCGAGGGCATCAATAAGTAAGGCGAGATCTCGCAAAGTCTACGTCAAGCAGCTTTTGATAGAGCTCACTTCCGTTTTATTCCAGGCTAACCGGAAACTGAACGGATAGCCTACCTGGCCATAAGTCGGCTTCGAGGACTCGAAGCCCGTTTGTGGCCAACGCCCGGATCGCCGACCACCTCTAACTGATTCTTCGCTTGGTTTCCAAATCCGCAAGTTGATGCGTTCTGATCCTAATGAATGCGCTGCAATGGCACCCCGTCACGTGCTGCTATATAGGAATCTCATCAGAGCAATATGCGCAAATGCCTTCATTTCGCAAACTAACGCGAACATTGCAGAGGCGGGGCACAGTGCTCAAGCTGATGAAACACTTCGGATGAAATACTAAAGGTGCGAGTAGCAGGATGATGGGGCGGAGAATTGCACGCCGCCCCAACTTTCAACCAGTGTCCAATTAGAAGTTGACCCGAATACCCATCTCCATCGCTCGCGGGGTAGTTCCCTCGATCGAGAACTGTCCGAAATCGGCTGGCGCATTTGCAACCGAGAGGATTGGATCCAGCAGTTGATTGTGGTTCAGAATATTGTTGACGTTGAGAGAAGCTTCAGCATTGAACCGTTCTGTAATCTTGATGTTCTTCTTGATCCCAAAATTCAGGTTCCAATACTTCAGGCCGCGGAACTGCCCGTACCCACCGCTGCGGGTGTCATATCCCATGACCAGAGGACGAAGCCTGGAGTAGACCGCCTGTGGATCACCAAAGGCAGTGTAGACTCCATTGACATTGTGGAAAGATGCTGACGGTGGCGCCCCCGCCACCAGGCAGTTGGCATCCGTCGCGCTGCCTGCACCAGTTGCGCCGCCAAACTCCTGTGCGCCGCTATAACCCTCTTCTACGAAACTGTTAGCAGCGGCACAGAACAGTGGCGCACCGCCGCCCGCTGAGAAGACAAACGAAGGAGTCCACCCCCCTAAGACATGGCCCAGAATGCCTTGTTGGCCACGATAGAATGGCTCCTGGTAAACCAGAAACATTGTATCCACCAGTTTGCGGTCCGACGGTTGCGGGCCATACTGAGTATTCAAGTTGAATGGGTCCACTACGGCTTGTTCGCTTGTGGCCTGTATCACGTCTCCCGTCCCCAGTGCTCTGCTAAAGGTTAAGTTGTTCTGCATGGTGAAGCCATGCCAGTCATTGAACTTAAACGTGGCAAAAGCGGCATTGTAATTACCATGGCCTAGACTGGTACTCGCGAGGACATTGTCCGAGATTTGACCTGAGCCGGCCAGGGTGCTTGCGGGAAAATTAAATCCGGGTGCTTTTCCTCCGGTGTCCAGAGTTGTCCACAGCGAGTAGACCTGCTGGCCTTGCAGATCACCAAACAAAGTGGAGTTATTGACCAGCGCTTGGGTGCAGTTCGTGAAACCGGTGCAGAAGCCGGTTCCTCGAAGTGCGGTTTCAAAGAACGGCTGCGGAGCGATGTTGGCGAGCATTGCTGGAGTCGCCGCTTGGCAAGCCGCGAGTGAGGTTGTGCAACCCATCGCCTTTTCGAGATTGGCATAGGCAGATTGGAATTGCTGCCCGCCCAGAGTCATCATGTAAGGCACCGAGTTGAGATTGATCGACAGAAGCGTGTTGTGGATCCAACGGCTAATGCCGCCCACTTCTACAGAGATCTTGCTGGAAAACTGGTGCTGAATCGTGAGATCAAACGAGTCCACCGAATTCGGCCGGGTTTTCGGGTCCAGGGGCGCAGCCGTAGCCGCTATGGCGTTACCGTTGATCCCTGGGAATTGCGGTTGCGTCACCGTCGCAGCGGGGACCGGAATTACAGGGCTCGTGCCGTCAGTTCCGATACGAAAGGCGGTAGTCGCAGTGGGCGTGCCCGGGCCGCACGTCCCGTTTGGTCCGCCAGCAAGAACTGAGGGGCAACTTACCGCATCAATCAAACCGGGGCTAAGTAGCGGCGCGAGCACCAGCCCCACGCCGTTCAAACGTCCATAAATTCGCCCATAGCCGCCACGGAATACTGTGTTCTTACCACCGAGCCTGTCACCTAAGTCCGGGTTCCAGGCCAGGGCGACACGCGGGCTGAATGCATGGTAGAACGGGTCGTACATGTGACTCGGGTGTCCGGTAACGCTGTCAATGAGACCAAAACCAATCTCCGGGTTGTAAACCTGACCTGAAAGCGCGGCTGCCTTGCGTTGTGCCAGATACGTTTGAGTGTTGATCTGGCTGCCGTCCGGTCCCACCAACAGGATCTGCTTACCATTTTGCTCCGAAGGTGGCATCTCAAGTGCCCAACCTAAACCATACGTGACGGTGATCGATGGTGTCATGCGCCACGTGTCATTCATGTACAGGTTGTAGTAAGGAATGGTGACCTTATCGTATGCCGGAGTGAGCGGCGGATTCAGGGTTAGGTTAGAACCGGAGACGTTGTAGGTATATACCTGCTGCGTATCCGTCACAATTCCTAGGACTGCGGCCGCCTCGCGGGTGAGAGTGGCGTTAGTGGCACTGAAAGCAGGACCCAAGGAGGTCATGTCGACCGTGCCGGCGCCTGCACTATCACCAATCTGGTATACAGGAAAATAATTGATGGTTCCGCCGTTGTCGGTGCGCGAGTGGTAGTTCCAGTTGTGCTGGTACTGACCGCCAAACTGGAACAAGTGGCCGCCTTTCAGCCAGGAAACGTCGTCCCGGAAGAAATGATCTCTCCCGTTCCAGAAGCGCGTGCGCGTCGACTGATTGTTTACATTGTAGGGAGCAGCTACTATCGAATTGTTGCTTTCGCCAAAGGGCTCGAGTGCGGCACCCAAGGTAGAAAACTGCTTCGGGTCGCCGTTCGAACCCCACTGCCACCAGTTGCGCAGAAAGCTATAGCGGAAATCATTGGTCACGTGCGAATTGACGTTCGTGGTCATTCCCAGAACGAGGTACCAGGGCACTTGCGGGCGGTTGGTGAGAGAAGTTGGCGTGCCCAACGTGTCTCCGGGGAAGAATCCCCCAATGTCAACCTGATCGTCCGTGGCGCGTGTAAGGTGGTAATAGCGGAAGCTCCCCTGGAAGTGCCACTTCTGTCCAAAGTCATGGTCGAGGCGCACTACTGCGAAATTGTCGTTCTGTGGTAGCGCCAGATTCGCCCGAAAGGCAAGTGTGTTGACCCCATCGCAATAGCCGTCGCCGGCGAGCGACCCGCAACCTGCTCCCGGAGTTGGAAGGGGCATGTATTTGTTCCACAGCTGCTGGGTGAAGGAATCGATTCCTATGTGTCTTGGATCAAGAACGTTGAGGTTGTAAGTTGTCGCAGGATTTGCGGGATCGTGCAGGATCCCGTTGCGCATGTCAACGCTGGGGACCAGCTTGGTGATGGTTTCGGAGTTTGGCCAACGCGCACCTTGGTAATTGAAGAAGAAATAGGTTTTCCCACCAAGGATCTCCTTGGGAATAATGGGACCGCCCACCGCCCCTCCGAACCAGTTGCGATGCCAATCTGGCACGGATATTTTAGGCGTGGCCTGATTATTGTCCCACGTGTTCGCCGAGAAGTTGTTGTCCAAGTAATACTCGTACGCTGTGCCATGCCACGTGTTACTACCTCGCTTCGTGACGATCGACACCTGCATGCCTGACGAATTGTTGAAGTCGGCCGTCTGGTTCGTGGTCGCGACCTTGAACTCCTCCACGCTATCTACAGGGGTTGGCATCACGCCCGAGGGCTGACCGCCGTTGATCCCAAGAATTGCTCCGCTGACTTGATTAAACTTGTTGGAAAACAGCCCCCCAGCTGGGTCGTCACCGAAATTTGGGTTGTAGACGCCCGAACTGCCGTCCATGTCGTTGCTGTTGTTGCCGCCGTCGAGCATGAATACTGCCTGGTCCACCACGGTCCCAGCAGCACTGCCATCGGGACTCACGCCAGGTTGCAGTGTGATGAACGAACTGGTATCGCGGCCCAGAGTTGGTAAGTTCTGCAAGGCTTGGCCGGTCACAGTATTGCCGATTGTCGAGTTCATGGTTTGCAAGTCGGTAGTAGCAGCACTCACTTCGACCACCTGGGAGGCTCCGCCAATCTGCAGTGCGGTGTCAAAAGTGGTGGTTTGACCGACTTGCACATCCAAACTGGGAGCTTTGGTGGTTGAGAACCCCTGTTTGTTGATGGTCAAGTCGTATTTGCCGGGGGGCACATTCACGAAGATGTAGCGTCCAACGGCGTTAGTCGCAGCCGTTCGCGGAGTGCCGGTGGACACGTCCGTAAGTGTTAAAGTCGCACCGTTGACCACAGCGCCGGAAGGGTCAGTAATAGTCCCAGCGACAACGCCGGTGTTGGTGGACTGGCCGCATAGAAGTTGACTGCCGAAGCAAAACAGGAGTAACAGAGATTTCACGCTGCTTACACGCATTTGCTCCCTCCACGCTGTAAGTTGACCATCCTCAGCAATAACCACCAGAACGCCGCATCCTTACACGAGAAAATAAGTACGAGTTGCGGTTAATTGAGACTGTATTTGAAGCATCAGAGATCAAGAGATACGTGCGAAACGTGGAATTGGGCAACATCGTTGGCGCCTCAAAATCGAGGAATTAAACACCCACCTGGACACGGAAAACTTGGGTAAGGACGAGATCAAAACAAGTTTCCGTACTTTTTTTGCCTCCGCGGACCCGTGCTACTGTCGGGTGCGAGTGTGCAATTCTGACACCAATGTCGTATAGCTCTGTGCAACACTGTGCTTCTTGCAAGTTTTCAGTGAGTTACGAATGTTGGTAGCGCTGCCTTTGTGCAAAAACAGCTGAACGAATGATTCCAGATAACGTATCTGAATTTAAGAAAATGAATTGTCATCGAGAGTTACAAGACATAACAAATCTACACAGACCTAGAATTTCGATTTTGGTTATGTAATACCCTGTGCAATGTTGCATGATGAATGGGATATCCGACGACACTCCTTTTAGCTTTCATCGGAATGTGCCGAAAAGATTCGTGCGTGTCCGTCGTGATAAATTTCTCGGTCGCGAGGAACGCGTTATCTCCAATAGGTTTTCCGACTATGCCACGATTGCAAATCCACATACTGCGAGGCTGCTTGGCATACCACAAGCCCAGCCGGTCCTGAGGATGCGGCAAGTCAAAAGATCAGACGGGCCTGAAGTCGGCTTCGAGGACTCGAAGCCCGTTTCTGGCCAATGTCCGGATAGCCGACAAGCCAGAAATAGTCCTGACTTTTTCGCGATCTTCGCTTGTTCCAAATCAGCCTCATGTCGCTCATCGTTGCAACCTTGTTCACTCAGTTCACTTCCTCTGCAACCACGCCACAGCGACGTTAACTGCGGACGATTGAGCCAGTGGGAAAACGGCTAGTTCCAGGGCGATCATGAGACCAAGTCCCCATGCTGTCGCTCGATGCAGCGAGCGTCGAGTCCAGAGATCGTAGGTCACCAGAAGAGCAGGAAAGCTGTTGAGGAAGATATGAAATGCGATTGGATTGGCGGCTATAGGCCAACGGGCAATTGCTGGGCCGATAATGATAAAGGTGGCGAATAGGATTAAGCGCTTGTGGGTTGGTGCATCGCGTCTAGCAAGAAATGCCCACACAACGAAAAAGGCAAAGAGACATAGGAGCAAGGTGTCTACCGATGCGATGTAACGAACCACAGGCGGAGGAGCAAATCCTCTCTTGATTGCAGCAATCAATGTGGCAAAGCCAATAACTAGCATCAAGGGCGCCAAGAACATTCCGGCAATGCCCAGACGCATGTGCCAGCGCGGCCTGTGACCTGCGATAAGCGCGACTTGAGCCACGAGCAATCCGATCCAAAGCGTGAATAGCGCACCGTGGATATGAACCATTAGACTGGGGAGCTTCGCCCAGAACATTCCGGCCAAGAAGTAGGTTCGCGCAAAGCCCACCGCGACCGCGATCAGAACCAGTAAGGCTATTCCTGAGAAGAACAGCCTATCCCTTTGCCCGGCGCGCTCTGGGTGCTTGCCTTGCGAAACTGCCGACGTTCCCATGCGAATGCTCCTCCTTGCGGTTAACAGAGGCTCAGGATTTGAAGCAGATAGCACCAGCGACGGGGAGGATATTAGCTGAAGGGCGGCGCGCCGGGATAGTACGAATGCGACGTCCGGAGACAATTCATTCATGTTTCGAGCGGCTTGCAGTCGCAAAGAACGTATGGAACTCCGGCAAGCCTTCAAGTCGTGCCAGCAACCGTGAAGGAGACTCCCCAGTAAAGGCACGACAGTCGCGCACCAAGTGCATTTGATCGTAGAAGTCGTGATCATTGGCGATGCGACTCCACGCATCACTCCGCCATTGAAGCTTGTGGTCGACAGCGGCGTTGAACCTTATGATTCGAGCATAAAGTTTCGGAGGGATTCCAACCTGCTCGAGGAAGCGCCTCTCGAAGTGTCGTCGGGACAAGCCGGATTGAGCCGCCATTGCTGCGACGCGTTGAACCCCGTTGCTCGCAAAGAGACAATTGGCGGCGATCGCGACTGGATTCGGTGTTCCGAGGCAGGCGAGCATAGGGATGAAATGGCCTTCGATGATCCGGATTCGCTCGGCGAAACCGGGAGTCTCGGCAAGCTCGTGCTCGAGATTAGGGATCTTAAATCCGATCACTCCGTAAGCATCGTAAGCGGCATTCGTTAGCTCTGTCATTGGCACGCCGAACAGCCGATTAAAGCCAGACGGTTGAAAGTGAATGGTGAAGTGGTCGATTCTTCCATAGATCGACAAGCCAGGCAGGGCGTGGGTCTGAGGACCCACCACCGCAACTCGCGGCGTCGCTTCACGATGATCGGACCCAGGATGATGGATGCAGTAAGGGTCCGCGAGGGAGAACGCAAGGAGCTGCTTTGGTCGTGCGGGGAGCGGTACAACGAGAGGGACCGAGTCGACTCGCCCCGTAGTCATTCCATATGCCCAGAGGTAGGGCCGCAACACCGGAGAGGCGGGCGCCAATTTCGACTGAAGCATAGGTATGCGTGCCAGCGATACCATAGCCTATTTCCAAAGATCTGAATAGCGGTCCGGCGGAGGATACGAGCTTTTCTACGCTTCCAGAAACGCGCCGTGCTTGAGCACCAGCTATCACTAACCTCGGAATAGTTTGTGTGACAACTCACCCTATCGAGGCATTCAGGATAACTGTCGGGTTACGACCAATTCGGAAGCTACCGACGCTCTCCGTTTCCGATCAAACCGCACCCGCAGTTGTGAGGTCTGGCTGCCACATCAGGTAGGGTCGAGATCCTTCGCTTCCGCTACGCTCGCTCAGGATTTCGGCACGCGGCTCAGACGCCGCGTGGGCGCCTCAATTACAGTTCCGGCTGCCACCACTAATTTCAAACTTACTTACAATCCCGACACAAGGTCTGATCGAAAAAATCTCTGCAACGAACTCACAAATT
>Ga0335081_10021999_pt1 | contig 10313 bp, 8 predicted proteins | sample Lox_Sample_35_FD_206713 | JGI IMG/M metagenome (GOLD analysis project Ga0335081, IMG submission 206713) | Soil microbial communities from Loxahatchee National Wildlife Refuge, Florida, United States - Lox_Sample_3.5 | ecosystem: Environmental > Terrestrial > Soil > Wetlands | place: USA: Florida...
AGCCCGATGCGGAGGCCCGCGAGCGGCGCGCCGAGCTCGGCGACGTAGTCCGGCACCTCGCGCTCGACGCTGGTGGAATCGTTGGGATCGAAGCCCGCCATCTCGCGCAGCATGAGCGCCGCGTCGGCGGCGCTGGCAGTGAGCACTCCGCCCTGGTCGAGGCTCGAGGCGAACGCCACCATCCCGTAGCGCGACACGCGCCCGTAGGTGGGCTTCAGGCCCGTGATGCCGCAGAGCGCAGCGGGCTGGCGGATCGAGCCGCCGGTGTCGGTGGCGGTCGCACCCGGCACCAGCCGCGCAGCCACCGCGGCGGCCGAGCCGCCCGAGGAGCCGCCCGGCACCAGGCGCTGATCCCAGGGGTTGCGCACCGGCCCGTAGTAGCTCGTCTCGTTGGAGGAGCCCATCGCGAACTCATCCATGTTGGTCTTGCCGAGCATCACGGCGCCGGCGCGTTTGAGCTTCGCGACCACGGTAGCGTCGTAGGGCGAGACGAAGTTATCGAGCATGCGCGAGCCGCAGGTGGTGCGCACACCCCGGGTGCAGAACAGGTCCTTGTGTGCGATCGGCACGCCGGTGAGCGCCCCACCCGTGCCGGCGGCGAGCGCCCGGTCGGCGGCGGCGGCATCGCTGAGCGCCTGATCTCGGGTCACGGAGATGAAGGCGTTGAGGGTGCCCTGGCTGGCCTCGATGCGCTTCAGAAACGCCTCGGCGAGCTCGACGCTCGAGAAGCGCCGCGCCCGCAGGCCGGCGGCGAGCGCCGTCAGCCCAATGTGATGCAGTTCACTCATCCCGCGCTCACTCGATCACCTTGGGCACCAGGTAGAGGCCCGCCGCGGTCTGCGGGGCGTTCTGCTGGTACTCGGCGTGGTGGTCCTGCTCGGTGACCTCATCCGGCCGCAGCCGCTGCGAGAGGCCCGGCAGCGGGTGCGCCATGGGCGTGACGCTCGCGGTATCGGCGCGCTCCAGGGCGCCGACGAACTCGAGAATGCTCGAGAGGCTCGTCTGGTAGACGGGCAGCTCGGCGGCGGTCAGCTCCAGGCGCGCCAGGGCGGCAATGCTCTCGATCTGCTCGCGAGTGAGTGCCATGGGAGTGCGGCTCGTGTGCGGCGGCGGGATGCGAAAAATGAGCGGAAAATCATACATGTTGCCTTGCTGAATGTCCTGTCGGTTGCTAGATTACCGGCCACTTTCGGGGTCTTCCCCCACTTTCCGGTCGCTTCATGCTCAAACGCCTGCGTGGTTATTTTTCCAGCGATCTGTCGATCGACCTGGGCACGGCCAACACTCTCATCTACGTCCGTGACAAGGGCATCGTGCTCAATGAGCCGTCGGTGGTCGCGGTCCAGGACGAGCCTGGGCGCGGCAGCAAGGTGATCGTCGCCGTGGGCACGGAAGCGAAGGCCATGCTCGGCCGCACGCCCGGGCACATCACCGCCGTGCGCCCGATGAAGGACGGCGTGATCGCCGACTTCACCTACACCGAGAAGATGCTGCAGTACTTCATCAACAAGGTGCACGGCCAGCGCATGATCAAGCCCTCGCCGCGCGTGCTGGTGTGCGTGCCGTTCGGCTCGACCCAGGTCGAGCGGCGCGCGATCCGCGAATCGGCCGAAGGCGCCGGCGCGCGCAACGTGGCGATCGTGAGCGAGCCGATGGCGGCGGCGGTGGGCGCGGGGCTGCCGGTGCACGAGGCGCGCGGCTCGATGGTGCTCGACATCGGCGGCGGAACCTCCGAGGTCGCGGTGCTGTCTCTCAACGGTGTGGTGTACGCCAACTCCGCGCGCATCGGCGGCGATCGCTTCGACGAGGCGATCATGAACTACGTGCGCCGCAACTACGGCATCCTGATCGGCGAGGCGACCGCCGAGCGCATCAAGATCGAGATCGGCTCCGCCTACCCGGGACAGCAGGTGCGCGAGCTCTCGGTCAAGGGCCGCAACCTCTCCGAGGGCGTGCCGCGCAGCTTCACGCTCAACAGCAACGAGATCCTCGAGGCGCTGCAGGAGCCGCTGCAGGCCATCGTGAGCGCGGTCAAGCAGGCGCTCGAGCAGACGCCCCCCGAGCTCGGCGCCGACGTCGCCGAGCGCGGCATCGTGCTCACCGGCGGCGGCGCGCTGCTGCGTGACATCGACAAGCTCCTCACCGAGGAGACCGGGCTTCCGGTCGTCGTGGCCGACGATCCGCTCACCTGCGTGGCGCGCGGCGGCGGCCGCATCCTCGAGCTGATGGATGAGCTCGGTCCGGGACACTTCGGTCTCGAGTAGCGCAAGGAGCGCGCAGGTCCTCAAGTGACGGCGTTCGGGACAGCAGCCGGCAGACCGCTGCAGGGGCGGGGCGGCTCTCCCGGCTTCCGTTTCACGCTCTACGCCGTGCTCGCGGTCGTCATCATGTATCTCGATCAGCGTGCGCGTTACCTCGAGCACGTGCGCTTCGTGCTGCAGGCCGCCGCCTATCCCGTGCAGCTGGTGGTGAACTCGCCCCCGGGCGCCTGGCGCTGGATCAGGGAGAGCTTTCAGACCCGCGAGTCGCTGCGCGCCGAGAACGAGCGGCTGCGTCAGCGGCAGCGCGATCTCGAGCTCATGTCGATGCGCTACCAGGCGCTCGCCCGCGAGAACGGCGAGCTGCGCGGGCTGCGCGCTGCGCTGCCCCCGGTGGCCGAGCGCTGGCTGCCGGCGGAGATCATCAACATCCAGCTGAGCGGCCTGCGGCAGCGCCTGCTGATCAATCGCGGTGTCAGCAACGGCGTGTTCAAGGGCCAGGCGGTGCTCGATGACCGCGGGCTGATCGGCCAGACGACCCACGTCGGTCCGTGGAGCGCCGAGGTGATCCTGATCACCGATCCCGAGCACGCGGTGCCGGTGCGGGTCGATCGCACCGGGCTGCGCACCATCGCGGTCGGCGGCGGCGACGGCAGCTCGCTGGCGCTGCCCTATCTGCCGGCCAATGCCGACATCAGGAGCGGCGACCTGCTCGTGACCTCGGGCCTCGGCGGAGTATTCCCCGAAGGTTATCCCGTGGCGCGCGTCACCGAGGTGCACCACGATGCCGTGCAGCCGCTCGCTCAGGTGCGCGCGCTGGCCCTTTCGCATATCAACAGTGATTCCGAGGTGATGCTGGTGTGGTTCCGCCAGGGTCAGCCGGCGTCCCCCACCACGAGCGCGAGCAGCGCGGCCGACGTGAAGAGTGGCAACGTCGCCATGCAGCCGCTCGCGGCTCCCGCCGCACGCGCGCCGGCAGCAGCCGCCCCGGCCGCGGAAGAGGCCCCGGTGCGCACACCGCCGAAGAAGCGCGTGCCGACCCCGGCGCCGGCGCCCTCTTCGGAGGCCGCACCGCCGGACGACAATTCCGCCCCGGCGCCGCAGCCGCCGCCCGCGGAGCGGGACGCGGAGCCACCGAGGCCGCAGCCATGACCGTCGGCCAGATGCGCTTGCGCATGGCGCTCACTGCGCTGGTCGCGCTCATTCTCACGGTGCTGCCGCTGCCGACCTGGCTCGACGTGCTGCGGCCCGCGTTTCTGGTGCTCACGGTGCTCTACTGGTCGATCAACACGCCGCGCGCCGGCGGCATCGGCCTCGGGTTCCTGTGCGGGCTGCTGCTCGATGTGTTCCAGGGACCGGTGCTCGGCGAGCATGCGCTCGCGCTCTCGATCGTCGCCTACATCGCCGTGCGCGAGCACCAGCGCATCCGCTCCAAGCCCGCGTTCCAGCAGTCGCTGCTGGTGTTCGCCGCGCTGGTTTTCTACGAGTTCGTGGTGTTCGCGATCGACGGCTGGACCGGGCACCCGGTCACGAGCCCGCTGCGCTGGCTGCACTGCCTCACCGGCGCGATCGTGTGGCCGCCGGCCGCGGCGATTCTCTCCTACAGCGAGGGGCGGCTGGCGTGAGCCCCGCGGTCCGCATCAAGGATCACTGGCGCGAGCAGCGCATGTTCGACCGGCGCGCACTGGTCATCGGCGCGCTGATGGCGCTCGCCACCCTCGGGCTGATCGCGCGCCTGGTGCTGCTGCAGGTGGTGCGCCACGAGTATTACTCGGATCTGTCGCAGGGCAACCGGGTACGCACCGAGCCGATCCCGGCTGCCCGCGGCCTGATCCTCGATCGCAACGGCGAGGTGGTGGCCGCCAATCAGCCCGCCTACCAGCTCGAGCTCGTGCCCGAGGAAGTGCCCGATATCAGGGAGACGCTCAAGCGGCTGGCGACGCTGCGCCTGCTGCGGCCCGAGGAGATCGATGAGTTGCGGCGCACGATCGCCGTGAGCCGCAGCTTCGACAGCGTGCCAATCCGCCTGCGCATGTCGGACGAAGAGGTGGCGCGCTTCGCGGTGCGGCGCTTCGAATTCCCCGGCGTTGACATCAAGACCCGCCAGACGCGCTGGTACCCGAACGGCGATCTGGCCGTGCACGCCCTCGGCTACGTGGGTGCGATCAGCGAGGAAGACCTGAAGCACATCGATCGCGCCAGTTACGCGGGCACCGCCCTCATCGGCAAGCTCGGCGTGGAGAGCACCTACGAGGAGGCGCTGCACGGCCAGAACGGCTTCCGCGAGGTGCTGGTGAACGCGCAGGGCCGCTCGGTCGAGCGCCAGGGGGCGTTCGTGCCCAACCTGCGCACCAAGGCTCCGGCCGCGGGCGAGGACCTGCTGCTGTCGATCGATCTCAAGCTGCAGCGCGTGGCCGAGGCGGCGCTCGCCGGCCACCGCGGTGCGGTCGTGGCGCTCGATCCCGCCAACGGCGACGTGCTGGCGCTCGTCAGTCTGCCCGGCTTCGATCCCAACCTGTTCGCGCGCGGCATCACTCCGGCCGAATACGGCGCGCTGTCCAACGACATCGACCGGCCGCTGTTCAATCGCGCGCTGCGCGGCACTTATCCATCCGGCTCGACCATCAAGCCGGTGCTCGGACTCGCCGCGCTCACCGACCACACGCTCGCGGCGGACACCAAGGTGTTCTGCAACGCCGAGTTCTTCCTGCCGGGCAGCCGCCACGTATGGCGCGCGGACAAGGACGAGCCGCGTGGCTGGCTCGACCTGCCGGAGGCGATCTCGCGCTCCTCCGACGTTTTCTTCTACCGGCTCGCTTCGACGCTCGGCATCGATCGCATGGCGGCCTTCCTCGAGCCGTTCGGCTACGGACAGCCCACCGGCATCGACATCGGCGGCGAGAAGGCCGGCCTCCTGCCGACCCCGGACTGGAAGCGCAAGGCATTCAAGCGGCCGGAGGATCAAACCTGGTTCCCGGGTGAAACCGTCAACATGGGAATCGGACAGGGCTACCTGCTGGTGACGCCGCTGCAGCTCGCGCACATTACGGGAATCCTCGCGGAGCGCGGCCGCGGCTTTCGCCCGCGCGTGGTCAAGGGAATACGCGATACCGCCGGTCACACGAGCTGGCTCGCGCCCATCGAGGCTCCCCCGATCAAGGGCGTGTCCGATGCGGACTGGAAGGTGGTGGTCGATGCGATGGTCGGCACCACGCACTGCGCCCGCTATTGCGGCACCGCCTGGGTCGCCTTCAAGGGCGCGGCCTATGAGGCCGCGGGCAAGACCGGCACCGCCCAGGTGTACACGGTGGCGCAGGGCGCCAGGTACAACGCGAGCACCGTGGCGGAACGGCTGCGCGATCACGCCTGGTTCATCGCCTTCGCGCCGGCCGAGGCGCCACGCATCGCGGTCGCGGTGCTCGTCGAGAACGCCGGCTTCGGCGCGAGCAACGCCGCCCCGGTTGCACGCAAGATGATGGACGCGTATCTCCTGGATGCGGAAGGCAAGCTGAAGCCCGCGCCGCCACGCGCCGCACCCGAGGCGCCGCCGAGCTCCGTACCTCCGGTTGCGCCCGCGACGACCGTCACGACTACCGCCGCTGCTGGCGCCCGAGCGGCGGGAGCCGGCCACACATGATCTACGAGGAAGTACCCTACGGCTCGCGCACCCGGCGCACGCTCACCGGCGCCGCGCGTGTGCTGTTCGCGCTCAAGATCGACGGTCCGCTGGTGGTGGGACTCGCGCTGATCGCGGCCTTCGGGCTCATCGTCCTCTACAGCGCCTCGGGCCAGAGCACCGGCACGGTGGTGCGCACCGTCATGCGGCTCATTCTCGGGACGGTGGCGATGCTGCTGCTGGCGCGCGTCAATCCCAACTTCCTGCGCCGCATGACGCCGTGGCTGTACCTGGCCGGCGTGTTCCTGCTGGTAGTGGTGGCGGCCGCCGGCCATACCGGTCTCGGGGCGACGCGCTGGCTGAATCTCGGCCTGTTCCGCTTCCAGCCCTCCGAGCTCATGAAGCTCGCGGTGCCGATGACTTGCGCCTGGTACCTGCACGAGCGCCCGCTGCCGCCGAGCTTCCTGTCCCTGGTGGCGCTCGGCGCGCTGATCCTGCTGCCGGTCGGATTGGTCGCGGTCGAGCCGGACCTCGGCACCGCGGCGCTGATCGCGGTGGCGGGCGCCCTCGTCATCGTGCTCGCAGGCCTGCGCGTGCGGGTGATGGTGGCGCTGTTGGGCGTCGCCGTGGTGTGCGCCTGGTTCGGCTGGAGCTTCATGCACGACTACCAGCGCCGCCGCGTGCTCACCTTCCTCAACCCGCAGACCGACCCCCTCGGCGCCGGCTATCACATCATCCAGTCGCAGATCGCGATCGGCTCGGGCGGCGTGTTCGGCAAGGGCTGGATGAACGGCAGCCAGGCGCAGCTCGAGTTCCTGCCAGAGCGCTCCACCGACTTCATCTTCGCGGTGGTCGGCGAGGAGTTCGGCCTGCTCGGGCTGCTGCTGCTGCTGCTCCTTTATCTCTTCGTCGTGGCGCGCGCGATCTATCTCGCGACGCAGACCCAGGACACGTTCGCGCGCCTGCTCGCCGGCTCGATCGCGCTCACCTTCTTCGTCTACGTGCTGATCAACGCCGGTATGGTGACCGGGCTCCTGCCCGTGGTCGGCGTGCCGCTGCCACTCGTCAGCTACGGCGGCAGCCAGGTCGTGACGCTGCTCGCCGGCTTCGGTATTCTCATGGCGCTGTATTCACGGCGGAAGCTCGTGGGCTCCTGAAGCGAGCACGGATCCAACTTGATTGACTGGCGTCACGCTCTGCTTGCGGCACTCAGCTGCGCCCCCCTCATTGCGCAGGGCGCGACCGCTGCGGGCACCGCACCGCCCGAGCCGACCCCCTCTCCGGGGACCGCACCGACCCAGGCGATCGCTGCTCCGCCCGCGGCCGCCGCGCCCACTGAGGCGGCTCCGCAGGCACCCACTCCAGCGGCCTCCGGCCCCGCTGCGCCCGCGACGGTCCCGGGCGTCACGGGCACCGCGCCCGCGGCCTCCCCGGGCACCGCAGCGACTGAGGCGCCCGCCATCTTGATCGCGGCGCCCTTCGACGTGCACCGGCCGGAGATCGCTCAGTGGATCGACGAGGTGGTCGGCCACGACGGCTGGAAGCGCAAGTCGGTGGTCGCGCTGCTCGAGCAGGCGCAGCCGCAGCCGAAGGTGCTCGACATCATGACCCGGCCGCTCGAGAAGGTCGCGCCCTGGTGGGAGTACCGCGAGCGCTTCATGACGGAGGAGCGCATCCAGAAGGGCGTGCAGCTGTGGCTCGATCACGCCAATGAGCTCGAGCGCATCTCCGGCGAATACCACGTGCCCCCCGAATACCTGGTGGCGATCCTCGGCGTCGAGACCTTCTACGGGCGCAACACCTGCCGCTACCGCGTGCTGGACGCGCTCGCCACCCTGGCGTTCGACTATCCGCCGCGTGCCAGCTTCTTCCGCGGCGAGCTCGAGCAGTACCTGCTGCTCACGACGGAGAGCAAGCTCGATCCGCTCACCACCTGCGGCTCCTACGCGGGCGCCATGGGTGTGCCGCAGTTCATGCCCTCGGTCTACCGGCGCTACGCGGTGGATGCCGACAGCGACAAGAAGCGCGACCTGTGGAACAGCTGGGACGACATCCTGGCGAGCGTCGCCAACTATCTGCACGAATGGGGCTGGACGCCGGGAGGGCCGGTGCTGGCCGAGACCACGCTCGACCCCGATCCGAGTTTCCAGATCGAGCCGCACAACCTCGATCTCAACGAGACCGTCGCCTCCCTCGGCGCGCACGGCATCCAGGTCGACCTGGAGGTCCCGCCCGACACCCCCGTGGTGCTGATCTCGGCGGAGCAGCGCGATGGTCCCGCGTACCGGGTGGGGTTCCATAATTTCTACGTCATCACCCGCTACAACCACAGCGCGCGCTACGCCATGACCGTGCACGACCTCGCCACCGCCCTTGCGGCGCGCGTACACGCGATGCAGCCGTGAGCGCGACGCTGCACCGGCTGCCGTCTGCGCGCGCGGGCGCCGCCGCGCTCCTCGCGCTGCTGCTCGCCGCCTGCGTCACCACCCATCGCCCCCCGCCGCCTGCCCCCGCACCCGTCCCGGTGCCGCCGCCGCCCGCCGACATCACCCGGGTCCCCGACGCCGTGCCGCGGGCCGAGCCGCGCAGCCTCCACGGCAACCCGCCCTTCTACGATGCGCTCGGCCGGCGTTACTTCGTGCTGTCTTCCGCGGACGGCTACGACGAGCGCGGGGTCGCCTCCTGGTATGGGCCGACCTTTCATGGCGGCAACACCTCGAGCGGCGAGCCTTACAACATGTACGGCATGACGGCCGCGCACAAGACGCTGCCGCTGCCGAGCTACGCGCGCGTCACCAACCTCGCCAACGGCAGGAGCGTCGTGGTACGCATCAACGATCGCGGCCCGTTCGTCGCCAACCGCATCATCGATCTGTCATACACGGCGGCGGCCAAGCTCGACATGCTGCGCGACGGTACCGCGATGGTCGAGGTGCGGGCGCTGAGTCCCGGCGCGCGCGAGGCGCCGGCCGTCACCATCGCGGCTTCGACCCAGAGCCCGCCGGCGCCGCCCGCACCTCCGCTCCTGTACGTGCAGACCGGGGCATTTGCCGATCCCGCCAATGCCGGGCGTGAGCTCGGGCGGCTGCACGCCGCGGGCCTCGCGAGCGCCTTCGTGATGCCGCCGCCCGAGGGCTCGCAGCTCTTTCGCGTGCGGATCGGGCCGGTCGGCAGCGTCGCCGAGTACGACGCGCTCGCCGCGCGGCTCGCCGCCCTCGGCATTCCCGACGCCCGCCTGGTGACCGACTGAGCTAGACTTCAGGGTTTTCCGCAGCCGAAGGAATTCCCGCCGTGACTGGTACGCGTCCTGCTCTATGCTCCGCGCTGCTGCTGCTCGCCGCGGCCGTGCCGCTGGCAGCGCGCGCCGCCGTGCCGGTGCCCGCGCCGCCGGGCGTCAACGCCCGCGCCTGGGTGCTGGTCGATCACTTCACGGGCAAGGTGCTGGCCGAGCACAACGCCGACGCGCGCGAGGAGCCGGCGAGCCTCACCAAACTGATGACCGCCTACGTGGTCTTCCAGGCGCTGGCCGACGGCCGGCTCAAGCTCACCGACGAGGCGACGATCAGCAAGCACGCCTGGAAGGCGGAGGGCTCGCGCACCTTCGTGCAGGTCGGCACGCAGATCCCGGTCGACATCCTCATCAAGGGCATGATAGTGCAGTCGGGCAACGATGCCACCATCGCCCTCGCCGAGAAGCTCGGCGGCACCGAGGATGCGTTCGCGCAGATGATGAACGAGTACGCGCGGCGGCTCGGGATGAAAGGCAGTCATTTCGTCAACAGCGACGGGTTGCCGGCGCCGGAGCACTACACCACCCCGCGCGACATGGCGACGCTCGCCGGCGCGATCATCCGCCAGTTTCCGCAGTACTATGGACTGTTCAGCCTGCGCGAGTTCATGTGGAACAACATCCGCCAGGGCAACCGCAATACGCTGCTCGGCAAGGACCCGTCGGTCGACGGACTGAAGACCGGGCACACGGACGCCGCGGGCTTCTGCCTGGTGAGCTCCGCCAACCGCGCGGGCATGCGGCTGATATCGGTGGTGATGGGCGCACCGAGCGAGCGGGCGCGCGAGGAGGCGAGTGCCGCACTGCTCAATTACGGCTACACCTTCTACGAGTCGTTCCGCGTCAAGACCGCGGGCACGACCGTGCTCAAGCCGCGGGTCTACAAGGCGGCGACTGAGTTCGCCGCGGTCGGCGTTCCGGCGGATGTCTATGCGCTGGTGCCGCGCGGCCAGGGCAGCTCGCTCACCACCACGGCGCGCCTCGATCACGAGCCGCTGATCGCGCCGCTCGCCCCGGGTGAGCGTCTCGGCGAGCTGACCGTCACCGACGGCACGGGCGAAGTGCTGGTGCGCGCGCCGCTGGTGTCGCTGGCGGCGGTACCGCAGGGGGGCCTGTGGACGCGCCTGATCGACACCATCGCGCTGTGGTT
>Ga0335081_10022001_pt1 | contig 10313 bp, 8 predicted proteins | sample Lox_Sample_35_FD_206713 | JGI IMG/M metagenome (GOLD analysis project Ga0335081, IMG submission 206713) | Soil microbial communities from Loxahatchee National Wildlife Refuge, Florida, United States - Lox_Sample_3.5 | ecosystem: Environmental > Terrestrial > Soil > Wetlands | place: USA: Florida...
CGTATCTTTTCTTCCAGGAAGCCCTGCGGAAACAGGTCGGTATTCTCGCCCGCGTCCCGCTCGCCAGCGGTCTGCTCACCGGCAAGTTGACCGCGCAGTCGCAGTTCGCCCCCGATGACCACCGCAACTTCAACCGCCGCGGCGAAGCTTTCGACATTGGTGAGACCTTCTCCGGCGTCGATTACGACACCGCTCTCGCCGCCGTCGAAGAGATTCGCGCCCTCCTGCCTCCCGGCGTCTCCATGGCTCAGTTCGCCTTGCGCTGGATCTTGATGTTTGAAGCAGTCAGTTGCGCCATCCCCGGAGGCAAGCGCCCCGCGCAGGTTGTCGAAAACTGCGCTGCCTCCGATCTGCCGTCCCTCTCAACGGAAGCCATGGAAGCTGTCCGCCGCATCTACGATGCCCGCATCCGTGCCGCCGTCCATCAACGCTGGTAGCGCCTTCCGCCACGGGCTGCCAAGCCAGGCAAGCGCCGGCTACGGCTTCATCTTTTCCAGCTTGCGGTACAGCGTCTTGCGCTCGATGCCCAGAATCTGCGCGGCTTTGCTTTTGTTGCCGCCGGTGGCGGCCAGCACGCGGCGGATCTGATCCTCCTCCGCGTCCGCCAGCGTTTCCACCGGTTTTTCGCGCGACTCCATTACGGTCAACGCCTGGTTCACGGCGGTGGCATCGATGCGGTCGGCCAGTACGCTCAGCCGTTCGATCACATGCTGCAACTGGCGTACGTTGCCGTCCCAGGTATAGTCCTGGAGTGCCTTGATGCCGGATTCGGTCAGCTTCACATCGCGGTGGTAGCGGCCGTTGTACTTGTTGAGGAAAAAACGCGCCAGGTCGCGAATGTCGCTGCGGCGCTCGCGCAGCGGCGGCATGACGATGCGAACCACGTTGAGCCGGTGCCAGAGGTCTTCGCGAAACTTATCGTCTTCCACCATGCGCTGCAGGTCGCGATTGGTGGCGGCCAGCACGCGCACGTCCACCGTCTTGGAGCGCGCCGCGCCCACCGGGCGGATTTCGTGCGTCTCCAGGAAACGCAGCAGCGCCAGTTGGAAATTAAGGTCGATATCGCCGATCTCGTCCAAAAAAACCGTGCCGCGGTTGGCCGATTCGAACACGCCCACCCGGTCGCGGTCGGCTCCGGTGAAAGCGCCGCGCATGGCGCCGAACAGTTCGCTTTCGAGCAGCGTGGGCTGCACCGAGCCGCAGTCCACCGCCACGAACGGCTGGTTCGCGCGCGCACTCAGGCGGTGGATCATGCGTGCCGCCAGGTCCTTGCCGGTTCCGGTCTCACCTTCGATCACCACCGTCACATCGGTGGGCGCCACCCGCACCACGGTCTTGTAGATCTCAATCATCACCGGCGAGCTGCCGATCATTTCGGTTTCCGGCAGCTCCTCTTCTTCGGTAGCCTCGTCTTCCTGGTTGCGGGCGGCCTCGGCGCGCTCGATGGCATCCAGCATCACGTCCAGCTCGAACGGCTTGGCGATGTAATCGAAAGCTCCGCCGCGCGTGGCCGCCATTACGGTTTCCACCGTGCCACGGCCGGTCATGAGGATCACCGAACAGTGCGGGTCCTTGCGCTTGGCGGCGTCGAGCACGTCCAGGCCGGTACGCTCGTCCACATAGATATCGGAGATCACGATGGGATACGCGCTGTCGCCCAGCCGCTCGATGGCTTCGCCGGTGGTGGATACGGCGTCCACGGCGTAGCCTTTTTCTTCCAGCGCCACCTGAATGGTAAACTGCAGCGCCGGATCGTCTTCGACTAACAGTAACTTCTGCATCAGTTGCGTTCCGCCAATGTCGAACTGTGAGGCGCACCTTCGGGCTGCCCATCCCCCTGCGCGCGGATGGCGGCCGGCATTACCAGCGTGAAACAGGAACCTTCCCCCGGACGGCTGGTGACTTCGATCTGCCCCCCGTGCTGTTCCACGATTTGTTGGACGATGGAGAGGCCGATTCCGGTGCCCGCTTCGCCCGATTCCTCGGCCTTTTTTGTCCGGTAGAATTTCTTAAAAATCTGCTTCACTTCCTTCTGGTCCATGCCGATGCCCTGGTCCTGAACGGCCATGCGCACGTGGTGGTCGTCCTTGCGGGCGGAAACGGTGACCTCGGTACGCTGCGGCGAATATTTGACGGCGTTGGTAAGTAGATTGTAGCAGGCGTACTCCATCAGCTCGCGGTCTCCGGTGATTTCCAGATCGTCGGAGATAGGCAGAAGCGCCACCGCAATGTGTTTGCGGTCGGCCAGCGGACCCACGCGCTCGAGGCAGATCTCCATCATCCGCTTCACATCGATGCTTTCGCGCTTGAGCTCCATCTGGCCGACGGAAAGCCGCTCCACACTGAGAAACACTTCCACCATGCGCGCCAGGCGCTTGGATTCGGAATTGATGAGCTGCGCTATCTGCTTGCGTTTTTCCTCGGTGAGGGCGTAGCGCGAGATAAGCTCGCTCGAGCCTTGAATGGCGGAGAGCGGCGTGCGCATTTCGTGGGTGACGAACTGCATGGCCTGCTGGTAGCGTGTGCGAGCGGCCTGCTCCACGCGCCAGTTGCGGCGCACCACCAGGTAGTAATAACCGGCGGCCGCCAGCGTGCTGAACCACGCCGCCGCGGCGGGCAGCGCTAAAGGAAAGACGAGCCGGTGAGTGAAAAAGGCGTAGGGCGCCAGGTGCGCCAGCGCCAGAATGGCCAGGCCGCCGGCATAAGCCCACCAGCCCGGCAGATAGCGGAAAGCGAGCCCGGTAGCCACTACCAGTCCCAGGCTGAACAGCACCACCCAGCCGCCCGGTACGTCGCGCAGGAACAGCCCCTGCGCCATGGTCTCGAAAGCATCGGCGTGGATTTCGATTCCGGTCTCCTTGGGGCCCTGCGTAACGGGGGTCATCAGGCGGTCCTGCACTTCGGTAAGGGCGGTGACACCGACGAAGACTACTTTGCCGGCGAAGACGGCGGCTTTGTCCGGATGATCGATCAGATCCTTCACGCCGACTTGCGGGATGGGAAACGGGGCGAAGCGGACGCGCATGAAACGGCTGTCGTCGCGATTGGCGGAGTCAACCACCTTTTGCGGCGCGGGAATCACGGTGGCGCCCACTTCCAGGTCGTCCGGGCTCTGCACAATCTCGGCGCCGCGCGAGAGGCGGAATGCTTCCAAAGAAATCGCCCAGCGCTGGTCGTGCCCGGACAACTTCACCAACGGTATGGAGCGGGTGATGCCGTCGCTATCGGGCACTACGGAAACGTGGCCAAGAACCGTCCCGCGCGCGCGAAATTCCGGCAGTGGATCTTCCCATCCGTCGGCCAGCCTCTCGCTATCCAGCACTAAGTGGGGTGTGGCGCGGAAAGCTGCGGCCAGCGCGTCGTCCGCCGCGGGATTCTTCGTGGCCAGGATGATATCCACGGCCACGGCTTTGGGGTTTTTCGAATTGATGAGCGCCAGCGCTTCCGCCAGAGGCTTGCGGATTTCGTGGATGCCGCCGTAAGCGTCCAGCGTACGGTCATCGATGGCCAGGATAGCGGATTGAGGCTGCCAGGCTGCCTGGGGGAAGAGGCGAAACCACAAATCGTAAGCGTAATCGTCGATTCCCGAACCGAAATTGAGGGCCACCAGGACCGCCGCCGCAAACGCCGCGGCCAGCAGTCCGAGGTAGATTGCCGCCTTCATGCCAATTTTCAGTATAGTGAGAATGAAATAGGGCCGCAGATGAACACAGATAAACGCAGATCGAAAACAGGGTTGCTATCGGCGTTCATCCGCGTTTATCTGCGGCTCCCTGCCATTGCAACCATTCTTGCCGGCGGCATGACCGCCAACGCTACCAGCGGGCCGGCGGCGGACCTGGCGCGGGCCGTTCGCGAGAACAGCTTCGACCGCGACGAGTGTTACCGCGTGCGCGACCTTCGGCTGGCCAAGGAAGATGTCAAGGTCTACCTTACCGATGGCCATCTGATTTTTGGCAAGCCTGTGGGAGGACGGCGCATCGCGGCGGTTTTCGTCGCCGACACCGAAGGCGGCGACGCGGAAATCATCCTCATGCCGCCCGACCGCGCCGAGCGCCGGTCGCTGGCCGCCTATACACATTCGCCCAACCTGGACGAACACTTCCGCACCGCCCTGTTCCTGTTCACCGGCGACGATTATGCCGCGCTGGTAGCGCAGATCTCCGAGAATTCGTTCAATCGCAAAACGCCCGAGATCGGCGCGATGATGGACGAAGAGTACACCCCTACCCTGCGCAATCTTGCCACCAGCTACCAGACACGGCTGGTGGACGATCTGCTGAACGCTCCGGCGCGCCCGCCGGGGCTGTTCGCCGCACTCATCAACAGCGTCAAACTGGGCAGTTTCGATGTGATCTTCGACCCCATGATGCGCGAGCAGGTGATGGCCGGGCAGGTGACGAGCCGCAACGGGCGACTCTACTTCGATTCGTGGACGAGTTTCGCCGACCGTTCGGCGCGGCACGGCCAGACCGCTCCGGCCGTCGATCTGGATGCGAGCGACTACCGCATCGATGCCACCGTGAATCCCGACCTTTCGCTCAACGCGGTGACCCGCATCAAGGTCCGGCCCCGCATGGATGGACTGCGCGCCCTGGCTTTCGATATCACACCGCAGATGGAGGTTACCGGCGCATCGCTCGACGGAAAGCCGGTGGAGGTGCTGCAGCGGGAATCGCTGCGCGGCGACGCCGCCCGCGGCGGCAACGAAATGTTCCTCCTGGCCACGGACGAGCCGCTGCGCGAGGGGCGCTCTTACGAAGTGGAAATCCGCCATTCCGGCAAGGTGATTGGGGACGCCGGCGACCGCGTGCTGTACGTCAGCGCGCGCGGCAACTGGTACCCCATGCACGGCATGCAATTCGCCACTTACGATTTGACCTTCCGCTACCCCAGAGATCTCGACCTGGCGGCGCCGGGCGATGTAGTGGAGGAGCGCACCGAGGGCGACTGGCGCATCACCCACCGGCGCACCGCCGCGACCATTCGCATAGCGGCGTTCAACCTCGGCAACTATGCCCGCAAGAAGGTGGAGCGCGGCGGATTCGTGGTGGAAGTCTGCGCCAACCGTGCGCTGGAACGGGCGTTGCAGCCGCGCCAGGCGGTACCCACCGTGTTGCCCCACGGTCCCGGCAGTTGGCGGCAGCGGACGGATACTATGACGCCGCCTTCCGAAGCGCCTCCCGACCCCTTGGAACGGCTACAAACAATCGCCCTGGACGTGGCTTCCGCCATGGAGTTCATGACCTCGAAATTCGGGCCACCGGCGCTCTCGCACCTGACGGTTTCGCCGATTCCGGGCACGTTCGGACAGGGATTTCCCGGGCTGATTTACCTTTCCACGCTGGCGTATCTGAATAAACTGCCCAGCGCCTTCGGCCCGGCCAATGTCAACGATACCGCGGAGGTGTTCTTCCAGGAAATGTTGCAAGCCCATGAGACCGCTCACCAGTGGTGGGGGAATCGCGTGGCCGGGGGCAGCTACCGCGACAACTGGATGATGGAGGCGCTAGCCAATTACTCCGCGCTGCTTTACCTGGAAAAAATCAAGGGGCCGCGCCTGGTGGAAGGCATCCTCGACCATTACCGCGTCGCCCTGCTGGCCAAGGGTTTGAATGGCGAAACCGTCGAATCGGCGGGCGCCATCGTGCTGGGCGGGCGCCTGGAGAGCTCGCTCGAACCCGCCGCATGGCGCTCCATCACGTACGGCAAGGGGACGTGGATTATCCAGATGCTGCGGCGCCGAATGGGCGATCAGCGCTTCTTCGCCATGCTGGCGGAGTTGACCCGGCGCTATGACCGGCAGGAGATTTCCACGGAGCAATTCCGCCAGCTTGCCGCCGAGTTCCTGCCGCCGAAATCCGACGATCCGCGACTGGAAACATTTTTCGACGAGTGGGTTTACGGCACCGGCGTTCCTTCCCTCAAGCTGACCTATGCAGTGAGGGGCAAAGTGCCGGCGCTGCGGCTGACCGGCACGCTGGTGCAATCGGGCGTAAACGACGATTTTGCCACCCTGGCGCCGGTGGAGATTCAGGTAGCGCGCGGCCGAACCATCACCCAATGGGTGCGCTGCTCGAATGAGCCCGCCACTTTCTCAGTAGCGCTGAAGGCGCCGCCGCTCAAGGTGACGCTCGATCCGAATCACGCGGTTCTGCGGAAACCGTGAGCCGGCAGGAGGACTGCCGGCGTTACCGGTCTGCGAACTCGCTCACCATGCCGTCCACTTCCTCCACGCGCACCAGAAACCGCTTGCGCGCCGCCAGCTTCGATTCGGGCACCTCGAAGCGCGCGGCTACCATGCGGTCGACGGTAGAGTGCGGCCCCACCTTATCGCGCTGCTTCAGCGATTCGTTGTACTTCTCACCCAAAATGGGGAGGCCGGCGAAGAGCCGTTTGGCATCGGGTTCGGAGGACGTCTGGCCTTCGGTGTGATTGCCCGAAGGGTCCTCCAGCACGATGGTCACGCTCTTCGTCATGAAATTGTAGTCCGATGGGTTGGTGACGCGGAAATCGATTACCGCAATGGAGCTATTGTCATCGAGCGGCGCCGTCCTCACTTTGAGGACCTTTCCAGGGAGGGTCAGGTGCGCGCCGCGCTGCATGTAAAACACACTGCCCACGGCCACCGCGATGACGACGATCCCGATGGCGAACGCGATCACAAGTGTTTTCGACATACTCTAAAGCTGGCCCACGATGTGCATGATCTCTTCCATGGATTTATGCGCGGCCGCTATCAGGGTGCCGTCGAAGATGTGGGTCTCCAAGCCGATCTTGCCCTGATAATCGTCGTGTTCGAGCGCGGCCATGATGGCTTTCCAGTCTTCCTTTTCCGGGCTTTCCGGCATGACGCCCTTGGCCTTCACCTGCACGTTAAGAATGCGCTTTTTGGGCAGCAGGCTATAGCCGTCCGGGTAAGAGGTCTCGCGGCCGTAAGCGTTGTGCGGATCCCAGTTCATGCCGATCCACGGGGACGGAATGGTCTTGAAGATTTCGGCCAGCTCCGCGGAGGTGGCGATATTCTGTGAACCTTCGTTTTCGATCAGCAGGTGGACCTTTTCGCGCTGCGCCGTGAGGGCCATCTCGCCCAGCGTGTCCACGATGCGCGGGTACATGGCGGCCGGATCGGCCACGCGCGTGCCGGTGAAGACGCGAACCTTGTCGCAGCCCATGAGCTGCGCGCAGCGGAGCGCTCTGGCGAGATCCTCCATGCGGCGATCCCAGCGAGCCTGCTCGGAGGCCAGCCGCTTCTGCCGCGCTTCATCGGTTTCCTGCCGCTTGCGAACCGGTTCGGTGCCCGGCCAGGCGAACTTCATCAGGCTGGTGTTGATGAAGGAGACCTTCAGTCCCTCGGAAGCGAAGCGGGTGGAATCCATCTTGATTTCCGGTTCGGTCAGGGTAAAGTACTCTTTCTTCTTGGCCGGCTCATTGCGGATTTCCACGTTCTGCAGGCCATACTGGTGGGCGAAGGCGATGGAATCGTCGGTAGTGAGGCCGATTTCGTCGGTAATCGCGCTGATGCGCGATTTATCGAAACGACGGCCACGCGCCCAACCGGTGGCGGCGCAAGCCGCACCCGCTGCCAGGAGTTCGCGTCTGGTCATAGCTGAAATTTTATCAGCTATCTGCTATTAGCCATCAGCCATCAACCATTAGGTACTCCGGTCCGGCGCGGCAACTGATCGCTGTAAGCTGATAGCTGATAGTGTTTTTATGGAGTGGCTGAGCCCAAGCGGCCGCAAGATCGTCTGCCTCGAAGGCGACATCACCCGCGTTGCCGCCGATGCCATCGTGAATGCGGCTAATGCCTCGCTGGCGGGAGGCGGCGGTGTGGACGGCGCCATTCATCGCGCGGGCGGAGCGGTGATTATGCGCGAGCTGGATGGAATCCGCCGGAGCACGGGCGGCTGCAGCACCGGAAGCGCGGTGGCAACAGGCGCGGGCAGATTGCCGGCGCGGTATGTCTTCCACGCGGTCGGGCCCGTTTACCGCGACGGGCGGCACGGCGAGCCCGCGCTGCTGGCCTCGTGTTACCGCACGGCGCTCGCTTTGGCGGATGAGCGCGGCGTCGAAATCATCAGCTTCCCGGCCATCAGCACCGGCGTATATGGATACCCGCTGGAAGAGGCCGCCGCGATCGCCGTGGACGAGGTGAAAACCCACTTGAAGCGGAAAGGTACCACCGTGCGGCAGGCGATTTTTGTGCTGTTCGGGCACAAGGCCTACGAAACTTACGCCGCGCTGCTAACTTGAGTCCCCCGAACGGGGGAGGCCCTGCTCCGCCCGCGCGGGGATTCGCGATCTGGACAACCGGCTTAGACTGAGTGCATGAGTTACGGTCAACGCCCGGAGGCAATCGACACGCGATGGATCTTTCGCGGCTATGCGGTTCTGGCTGTAGTAGCCGGATTCTTGCTGATGGCGTGGGGGCCCATGTGGCTCGGCACCGACCTGGCCGGCGAGAAGTGGGCCAAGGCCGCGCTCATCCGCGTTTTCGGCGCGATTGTGGCGGCGGGTGCGTGCTGCGCGGAAGGGTTTGCCCGGGTGGATCACCCGCCCGACCGCCGCCAGGCGTTGCTCTGGTTTACGGCAGCCCATTCCGTGGTTGCGTTGGCGGTCATTTCCCAGCTGGCCGTTTGGGGCCACGGATTGGGAGAAGAAACGGCCGTGCTTCTAGTTATTATCGTCGCGCTCCTTCTTTATTTCACGGCCACCGCCGAAGGCGAACCGCTGCCGCGGACCCTGACGACCTTGTTCGGCAGCGACAGGCCGACCTCCACCGCCGAATTGCGCTCGCAATATGAGCAGCAGATCCGCGAAGCCGCGCGGCAGGAAGAACGCAACCGCCTGGCGCGCGACCTGCACGATTCCATCAAGCAGCAAATCTTCGCGGTCCAGACCGCCGCGGCCACCGTTCAGGCGCGCTTCGACGGGGACGCAACCGGCGCCCGTGAAGCGCTGGAGCAGGTTCGCGGCGCCGCCCGCGAAGCCATGGCCGAAATGCAGGCCATGCTGGACCAGTTGCGCGCCGTGCCGCTGGAGAATTCCGGACTGATCGAAGCCCTGAAGAAACAATGCGAGGCCCTGGGATTTCGCACGGGCGCGCATGTGGAATTCAAGTTGGGCGTGTTGCCGGCGACGGATTCGCTGCCGCCGGGCGCGCATGAAGCCATGCTGAGGGTGGCACAGGAAGCTCTGGCCAATGTCGGCCGGCACGCGCGAGCCCATAATGTGCTGGTGTCGATCACGTCGTTGCTGGGCCGTGTGGAACTGCGGGTGGAAGACGACGGCGCCGGCTTCGACCCGGCGCACAGTCCGCGCGGCCAGGGCATCGCCAACATGCGCGCGCGGGCCGAGGAATTCGGCGGAACGCTCGACTTGAACAGCCGGCCAGGCGCCGGCACGTCAATCGTTTTCTCCATCCCGTATACGGCCACAGAGGCGCCGGAAGAATACCGGCTCAAGGCGGTGATCTCGGGGGTGCTGTTTACCGCCTTGATGGGCCTCCTGGTGTGGCGGAGGGATCCGATCTTCATTTTCCTGGAAACGATTGCGGCCGCCTGGACCGCGCGTTACCTGGTGGCTTACCGGCGCGTGCGCGGGAGACGCGAGGCCGCGCGATGACGCCGATTTCCATAGTGCTGGTGGACGACCACCGCGTGGTGACGCGCAGCCTGAAGGCGTACCTGGAATCGTTTCCCGACCTGAAGGTGGCCGGCATCGCCTCAAGCGGCGAAGAACTGCTGGAACGTCTCGCGGAGTGGAAACCGCAAATCGTGTTGCAGGACCTGTTGATGCCCGGCGGCATGGATGGCGTGGAGACCATTCGCCGCATCTCGGAGCGTGCTCCGGGGGTGAAGGTGATCGCGCTCACCGCGTCGGTGGATGAAGCTCGCATGATGGGCGCGCTGCGCGCCGGCGCCGCCGGCTACGTGCGCAAGGATGCCGAACCCGAGGTGCTGCTGGCCGCCGTTCGCGCCGTGGCCCGCGGGAAAACTTACATCGATCCCGCTGTCAGCCGGCAGGTTCTTCGGGCGTCGGTTATCGCCGACGATCTGACGCCCCGCGAAATCGAAGTCCTGCGGCAGCTAGCACTCGGCCGGTCCAACAAGGAAATCGCCGACGCGCTTTCCATCGGCGACGAAACCGTGAAGACGCACGTGGGTAACGTGTTTTCGAAGCTGGCTGTGGAGAACCGCGCCCAAGCCATCGTGCAAGCCCTCAAGCGCGGGCTGGTCTCGCTGGAGGAGTTGGAATAGCTTTCACTTCACCCGCTCGAACACCCCCAGCTTCCGGTTCTTCCGCACGGA
>Ga0335081_10022002_pt1 | contig 10313 bp, 9 predicted proteins | sample Lox_Sample_35_FD_206713 | JGI IMG/M metagenome (GOLD analysis project Ga0335081, IMG submission 206713) | Soil microbial communities from Loxahatchee National Wildlife Refuge, Florida, United States - Lox_Sample_3.5 | ecosystem: Environmental > Terrestrial > Soil > Wetlands | place: USA: Florida...
TTCGCCGATCGCCGACGCGCCCTCTTATGTGAAATCGCAGTCCTTCATGCCGTGGGGTGACTGCTACAAATCTGGTCATAGCGGCTCGCTTGGGCGCAAGGGTTCCGAATACTCCTGCAAAGTGAACGGCATCCCGCTGGTGTTTGACGAATCGGCGGCGGTGAATTGGACCTACCCTTGGCGCGATAATTTCTGCGAACTGCGCGACTTCCTGGTCGGCCAGTGCCCCGGCGGCTACGGCCATCAAGGCGAAGACATACGTCCTGGTAATTGCGTCTTGTTCAACGACGGCTCGGACCGCTGCGAGCCCTACCAGCACACGGTTGCCGCCGTGCGCGATGGGGTCATATGGCGTAGTCCTGGTAACATCGGCATCTATATCGACGTCAACACCAAGAACGATTTCGTGCGCTTCCGCTATCTGCACATGAATCCGAATTACATGGATGCGGAGGGCTGGTTCAGCGGCCGCAAGGTGAGCGAGGGCGAGATCATCGGCAAGGTCGCGACCTGGGGCGACTACGAGAAGGGCACCTCGTATCACATCCATTTCAACATCCAGGTCTTCACCAAAGTCGGCTGGGTGTGGGTCAACCCCTACATGACGCTGGTCGCCGCCTATGAGCGGCAGATCGGCGGGCGCGGAACCGAGATCAAGCCCGGCGAGCCGGCGCCGCCGGTACCGGTGAAGCTGCCGGTGATCGAGCATCCGACACCGGTGCCAGTGCCGCCTGCGCCGGCCACGACCGCGACCGGTCCGGAACCCGGGCAAAAATCCGAAAACGCCGAACCGCCGAAAGTGCCCGAAGAAAAAACGCCGGCGATCATGCGCGAAGAGCGGCATAAAGCGAGCGCGGACGACGAAAAGCCGCGCAAGCGCCGGCATGTGCGCAAAAAGCGCCGTCACAAGCACGAGGACGACTAGCGCGGCCACATTCCATCCATAAAATGCCGCCATGCCGCGATTCCCCGAACGATTTTTCGCACCGAGCCGCCGCGCGCTGATGACGGGCGCGCTCGGCGTCGCCGCCACGTTGGCGCTCGGCGCGCGCGCATATGCTGCGCCGCCGGGTTTTGCCAATTGGGTCGCCGACTTTCGCGGTCGCGCGCTGCGGCGCGGCATCTCCGCGCAGACCTATGCGCGGGTGATGAATTCGCTCGAGCCGGACATGAGTGTGTTCGCGCAATTCCGCGCTCAGCCGGAATTCACCGAAGCGACGTGGCAATATATCAACCGCCGTTGCTCGGACTGGCGCGTCATCACCGGCAAGGAGCGCGCCAAGGAATATGCCGACCTGCTGGCGCGCATCGAGAAGGACTACGGCGTCGACCGCTACATCCTGCTCGGGCTGTGGGGCATGGAGTCCTCGTTCGGCGACCTCATCGTCAATCCGAAGTACATGCGGCCCATCATCCCCGCGCTCGCTGCGCTTGCCTGGCACGAGCCGCGCCGCCGCCTTTATTGGGAAGCCGAATTGCTCAACGCGCTCACCATCGTCGACAAAGGCTGGGCGCAACCCGCCGAGATGATCGGCTCGTGGGCGGGCGCCATGGGCCACACCCAGTGGATGCCGGAAGTCTGGCTGCACATGGGCGTCGATTTCGACCGCGACGGCCGCGTCTCGCCGTTCGGGCGGCCCGATGACTCGCTGGCCGGCACCGCGCGCTATCTGGTCGAGCGCGGCGGCTACCGGCGCGGCGAAGCCTGGGGCTGCGAGGTCAAAGTCGGCGGCCGCGAGGCGAGCGGCTGGCGCACGTACGAGCAATGGCAGGCGGCGGGCGTGCGCCGCGCCGATGGCAAGGCATTCGAGCGGCCCGCCGACCGCGTGCGGCTATGGGTGCCGGAGCGCGGCGGTCCCGCCTTCCTGATCGGGCAGAACTTCCGCGCCGTCTATTCCTACAATCCGTCCAACAACTACACCTTGGCCTTGTGTCATCTCGGCGATCTCATTGCCGGCGGCCCGCCGTTCCGCCAGCAGTTCCCCGGCGGCGAGCGCACGCCGACGCTGGACGAGGTCAAGGAAATCCAGCGCCGCCTCAACGAGCAGGGTTACAAAACCGACGGCATTGACGGCCGCACCGGCAGCGACACGGTCAAGGCGATCCTCGCCTTCCAGAAAAAGGTCGGCATGCGGCCGGTCGACGGCTACGCCGGATTGAAGGTTCTGGCCCGATTGCGTCAGGGCGCGTAATCCGGTTGGATGCGCCCCACACGAACCGGGGTTCCAATCCGTGACAGAGTCTTCGCCGAAGCGCGCGCCCGCGCAACGTCCCGACGCCGACATCGCTGCGATCGACCGGCCTGTGCCGGCCGGCGTCAACGCGCCCGCTTTCGGCAGCGACGTCGCCGCCGACGCGCTGCGCGCCACCGGCGTGCCCTACATCGCGCTCAATCCCGGCGCCAGCTATCGCGGCTTCCACGACAGCATCGTCAACTATCTCGGCAACGAGCGGCCGCAAATGCTGCTCTGCCTGCACGAGGAAAGCGCCATCGCCATCGCCCACGGCTATGCCAAGGTCACGGGCCAGGCGATGGCCGCCGCGGTGCATTCCAATGTCGGCCTGATGCACGGCACCATGGCGATCTTCAATGCCTGGTGCGACCGCATGCCGGTGCTGCTGCTCGGCGCCACCGGGCCCGTCGATAGCGTCAAGCGACGGCCGTGGATCGACTGGATCCACACCGCGCGCGACCAAGGCGCGCTGGTGCGCGGCTACACCAAATGGGACGACCAGCCCTCTTCGCCCGCCGCCGCGCGCGAGGCGATTTTGCGCGCGGCCTGGATTGCCAACACCGCGCCCCGTGGGCCGACTTACGTCAATCTCGACGCCGGCATGCAGGAGGAAAAACTCGCCGAGCCGGTCGCCCCGATCGATGCGCAGCGCTTCATGCCGCCGGTTGCCAGCGCGCCGGCCGCCGACGCCATCGGACAAGCCGCCGCCCTGTTGCGCGAGGCCAAGCATCCGGTGATCCTCGCCGGCCGCGTCTCGCGCGATCTCGACGCCTGGAACGCGCGCGTGAAGCTCGCCGAGCGCCTGAACGCGCTGGTGGTGACCGATCTCAGGATCGGTGCGTCGTTCCCGACCGATCATTATCTGCATGCGGGCGCACCTGGTGGTACCGTGATTTCACCGGAGGCGGCCGAGGCCATTCGCTCAGCCGACGTGATCCTCAGTCTCGACTGGGTCGACGTCGCCGGCTGCTTCAAATCCGTCGGCGGCAACGTCGCGGCCAAGGTCGTGCAGGTGTCGGTCGACCACCACCTGCACAATGGCTGGAGCATGGACTACCAGGGCCTGCCGCCGGTCGATGTCCTCATCGCCTGCACGCCCGATGCCGCGGTGCCGGCGCTTCTCGACGCGCTCGGGCCGGGCAAGCCGCACGCGGTCAGTGCGCGCAAGGCGCAACCTTTCAAGCCGGCCGGCGACAAGCTCACCGTCGATCATATGGCCGATGCCTTGCGCCGCGCGGTGGGGACGCGTCCCTGCTCGCTCACGCATTTGCCGCTGTCGTGGAACGGCGCCAGCTGGCCGTTCCGTCACCCGCTCGACTTCCTCGGCGGCGACGGCGGCGGCGGCGTCGGCGGCGGCCCCGGCATCTCGGTCGGCGCGGCGCTCGCGCTCAAGGGCTCCGGCCGCCTGCCCGTCGCCATCTGCGGCGACGGCGACTTCCTCATGGGCGTCACCGCGCTGTGGACCGCGGCGCATTACAAAATCCCGCTGCTGGTCGTGGTCGCCAACAACCGCTCCTTCTTCAATGACGAACTGCACCAGGAGCGCGTCGCGCGCATGCGCAACCGCCCAGTCGAGAACCGCTGGGTCGGCCAGCGCATTTCCGATCCCGATATCGATCTCGCCAGCATGGCGCGCGCGCAAGGCGCGCTCGGCTTCGGGCCGGTGGCCGCGATCGGCGATCTCGGCGCGGCCTTCGACAAGGCCATTGCCGCGGTCGAGGCAGGCGGCATCGCGGTCGTCGATGTGCGGGTCGAGCCGGGCTACACCGCCGCCGTCACCGCCGTCATGACCCGCAAGAGCGACTGATCATGGCCGCCGCAGACGCCATCCTGGTGGCGGACAAGATCGCGGTGCGTTTCGAAACCGCGGAAGGGCCGGTTACGGCGGTCGATGACGTCTCCTTCAAGGTCAGGCCCGGCGAATTCCTTTCTGTCATCGGCCCGTCCGGCTGCGGCAAGTCCACGCTGTTCAACGTCATCGGCGGCCTGCTCAGCCACCACCAGGGCGTGGTCAGCGTCGGCGGCGAAATGATCAACGGTCCGCACAAATCGATCGGCATGGTGTTCCAGGAGGAGTCGACCTTCCCCTGGCGCAACGTCACCGACAATGTCGCCTTCCCGCTCGAGCTCGTCGGCATGCCGCGCGACAAACGCATCGAGCGCGCGCGCCATTTTATCGCGCTGGTCGGCCTCGACGGCTTCGAGAACCGCTATCCCGGCGAATTGTCCGGCGGCATGCGCCAGCGCGTCTCGCTCGCGCGCACGCTCGCCTCCGAGCCGAAGATTTTGCTGATGGACGAGCCCTTCGCCGCGCTCGACGAGCAGACACGGCTTTTGCTCGGCGACAAGGTGCTGCAAATCCAGCAGCAGCTCAAACAAACGACCCTGCTGATCACCCACAACATCACCGAGGCGGTGCAGATGTCGGACCGCATTCTGGTGATGACCTACCGGCCCGGCAAGGTGAAGCGCATCGTCGATATCGATCTGCCACGCCCGCGCTCCTCCGAAATCGTCACCAGCGAGGCGTTCGGCCGCTACGTGGCGCAGATCTGGAACGACCTGCGCGAGGAGGCCAGCCGCGGCATGCGCGACGAGGAGAGCCACGCGCTGCATCATCACGGGGCCGGCGCATGACCGATGCCGCGCTGCCCACGCCGCGCCCGCCCCGCGGCAACTTCGCCCCGCGCGTGGTCGGTTTGGCCACCATTGTCGCCGGCCTGCTGCTTGCCGAGCTGCTGATCCGGACCGGTCTGATCAACCGCTTTATCGTGCCGCCACCTTCGGAAGTAATCGAGGCCTTTCGCCGCATCATCGTCGAAGAGCACATTTTCGGCCGCTTCCTGACCACGGCCGCCGAATGCCTGGTCGCCGGCATTTTGCTGACGCTGTTCGGCGTCGCCGGCGGCGTGCTGATGCACCGCTTCAAGCTGTTGCAGCAGGCGTGCGAGACCTGGGTTGCCTCGGTCGCCGCGGCGCCGCTGGTCATCATGTATCCGCTGTTCCTGGTGGTGTTCGGACGCAACGCGCTGACCATCATCATGATGGGCTTCATCTCCGGCCTGCCGCCGTCGATCCTGAAAACCATCGAAGGCATTTTCGCCACCCGCAAAGTGCTGGTCAATGTCGGCAGGAGCTTCAATCTCACCGGCACGCAGCAGTTCCGGAAAATCCTGTTCCCCGCCGCGCTGCCGACCATTTTCGTCGGCGTGCGGCTCGGGCTGATCTTCGCGCTGATCAACATCGTCGGCACCGAATTCCTGATCAACTACGGCGGGCTCGGCGCCCTCATCACCGATCTCGCCGAACGCTACGATCTTGCCGGCACCTATGCCGCGATCTGCTTCGTCATTCTGGTGAGCGTGCTGTTCTTCCTCGCGCTGGAGAAAGTCGAGCGATGGCTGAGACCGGTCGACTAAGACAGGCGGCGCCCGCCGCCCCGCTCATCGGCCCGGTGGCGCTGTTGCGCACGGCCATCGTGCTGGCGCTGCTGGCGATATGGGAATTTCTCGCCCATTCCGGCTGGCTCTACCGCGACGTGGTGCCTTCGCTGGTGTCGATTGCACGCGCCATCGTCGATCTGCTGTCGCACCAGGAGTACTATTACAACCTCGCCGTCACCTCCGGCGAGATCGGGATTGCGCTGCTGATCGGCGGCACCTCGGGCCTCGTTGTCGGCATCGTGCTCGGCGCCAACCGCTTCCTGTCGAAAGCCTTCGAGCCCTACCTCTATTATCTCGGGCCCACGCCGAAGATCATTTTCCTGCCGATTTGCATTATGTGGTTCGGCGTGGAAACGCCCTCGAAGATCGCGCTCGGCACCGTCTCCTGTTTCTTTCCGGTCGCGCTCAGCGTCGCCGCCGGCATGCGTCAGATCGACCGCGTGCTGATCCGCGTCGGGCAAAGCTTCCGCGCCGGCACGATGCAGATGGTGCTGAAGATCTATCTGCCGGCCATGCGCCACCCCATCATCAACGGCGTGCGGCTCGGCTTCGGCTTTGCGCTCATCGGCGTGCTGCTGGCCGAGACGCGGCTGTCGAACAAGGGCGTCGGCTTTTTGATCATGCAGGCCGACTCGACCTTCGACATGCCGCGCATGTACGCCATGCTGATCGTGCTGTTCGTGGTGGCGATCGGCGCCAACGCCTTGATCGGCCGCCTCGGCGGCCTCGACAGCATCAAGCGCACTTAAGGCGGCGGATCGAAGCCGCCTTCGGTCCAGACGGCGCGGTGCTTCGGACCGCCCATGAAGGCGATGAAGGCTTTGCCAGCTTCGGGGGCGGCGCTCTTGGCGGTCACCGCCGCGCCGTAGATCGTGGTGAGCTGGATAGTCGCCGGCAGCGGCCCGACGAGGCTCAACTTCGGGCTGATCACTTCGCTCTTCGGATAAAAGCCGATCTCGGCCTCCCCGCCCGCCACCAGATCGACACCACCGCGCAGCGCCGAACGGTGGATGATCTTGCCTTTCATCGCGTCGACAATGCCAAATGTCTCGATCAGCTTGGCCATATGCGTGCCGCTCGGGGTTTCGCCGGGGGTGGCATGCGTGATGGCACGGGCATTGAGCATCGCCTGCTTGACCTTGTCCGGCGTCGACAAGTCCGGCTTGGGCGCGCCGGCGCGCACCACGGCATTGATGCCGACCAGGCCGAGAACGGCGCGGCCATCGCGGAGAACGACGCCCTCTTTCTCGTAGCCATCGAGAATGTTGGTCGGCATCACCAGCACGTCAGCCGTCTCGCCGGCGGCGACTTTCTCGCGCAGCGCCGACATCACCGCGAAGACGAATTCGACCTTGTGACCGGACTGCCGCTCGAATTGTGGCGTCAATTGCTTGAAGATGTCCTGCGGCGCGCCGCCGCTGAAGATGCGCAGCGTGGCCATGCCGGGTCCTAGAGCTTGAACGTTTCCAGCGTGCCGGGGTGAAACAATTCCTCCACCCTCAACAGCCGCGATGATAGGCCTTGCGAATGATGATGCCGCAAGAAAGTCTCCAGCGTCTTGCGGCTTGTCTCGACCCCATAGGGCCAGAAGTCTTCGCCCATCAGCGCGCGGGCTTCCATCAGCCGCTCCTCGACGAATGGCAGCGTCACTTTGGTCGAAGACGTGTCGGCGAGTTTTTCCAGCGCAATCTTCTTCGACTGTTCGAAGGCCTTGAACACCGCGCCCGGCAGCCAGCGATGCGCCTCGGCCAGTTCGCGCCGCACGCCGATCAAATGCATGATCGGGAAAATACCGGTGCGCTTGTAGTAATCCTTGGCGGCGGCGACCGGATCGGGAAACAACCAGCCGACATTCCTATCGCCGCGCTCGAAGGCGGGCGGCACGCGCGGCCCGATGAAACCGTCGATCTCGCCGGCATCGAGCATGCTGGACAACGTGCGTCCCTCCGGAATGTCGTCGAGCCTCACGTCTTTCGGCAGCGTAATCGTGATCTTTTCCAGCCGGCCGGCGTCCGTCAGCCCACCCCTGACCCAATGAATGTCGGACGGTCTGACGCCGTGGTCGTCTTCCAGGATAGCGCGCGCCCACACGTTGGCCGTCAGTTGATATTCCGGCACGCCAATTTTTTTTCCCTTGAGATCGGCCGGTTTCTTGATGCGGTCGGTGCGCACGTAGATCGCGGTGTGGCGGAACGCGCGCGACACGAAAGCCGGCACGCCGACATAGGGGCAATTGCCGGCCGCGGTCTTGACCGTGAAGCTCGACAGCGACAATTCGCAGATGTCGAACTCGGCCCGGCGGAAAGCGCGGAAGAAGATTTCCTCCGGATCGAGCGCCATAAAGACGGGGTCGACGCCGTCGATCTGCACCAAACCGTCGGAGAGCGGCCTGGTGCGGTCATAGTCGCGCACCGCGACCGAAAGATTGAGCTTGGCCATGGAGTACCCGGCTGAGATTTCGTCCGGGCGCAGTCATAGGCGAAACGCCGCGTTAAGGCAAAGCGCTCAGCTCGGTTGCGATTTCAGGAAATCGCGGAAGCTGCCCTTCTCGTACGCTTTCTCGCGCACGAAGCGGAAGAAGGCGAGGAAATCGTCGGGCCGCAGATAGCCGGGCGCGCGCGCAACCTCCCGCTTGGCCGGAGTCAGGTCGTTCAAGCCCGCCGCAACGTCGGGGAAGAACTGGAAGGTCGGCGTGAAATGAATGCTGTATTTGCCGGCCAGTGCCTTTTCCGACAGCTCGGTGCCGTCGAAATCCTTCACCTTGCGGTCGCCTATGATGTTGAGCTGCAACACCTCGAAATTCGCTTTGATGTAATCGGCGATGCGCGGCTGCGCGAAATTCACCAGATGCGTCTCACGGCAATAGGGACAGCCGCGCAGCTCCCACATGATGACCAGGCGCTTGCCTTCCTTGTGAGTGGAGGCGAGATCGTCGGGCAGATCGAGGAAGCTTTCCAGGAACCAGGGCTCGGCGATCAGCCCCTCGGCGGTCAGCTGCGGCTCCTCGGCCCATGCGCGCGGCAGCACGACGATGCTGGCGGCGGCGGCGCCCAACAACAGGCTTCTACGTGTCATCAACATTCGTTAACCCCGGCGGCCGGGCGGTATTTATATTCCCGCCTCTCTATATATGATCCGCAGCCTCATGTCCGGTGCCTAATCATGTTGGGTTCCTATGCGCGCGCTGCAATGCTCGGCTTGGCTCTCTGGGCCACGGCCGGAGCCGCGCTGGCCGACGATCTTGCCGATTTCAACGCCGCGATCGAGGCCGCCGAGGCGCATAACCGCGTGGCCATCGGCTATCTGCGCACCGGCAATAGCGACCTCGCTTCGCTCGAGCTCGACCGGCTGCGCGCGGCCTGGGCAAAGGTCACCGCAATCAAGCGGCCGGCTGTGTTCGACGGCAATGCGCTCTACGTGATGACGCTGACCGAAGTCAGCGGCCGCCTGGTCGCCGCCGATCTGATGCTCAATTCGGGGCGGCCCGAGCAAGCCCGGCAAGCGCTCACCGCCATCAGCGCTAATCTTTACACCTTGCGCAAATCGGCCGGCATCGTGGTGCTGGCCGACTGCATCCGCGATTCAAATACCGCCATGGACGCGCTGATGGTCTACAACGACCGTGAGCTCGACTGGAGCAAGCCGGAAACTGCGGCCGCCGTCAGCGAAAAATCCGGCGCTTATGAGAAAATCCTCGACCGTTGCAATGCCACCGCAAGCGAGGCGTTGCGCAAGGAAGGCGAATTCCGCCGCCTCATTGACGGCGCCAAGGAGGGGCTCGCGCTCATCCCGCAGGCGGTGAAGACGCACGACACCGCCCTCTTGCACCGCGTGTTGATCCAGCTGCGCTCGTTCGACAATCTGCTGGCGTTCCGCTTCGGCTAACCTATTCGCCCCAGCGCCGGAAACATGTCGATCAGCCAATTGGCGATCGCCGGCATCTGCCCGGTGAAGATCAACACGCCGGCGATCACCAGCAGCGCGCCCATCGCCTTTTCTATCGCGCCCATGCGCGAGCGAAAGCGCGCGCTCCAGCGCATGAAGCCATCGGCAAACGCGGCGGCGACCAGAAACGGCACGCCGATGCCGAGTGAATAAACAAACAATAAACGCGCGCCCTCGCCTGCGCTGTCCTGCGCGCCCGCCATCAGCAGGATCGCCGCCAGCACCGGGCCTACGCAGGGGCTCCAGCCGAAACCGAAGGCAAGTCCGATCAGATAGGCGCCGAACAGCCCGGCCGGCTTTGTTTCGACGCCGACATGCGCGCTGCGGTCGAGCAACGGGATGCGGATCACGTGCAGGAAATGCAGCCCCATCAAGGCGACCAGCACGCCGGCGATATAGCCGAGCCAGGTGAGGTAGGCGCTCACCGCCTGCCCGATGACCGAGGCGGTGGCGCCGAGCGCAACAAACACGGTGGAGAACCCGGCGACGAAACACAGCGCCGCGGCCAGCACGGCGAGCCGCAGCCGCGGCTGCTGCGCGCGCAACTGCTCGATCGACACGCCGCCCATATAGGCAAGATAAGGCGGCACCAGCGGCAGCACGCAGGGCGAGGCAAACGACAACAGCCCCGCCACGAAGGCCCCGCTCGCGCTCACATCAAGACTCATCCCGGCCCCGCATCGACATATTC
>Ga0335081_10022003_pt1 | contig 10313 bp, 9 predicted proteins | sample Lox_Sample_35_FD_206713 | JGI IMG/M metagenome (GOLD analysis project Ga0335081, IMG submission 206713) | Soil microbial communities from Loxahatchee National Wildlife Refuge, Florida, United States - Lox_Sample_3.5 | ecosystem: Environmental > Terrestrial > Soil > Wetlands | place: USA: Florida...
GATCCGGCGCTCGACGAAACCACCCGCGCGGCGCTGGCGCTGATCGTCGGGGTGATGAAGGGCGCCGCCGACATCGACGCCGGACCGGCGTGGTGGGACGGCACCGTCATCGAGCACCGGCGAGTCTCGCGCGACCTGGCAGTGGTGCGGCTGCGGCTCGACCGGCCGATGGACTACTTCCCCGGCCAGTACGTCAACGTCCAGGTTCCGCAGTGCCCACGGCGCTGGCGTTACCTGAGCCCGGCCGTGCCCGCCGACCCGAAGGGGACGATCGAGTTCCACGTCCGCTCGGTGGTTGGCGGCCTGGTCAGCACGGCGATCGTCAGCGAGACCCGGCCCGGGCACCGGTGGCGGCTGTCCAGCCCGCACGGTGCGATGGCGATCGACCGCGACGGCGGCGACGTGCTGATGATCGCCGGCAGCACCGGGCTGGCCCCGCTACGCGCCCTGATCATGGACCTGACGCGCTACGGCGACAACCCGCGCGTGCACCTTTTCTTCGGGGCCCGCTACCCCTGCGAGCTCTACGACCTGCGTGCACTGTGGCACATCGCCGCGCACAGTCCGTGGCTGGTGGTATCGCCGGTCTCCGAGTACAACCGGGACCCCCCGTGGGCAACGCAGTACCCCGACGTGCAGCCGCCCCGAGGGCTGAACGTGCGACAAACCGGACGGCTGCCCGAGGTCGTGACGAAGTACGGCGCGTGGGGCGACCGGCAGATCCTGATCTGCGGCGGCCCTAAGATGGTTGCCGCGACAAAGACTGCCCTGATTGCCAAGGGGGCTCCACTCGAACGCATTCAGCACGATCCGACCGCGTGAGCGGCGTATTGATGACCTTCGCCTCTATTACGGCCGGTCCCGCGCACGGACGATGAGGGGCGCGAAGGCGCGACCCCAACCGAAAGGGACCGTGATGACGCCCGCTGGCGAGGTGGACAGGTCCCAACGGGGTCTGGACGCCCTCGCCTGGAAGTTTCTGAGTTCGGAGTTCACCGGGCCGATTTACCTGGATTGGCCGATCGACCGACGAGTCGAGGCCTATCTGCTCCATCACGGGATGATGGACATCGTCAACGACGGGACCGCCTACGCGGCCCTGCTGAATCGAATCATGGCGAACATCGGCCCGGCGTTGCGTCGCGGGATGCTCACGCCGCCAAAGCTGTAGCCGCGCCCGCAACGTCGGTCATCATCCCGGGCTTGAACTTCACCCACGCTTACATGGCACGATCAACGTCATGTCTGAGCTGCCCGCTGTGACGTTGACCGACCCGTCGTCCAAGCTGACCGCCCAATTCGTGCCCGCCGCTGGGATGATCGGAACCTCCCTGTCCGAGGACGGCATAGAGCTCCTGGGCCAGCGCCGCGGCCTGCGAGCATATGTGACGACCGGCAAGACGATGGGCATCCCGATTCTGTACCCGTGGGCAAACCGCCTCAGTGCGAACAACTACGCCGTCGCGGGCGGCATCGTCACGCTGGTACCCGGTGTCGGCGGTGTGCGCACGGACGAACACGGTGTGCCGATCCACGGCGTGCTCGCCGCGTATCCGGGTTGGCAGATCACCGAGCAGACCGATAACCGGTTGACCGCCGAACTGGACTTCGCGGCCACGCCCCGGCTCCTGGCGTACTTCCCATATCCGCACATCCTCACGCTGGACGTCGAGCTGTCCGATCACACGCTGACCATGCGCACCACCGTGCGCCCGACCACCACTGCACCGGTGCCGCTGTGCTTCGGCTTTCACCCTTACATTCAGATCCCGGAGGTGCCCCGCGCGCAGTGGCAGATCGAAACCCCGGCCATGCGCCACCTTCTGGTCGACGCATGGGGGCTGCCCACCGGTGCGTCACAGCCGCATCCAGCGGCCGCAGAACTGTTGCGCGACAAAGTCTTCGACAATGGATACGACGAAGTTCCGCAGGGCGCGGTGTTCGCGGTGTCCGGCGGCAGCCGTCGCATCGAGGTGGCCTTCGACGAGGGCTACCCGGCGGCGCAAATCTTCGCGCCGACCACTGACGACGTTGTCTGTTTCGAGCCGATGGCCGCGCCCACCGACGCACTGCGCCGCGGCAATTACCGAGTCGCCACCCAGGACGGGCCCGCCAACGCCGTGTTCACGATCCGGGTGGTCAACAAGTAGGCCTTACCAGCGCTTCTCGTACTGGTCGAGAAGACCCAGGCCCTCGCGGAGCCCCGGCAAACGCCCTCGGCAGCAGATCACACGCTCGCGTGACTATCGCCCCGATCTCTTTGCTGAACTTAATCTTACCCGTTCAACAAATCTCCTTGCCGAGTCAAGAAACGGAGTTGTAGCCTGGCACAGAATTGTCGGCGGACGGCACGTATATACCACGTATATACAACGCCAAGGACCACGAGACTCCCAACCACATAGAAAGGGTCTGACCTGCGCGTATGTATGTGAGTCCGGGCGCTGGGCAGCATCCGCCACGCGGTGTTGCCGATGGCGCCGACAATATTTGCTCAACCGCGAAACTCGACCGCTGAAAGTAGGACACTTATACGCGGATCGAAGTTAACCAGGCCTCGATCGCATCTAAAGGGATGGAGGTTCGCCGATGAGGAGGCACGTCTCGGGACACAAGCGGCAGCGGCGCGTGTCGTGGTGGTAGCGGCAACGGCATCGGTGCTGATCGCGGCTAGCGCCCCGGTGGCCGCGGCCCACCCCGGCGGCGGCCGCACCAGTCCAAGGCCTCAAACCCAGACCGGGGGCGGGGCGACCCCCACGAGCAACGTCAACTCGACCGTCGCGCAGGCGGGCGCGCAAGTCAGGTCGGGCAGCCAAAGCACGATACTGCACAACAATTCCGCGCCGAAGGCTGCCGTGCCCGCGCTGACCCCGTCGGACCCGCAGGGTATCAGCTTTGGCTTCCTGGGCACCGGCAACAACAACTGTTGCCAAAACACCGACCCCACAGGCGCCAGCGCCAACGTCTTCAGCATCGGCAACGAGAACTCCAACGTCGCCAACAACACCGGCCCCGGCCTCAACCTGGTCAATCTGGGCAGTGACAACGGCAAGGTTGGCCAGAGCTTCGTCGGCGCCAGCAGCGTCGGCATGAACTCCGTGTCCGCGGGAAATGGCAACAGGACTTCCGGAGAAAATTTCGTCAACGACGTCGGCACCGGCACCGGCAGTTTTGGCAGCAACCTGGCGTTCCTGGGTAATGGGAACATCGCCAGCGGCGACAGCACCGTCGAAGGCAACGCCGACTTCGGCACCAACTTCGCGTTGATGGGTAGCAACACCTTCAACTCGGGCGGCAACGCCGTCAGCGGCAGCGGCTTGTTCGGCGCCAACTTCGCGGTCGTGGGTGACGGCAGTCAGAACTCGGGCGACAACACCAACGGCCTGAACTTCGTGTTCCTCGGCGCCGACAGCATCAACTCGGGCAACAACAACGGTGGTCTCATCAACATCGCCATCGAAGGCCCGGGCGCAACCAATGTCGGTAATTGCACGTCCGGTGTGTGCGTCAACCTCTTTGGTGTGAACCTGTAGCGGCGTAGCGCTGCACCCTCGCCGAATTGCCCCTCAGACTGACACAGCGGCGGTCGACGACGGGCTGATCCCGCGCGATCATCTGATCCGGCGGCGCGAACCGGCATGCACGCACAAAACAGACGACCGGGCGCGCTGATGAACGCGGCTCAGAAATGTCAATGCTGAAATCGCTGTGTGCCAATGGCTTTCAGGCCGGTGATGCTACTAGCGGATGCGCACCGTCAGACCCTTGTGGGGGGTCACCGGATGCGGTGGGGATGCAACCAGTGTTTTGAGGGTCAACTCTGAAAGCAGTCGGCCCGCTACCCAGGCGGATGACGGGCCGACCGGTGTGGTCGTGGTTATCGGCGAATGACGAATCCTTAGCCCTCACTTCGAACGTGCCGGTTGTCAGCCGGGTCTGTTCCGGCAGCGGCCGGCTCCTTGAGCCCGGATGCCAACACGAGCCCGGCCAGGACGATCGCCGCCAGAAGCAACACCGGGACATCTCCCCACAGGTGTCCCATATGGTTCCCGGAAAAGGATTGCACCGCCATGATTGCGGCGTGTACCACGCTGGAGACCACGAAGAACCAGATCAGGCTCAGGTTGGCCTGGGGGTTTCGTGCGGCGTTTAACAGGAACACGCCCAGCGTGGCGTACACGCCGACAATCATCATGAAGTAGTCGGACTCATAGGGCGCCCCGTGATGCCATGCCCATCCCGACGGCCAGACCAGTGCCAGGGGATAGAGCAGGAGACACGCCAGGCCAAAGACAACAAGTGCGAGCTGAAGAAGTTTGTAAGCGGATGCCATCATGCGCTCCCAAGACCAAGCCCCCGTGCCCGAATTCTAAAGCTGAAACTTTGCTGTGTCCCCAGATGCGCGCACCGTGACGATTCCCAAAACAGTCGGCCCGCCACCAAGCGGATGACGGGCCGCACGGCGGTGATCGGCTGGTTGCCGTGGAGCGTGCGCGTGCGCCAAGCGTTCGACCTCGGTCCGCGGTGCGTCCGCAGCACGATTCTCCACACCTTGAGCCAACGCATCCAACGCTCTGACCAGCGTTTTTATCGGACAGTCAACACAGCTTCATTGAGCAAACGCGCAGGTCGGCCCTAACATTTCTCGTACTGGTCGATCAGTTGCTGTTCGGCCGGGCTCGGCTGATAGGCACGTTGGGTGCACCCTCCGATCGTGATGGCCACCGGCCCAACCGCACGGCCCTGGCTGTCCAGGCGCCGTTCCATCTGGTCGCTCGCCGTGTAAAGGATCGGGGGCGACAACGTCGCGACAATCGGCAGGTGCGCGCGGGCGAGCCGGATCGCAACGTCGGGATCAGCTGATTGCGGCCCCTCGGAAACCCACAGCGCCGGTCCGTTGCCCGAACTGTCGATCGACATCACGTCGATGTGCGGGATGAACTGGGCGCCGTTGAGCTTGTTCCACACGTCGATCTCCGCCTGGTTCGGCAGCCGTCCGGACGTTTCGATGCCTCCGCCGAGGCTCTTGCCCGCGATGACTTTCCACTCACCGCTGCCCAGATCCGCGAACTTGGCGCCCAGCACGGCGAAGGTCGAGGCAACACCGGTGTAGTCGGCATCGATGGGAATCGTGATCGTGCCGCTGCTCCGATGGCTGTCGCCCTGATTGGCTGACGAACCTTTGCCGATCACGACTGTCGGCCGGAAATACACTGTGGCGTCAGGAAATTCACGCAGCAGATTCACCCAGCCGCGAGCCTGGCCGTTGATCTGGTCGACGTTGTCGACGTCGGGGGAGCCGCTGTCGATCGTGAAGTAGTCGAAGCCCCGCCTGGCGCGGAAGTTGCCTTTGTATGGCGCGTAGTCGACCGTCCGAAGATCGTCGAGATACTTGCCGGTGACGGCAGCGAGCTGGTCACCGGTGACGTCGCCGGCCAGGTGCACCTCGACGTTGAAATAGGCCTGGCCGTGGTCGGGATCGTTGACCAGCTTGTTGGTCGCCCCGGTCACGCCCGGCATCTTCTGCAGCTGCTGTGTCAGTTGGTCCAGCTGGGGCTGCCGGTCGGGAGGCTTGTTGGAATTCGCGGTGGTGTGGGAACAGGCCGCCACGACCGCCACCAGCAAAACGGCGAGCCAAGAGGCACCCCGGCGTATCCACCCCCCGGCCACGGTGGTCACGTTGCTATTTGACCACTACCGCGCCTTGCGTGGCTGCCAGACCACGAGAGCGGTGCTCTTGGGCACCACCGCGATGTCGCGACGCTGGTTGGCCCGCAGTTCCTTGATCTCGTCGGCCATCTCCCCGAGCCGTGCCCGCAGCGCCTCCACCTGGTTCGTCAGCTCAATGATCCGCTTGATCCCGGCCAAGTTGACGCCCTCGTCCTGCGACAGCCGCTGCACCTCGCGAAGCAACTCAACGTCGCGTTCGGAGTAGCGGCGGCCGCCGCCGGTGCTGCGGCGGGGCTTGACCAGCCCGAGCCGGTCATAGGTGCGCAGCGTCTGCGCGTGCATCCCGGCCAGCTGCGCCGCCACCGAGATCAAAAACGTGCGGGAATCGTCGGACTTACTCATGGGCGGTTCCCTGCCCATCCGGCCCTCGGGTCGAAGCCGCCGGCCCGCTCGGCGGCGGCGTACTTCTCCAGCGCCTCGAGCGCCGCGCCCTCGAGGTTCGGCGGCACCGCGACCTTCACGGTGACCAGCAGATCGCCGTGGCCGCCGCCGCGCTTGGGCACGCCGCGTCCGCGCACCCGTAGAATGCGCCCGTCGGCGGTGCCCTTCGGCACCCGTACCCCGACCTTGCCTTCCAGTGTCGGCACCGAAAGCGTTGTGCCCAAAGCCAGTTCGTGGAAGCTGACAGGAACGTTCACGGTCAGGTCGTCGCCATCGCGGCCGAATACCTTGTCGGGGCGCACATGGACGGTGACGTAGAGGTCGCCGGATGGCGCGCCGCGCAGCCCGGCCTCACCCTGACCGGGCAGCCTGATGCGCTGGCCGTCCTCCACGCCCGGGGGAATGCGGACGTTGATCGTGCGGGTGCGCGTCGTGACGCCGGTGCCTTTGCACTCGGTGCACGGATGCTCGATGATCGAGCCGGTTCCGCGGCAATCGGTGCACGGCTCGGAGAACCCGAACGCACCCTGGTTGCGGCTGATCACCCCGGAGCCGTTACAGGTCGGGCAGACCTTCGGGCTGGTACCCGGACGCGCGCCGCTGCCGTGACAGTTCGTACACGGCGCGGGGCTGGTGAGCCGCAGCGGCATCGCCACGCCCTTGGTGGCTTCCAGAAAGTCGAGCTCGGTCTCGGTCTCGAGATCGTTACCGCGACGGGGCCGACTCGGCCGTGGCGACGCGCCGCGGCCGAACAACCCGCCGAACAGGTCGCCGATGTTGGCGCCGCCGGTCTGCCCGGCGGCGTCGAACAAGTCGTTGAGGTTGAACTCCGTAGCGTCGCCAGCGCCGAATCCGCCGAAATTGCTTGCGCTGAACCGACGTCCGAAGCCGCCCTCAGAAAACAGCCGCCGAGTCTCGTCGTACTCCTTGCGCTTGGTGGGATCCGAGAGCACGTTATGTGCCTCCGACACGGCCTTGAACCGCTCCTCGGCTCGCGGATTGTCGGGGTTTGCGTCGGGGTGCAGCTCACGGGCGAGCTTGCGGTACGCCCGTTTGATGTCTTCCTGGCTGGCGTCGGAGGGGATGCCCAGCTCCTTGTAGAAGTCCTTCTCAACCCATTCGCGTTGAGCCACCGAGCGCCACCTCCTCACCTGTTTTCATTGTCTGTCTCGTTCGACGTTTCCGGCCGGCGGTCAACCGGCCGGCGAGTCGGATTCCGCGGTGTCGTCCTGCGCTGCAGCGCCGTTGTCGGAGCCGTCCAGTGCCTGCTCCGGGGAGTCGTCGTCGACCGTGTCGACGACGCCGACCAGCGCGTGGCGAATCACGCGGTCACCGATCCGGTAGCCGCGCCGCAGCACCGAACCGATCACCGGCTTGGTGCCGTCCCCCTCGTGCTGCACGGCCTCGTGCCGCTCCGGATCGAACTCGTCGCCCTCGTCGCCGAACGCCGACAGCCCGAGCCCTTCCAGCGCGCTCGTCAGCTTGTCGGCGACACTGCGCAGCGGCCCCGACTCCAGGTCGCCGTGGCTGCGCGCGCGATCCAGATCGTCAAGCACCGGCAGCAATTGGGTGATCACCGCGGCCTTCGCCCGGTCCGCGGCGGCCTGCTCCTGGCGAACGGAACGCTTGCGGTAGTTGTCGTACTCGGCCTTGACGCGTTGCAGGGTGGCCTTCAACTCGGCGGCGTCATCGGACACGGGAGGCACCTGCGCTGCCCGCGGTGCGGCCCCGCTCGGGGCCGCACCGGCAGAAGCCTCACGCACCTCTCCGGTGTCAGGATCGATGCGCCGTTTGTCGGTGACGATCACCGGTTCGTGCGCTTCATCCGTGGGACGGGTCACTTGTTCTCCCGGTTGTCATCGACCACCTCGGCGTCCACGACGTCGTCGCCACCGCCGGATCCGTCACCGGTCGTCTGAGCGGCCTGCGTGGCCTCGTAGATGGCCTGGCCGAGCGCCTGCGATTCGTGGCCGAGCTTCTCCATCGCGGACTTGATCGCGTTGATGTCGGAGCCTTGCAGCGCCGTCTTGGCATCGGCCACCGCGGCGTCGACCTTGTTCAGGGTGTCCTCGGGCACCTTCGAGCCGCCCTCGGCCTCACGCTGTTCCTTGACGAACTTCTCCGTCTGGTACACGAGCGTCTCGGCCTGGTTGCGGACGTCGGCCTCCTCGCGGCGCTTGCGGTCCTCGTCGGCGTGGGCTTCGGCGTCCTTGATCATCCGGTCGATCTCCTCCTTGGACAGCGCGGAGCCTTCCTGGATGCGGATGGTGTTCTCCTTGCCGGTGCCCTTGTCCTTGGCCGTGACGTGCACGATGCCGTTGGCGTCGATGTCGAAGGTGACCTCGATCTGTGGCACGCCGCGCGGCGCCGGTGGGATGCCGGTCAGCTCGAAGCTACCGAGCAGCTTGTTGTGCGCGGCGATCTCGCGCTCACCCTGGTAGACCTGGATCTGCACCGACGGCTGGTTGTCGTCAGCTGTGGTGAAGGTCTCCGACCGCTTGGTCGGGATCGTGGTGTTGCGCTCGATCAGCTTGGTCATCACGCCACCCTTGGTCTCGATACCCAGGGAAAGCGGGGTGACGTCAAGCAGCAGAACGTCTTTCACCTCACCCTTGAGCACGCCGGCCTGCAGCGCGGCACCCACCGCGACAACCTCGTCCGGGTTGACGCCCTTGTTGGGTTCCTTGCCGCCGGTGAGCTCGCGGACCAGGTCGGTCACCGCGGGCATCCGGGTGGAGCCACCGACCAATATCACGTGGTCGATGTCGGACACGGAGATACCGGTGTCGGCGATCACGGACTGGAACGGCTTGCGGGTGCGGTCCAGCAGGTCCTGCGTGATCCGCTGGAACTCCGCGCGAGTGAGCTGCTCATCGAGGAACAGCGGGTTCTTGTCCGCGTCGACGGTGATGTACGGCAGGTTGATCGAGGTGCTCTGGCTGGAGGACAGCTCGATCTTGGCCTTCTCGGCGGCCTCACGCAGCCGCTGCATCGCCATCTTGTCCTTGGTGAGGTCGATGCCGGTCTGGCCCTTGAACTTGTCGACCAGCCAGTCCACGATGCGCTGATCCCAGTCGTCACCGCCGAGGTGGTTGTCACCGGAGGTCGCGCGGACCTCGACGACGCCCTCACCGATCTCCAGCAACGAGACGTCGAACGTGCCGCCACCGAGGTCGAACACGAGGATCGTCTGCTCCCGGTCCGCCTTGTCCAGGCCATAGGCCAGCGCCGCGGCGGTGGGCTCGTTGATGATGCGCAGGACGTTGAGCCCGGCGATCTGGCCGGCTTCCTTGGTGGCCTGCCGCTGGGCGTCGTTGAAGTAGGCCGGGGTCGTGATCACCGCATCGGTGATGTCCTCACCGAGGTAGCTCTCCGCGTCCCGCTTCAGCTTCATCAAGATGCGCGCGCTGATTTCCTGCGCGGTGTACTTCTTGGCGTCGATCTCGATCGACCAGTCGGTGCCCATATGACGCTTGACCGACCGGACCGTCCGGTCGACGTTGGTCACCGCTTGGTTCTTCGCGGGCTGCCCGACCAGCACCTCGCCGTTGCGCGCGAACGCGACGACGGAGGGCGTGGTGCGCGAGCCCTCGGAGTTGGCGACAACGACAGGGTCGCCACCCTCCAGAATCGCGACGACGGAGTTGGTGGTCCCGAGGTCGATACCGACCGCACGAGCCATGGTTTTTTCCTCCTGATATACGTTCTGATATACGTTGGACGTCGGCTGAGTGAACTCGGCTCAAGTCTGCTCCCGCCGAAGCGGTCGCGTCAAACCCATAGTTGAGCCTAATTCACTCAAGTCTTCGGTCGTCTCAACGGGGGTGTGGCGGCTTTTGTTCCCATTGCGGGATGCTGTGCTGGCGGCTAAAGCCGGCGCGACCGCGGTGCGCCGCGAACCGCCTCAACTCTTGCGGCGCAGCAGCACCAGGTTGGCAAGGCCGAGCAGGGCCGCGACGATCGCGATGATCATCGCAGCGTCATCGAGTCCTGCTTGGGCAGCGACCCCGCGTAGATGTTGAACATGTCGAACTGGTAGGGCGGGATGGCGGCTTGCGGGTTGTCGGCCTTCCAGTGCACCTGCGACACGTATTGGGTGATGGGGTTGCCTTTGTCATCCTTCTGCGGCGTGAGTAGGTCCTTCTTGGTCAGGGTGGCCGTCCAGCCGGCCTTGGGCTGCGTGAACACCTCCAGGATCGGGG